>Ga0315912_10000410_pt1 | contig 83284 bp, 68 predicted proteins | sample VfabasoilMG_FD_204469 | JGI IMG/M metagenome (GOLD analysis project Ga0315912, IMG submission 204469) | Garden soil microbial communities collected in Santa Monica, California, United States - V. faba soil | ecosystem: Environmental > Terrestrial > Soil > Garden | place: USA: California... | reverse complement strand
CGCTCTTGTGCTGGGAGCAACGGCCGCGAACGCACAGCGCGGGCCGGGAGGCGGGCCAGGAGGCGGTCCGGCCAACGCGCGCGACGGCGCGCCCATCGACCTCACGGGCACCTGGGTCTCGATCGTCAGCGAGGACTGGCGGCATCGCATGGCGACTTCTCGCGTCGGGGACTACGAGAGCGTGCCGATCAGCGCCAACGGCCGCCGTGCGGCCGACGCCTGGGATCTTGCCGCCGACAATGCAGCCGGACTCCAGTGCAAGGCCTTCGGCATCGGCGGCATCATGCGCCAGCCCGGCCGGCTGCGGATCGACTGGCAGGACGAGCAGACGCTGCGCATCGAGTTCGACGCGGGCACGCAGACGCGGCTGCTGCACTTCGGCGGCACGGCGCCCGCAGGCGCCGAGAAGACCTGGCAGGGTTATTCGACCGCGACCTGGCAGCGCCCGCCCGGCCGCCGCGGCGGCGCGCCGCGCGCGCAAATCGGCAACATCGAGGGCCCGCGGGTCGCCGGCGGCGGTGGCTCGGGCCAGCGCGGCGGCCCACCGCCCTCGGCCTCGATCTACGAAGGCGGCGCGCTCATGGTCACGTCGACGAATTTCCTGAGCGGGTATCTGCGCAAGAACGGCGTGCCGTACAGCGAGAACGCGCGGATCACCGAGTACTTCCACCGCCTGCCGACGCAAGCCAACGGCGACGTGTACCTGCTCGTGACGACGATCGTCGAGGATCCGGCCAACCTCAACGGGCCGTTCTACACGAGCACTCATTTCCGGCTCGAGCCCGACGACAGCGGTTTCGATCTGAGGCCCTGCGAGACGGCGCCGCCTCCGCCCTGACGCAACTGCGCCTCGGTGCGCGTGAGATCGAACACGTCCCGCTGCGCCTGGCTGCCGCCAATGCGGTGCGCGATCGGCGGCAGCTGCGCGAGCAGATTCCTGGCAGTTGCGTACTCCCCGCGTCCGAACGCGAGCAGGGCGCGGGCAGCCGGCATCCCGACAAGTCGTGTCATATCGCTGTTCGTGCCGCGCTTCAGGATTCGTTTCGCCTGAGCCGCCAGCAGCGTACGGGCCAGGTCCGCGCGCTCCGCGGCGGCGAAGGCCATCATCGCGTGCATGTCCGTGAACGCGCAGTAGGCATCGGCCGCGTGCGGCGCCCAGCGCTCCGCGAGCTCGCGCCAGCGACTGGAGAGATCGAATTCGTGCCCGGCGAGATCGTGCCCGTGCGGGAAGGGCGCGCGCCCGCGGAGCTGCAATCGCCAGAGCAGTGCTGAAGCATCGATGAGATCCGAAGTCGCGCGCGGATCCGCTGCAAGGCGTGCATCGTAAATCGCGAGCGCCCCGGGCAAATCGTCGGCCCCGAGCCGGAACAGGCCGAAGTGCCACCATTGATGCGTGGCCATCGGGCTCTGTGCGTCCCAGAATGCCTGTCGCGCCTGCATCCAGCGCGCGCCATCGGCAGCGCGTCCCTGCATCTCGAGCACATGTGCGACGGTGTGGTGCGCGCGGATGCTTCGCGGGTCGAGGGCAAGCGCCTCGAGCGCGATTTCTCTTGCGCGATCGTACTCGCCGTTCTCCTCGAGGCCGAAGGCGAGCATCGCGAGCACCGCGTGGTAGCCGGGCGTCGCCGACGACCATGCCGGCAGCGCGGCCGCGATGCGATTCTTCAGCGCCGCGACCTCGCCGCGCACGTAGTCGACGGAGTGCGCCACCTGCAGAGCCAGTGCGTCGCGCGGAAACTCCGAGAGCACGCTGCCGAGCAAGACGCCGGCGGCCTCGTACTCGCCCGCCACCGCGGCCGAGAGCGCAGCGAAGTGCCCGCGTTCCCTGGAATTGAGCGGCGCGAAACGGATCTCGCCGAGAATCTGCGCCGCCCGCTCGGCTCCGGAAGGATCGCGCCCGCCCGCGTGCAGATACGCTTCGAAGAATCGCGCCATGGCGAATTCGGGCGCCTCCGCGACCGCGAGCGCGAGCGGCGCCAGCGGATCGCCGCGCCCGAGCTGATACAGCTCGAGCGCGGCCTCGAAGTGCCGGAGCGCTCCGTCCGTCGCGCCCGTCACCGGGCAGTCGCGAATGTCCCGCGTCGTCATGGCGGCATCCCCCGATCTCAGCCGACGATCGGCGCGAGCGCCGCGCCGATGCGCGAGCGCTGGGCGTCGGTCGTCATGCTCGCGAGAATTCCCGTGAAGCGCGGATCGGAGACGCCCGAGCCGATGTACTGCCAGCGATAGGCCTTGAGCACGCCCTCGCGGATCCGGCTCTGATCGTTGGCCGTGAACGATCGCGCAGCGCTCGCGAGGAAGTAGTCGGCATCGACGCCGGCCTGCACCTGCAGCAGCCCGTCGACGGCGCCGACGAGCGCAATCAAATCGTCGACGGCGGCGTCGCGCTCCTTGTCCGAAAGATTCGCGTCCTCGCGCCGCCACTCGAGCTCGTCGAGGATCGCGTGCTGCGACTCTTCCTTCCAGTGGAACAGAAACACGTCCTTGTAGAGTTCGGAAAGATTCTCGTCGGGCTCGATGCTCGAGCGGTAATGCGCCTGCGTGAAGAGCTCGATGTTGCAGGTCAGCGCGAGCACGGCCCAGGTGGACTTGCCAAGCACCACGCCGGCCACGTCGTTCGGCTGCGGCAGGAAGCGATAGCCCGCGGGCATGTCCTCGGCGGCCAGCTGCTCGATGCGGCGAAACAATTCCTGGTGCTTGAGTTCCTCGTCGGTGAAGCGCACGAGCGCCTCGAGCTTGACCTGGTCGCCGAGCCAGTGCTCGTGGCTGATCTCGAGGATCTTGGCGCTGATGAAGCGCTCGACGAGGCCGAACATGTTCGCGTAGGTACGCCCCTGGATCTGGCTCAGCCGCCGCCGCTCGCCGGCGTCGAGAAACTCGAGCGCGCCGATCTTCGAGATCCCGTCGGGCAGGAACTTGCGCGACAGATCGAAGCGGCGGCCGCGGATGACGTCGCGATCGATGTCCCAGCGAATGCGTTTGGACACATCGATGCAACGGGCATAGCGACTCGAATCCGCTGCGTACTGACTGGCTTGCATGACGATCTCCCCGGTTGGTTGGTGTTCGGGCGGACCGGCTTTGGCCGGCCTCGCGTTCGGGTGCTAGGATCGGGCGCAACGCGGCGGCGGGCCATGTCCGATCCGCCGGATCTCTTGCCCGAAACGCCGCGATTGCTGGGAGACTTCGCTCTGGACGCGCTTTCCGACGTCTTACGCGTCGTGCGGCTCAATGCCGCCGTCTTTCTCGACGCCGAGTTCACGGCGCCCTGGTGCGTCGGCGAGCCGGCGGGAGTCAAGGTCTGCATCCAGGCCATGCCTCGCGCCCAGCATGTCGTGATCTATCACATGGTGACCGAGGGCGTTGTTGACGTGGCCGTCCCGGGCGAGGAGCCGCGTCGCGCCGAGGCCGGCGACCTGATCATCATCCCGAGCGGCGAGCCGCATGCGCTCGGCAGCGATCTCTCTCTTCCCCGAGCGCCCGGCGAGCGCCTCATCGTCGATCGTGGGCCAGATCAAGTCGGACAGGTGCGCCACGGCGGCGGCGGGGACGTCACGCGCCTCGTCTGCGGTTACCTCGCCTGCGACTCGTCGCTGTTCGACACCGTGCTCGCGCCGTTGCCGCGCGTCATGATCGTGAACATGCGCGAGGGTGCGAGCGCGCAGTGGCTGACCTCGTCGCTCAAATTCAGCATTGCGGAGACGACGACACAGCGCGCAGGCGCGGGCACCGTGCTCGCGAAGCTTTCCGAGCTCATGTTCGTCGAGGCGCTGCGCCGCCACATCGAGAGCCTGCCCGCCGAGCAGACGGGCTGGCTCGCGGGACTCCGCGACCGATTCGTCGGCAAGACTCTCGCGCTGATCCACGCGCGGCCCGCGCATTCATGGACAGTCGATGAGCTCGCCGGCGAGGTCGGCCTGTCGCGTTCGGCGCTGGCCGAGCGCTTCACGGCGCTCGTCGGCCAGCCGCCGATGCAGTACCTGACACATTGGCGCCTGCAGCTCGCGGCCGACCTGCTGCGCTCGAGCTCGCGCGGCGTCGCCGCCATCGGCGCCGAGGTCGGTTACGATTCCGAGGCGGCCTTCAGCCGCGCCTTCAAGCGGGAGTTCGGCGTGTCGCCGGCCGCATGGCGTCAGGAGCCAGCCTCGCCGCCCGCAGCCTGAGCGCATTCGAGATCACCGACACCGACGACAGGCTCATCGCCAGGCTCGCGATGATCGGCGACAGCAGCAGGCCGAAAGCCGGATACAGCACCCCCGCCGCGAGCGGCACGCCGATCGCGTTGTAGCCGAAGGCAAAGACGAGGTTCTGGCGGATGTTGCGCATCGTCCTGCGCGAAAGCACTACTGCGCGGACGATACCCATGAGGTCGCCATTGACGAGCGTTACGCCCGCGGACTCCATCGCGACGTCGGTGCCCGTGCCCATGGCGATGCCGACGTCGGCCTGCGCGAGGGCCGGGGCGTCGTTGACGCCGTCCCCGGCCATCGCCACGGCCGCGCCCTCGCCCTGAAGGCGCTTGACGATACTCGCCTTGTCTTCGGGGAGGACGTCCGCGATGACCTCGTCGAGCTCGAGCCGCCGGCCGACGGCATCGGCCGTGCGCCGATTGTCGCCGGTCAGCATGACGATGCGGATGCCCCGGCGGCGCAATGCCTGGATCGCCGCCGGAGTCGTGGATTTGATCGCATCCTCGACGACGAGCATCCCCGCAAACTGGTCGTCGACCGCGACGAAGACGACGGTCGCGCCGCGCCCGCGGTCCTGTTCCGCCGCCTGCGCGAGCGTATCGATCGAGATTCCGCGGCTGTCCATGAGCCGCCGGTTGCCCACCTGCACCTTCCGGCCCTCGACCTCGGCCGACACGCCGAGCCCGGGATCTGAATCGAAACGATCGGCGTTGGGAACGTCGATGCCCCGCCCGCGCGCACCTTCGACGATGGCGCGGCCGAGCGGATGCTCGCTCGACGATTCCGCCGCGGCTGCGAGGCGCAGCAGCTCGGCCTCGGACAGCGCGCCGGCCGGAACGACGCGTTGCAGCCCGGGCCGCCCCTCGGTCAGCGTGCCCGTCTTGTCGACGACGAGCGTCGTGATCTTCTCGAGCCGCTCGAGCGCCGCCGCATCCTTGATCAGGACACCCGCCTGCGCGCCGCGACCGACACCGACCATGATCGATATCGGCGTCGCGAGGCCAAGCGCGCAGGGACAGGCGATGATCAGCACCGAGACGGCCGCGATCAGCGCATGCGCGAAGCGGGGCTCGGGGCCGACGAGAGCCCAGACGACGGCCGCCGCCACGGCGATCAGGACCACGGCCGGCACGAACCAGGCCGAGACCTGGTCGGCGAGCCGCTGCACGGGCGCGCGCGAACGCTGGGCCTCGGCCACCATGTGCACGATCTGCGACAGCAGCGTCTCGCCGCCGACGCGCTCGGCGCGCATCACGAGGCTTCCCGAGCCGTTCGTCGTGCCGGCCGAGACCTGGGCGTCCTTTTCCTTGCGGACCGGGATCGGCTCGCCCGTGAGCATCGACTCGTCGACGTGGCTCGAGCCGTCGATGACCCGGCCGTCCACCGGTATCTTTTCGCCGGGGCGCACGCGCAGTTTGTCGCCTACGGTGACGGATTCGAGCGGGATATCGGTCTCCTCGCCTTGCGCGCCGATCCGGTGTGCGATCTTCGGTGCAAGCTTGAGCAGGGCCTTGATCGCGCCCGAAGTCCGGTCGCGCGCGCGGAGTTCGAGCACCTGGCCGAGCAGCACGAGCGTGACGATGACGGCGGCGGCCTCGAAGTAGAGGGGCGCGGCGCCGTCCGCGTCGAGGAACGAGGCGGGCAGGGCCCCGGGGAAGGCCGTCGCCGCGACCGAGAAAATCCAGGCAGCGCCCGTGCCGATAGCGATCAGCGTGAACATGTTGAGGCTGCGGTTGACGATGGACCGCCAGCCGCGCTCGAAGAACGGCAACCCGCCCCAGAGCACCACCGGTGTCGCGAGCGCAAGCTGGGCCCAGGCGACCGGTGCGTGGCCGAAGAGCATCATCGGATCGATCGACGGGACGATCTCGCCGAGCATCGCCCAGAGCAGCGGGAGCGTCAGCGCCGCGCTGATCCACATGCGCCGTGTCATGTCGCGGAGCTCGGCGTTTTCCGTCGACTCGGCCGTCGGCATCAGGGGCTCGAGTGCCATCCCGCAGATCGGGCAGGCGCCTGGTGCGTCGCGCCGGATCTCCGGGTGCATCGGGCAGGTCCACACGGTTCCGGTGCCGGCCTTCGGCTCGGGCGCGGCGGCAGTGGCCACGGGTTGCAGGTAGGACGCCGGATCGGCGGCAAACTTGTCGTGGCAGCGCTTGCCGCAGAAGTAGTAAGTAGCGCTGGCATGTGCGTGCGAAATCGCGGATGCCGGATCCACCATCATCCCGCAGACCGGGTCCTTCACCGCGTTGCTCTTCGTCTTCATGCAGCCGTCCGACCCGCGGTCGCGGGCGGGCCGCTCGATGGCAGGCGGATCCGGAATCGCGTGCCGCTGTCGTCCGATTCGACGGCGATCGATCCCGAGTGAACATCGACGATGGACTTGACGATGGCGAGGCCGAGCCCCGCCCCCTCGCCGTTGCGTTGCCGGGAGGGATCGACGCGGAAGAACCGGTCGAAGATCCGCGGGAGCGCATCGCGCGGAATCGGCGGGCCGGGGTTCTGGACCACGATTGTGGCGGCCTCGTCGGTCGAGCGGAGCGTCACGCCGACGCTGCCTCCCGACGGCGCATGCCGGATCGCGTTCGACAGCAGGTTGCCGAGAGCGCGCTGCAGCAGCAGACGGTCGCCGACGACGGCGGCCGTTCCGTCGAGCGTGAGCGCGACGCCGCGCTCTTCCGCCCAGCCGCCGTAATAGTCGAACAGGGCCGCGATCTCGGCCGCGAGATCCACCCTGGCCGTCTCGCGCTGCAGACCGCCATTGTCCTGCTGTGCGAGGAACAGCATGTCGCCGACCATTTGGGCCATGCGCTCGTATTCCTCCATGTTCGAATAGAGGACCTCGCGATACTCATCGACGGTGCGCGCGCGCGACAACGAGACCTGGGTCTGCGTCATGAGGTTCGTGATCGGCGTCCTGAGCTCGTGCGCGATGTCGGCATTGAAGTTCGTGAGGCGCCGGAACGACTCGTCGACGCGCCGCGCCATCTCGTTGAACGACGCCGCCAGATCCCCGAGCTCCCGGGGAACCGACGCCGGCGGTATGGCCTGGGCGCCTTCGCTCGCGGAGACCTTGCGCATGCGATCGACGATCGCGTGCAGGGGCGCGTGACCCTGGCGCACAGCGATCCAGCCCATCGCGCTGACGACGACGATGGCTGAGAACACCATCAGCCACAGCGTGCGCCGGAATTCCGCGAGGAAACTGAGGTGAAATCCGATCGGCGTCGCGACGATGATGGTGCTGATGTCCGGCCGGGCATCGCCGAGACGCCGCAGGAGCACGCGGTAGGTTTCGCCGCCGTCGGTCAGGAGCCGCACGGAGTCGCCGGCGCCCGGCGGCGGAGCATCGCGGCTCGTGGCCGCGAGATCGGGGTGCGGGCTGCTGGTATAGACAGGCTGCCCGTCGTCGTCGCCGATATAGAGGGTGGCGCTGTGATGCCCGATGAGAATGTCGTCGAAGCGCCGCTCGATCGTCGCGATGCCGGCCTCCGGGGGCCGCCCCGCGAAGGCGGCCGAAACGGCGTCGGCGATGAGCCTGAGCTCCGCCGTGTCGCTCTCCTCGAAATGCTCCTCCATCTCGCTGCCGATGACCCAGCCGAAGACCGGGAATACGACGGCCGCCGCGGCGGCGAACATCAGCGTCAGCCGGCTTGCGAGCGACAGCGGACGCATGCCGATCAGGCCTCGCCCGCCGCTTCGAGCATATAGCCCATGCCGCGCACCGTATGGATGAGCTTCGGTTCGAAGGCATCGTCGATCTTGGCGCGCAGGCGCCGGATCGCGACGTCGATCACGTTGGTGTCGCTGTCGAAGTTCATGTCCCAGACCTGGGACGCGATCAGGGATCGCGGAAGCACCTCGGCCTTGTGCCGCATCAGGAGTTCCAGCAGCGCGAATTCCTTCGCCGTCAGGGCGATGCGCTGGCCCGCGCGCGTCGCGCGCCGCCGCATGAGGTCGAGCTCGAGGTCGGCGACGGACAGGGTCGAATCCGCGGCGCCGGAGGCGCCGCGGCGCAGCAGGGTGCGCACCCGGGCGAGCAGTTCGGCGAAGGCGAAGGGCTTGACGAGATAGTCGTCGGCACCCGCCTCGAGCCCGCGGACGCGATCGGCGACGCTGTCGCGCGCCGTGAGAAACAGGACCGGCACCTGGCTGCCGGCGTCGCGCAGGGACTGGAGCAGCTTCCAGCCGTCGATGTCGGGCAGCATGACGTCGAGGACGATCAGGTCGTACTGCCCGGTGCTGGCGAGATGGTGCCCATCGAGCCCGTTGCGGGCGACGTCCACGACGAAGCCGGCCTCGGACAGGCCCTGGCTCAGGTACTCGCTGGTCTTCGGCTCGTCTTCGACGATCAGGATCTTCATGTGCGGCTCAGCGGACCTGACGCTACGCCGGCCCGGCTGTTGGCAACATGACATACAGATGACACGAATGTCATCCGGGTGTCACTGGTGCGACAGCGCCAGGGCGCTAGCCTGAACCCATGCGCGACTCCGTCAGGGACAACTCGCTTCTGTTGCTGCCGCGGCGACACGTCGGGCGGCGGCGCTTCCTCGAAGGTCTTGCCGCGGGCGGCGTCCTGCTCGGCGCCTCGCCGCTGATCCGTCCCGTTTACGCTCAGGGCGCGCCGACCTCGACGGGCTCGCCGCCGGAGCTCCGCGGCACGGAATTCGACCTGACGCTCGCCGATACGCCCGTCGATTTCACGGGCCGGCCGCGACTCGCCACGACGATCAACGGCTCCATCCCGGGCCCGACGCTGCGCTGGCGCGAGGGCGACACGGTAACGCTGCGCATCACCAACCGTCTCGCCGAGCCGACTTCGTTGCACTGGCACGGCATCCTCGTGCCATACGAGATGGACGGCGTTCCTGGCATCAGTTTCCCGGGGATCGCGCCCGGCGAGACCTTCACCTATCGTTTCCCGGTGCGGCAGTCGGGTACCTACTGGTATCACTCGCATTCGGGCTTCCAGGAACAGACGGGGATGTACGGCGCGATCGTCATCGATCCGGCCGGCGGCCCGTCGATTCGTGCGGATCGCGACCATGTCGTGCTGCTCGCCGACTGGACCGACGAGGATCCCATGCGAGTCCTCGAGAAGCTCCGGATCGAGAGCCATTACTACAACTTCAACCGCATGACGGCGCCGGCGTTCTGGCGCGATGCGCGCGAGCTCGGGCTCCGCGGCGCACGCGAGAAGCGTGCAATGTGGAACGAGACGCGCATGAGCCCGACCGATCTCGCCGACGTCTCGGGACAGACCTACACCTATCTCATGAACGGCACGACGCCGGCAGGCAACTGGACGGGGCTGTTCACCCCCGGCGAGAGCGTGCGCCTGCGTTTCGTCGGCGCCGCGGCGCAGACTTTCTTCGATCTGCGCATCCCCGGTCTGCCGCTGACGGTCGTGCATGTCGACGGACAGGACGTCGAGCCGGTCACCGTCGACGAGCTCAGGATCGGCCCGGCCGAGACCTACGACGTCATCGTCCAGCCGGAGGATCGGCCATACACGATCTTCGCGCAGTCGATGGATCGTTCGGGTTATGCGCGCGGCACGCTTGCCCCGCGGCCGGGGCTTACGGCGGAAGTCCCCGCCGTCGACGAGCCGCAGTGGCTGTCGGCGGCCGACATGATGGGCGCGATGGCGGCGGGCGGCGCGGCAGCGGACGCCGACGCAACGACGGCCGGCGACTCTGCGGCGAACGTCGCGGCCGGTCACAGCGCCGCCGAGCACGCCGCGATGGCGGCCGACGCCGCGGCCGTCCACGCGCGCCATGCCAGCACCGAGTACGGCCCGAGCGTCGACATGCGCGTCGACATGCCGCGCACGAACCTCGACGATCCCGGCGTCGGCCTGCGCGGCAACGGCCGGCGCGTGCTGACCTACGCCGACATCCGCACGATCGGCGGGCCGCTCGATGCACGAGTGCCGGGCCGCGAGATCGAGCTGCATCTCACGGGCAATATGCAGCGTTACAGCTGGTCGTTCGACGGGCTCGAGTTCGGCCACTCGACGCCGGTCCACATGCGCCACGGCGAACGGCTGCGCGTCGTGCTCGTCAACGACACGATGATGACGCACCCGATGCACCTGCACGGCCTCTGGAGCGAGCTCGAGGCGCCCGACGGCGAGTTCCTGGCGCGCCGCCACACGATTGCCGTGCAGCCGGCGCAGCGCGTGAGCTTCCTCGTCAACGCAGACGCGCCCGGCGGCTGGGCCTGGCACTGCCACATCCTGTTTCACATGGACTCTGGGATGTTCCGCGAGGTCGTCGTGTCATGAGCGGCGCCCGCACGCGAATCACGCTTGCGCTCGCCGCGTCGCTGCTTGTCGCGAGCCTGCCGGCCGCATGGGCCCAGATGGAGATGGGCGCGATGCAGGGCGGCTCGGCGCCGGCCGACGCGCGCGATCCGCACGCGTATTCGGGCGGCGCCGATTTCACGCGCGGCACCGAGCGGCCGGTGCTCATGGACCATCATCGTTTCCGTGCGCTCCGGCTCGATCGTCTCGAAGCGGCCGACGTCGACGGCGAGACCGTCGTGCCGTTCGATCTCGAGGCGTGGCTCGGCAAGACCTACGACCGCGGCGTGCTCAAGTCGGAGGGAGAGCTTGCGGGCGGCGACCTCGAGGACGCGCGCACGGAGCTGCTCTGGGCGCATGCGATTGCGCCGTACTGGGACTCGGAGCTCGGCGTCCGCTACGACAGCGGCGCGGGGCCGAACCGGACCTGGCTCGCGGCCGGCATCGAGGGGCTCGCGCCGTATCGTTTCGACCTCGAGCTCACGGCCTACGTCGGCGAATCGAGCCGCACGGCGCTGCGCTTCGACGCCTCTTACGACATGCTGCTGACGCAGCGCCTGATCCTCGAGCCGCGTGTCGAGGCAAATTTCTACGGCAAGGACGATGTCGAGCGCGGCCTCGGCACCGGGCTTGCCGATGCCGCGCTCGAGCTGCGCCTGCGTTACGAAATACGCCGCGAGCTCGCGCCATATGTCGGCGTCGCATGGGTCGACGAGTATGGCGGCACCGAGGACCTGACTCGGGCCGCGGGCGGCGATCCGAGCGACGCCCGGTTGGTTCTGGGATTCCGATTCTGGCTTTGAGGAGATTGTCATGAGAACGCTACGACTATTCGCGATGATGATTGCCACTTTCGCCGCGCAATCCGCGCTCGCGCACACGGAGCTCACGGCGACGGTTCCCGCCGACCGCGCCACGCTCGCGGCGGTGCCTGCCAACGTCGAGCTCAAGTTCTCCGCGCCCGTGCGGTTGACGGCGCTGACCATTCAGCAAGGCGATGCCGCCAGGCAGAGCCTCGGCCCGTTGCCCTCGGGGAACAGCGAAGAATTTTCCGTTGTTCTGCCGGCGGGGCTCGGCGAGGGTCACTACGTCGTGACCTGGCGTGCGCTGTCGGAGGACACTCACGTGGTGTCGGGCGAGTTCATGTTCGCCGTCGGCACGGCGGCTGGGCCGGATGTGCACGGAGGCCACAGTCCTGCGGCGGCGCAGCCCGGAACCACGGCGCCGACCGAAACGGCAGCGCCGGCGGCGCATGACGCACATGGCGGAGCGCACTGACAGCTGCGGTTTCCGCTGCGGGCACGCTGATGGCGGACGTCGTCGCGATTGGCCTGCGCGCGCTGGCGTTTGCCGCCGCGCTGTCGGCGGCCGGCGCGGCGATCTTCGTCTGGCTCTTCGGCGCCTCGCTCGACCGCTCGGCTCATCGGATCCGCGCGCTGACCTCAAAGACCGCCCTCTGCGGGCTGCTGCTCACGGCGGCGTATGCAGTCGTGGAGCCGGTCCGGCTGGCGGGCGCCTGGAGCGGCATTGTCGACGCTTCATTGCAGGCCCTGCTGCTCGGCTCGGATTTCGGTACGACGGCGGCCGTGCGAGTCCTCGGCCTGCTGGCAGTGCTCGCGGGATCGCTGCGGCCGGGCCGCGCCGGCGACGGCCTTGCCCTTGCCGGCGCCGTGCTGATTGCCGCGTCATTCGCCTTCATGGGACACACCGCAGCGGACCCGGAGCGCTGGCTTCTGGCGCCGCTGCTCGTCGTCCATCTCGTCGCAATCGCCTTCTGGTTCGGCGCGCTGTGGCCGCTCGCGGCCGTGGCGCAGCACGAGGCGCCGGCCGCGGCCGGGGCGACGATCGGGCGATTCTCGGCGATCGCAACCTGGGTCGTGCCCGGCATCTTCCTTGCCGGTGTCGCCGTGGCGAGCCTGCTGCTGCCGGGCTGGTCGAGCCTGCGCACGGCATACGGGTTTTCACTGATGGCGAAAGTCGCGGGTTTCTCTACGCTCATGGGGTTCGCGGCGCTCAACAAGTGGAGATTCGGCCCCGCCATCGGGCGCGGCGACAGGGCAGCCGTTGTGGCGTTTCGCTGGACCGTCGCGGCGGAGTGGCTGCTGATCTTCGGCGTCGTGACGATTACGGCGGTGATGACGGCGCTGTTCGCCGTCCGGCACTAGAACACGGGTTTTGTCGGTCAGGAGGATGATCATGATCAGGCACAGAAAGGTCTTCGCGCTGCTTGCGCTCGTTTCATTCAGCGTTCTCGCACAGGAATCGGGCGAGAGTCCGGCGCCCCAGATGCCCCAGATGCAGCAGATGCAGCAGATGCAGAGTCGGATGCAATCGATGCAGGAGCAGATGGCACGAATTCACGAGACGCAGGATCCGGCCGAGCGGCAACGCCTCATGCAGGAGCACATGGAGACCATGCACCAGGGAATGACGATGATGGGCCAGATGATGATGCAGATGATGGAGCAGATGATGCATGGTCAGTCGCAGCCGGCCACCGCGACCGGCGAAGCGGCGCCGCAGAATCACGAGGAGCATCACTGACGCGCAGCAGCGCGGGCGGCTTGCAATAGCCGGCCTGAACGTACGATCCTCTGCGGGCAGACACCGCCAGCAGAGGAATTTCATGAAAACCCGACCCTGGACGATCCTGGCTTTGTCGTGCGTGCTCGGTACCGGCGCCCTCGCGCAGCCGGCTGCCGAGGCGCCGATCACCGCGAATCCGATTCCAGCGCCGGTCGAAAAGCGAGGCCTCGCCGTCGAGATCGCCGACCTCGTGCGCCTGCCCGACACGCGCTCCGTGATCGCGGCCGAACGCGACGTCGCTCCCCGGGGCACCGCGCGTGTGAGTTTCGTGCACGACGCACCTGACGGACGCCGCTACGCGAACGACTCGCGCGGCTTCATTTATCGTCTCGCGCCCGGCGAGGAGCCCGCGCTCTGGCTCGACATGCGCGAAGAGTTCCCGCTGACGAACTACAGCCGAGTCGAAAGCGGGCTCATCGGTTTTGCGTTCCATCCCGAATTTCCCGGGAACGGGCTGCTCTATACCGTGCACGGCGAATACGCAGCGAACAATCCGGGCGAGCTCGATTTCATTCCTCCGGGATACGGTCCGGCCGACGTCGCGTATCACAACGTCATCACCGAGTGGCGCGCCGACGAACCCGACGCGCCCGCGTTCTCGGGCACGCATCGCGTGCTGCTGCGCGTCGGGCACATTACGACCAACATGTCGCATCCCTTCGGCTTCGTCGGCTTCAATCCGACGGCGGAGCGGGGCGACGACGACTACGGTCTCCTGTACACGAGCGGCAGCGATCTCGGCTTCAGCAACGGCGGCGGGCCGCATGGCGAGAACCCGACGCAGACGCAGCGGCTCGACACAGTAGTCACCGCGATCCTGCGCATCGATCCGCGAAGCCCTGCCGAATCCCGCGGCGAGAAGGGCCTGGGCGACTACACGATTCCGCCGGGCAATCCCTATGCCCGCGACAACAATCCCGTGACACTGGGCGAGATCTACGCGCACGGTTTCCGCAACGCGCACCGGCTCTCCTGGGATCTCGCCGACGGCACGATGTTCGCGTCCGACATCGGCATGAACCACATCGAGGAGATCAACATCGTTCGCGCCGGCGGCAACTACGGCTGGATGGCACGAGAGGGCTACTGGGAGAACGGGCGGTTCCGCGCGGGCGCTTTGAACGAGCTATGGCTGCCGCCGGCCGAGATCCTCGACGGCCGCATCCGGGACGGCTTCGTCTACCCCGTCGCCTTCTACGATCACGACGAAGGCCGCGCGGTCAGCGGCGGCTTTGCCTATCACGGCGACATCGACGTGCTGCAGGGCAAGTTCGTCTTCGGCGACGTGCAGGCCGGACGGCTCTTCGCAGCCGACCTCGCCGCGCTCAAGGCCGCCGACGACGGGGTGCCGCGCACGATCGCGCCGATCGAAGAGATCCAGCTCTACCTGCGCGACGCCAGCGGCAATCGTCGCGACGTCTCGTTCACCGAGCTGGTCGCGGAGACGAAGGGCGAGGCGGTGACGCGCGCCGACCTGCACCTGGGTCAAAGCCGCGATGGCGAGATCTTCGTGACCTCGCGCCAGGACGGCATGATCCGGATGCTTGTGCCCTGAGGCGCCGTCGCACCCGCAGATCCCGCCGAGGCAGACTGCGAGTACGATCAGGCCGCCGCCAGCGCGACCGCGTTTCGCCCCGCCGACTTCGCCTGGTAAAGCGCCCGGTCGGCCTCTGCCACGAGTCTCTTGCCGGCCTTCTCCGCGTCCTCGCGATTCCCCGGCGGACGATACTCCGCGAGCCCGATGGACAGCGTGACCGCCAGCGGATCTTCGAGGACGCCGGCGCCAAACGGCTGCGCCGCGACAGCCGCCCTGATTCGCTCGGCAAGCAGCCGGCCCGACTCGAGCCCCGTGCGCGGCAGCAGCACGACGAACTCCTCGCCGCCGTAGCGCGCCGAGACGTCGCTGCCGCGCACCTCGGTGCCGATTCGCCGCGCGATCTCGCGCAGCACGACGTCGCCGGCCGCGTGGCCGTGCTCGTCGTTGATGCGCTTGAAGTGATCGACGTCGAGCATCAGGCAGACGAGAGACGTCAGCTCCCGCTGACTGCGCGCCAGCTCCTCGCGCAGCCGCGTGTCGAGATAACTGCGGTTGTGCCAGCCCGTGAGCTCGTCAGTGATCCCGCGCTGGAACAGTCGTGCCCGGTTGACGGCGTTCTCGATGCCGAAGGCCGCCATTGCGGCGAAATGGGCGAGGAAGTCGGTCGCATGCGCATCAGTGAATCGCTCCGGGTCGCCGCTGCCGAAATGCAGGCTGCCGATGACGCGCGCCTCGCGCACGAGCGGCAGCAGGGCCACGCTCGCGAGCCGGGTGCCGTTCGGAAACAGCGGTCCGTGCGCCGATTGCGAGAAGGCGCCGAGCCACGGACGTACGCGTCCCCGTAGCTGCGGAACGAGCTGGCCGACCGCGCCGACGAAAAAAACGCTCTCGAAATCGTTGGGTTTTCCTTCCTGGACGCGCAGAAGGTCGAGCACCTCGTGGTCGGGATCGACGATCGCGACGCTCGCGGCATCGAGACGGTAACTGCGGCAGAGGCCCTTGCTGAGGTGCCAGAGCAGCTCGGGCAGGTCCTCCGCCTCGAGCAGGCCCATCTCGCGCCGCTGTGAATTCCTCCACGTCTCCTCGTTTCGCCGTGCTTCCTTCGTGAGCTGCACGATGCGCCGCTTCAGCGCGGCGAGCTCGAGGGCGTGATCCTTCAAGTCTCTTTGTCCCCTGGCCGGCATCCCGGCGAATCGGGTGATCTTCCCGCTCCCGGCCAGGGAGGAAACGTGAACTGCATCACATTCCGGGGGCGACGCCGAGCTGATTGATCACAAAGGCATATTGCTCTGCGATCTCGCGGTATCGCTGGAACCTGCCGGACTGCCCGCCGTGCCCGGCCTCCATCTCGACGCGGAAGACGAGGAGGTCGTCGCCGGTCTTCCGCGCGCGCAGGCGTGCGACGTACTTTGCCGGCTCCCAGTACTGCACCTGCGAATCCCAGAGCCCCGTGTAGACGTAGATGGCCGGATAGTCGCGCGCGGCAATCTGGTCGTAGGGCGAGTACCCGAGCATGTAGTCGTAGAACTCCTTGCGCTCGGGATTGCCCCACTCGTCGTACTCGTTCGTCGTCAGCGGAATGCTGGGATCGAGCATCGTCGTGACGATGTCGACGAAGGGCACCTGGGAGACGATTGCGCGGTATTTCTCGGGCGCCATGTTGGCGATGGCGCCGACGAGCAGCCCGCCGGCGCTGCCGCCCATTGCGGCGACGCGGTCGGGCGCGGCGTAGCCCTGCTCGACGAGGAAAGTCGTGACGTCGATGAAGTCCGTGAACGTATTCATCTTGTTGAGCAGCTTGCCGTTCTCGTACCAGGCGCGGCCCATCTCCTGGCCCCCGCGGATGTGCGCGATCGCATAGACGACGCCGCGGTCGAGCAGGCTCACGATGTTGCCGCTGAATGCGGGGTCCATGCTGATACCGTAGGAGCCGTAGCCGTACTGGAGCAGCGCCGCCGTGCCGTCCCGCGTGAAGCCGCGGCGGTAGACGAGGCTCACGGGAATCGCCGTGCCGTCGCGGGCGGGGGCAAAGACCCGCTCGGTCGCGTAGTTGCTCTTGTCGAAGCCGCCGAGGACCGGCGATTCCTTGAGCAGGCGCCGCTCGCCCGTCTCGACGTTGAGATCGAAGGTACTGACCGGCGTCGTCAGCGAGGTGTAGAGGTAGCGGAGCCACGGCGTGCCGGGCTCGGCGTTCTCGCCGAGCTCGATCGAGTAGGCCGGCTCGTCGACGGCGACGTGCTCCGTCTCGCCGTCCTCGTGCAGCAGCCGGATGCGCGTGAGTCCGCCGGAGCGCTCGGCCGTAGCGACGAAGCCGTCGAAGAGCTCGAACTCGTCGATGAACACCGCGTCATCGTGAGCCACGAGCTCCTGCCAGCGCGTGCGGTCGCCTATGGCGTCGTCCGCGACTGCCATGAGCCTGAAGTTCTTCGCCTGCCAGTTCGTCCGGAATACCCAGCGGCCGTTCAGATGCTCGGCGTCGTACTCGAAGTCGCGCTCGCGCGGGGCGAGGACGGTGAACGGGCCCGGCGACGCCGCGCTCGTGCACCGCGTCTCGCTCGAGACCGTGCTCGAGGCGTCGATGCAGATATGCTCCTCGGAGCGCGAGTTGCGCACCGAGATATAGAAGGCGTCGTCGGGCTCCTCGTAGAGGACGGCGTCGCCGGCGGGGTCCGTACCGAGCCGGTGCGACTTGATGCGCTTGGTCAGCAGCGTCTCGGGGTCGTTCTCGACATAGTAGATCGTGCTGTTGTCCGCCGACCAGGCGAGGCCGCCCCCGAGGCCGGGAATGGCAAGCGCGAGTGTCTCGCCGGAAGCGAGATCCTTCACTCGCAGCGTGTACTGGCGGCGGCCGACGGTGTCCTCGAGATACGCGAGCAGTTGCTGGTCGGGGCTGATCTCGAAATCGACGACCTGATAGAAGTCGTGGCCCGCGGCGAGCGCGTTGCTGTCGAGGAGAATCTCCTCGGGCGACTCCATCGTGTCGCGACGGCGCGCGTGGATCGGATACTCCCCGCCCGTCTCGTAGCGCGTGTAGTACCAGTAGTCCTTGTAGCGATACGGAACGGTGCTGTCGTCCTGTTTGATGCGGCCGATGAGCTCGTCATTGAGGCGGTTCTTGAGCCCTTCGAGCGGAGCGAAGGCCGCATCGGCATAGGCATTCTCGGCCGCGAGGTAGCCGAGCATCGCCGCGTTCTCGCGCTCGTCGTCGCGGAGCCAGTAGTACTCGTCGTTGCGCGCGGCGCCATGCGGCGCGACGACCTCGTGCGGCCGCTGTTCGGCCGCGGGCGGCGTTGCGGGCACGTCGGACGCCATCAGCGGAGCAGAGGCTGCCGTCGTCGCCGGTTCGGTTTCAGTGTCCATAGGATCGGTCCCGGCGGTCGGGCGGCCGCAGCCGCCGGCGAGCAGCGTGGCTGCGAGTACTCCCGCCAGCCTCGCGGCGCTCATGACGACGCTCAGCGCCCGGAATTGACGGTCGCCCACCAGCTCTCGGGCACGTGCCAGATTGGATAGATGTAGCCGAGCTGGCTGTTGCCGAACTGCTCGCTGATAGTCTCCGTGGCGAGCCCGATGAGCTCGTGCCGCCCGTTGAGCACGGGACCGCCGGAATTGCCGGAGGAGATTTCGGCGTCGGTCTTGATCAGCAGCAGGTCGCCGCGCCGCTCATGGCCGCTGACGACACCGCGCGTCAGCGTCAGCGTGACGCGCGTGCCGAGGCTGCCGGCGTCGGGGTAGCCGAGCACGATGAGCTCGTCGCCCAGCGTCACCGCGGCAGGATCGCCGCGCACGATCGCGGGGAAGCGGTAGCCGGCTGGCAGCGGATTGCCGTAAAGATCGGAATCCACCTGCAGCAGCGCCATGTCGAAATCCCTGGCGTGCTCGACGATGCGCGCCTTGAGCCGGACGCGCGAGCCGGAAGTCGTGTCGATCGTCAGCCCGACGAGCGGTTTCTCGGCCGTGCTCTCGGCCGATTCGATGACGTGGCTGACGACGTGGTAATTCGTGAGGATGTAGCCGGTGTCGCTGAGGAAAACGCCGCTGCCGCCGCCGTCGCCATGCAGCACCTCGACCGTCGCGCGGATCGCGCCGTCGAGACCGACGGCCGGACCCGCAGTCAGCGTCGGCAGGTCGACGAGCCCCTGGGGCGGCCGGTTGGCGAACGAGGCAACGAGGCTGAAATCGGCAGACCAGTCGAGCCAGCTCTGATCGAAGACGTCGATGTAGTACCTGCCCTCGGGGATCGTATCGCGATTGTCGTCGATGACGATCGTCTCGTTGCCGGCCCAGGAAACGGCGACGTAGTCGGCGTCGGCGATGCCGCGCATCGGCCGCGCGCGGCGCACGCGCAGGTCGAGATCGGTGGCGTCGGTGGCGAGGTCGATGCGCAGCGCCGGCGTGCCGGCAGGCACGTCGACGACATAGTTGCGATACGGACCGTCGACGCGCGGATCGATGCGACCCGTGACGATTCGCCCGGACTGGAGCTCCGCGTCTACACGTTGCATGAATGGCGTCACCATGACGGTGAACGGAATCTCCCGGATTGCCTCGCCGTTGGCATTGACCGGCGGCTCGGCGCGGCCGTAGGCGACGTCGATGAAGTAGGTAGGGCTGATCTGCGCCGGATCGCGGCCGATGTCGAGCTTGATGAGCTCGCTGCCCGAGTATTCGATCGAGCTCGCGAGCACGTCCGAATAGTCGTCGACGTATTCGGTGTCGAGATAAAGATCGAGGTCTGCCGACGCCTCGAGCTCGACGGTGAAGGCGAGCACGTCCTCGCCGACGTCGAACGAAAAGCTCGCGTAGGCCGCGGCGCCGCGCTTGGTGTCGAGCCGCAGGACACCGTCGGTCGGCGTCCCGAGCCGCAGCGTCTCGACCTGCTGCGCCATGAGCGGCGGGCAGACAAGCAGGAATACGAGCGGCAGCAGGGAGCGGGTTCTGGTCATGGGTGCACGCCGGGGGAGACTCAAGTGCGCTCATTATGCCTTCGAGGCGGTAAGATGCCGAGCCGCAGCAGGGCGTGCTCCCAGGATCACGATGCGCCTCCACCGCAATCTGGCCCAAGCCGTCGTGGGCAATCTCGGCAGCATCCTCGAGGACGGGCGTTACGCCGACAAGGTTCTCGAGTGGTCGTTCCAACATAATCCGAAGTGGGGCGCGCGCGACCGCCGCTTCGTCGCCGAGACGACCTACGACATCGTCCGCTGGTATCGACTCTTCGCCGAGATTTCCGGCGCTGGCGAGGGAGACTATTGGCCGCTGCTCGCGGCCTGGTGCTTCAGGAAAGGCATTCCGCTCCCGGCCTGGGACGAGCTCGGCGGCGCGGCGGCCGAAGCCATGGGCGAGCGACTCGAGGCCGCGGCCGACACGCGCGCTATCCGCGAATCGATCCCCGACTGGCTCGACGCGCTCGGCGCGCGCGAGCTGGGTGCGGCCTGGGACCGCGAGCTCGCCGCTCTCAACGAGCAGGCGCGGGTCGTGTTGCGTGCAAACACGCTCAAGGTCACGCGCGAGCGGCTCGAAAGGATCCTGCGAGAGGACGAGGGCGTAGAGACAGACAGCCCGCCCGACTTTCCCGACGCGCTCGCGCTCCGCGAGCGGCAGAACCTCTTCGGCCTGCAAAGTTTTCGCGAGGGGCTCTACGAGATCCAGGACGCGGGCTCGCAGCGCATCGCTCCCTTTCTCGAGGTCGCGCCCGGCATGCGGGTCGTCGACGCTTGTGCCGGCGCAGGCGGCAAGACGCTCCATCTCGCCGCGCTGATGCAGAATCGCGGGCGCATTCTCGCGCTCGACACGGAAGAGAGGAAGCTCGCGGAGCTCAAGAAGCGCGTGCGCCGGGCAGGCGCTGCCGATGTCGTCGAAACCCGCGCGATCGTGGGCTCGAAGACGATCAAGCGTCTGGCGGAATCGGCCGACCGCGTCCTGCTCGACGTGCCGTGCTCGGGCCTCGGGACGCTCCGGCGCAACCCCGACGCGAAATGGAAACTCTCGCCTGAATCGCTCGACAAGGTTCGCGCGCTGCAGCAGGAAATCCTCGCGGGCTATGCCGGGATGCTGAAGCCCGGCGGCCTCCTTGTATATGCGACCTGCAGCATCCTGCCGTCGGAGAATCAGGCGCAGGTCGCGCGCTTCCTCGAAAACCGCGGCGACACATTCGAGATGGTCCAGGAGCAGGAGCTTCCGCCGAGCGCCGGTTTCGACGGCTTCTATATGGGCAAGATCCGGCGCAAAATGTCCGCGCCTCGTTCAGACACAGCAGCTGACCGGTCGCATGAATAACGTCTTCGCCAGGCTCATCGAGCGCCGCGTCCCCCAGTACATGCTGATCTACATCGGCGCCTCCTGGGGCATCCTGGAATTCACGCAGTTCATCGTCGGCGAATACGTGCTCTCGCCGCACTGGACGCGGATCGTGTTCTACGCCGTGCTGATGCTCTGGCCGGGCTATCTGCTCGTGGTGTATCGGCATGCGCGTCCCGGAACCGATCCCTGGGGCCGGGTCGAGAAGATCGGCGTGCCTGTCAATCTGGCTCTCGCCTTCGTTGCCTTGTTCCTGATGTTCCGCGGCGAGGATCTCGGCGCGGCGACGACGAACGTCGCCGTCGAAGACGAATCGGGCAACATCGTCGAGCGCGAAGTCGCGAAGCAGGAGTTCCGCAAGCGCATCGTGTTCTTCGACTTCGACAGCGAAGGTCTCGCCGAAGAGGATCTCTGGCTCACCGGGTTCATGCCGCAGGCCATCTACGTCGACATACTGGGCGACGACTTTTTCGACCCGATTCCCTCGGGCGTGCTCATCGAAAGATTGCGTAGCGCCGGATTCACGACGCTGCGCGATGTCCCGTTGGCGCTCAAGCGCGAAATCGCGGACGAGTACCATGCCGACTGGATCTTCTCGGGCTCGATCGGCCGCGGCGGGGAGGGCTACGTCGCGACCGCAGACCTGCATCGCGTCAGCGACAGCAGTCTCGTCGCCGGGGAATCGTATACGGCCGGCGAGCTCTTCGAGCTGATCGACCTCGTCGGCGCCGATCTCCGCAGCAACCTCGAGATTCCCGAGCGCCCCGGGGTTCCCGACCTGCCCGTAGAGGAAGCCTTCACGAGCAATTCCGGCGCCGTCGAGGCTTTCGGCAAGGGCCTTCGGGTCATGCAGCACGAGAGCGACTACAACTCCGGGATCGCGCTGCTGCAGGATGCCGTGGCGGCCGATCCGACGTTCACTCTCGCCCAGCACACGCTGGCTTCATTGATGCTGCTCGTCAACCGCAGCGCCGAGGCCGTGGGTCCGATTCAGGCAGCGCTCGCGAATGTCTACCGCCTGCCGGAGCGCACGCAGTTCGGCATAAAGGTGGACTACTACTTCATGACCCAGGATATCGAGCGGGCCTGGGCCGTCGCCGAAATGTGGGTTGAGCTGTATCCCGACGATCTCAACGCCCTGCAAACCCTTCTCATCGCTCAGAGCGCGCGGAACCAGCGCGTCGAAATGATCGCAACGCTGGAGAAGATCTATGCAATCAATTCGGGGATGGCCGACGTATTGAAGCAGATCGCGCAGATCCACACGTCGCTCGGCAACTTTGCCGAGGCGCGCGCGGCGCTCGAGCGCTACATCGAGCGCTTTCCCGACGACTACACGGGACTCCAGAGCCTCGCGGGCATCGAGATCAACATGGGTGAGCACGAAGCCGCCCGGCGCTCGCTCGATCGCGCGCTCCTGCTCGAGCCGGCGAACACCGATCTCCTCGTCGCCTCGGCCCGCCTCTACCAGCTCGTCGGCGATTTCGAAGCCGCCGGAGACGGCCTGCGTGCCGCGCTGGCGGGCGCGCCTTCGCCCGCAGCCCGGGCAGGCGTCCTCGGAGTCTTGCAGACCTACTATTTCGTCCAGGGCCAGAGCAGCGCGGCGCTCGATGCCCTGGCGCGACGCATCGAGGAGTCCGCGGCATCCCAGGCGCCGCTCCAGCTGAATCGGATCCGCGTCTCCAACCTCGACATCTATCTGCAGACGGGTCGCGAGGCGGAAGCTCGCGCGATTCTCGACGAGTTCGGTCCGTCGCTCCCGGTTCCCCTGACTGCCGTCACGGCGATCGCCGCAGCGCGCCTCGCCATTGAGCTCGGAGATATCGCAGTTGCCGAGGAGCGACTCGCCGAGGCCGAAGCGATCATCAGGTCGAACCAGTTCGAGACGCTGCGTAACGACATGCTGACCGCGACCGCCGAGCTCGAGGCACTCAAGGGAAACTGGGAGGCCGCCTTGCGGCTGCGCCAGGATTTTCTGCGAGCGAACCCCACCGATCTCTTCGTCCACGCATCGCTGGCAGAGTGCCTGCGCGAGCTGGGGCGGCTCGACGAGGCTGAAGTCTCGGCGCGGCGGACGATCGAGCTGATCCCCGGCGCCGCCTCGGCTTATGTCGAGCTGGCGCGGATACTCGAGGCCCGCGGCGACCGGGCGGGAGCGATCGGGGCGCTGGACCGGGCGTTCGAGTACTGGTCGGCCGCGGAACCCGATTACGAGCCGGCGGCCGAAGCGCGAGCCCTCCGCGAGGCGCTGACCGGCGCCTGAGCCGGGATGTCCTAAACATTACTTTGGCAAGGCAAGGGCCCGGTTCGGTATTGCAAACCACCGGACGCTCGGGAATAGTCGGAAACTTCCAAAGTCGGGACCGCTCTTACGTCCATGGATATCCAGCGCCCAGCGACGAATAAACGCCGCAACCGGAGCATCGCGCTCATCGCTGGAGCCGCGGCTGGATTCATTCTTCTTACCTATCTCGCGATCAGCTTCGCGGGCCGTCCCCCGGGCGTCGACCGCGATCTCGTATTCAACGGCGAAGTCACGCGAGGTGAGTTCATCCACGAGGTCACGGCGGCCGGCAGCCTCTACGCTCCCGAGATCCGCTCGGTCACGAACGAGAGCAGCGGCGTCGTCGAGGTCATTCACGTCCTCGCCGGCCACGTCGTCATGCCCGACGACGTGCTCATGGTGCTGAGCAGCCCGAATCTGCAACAGGAGCTCAACGACGCCCAGGCGGAGCTCGACTCCGCGCTGGCCGAGGAGCGCTTGCGGATCGCGAATGCCGAGGACGAGTTTCTCAACTTGCAGAGCGCGCTGGCTGATGCCATAGGCCAATACGAAGAGGCCGAGATCAACGCCCAGGCCGAGCTCATGCTCGAGCGCGAGCGCGCTACCAATCGAATCAATGTCACGAGCGCCGTCAACCGCTCCGAACAGGCGAAGCGCCGCATGGAGATCGCGCAGGCGAAGGTCGCCAGCTACCCGGAGCGGCGCGCCGCCGAGGACGCCAGGGCCGAGGCCAAGCTCGATCAGACGCGCCGCAAGCTCGAGCGCCTCGAGCAGCGTTTCCGGGATCTCGAGGTTCGTGCCGGCGTCGAAGGCGTCGTGCAGGAAGTGGCGGTCGAGGTCGGCCAGCAGATCGGCGACGGCACCGAGGTCGCGCGCGTCGTCAATCCGGAGATCCTGATTGCGCGCGTGCGCGTCTCGGAGCGCGATGCCCAGCTCGTCGAGGTCGGCCAGAAGGTGCGGCTCGAGATGGGCCGCGACAGGACCGAAGGCGTGGTCCAGCGCATCGATCCGGCGGTCACCGAGCGGCTCGTGACCGTCGACGTGGAGTTGACCGACGAGCCCGACCGGCAGCTTCGGCCCGATCTCACGGTCACGGCTCGTATCGTCATTGCCAGCGTACCGGACACCCTCGTGGTCGAACGCCCCTACCCGGTGCGCGACGACACGACCGAGGTCGAGCTCTTTCGCCTCGATCGCGACGGAAATCGGGCCTCGCGCGTCACTGTTCAGATCGGACGGATCTCCGCGCGGACGGTCGAGATCCTGGGTGGGCTCGAGGCCGGCGACCGGATCATCCTGATTGACATGGCGGAGTTTATCGAGGAGCCGGAGATCCGGATCCGCTGAGCCGGACGGAAACTTTATTACCGAACTGTTAAGGGGAGCCATATGAGTGCATCGCCGCCGTTGATCGTTCTCAAGGAGCTGCGCCGCGTTTACACCACCGAAACCGTCGAGACGCACGCGCTCGGCGGCATCGACCTCACGATCGATCGCGGCGAGTACGTGACGATCGAGGGGCCGTCGGGCTGCGGCAAGTCCACGCTGCTGACCGTGCTCGGCCTGCTCGACGAGCCGACATCGGGTGAATACACGCTCGCGGGTGTTCCCGTCAGCGACATCGACGCCGAGGAGCGCGCGCGACTCCGCAACAAGGAGATCGGCTTCATCTTCCAGAGTTTCAACCTGATCCCCGAGATGACCGTTGCGGAGAACGTCGGCCTGCCGCTGACGTATCGCTCCGGCGTCGGCAAATCCGAGATGAAGGCGGCCATCGACAAGGCGCTCGAGCGCGTCAACATGGCGCATCGCTCCTCGCACCGGCCGAACCAGCTCTCGGGCGGCCAGCAGCAGCGCGTCGCGGTTGCGCGCGCCCTCGTCGGTAATCCCTCGCTGGTTCTCGCTGACGAGCCGACGGGCAACCTCGACCAGGCGAACGGCGACCAGCTCATGGAGCTGCTCGATCACCTGCACGGCGAGGGCGCAACGCTGATCACCGTGACGCACAATCCGCTATACGCGGAGCGCGCGAGCCGCCGCATCCACATGCTCGACGGCAAGCTCAAAGCCGACGCGTGAGGAGCCTACTCGCCGACCTGACGCACGCGTTCCGGATCTACCGGCGCACTCCCGTCGCGAGCGGGCTCGCCATCCTCGTGCTCGCGGTGGCGATGGCTTTCGTCACGGCGTTTCTGTCGATGTATGTCGACGTCGGGATCAAGGGCCATCCCGGGTTCGAGGAGGCGGATCAGCTCGTGTCGCTCGGCCAGACCGACGGGCGACAGCTCGCCGGATTGCCGATCGGCGTCCTGGGGCAGATGGCCGAGGACATCCGCTCGATCGAAGCCGTGGGCGGCGCGATCGGGTCGACCATTCCGGCGGCGGAGGAGGGCCAGCAGCCGATCGCGATGGAGGTCGTCACCGACGGATTCTTTCCGGGGCTCTGGCCGCGGCTCCAGGCAGGCCGCGGTCTCGAGCCGACGGACCACGTTACCGGCGCAGCCAGGGTCGTGGTGATTTCCTATCGCTACTGGCGCGACGTGCTCGGTGGCGGCGATGTGCTCGGCACCAACATCGAGATCGATTTCCAGTCGGCGCTCGGTCTGGTGAGTGGTCTCGGCCGAGCGGGGCAGACACCGCAGACGCCGGCGACCGAGGAATCGGACAACGAATACCAGATCGTCGGCATCATGGCGCCCGAGATGACCGGAGTGACGGCCATCCAGCCAGCCGTCTGGCTGCCGTACGAGCCGGTGGTCGAATTGACGCTCTCGGCCATGGCCGCCAACATCCCCGAGCAGATGCGCGCGACGCTCAGAAGCGCGCTGACGCGGCAGCCCATGCAGACCTTCGCCAGGCGTAGCGAAGGCGCCACCACCGAAGCCGTCATCGAGGAGATCCGGGCGCGCTATGCCGATGATCTGGCCGAGCTCAACCTCCAGCCCGGCTACCGGCTCGACGGCGTCACCGGCATTGTGATCAACCTCAATGCGCACCGGACCACGCTGCGCCAGCTCAAACTGTTTCTCGGCGCGAGCGTGCTGATCGCGCTGGTCGCCGCCGCCAACGTCAGCCTGTTCCTGCTCGCCCGTGCGCCGGGCCGGCGCCGCGAGCTCGGTATCCGCATGGCCGTCGGCGCGCCGCTCGGACGCCTCGCCCGCCAACTCGCCAGCGAAGCGGGCGTGCTCGTCTTCGCGGGGGCCTTGGTCGGGCTCTTGCTGAGCTTCTTTCTCGGCACCTTTCTGCGCGGGCTCGCTTTCCTGCGCGACGCCTCCTGGGGGGACGTCAGCCTGCTCGACTGGCGCGTGCTCGGCGCGATCGGTGTGTTCCTGCTGGTGCTCACGGTACTGGTTGCGCTGGCGCCGATCCTCGGATTGAAGCGCCTCGGCATCGCCGCGTCGAGCCGCCAGGTGGCAGCGCGCGCAAGCCTCGCGCAACGCTTCGCCGGAGCGCTGCAGATCTCGATCGCCGGCACGCTCGGCGGCGCGGCGATCGCCTTCGGTTGGTACCTGGCTTCGATATCGCTCGCCGATCCCGGTTACGCGGTTCAGGATCGTCACGTTGTCACATTCACCTTCGACACGGCCAGGCTCATCGGCAGGGCTCGCCAGGACCCCAATGGCGCGCGCAATTTGTTGAGCTCGGTGACTGTCGAAATGGCGCGGCAGCGCGAGGCAATGGAGGCGATTCCCGGCGTTACCGCCGTGTCTTACGGCGTGCCCGTTCCCGGAATGAACTCCCGAACCTCGACTCAGATTCCGGATCCCGCCGATCCCACCGCCCGGATCCAGCTGCGGACGGGCACGATCGACACCCGCTATGTCGAGGTCCTCGGCTTGACGCTCCTCTCGGGACGCGTCATGGAGGAAGGGGAATCGGAAGCCGTGCTCGTCAATCAGGCTTTCGCGCAGAAGTACTTCGGCCGCGACGACGTGGTCGGCGAGCGGGCCCCGATCGCACAACAGCCCACGCAGTCCGGCCCGGAGATCGTCGGCGTCCTCCGCGATCTGTCGTTCGAGCATCCTTCGGCCGACGTCGAGCCGATCGTGTTCCGGCTGGCCACGCAGGCGCTCTCGACCAACGCCATCGTCGCATCGTCGATGACTTCCGCCGCGCTGCAGCAGCAGCTCGAGCGGATTGCGGGATCCGGCGACCTGGAGATAACGGTCGGCTCCGTGCGCCCGCTGAGCGATCTTCGCGACACACTGATCGCTCCCGACCGCGCCCGGAGCTGGCTCACGATCGGCGCGGCGACGCTTGTCGTGCTGCTCGCGGCGCTCGGCTTTTACGGCACGCAGCGCTATCTCGTGACGGCGGGCCGGCGCGAGTACGCGATCCGCGCTTCGATCGGGGCCGGGCCGAAGGCGCTCGGGCGCCTCGTACTGCAGCGCGGCCTGATTCTCGGATTGCCGGGACTCGTGGTCGGTACGCTGCTCGCGTTCATCGCGGTGAGCTGGCTGCGTGGCGGTTTCGTCTCGCGCGAGATCTCGCCGCTCGTGGTCACGCTCGCCGTCGTCTTGAGCCTCGTGCTGCTGCTCGCCGCCGCGAGCCTCGGACCCGCGCGCCAGGCGAGGAATACGCAGCCGGCGCCGTTGCTCCGCGAGGATTAGACGCGCGATGCGCGGGATCCTTGCCGATCTCAGGCACGCATTCCGCATCTATGTCCGGACGCCGGTGGCGAGTGGGCTCGCTGTCGTCGTGCTGGCAGTGGCGATGGCTTTCGTCACGGCCTTTCTCTCGATGTACGTCGACGTCGGGCTCCGGGGTCATCCCGGCTTCGAGCGGGCCGGACAGCTCGTGACGATCGGCCAGACCGACGGGCGGCAACTCGGCGGATTGCCGGCCGAAATCATCGCCCGATTGGCTGAAGAAATACGCTCGCTCGACGCCGTGGCCGGGATGACCCGATCGTCGATTCCGTCGACGCAGGAGGATGTGCCGCCGATACTGCTCGAGCTCGTCACCGCCGAGTTTTTCCCGGGCTTGAAGCCCCGACTGCATGCCGGACGCGGGCTCGAGCCGACGGACCACGATCCCGAGGCAGCCAAGGTCGCGGTCGTGTCCTATCGCTACTGGCGCGACGTACTCGGTGGCGGAGACGTCCTTGGGACCGTCATCGAAGTCGAACTTCAGCCGATGATCCGCTTTTCGGCCAGCGTATCCGCGCAAGCACCGCAAACCGAAGAGTCCGAAGAGGAGGATTACGAGTTCCAGGTCGTCGGCATCATGGCGCCCGAGATGACCGGATCGGTGGACCGGCAAACCGGCGTCTGGCTGCCGTACGAGCGCCTGACCGACATGCTGTTCCCGGTCGGTGAGGCGCCCGCGGCACTGCTCTCGAGTCTGCGGAATTCAATGACGATGCAGAGCATCGGCCGGCGCGCCGACGGAGCCTCCACCGATTCCGTCGTCGATGAGATCCGCTCTTGGCATGAGAACTCGCAGGTCCTGAGCACTCAGCCAGGGTATCGCCTCGACGCGGTCACCGGCGTCGTGGCCAACCTCAACGCGCACAGGAACACGCTGCGGCAGTTGCAGCTGTTTCTGGGCGCGAGTGTCCTGATCGCGCTCGTCGCCGCCGCCAACGTAAGCCTGTACCTGCTCGCCCGCGCGCCGGGTCGACGTCGCGAGCTCGGTATCCGCATGGCGGTCGGCGCGCCGCTCGGGCGTCTCGCCCGCCAGCTCGCGAGCGAGGCCGGCCTTCTCGTCGTCGTGGCGGCCGGGATCGGCCTGCTGCTGAGTCTCTGGCTCGCCAGCTTCCTGCGCGGCCTGGCCTTCCTGCGCGAGGCTTCCTGGCGCGATGTCAGCCTGCTCGACTGGCGCGTGCTCGCCCTGATCGGGGGGTTCCTGCTGGTGCTGACGATGCTGGTCTCACTCGCGCCAATCCTTGGTTTGAAGCGCCTCGGGATCGCCGCCTCGAGCCGCCAGGTTGCAGCTCGCGCGAGCCTCGCGCAGCGTTTCGCTGGCGCGCTGCAGATCTCGATCGCCGGCACGCTGGGCGGCGCGGCAATAGCCTTCGCCTGGTATCTGGGCACAATGACACTTTCCGATCCCGGCTACGCGGTTCGCGATCGCGTCGTCGCCCAATTCAATATCAATTTTTCGAACGCGTTCCGCAGTGGGAACCTCGACGCCAATCGAGAGCAGCAGATCATGGATGCGGCGACCGTCGAAATGGCGCGGCGTCGCGAGGCCGTCGCGACGATTCCGGGCGTCACCGCGGTGTCCTTCGGTACGCCTATACCCGGTCTGAACTCGCGCGCCACGATGCGAGTCCCGGATCCGGCCGACCCGTCTGCCCAGATTCAGATAAGGACGGGCTCCATCGACACCCGCTACGTCGAGGTGCTGGGCTTGCGGCTCCTCCATGGACGCGCCCCGAACGAAGGGGAGACCGGAGGCGTACTCGTCAACCAGGCGTTCGCTCGCAGGTTCTTCGGACGCGACGATGTCGTCGGTGAGCCGGTGTCGATTGCGCAAAGACCCGGACTGCCCGCGCCTGAAATCGTTGGAGTGCTGCGCGACCTCTCGTTCGACCACCCCGCGGCCGACGTCGAGCCGATGATGTTCCGGCTTGCGACAAACTCGTCCTCGGGCGTCGCCATCATCGCAACCGCGCTACCTCCTGCCGTGCTGCAGCAGGAGCTCGAGCGGATGTCAGGTACCGGCGACATCGAGATCATAGTCAGCAACGTGCGCCCGCTCCGCCAGCTGCGCGACACCCTGATCGCTCCGGACCGCGCCCGCAGCTGGCTCACGATCGGTGCGGCGACTCTCGTCGTCCTGCTCGCGGCGCTCGGTTTCTACGGCACGCAGCGTTATCTCGTGACGGCAGGTCGCCGCGAATATGCGATCCGAGCTTCGATCGGTGCGGGGCCGAAGGCGCTCGGGCGGCTCGTTCTGCAGCGCGGCCTGATCCTCGGGATACCGGGTCTTGTGATTGGCGCCTTGCTCGCGTTCATTACGGTTGCGTGGCTGCGCGACGATTTCGTGTCGCGCGAGATCTCGCCCTTCACCGTCACGCTGGCCGTCGTGGTCGGGCTGGTCGTACTGCTCGCCGCCGCAAGCCTCGGCCCCGCGCGCCAGGCGCGACGCACGCAGCCGGCGCCGTTGCTTCGCGAGGAGTAAACCGCGGTGCGCGGGATTCTCGCCGATCTCAGGCACGCATTCCGAATCTATATCCGGACGCCGATAGCGAGCGGGCTCGCCGTCGTCGTGCTGGCGATCGCGATGGCCTTCGTCGGCGCCTTCCTCTCCATGTACGTCGATTTCGTGCTCGAGCCGCATCCGGGATTCGAGCAGAGTGAGCGGATCATGACCCTGGGGCAGAACGACGGTACGCGCCTGACGGGCGTGCCGTGGCTGCTGATCGAGCGGATCGACAGCGAGGTGCCGGCGGTCGAGGCGATCGTGGGCACCAGTAACTACTTTCAGACGGTCGGCGACCCGCCGACATCGCAGATAGTCGAGCTGGTCACGCGCGGTTTTTCCTCCGGTCTCAGGCCCTTGCTCGAGCTCGGCCGCGGTTTCGAGGACAGCGAGCACGATCCGGAAGCGGAGCGCGTCGTTCTCATCTCGCATCGCTACTGGCAGCAGCAGCTCGGTGGCAATCCGGATGTGCTCGACACGACGCTCGAGGTCTCGCTGCGGGGTGTAACGATCTTTGGACCGAACGGGCCGGAGCAGCCGGAACCCGAGACGGCGGACTACCGCATCATCGGCGTAGTTGCTGCCGAGATGGGCGGTCTCCAGAACGATCAGGTCGCGTACTGGCTCCCACTCGAGCGCGTGGCGCCGACCCTGTACGGCGAAGCCGCGGCAGCCAGGACCCGGACGTTGCAGACTTTTACGCGCACCGCAGCCGGTGTGTCACCGACCTCGCTCGCTGATCAGTTGAACGCACGCTACCTGGGGGAAACGCAGCAGTTACGCCTGCAGCCGGGTTTCCGCCTCGATGCGATGAGCGGCGTCGTGCGCAACATCAACCAGCAGCGCGACATGCAGCGGCAACTCAATTTGTTCATGGTCGGCAGCCTCCTGCTCGCTCTCGTTGCGGCGGCAAACGTGAGCCTGTTCCTGCTCGCAAGAGCTCCGGGCCGGCGCCGCGAGCTCGGCATCCGCATGGCGGTCGGCGCGCCATTGCGCCGCCTTGCGCGGCAGCTTGCGAGCGAGGCCGGGCTGCTGGTCATGCTCGCCGCGCTGATCGGTCTCGCCGGCAGCGTCTGGCTCGCGGGTTTTCTGCGCGGCCTGGCGTTTCTGCGCCAGGCGGCTTTCCGGGACGTGACGCTGTTCGACTGGCGCGTGCTCGGGCTCGTGGGCGGTTTCCTCGCGCTCGTCACGCTGCTCGTGTCGTTGGCACCGGTTCTCGGCATCAAGCGGCTCGGTATCGCCGCTTCGAGCCGCCAGGTCGCGGCCCGTGCGAGCCTGGCGCAGCGGATCGCGGGTGCTTCGCAAATCACCATCGCGGGCACGATGGGCGGCGCCGCGATCGCCTTCGGCTGGTACCTGGGCGGAATGATCTTCGGTTATCCCGGATACGAGACACGCGATCTGCACATCGTGAACGCCACGCCCGCTGCGCTCGCCCGGGCCACGACTACGTCAGGTGCAATATCGCTCGAAAACGTAGTCGTGGAAGTAGCCCGGCTCAGAGAGGCGATCGAGGCTCTGCCCGGTGTCAGCGCGGTCAGCGTCGGCAGTCCCGTACCCGGCACCAGCACGGGCGGCTCGAACATGAGTTTCCCGCATCCTTCGGAGCCGACGCGCCAGGTACAGGTGCGCGTCGGCTCGATCGACGACAAGTTCATGGAGATGCTCGGGTTGCGCCTGTTGACCGGCCGCGTACCGCGCGCGGATGAGTCAAATGTCATGCTCGTGAACCGCGCCGCGGCGCGCCTCGTTTGGGATCGCGACGACGTGGTCGGCGAAAGCCTGCCCTTTTTCATGAGCGGCGGCCAGCGCAGCGAGATCGTCGGTGTGATGGAGGACGTGCCTTTCGGGCATCCCGCAGCCGACCCTGCGCCGATGGTCTTCGTTGCAGGCAATACGAATAGCTTTCTGACCACGTCTCTGCTCATCAAGAGCCCGCAATCGACGGCGGAGCTGCAGCAGCAGCTCCAGGATCTTGCGACCGATGGCGGGATCGAGCTGGTTATCACCGCGACACGGTCCCTCAAGGAAGCGCGCAGCGGGCTTATTGCCGCCGACCGCGCCCGCGGATATCTCACGATCGGCACCTCGGCGCTTGTTGTCCTGCTCGCGGCGCTCGGTTTTTACGGCACGCAGCGCTATCTCGTGACGGCCGGCCGTCGCGAATACGCGATCCGCGCCTCGATCGGGGCGGGGCCGAAGGCGCTCGGGCGCCTGGTGATCCTGCGCGGCATGGCGCTCGGCCTTCCTGGTCTCGTGCTCGGCTCCATGCTCGCTTTCATTACCGTTTCCTGGCTCCGCGACGATTTCGTCTCCCGCGACGTCTCTGCATTTGTGGTGACAACAGTTGTCGCCGCCGGTCTCGTATTGCTGCTGGCCGCGGCGAGCTTCGGCCCCGCGCGCCAGGCGATGCGCACGCAGCCGGCGCCATTGCTGCGGGAGGAGTAGTCGCTTGATGCGCGGATTAATTGCGGATTGCCGGCATGCATTCCGGCTCTATCGTCGTACGCCGTTCGCGAGCCTGATCGCGGTTGGCGTGCTCGCCATCGGCTTCGCCTTCGTCACTTCTTTCCTGTCGCTCTACGTCGATCTCGTGCTCCGGCCGCACCCGGGCATCGAGCAGGCCGGGCGCATCGTGACAATGGGCCAGCTCGAGGGCCAGGGCTTCCGGGGTCTGCCCTACACGCTCATCGAGCGCATGAATGCGGAGATGACATCGCTCGAAGGCGCGGCCGGCGCGCTCGCGACCATACAGAGAAGCGATGACGAAGACGGACTCCCGCTCGAGCTCGTGTCGCGGGGATTCTTTCAGCTGATCCGCCCGAAACTCGCGGCTGGACGCGGCTTCGAGGCCGCCGAACACGAACGCGACGGCGAGCCGGTCGCGGTCGTCTCGTACCGCTACTGGCAGGACGAGCTCGGCGGCCGCGACGTGATCGGGACGACGATCGAGCTCGAGCCGCAGCCGATGATGGTCATGATCGGCCCCGGCGGGCCGTCGCAGAACAACCAACCCGAGCCTCTGGACTTTCGCATCGTCGGCATCATGGCGCCGGAGGTGACGGGCTTTCTCTCGCCCGATGTCAGCTTCTGGCTGCCATTCGAGCGGGCAATCCCGCTGATCGTGATCAGCCCGGATCCTTTCGCGATGGCGCAGAACCTGGCGCTGACGACTCTCGGTCGCCGCGCGGCCGGCGCGACCGCGCGCTCCGTGGCCGACGAGGTCGCGTCGCGCTATCCGGACGTGGTCGATATGTTCGGCGTCCAGAGCACTGCCGCGATCCAGGCCGTGGACGGCGTTGTTCGCGATATCGGCGTGCAGCGCGATTCGAAGCGACAGCTCCAGCTCTTCCTCGGTGCGAGCATCCTGCTCGCGCTCGTCGCGGCCGCCAACGTGAGCCTGTTTCTGCTCGCGCGGGCGCCGGGCCGCCAGCGCGAGCTCGGCATCCGGATGTCGGTCGGCGCGCCGCTGCGCCGGCTCGCGCGCCAGCTCGCGAGCGAGTCGGGACTGCTCGTCGTCGTTGCTGCAGTATTCGGCCTCGTGCTCAGCATCTGGCTCAGTCAGTTCCTGCGCGGCCTGGCTTTCCTGCAGCGCGTAGAGTGGCGCAACGTGACGCTGTTCGACTGGCGCGTGCTAGTCCTCGCCGCGATCATTCTTCTTGTGCTGACGGCACTGGTTTCGCTTGCACCGGTCCTGGGCTTGAGGCGCCTCGGCATCGCGGCCTCGAGCCGTCAGGTCGCGGCGAGCGCGACGCTGGCCCAGCGCTTCGCCGGGTCCGTGCAGATCGGGATCGCCGGCGCGCTCGGGGCAGCGGCGATCGCCTTTGGCTGGTATCTCGGCTCGCTGATGTTCTCGTACCCCGGATACGAGACGCGCGATCGAATGGCCGTGCAGTTCCGGGCAAATATCAACATCGCCGCCGGGCCGGGCCCGCTCGTCATGATCGAGCGCATGAATGTCGAGCGAATCCGGATGCGCGATGCGATGGTGACGATTCCGGGGGTTAGGGCCGTGACTTTCGGGCAGCCGGTGCCGGGGCTGCAAGTAGGCAATTTCACGACGCAGGTGCCGGATCCGCGCGATCCGACGAAAACGATCCGGCTGAGTTCCGGCACCGTGGATAGCCGAACCATCGACGTGCTCGGGCTCCGTCTCGCGCACGGCCGCGCGCCGACCGACAACGACGTCAATGTCGTGCTCGTGAACCAGGCACTCGCGCGCGAGCTATTCGGCCGCGACGACGTCGTCGGCGAGCAGTTCATCCAGAATTTCGGCCCGCCCGGTGCGGGCGGACCGCCGCCGGCGCAGGAGATCATCGGTGTGCTCGAGGACATGTCCTTCGGACACCCGGCGGCCGATGTCCCGCCGATGCTGTTCTCGACGAGCTCCAATTTCCTCGGCTTGTCGGCCGTCGTTGAGACCAGCCTGTCTGCGGCCGCGCTGCAGCAGGAGCTCGAACGGATTGCCGCCGACGGCGAAGTCGAACTCTCGATCCAAACCGTCCGGCCGCTCGCGCAGCTGCGCAGCGACCTGCTGGCAGCCGACCGCGCCCGCGGATTCCTGACGATCGGCACGGCGGCGCTCGTCGTGCTGCTCGCGGCTTTCGGGTTCTACGGCACGCAGCGCTATCTCGTGACCGCGGGCCGGCGCGAGTATGCGATCCGCGCCTCGCTCGGCGCGGGGCCGAGGTCGCTCGGCGGGCTCGTGATGCGTCGCGGTTTCACGCTCGGCCTGCCGGGTCTCGTGATCGGCGCCCTGTTGGCGTTCATTGCGGTGGCCTGGTTGCGCGACGACTTTGTCTCGCGTGACATTTCGCCGATGGTGGTCACGGTCGCGGTCGTTGCCGGTCTGCTGCTGCTGCTCGCGGCGGCGAGTTTCGGACCCGCAAGGCAGGCGCGGCAAACGCAGCCGGCGCCGTTGCTGCGGGAGGATTGAGCAGCGCCTCAATCGATGAGCGGATTCCGTACTGCGAGTCCGGAGAATCGATTGAAATCTCGATCGGCGGTCCAGATCTCGGCTATGCCGTGCTCGATGCAAAGCGCCGCGATTCGTGCGTCGTGAACTTCGGGTCCTGTGACGCGTGCTGCTTCGAGCTCCGCCCGCAGAACGGGCCAGTAGACCGCGGATTCCGCCAGCAACACGACCGTCGGCGACTCGAGCCAGGCTTCGATCTGATCCAGAGCCGCAGGCAGCGGCGTCGGCGGGGAAAAGATCCGGCGATGAGTGGCGATCGCAATGAACTCATGGATACAGGGCCAGGGTATGGCCCACGTTGCCTTGCCCTCCGCGAGACGTGCTACTGCGTCCCGGGCCGGCTCGTGCCACTCGGCATCCTCGCGGTGGGCGTACACGAGGATATTGGTGTCAACGGCGATCAACCGCCGCGACCTGCGTAGGCGAGCGCCCGCAGCTGATCCCATGTGAGGCCATCGACCCCGGGCTGCAGCCCCTTGCCCTTGAAGCTTGCGCGTCGCAGCCGGAATCCCGCAGCCGGTGCCTTGCGCCGTTCGAGCTCGTGCCGCAAGCCGGTCTCGACGAGCGAGCGCAGGGTCGTGCCCTCGCGCAGCGCCAGGCGCTTGGCGTCGCGCAGCAGCGGGTCCGAAATCTCGATCGTCGTCTTCATACGGGCACCCATATCGACAGATATGGGCGACAGTACACGCGCCCCCGTCTGGCACGCAAGTCGCGAATCGTCACATTTCGTGACAAAACCGCTGGAGCCCCCTCGGTCATACTGAGCCATGGTGGTTTGGGTTGACGCGGACGCCTGCCCCGCGCAGATCAAGGAAATCCTGTTCCGCGCCGCGGAGCGCGTGCAGGTCCAGACCGTGCTCGTAGCCAACCACGCGTTGCGCGTTCCGAAGTCGCGGTTCGTCCAGGCCAGGCAGGTGGAATCGGGGTTCGACGTCGCGGATGCGCGCATCATTGCGACCCTGACCGCGGGCGACCTCGTCATCACCGCGGACGTTCCACTCGCGGCGCAAGTCGTCGCGGCAAAGGCATTTGCCCTGAATCCGCGCGGCACGCTGTACACGCCGGACAATGTTCAGGATCACCTCGCGCGCCGAAATTTCATGGACGCATTGCGCTCGTCGGGCGAAACGACGCGTGGACCGGCACCGCTGAACAAGACGGACATCCAGGCCTTCGCCAACGAGCTCGACCGGTTTCTGACGCGCTACCGAAAGAGATAGCTGGCGGCGGCGCACGCGAATCCCTAACATCGCCGGCTTGAACACGGAATTCACTCCCAACGAAGCGCGCGTCATCGGCTGCCTGATGGAGAAGTCGGTGATCACTCCCGACCAGTATCCGCTGTCGTTGAACGCGCTCGTCAACGCCTGCAACCAGAAGTCGAGCCGCGAGCCCGTGCTGTCGCTCGAGCAGAACGTCGTGCAGCGGACCGTCAACGACCTCATCGCAAGAAAGTTCGTGATGGTCGAGCCGTATGGCGGCCGGGTCGACAAGTACCGGCAACGCTTCTGCAACACGCAATTCGCGGAGATCCAGCTCTCCGCGGCCGAGTACGCGATCGTCTGCCTGTTGCTGCTGCGCGGCCCGCAGACGCCCGGCGAGCTCAAGGCGCACAGCGGCCGCCTGCACGAATTTGCCGACCCTGCCGAAGTCGATGCGGCGCTCGAGTCCCTGCTCGCACGCAGCGATGGACCGTTCGTTGCGCGCTTGCCGCGGGAGCCGCGGCGCAAGGATCACGCGTACGCGCACCTGTTCAGCGGCGCCATCGAGTCGGTGCCTGCGGCTGTGGCAGCGAGTCCGGAGTTGTCACCGCCGCGACAGAGCGCTCAGGCCGCGCTCGAAGAGCGCGTGGCAGCGCTCGAGCGAGAGGTCGCCGCGCTCAAGCAGGCGCTGGGCGTGGTCGCAACCTGACGCTGGGTGCAGCCGGCACCTTCCGCTTACGGCCGGCGCACGAACTCGAGCTGAAACCGCCTCAGGAACTCCCAGATGGCATCGCTCGCCTCCAGCTCGCGGCTCGTGCGGCCGACGAGCAGCTCCGGCAGATACTGCACGCCGCCGGGCCAGGTGTGGCCGCCGCCGATGATCTCGACCAGCAGCAGCTCCGTTCCGCGTGCGCAGCTCGCGACGTGACGACGAAGCGTCGTTTCATCATCCGCGACGTTATCGATGACCTGACCAGTCTCGACCGCGCCGCAGTCGTCGATCTCGCGCCAGCGCTCCAGCGTCGCCATCGTCGACAGCACTTCGCCGCGGCGTTGCAGCAGTACGCGTACCTGTCCACCGCCCCAGGGCACGAGCGGATCCTCGGTGCCGTTGAGGATCGCGACCGATATCGGCCGCGCCGGCATGCATTGCGGCGCGACATCCGCTGAGAGATTGGCCGTGACGGGCGCGACGGCGGCAAAGACGTCGGCCGCGTCGCAGGCGAGGCGGAACGACATGAAGCCGCCGTTCGAGATGCCCGTCGAATAGACGCGGGTGAGATCGACGTCGTAGCTCGCCGCAATCTCGGTCGGGAGCGTGCGGAGGAAGCCGACATCGTCGATGCCGCGTTGTGCGGCTTCGGCGCGAAGATCCTGGCGCCCGTCGTTCCAGCTGTTGCCGACGCCTTCGGGATAGGCGACGAGCACGCCGTCGCGATCGGCAATGCGTTCGAAAGCGTTTTCGGTGAGCCACTCCATATTGCCCGCCGAGCCGCCGCCGCCATGCAGGACGAAAAGGAGGGGCAGGGGACCTCCGTGGCCGGCCGGCAGATAGACGCGAAACACCCGCTCGAGCCCGCCGTGGCTCATGGAGTAGCAGGCGGCCTTGACGCTCGCAGCCTGCCGTCGCGGCGGCGTTTCACAGGCATCGGACGCCACGAGTTCGGCTTGCGCCACAGGAACAGCCAGCAACAGGCAGACGCCGAACGGGTACCGCATTGGCGGAGGATAGCGCGATGCAATCAGCATGATCGTGCGACTCTTTTTACCAATGCGACGTCCTACAATCGAATGAGAACGACAATCTCCGGGCTGGCCTCGGCCGGTATCACGTGCATTCTGGTCGGCTTCATGGTCTGCACCGGCGCATCGGCGCAGCAGACGTCGGACGAAGAGGCCTGCGCGCTGCCCTTCGCCTTCCCAACCGCAGCCATCGAGGCCCGCATCCTCATGGTCAGCGAAGTGCACGGCACGCACGAAACGTTTCGGCTGGTCGGCGAGTTGGCCTGCAACTTTGCCCGGAGCGGCGACCCGGTGACCGTCGCCATCGAGATGTCACGCGACGAGCAGTCAGCACTCGATGCCTATCTGGCAAGCGATGGCGGGGAAGCCGCGCGTTCGGCGCTGATCTCGCGGCCGCGCTGGGAGACGAGCACCCTCGCCAACGTCGCACTGCTCGCGATGATCGAGCGCTTGCGCGATCTCAGTCGATCCGGTGCGGTGTCGCTGATGGCGATCGATGCGTCCCCTGCCGACCTGGCGTCGCCTCCGACGCTTACGCCCGAGCAGGAAGAAGGCCTGCGAGCCTACGTAAGGCGAGGTTTGGGCGACGGCGCTGCGGCTGAAGCCCAGCTACCCGGCTTTCGCAACATGATCGCCCTCACGACGGTTCGAGATCGGATCATGGCGGAACTCGTGGGCGATGCCGTTCGCAGGGATCCCAGTCGGCGGTTCGTGGTCCTGCTTGGCGGCGCTCACATCAGCAAACTGAGCGGCGTGCCCTTTCCGGGAGTCGATTCGATGGCGTCGCTCCTGGTCTCTGAGGGGCTGTCGCTGACATCGCTGACGGCAATTTTCGTGGAAGGCGCATTCTGGGGATGCCTTGTTGACGGTGGAGGCAACTGCGGGCCGCACGAATTCCCGACGGGCGGTTTCGACGCTCAGATCGCCGGGCGCAGCCCGGGAATCTATTTGTCGGACGAGATGCCGGGTTACGACGGCGTGATCGTGTTCGAGCGTGTGACTGCGGCCGAACCGGCAAACCCGCGAGCCGCGACCCAGGCCTCCACGCCCCAACGCTGAAAAGTCAGCGCATATAATCGGCCCCACCTCCTTTCGGTCGGGGCTGTTCGCAATGTCCAGAGGCAACTCCGCGCTTTTCGCCGCTGCGATTGTCTCGATTGTCGCAAGCGTGCCGATGGGGCCGGCGGCAGCCCAGTCCGCCGGCGAATCGGTGCCGCTCTTCGACGGGACCCTGCGCGGGTGGACAATCGAGAACACGACGGCTGGCAATTTCACAGTTGCCGACGGCGTGCTCAAGGTCGACGGCTCGCCGGGATGGCTGAAATCCGAGCGGCAATACGCGGACTTCGAGCTCAGCGTCGAATTCCGGTTTCTGACCGAGGACGGCGACAGCGGCATTTTTGTGCGCGCCGTGCCTGACTCAACGTTCGGCCCCGGCTGGCCGAACGGCAGCTATCAGCTGCAACTGCTGAACCCGCTGCGCGAAGTCCGTTTTCCGCCGCTCGGCAGCCTGTTTCGCCACGGCACGCCGGCGGGCGAGACCGAGTTCGATCCCGCCGTCGCGCAGCGGGCATTCACGGGAGTCGGCGAGTGGCAGACGCTCGTCATCGAAGTGATCGGCGACGAGCTCACGGCGCACTTGAACGGCGCTCTGTTGACGCGTGCCGCCAATATCGTCAACTCGCCCGGCTACATCGGCGTCCAGGGCGAAACGAGCGCGCTCGAGTTTCGCCGGATCGACATTCGCGAACGGTAGGAGATAGTCCAAATGTCCAGAGGCAATTCCGCGCTGATTGCGGCCATTCTCGTCTTGCCGACACCGGCCGTGTTCGCCTACACGCCGGACCAGCTCGCGACGGGCCAGGCTGTCTACACGCAGAGCTGCGCGCTCTGTCACGGCGCGACGATGCGGCAATTGCCCGAGGCGCTGCTCGCCGGTCGCGAGTTCGTCACGAAGTGGAGCGGACGCGGCGCAGGCGAGCTCGTCGCCCAGATCCAGGCGACGATGCCGCCGACGGCGCCGGGAACCCTGAGCGCGGAGAGCGCGGCCAGCCTCGCGGCCTTCCTGCTCGAGGCGAATGGCGGTCGCGCGGATGGCACCCCGCTGACGGCCGCCGTTACGGCGGCGATCAGCGCCAGCCTCGTCGGCCCGCCGACGGGTCCGCCGGCGCCGGCGGCGGGGGCAGGCGGCGGTGCGCCCGAGCCCACAGGTCTCACTGTCGCCGGTACGGTGCCGGACTTCGTTCCCGCGACCGACGCGACGCTGCGAAATCCCGCCGCCGCCGACTGGCTCATGCTGCGCCACGACTACGCCGCGACGAGCTACAGCGAGCTTGACGAAATCACCGCGCAGAACGCCGGGCAGCTGACGCTCGCCTGGCTCTGGCCGATGCAGGACGGCGGCACGAACCAGCCGGCGCCGATTGTCTATCGCGGCACGCTCTATATCGCGAACACGGGCGGCGTCGTGCAGGCGCTCGCGGCCGACACGGGCGATCTCATCTGGGAATATCGCGTCGGCAACGAGGTCGCGCCGCGCGGCATCGTGCTCTACGAGGACAAGCTGATTTTCCAGACCTCAGGCGGCTGGGCCGTGACGGCGCAGCCGGCGCATCTCGTCGCGCTCGACGCACAGACGGGCGCGCTCGTCTGGGACGTCGAGATGCCGGATCAATACGCCTCGAACAGCGGGCCCATCGCCGTCAACGGCCTCCTGCTCCAGGGCATGGGCACCTGTGCGACGTACGAGGAGAAGAAGTGCTTCATCGCCGCCTACGACGCCGACACGGGCGCGCAGCGCTGGCGCTTCGAGACCGTCGCGCGCTCAGGCACGCCCGGCGGCGACACCTGGGGCGGCCTGCCCGATCTCTACCGCGCGGGCTCGGAGACCTGGATCACCGGCAGCTACGATCCGGAACTGAATCTGACCTACTGGGGCACGGCGCAGGCCAAGCCCTGGATGCCCGCGAGCCGCGGCATGCGCACCGAGGACGCGGCGCTCTATTCGAGCTCGACGATTGCGCTCGACGCGACGACGGGCGCGCTCGCCTGGTACTACCAGCACGCGCCCGGCGAGGCCTTCGATCTCGACGTCGTTTTCGAGCGCGTGCTCGTCGACGACGGCAACCGCAGGCTCGTGTTCTCCGTCGGCAAGGACGGCGTGCTCTGGAAGCACGATCGCGAGACGGGCGAGTATCTCGATCACGTCGAGACCGTGTTCCAGAACGTCTGGGAAAGCTTCGACCCCGAGACGGGGCAGCCGACGTACCGGCCCGACATCTTCGAGCACCGCATCGGCGAGTGGATCGACGCCTGCCCGAGCACGGCGGGCGGGAAGAACTGGCATGCGATGAGCTTTCACGAGCCGACGCGTCAGCTGATCATTCCTCTGAGCCAGACTTGCGTGTCACTGCGCGCCCAGGCGATCGAGCAGGTCGAGGGCGGCGGCAGCGGCGGCGGCGCCGACCGGCGCTTCTACGAGATGCCCGGCACCGACGGCAACACCGGCAAGCTCGCGGCGTTCAACGTCGACACGATGGAGCAGGTCTGGTCGCTCGAGCAGCGCGCGTCGTTTCTGACGTCGGTGTTGTCGACGGCCGGCGGCGTGGCGTTCGCGGGCGATCTCGATCGTAGCTTCAAGGCGGTCGACGTCGAGGACGGGACGGTGCTTTGGGAGACCCGGCTTGGGACGTCCGTTCAGGGCTATCCGATCACCTTTGCCGTCGATGGGAAACAGTACGTCGCGGTGACGACAGGGCTCGGCGGCGGCAGCCCGCGTGGCGTGCCGTCGGTGGTCACGCCCGAGATCCAGCCGCCGAATCGCGGGCAGGCCCTGTACGTCTTTGCACTGCCGTAGCGACAGGCGCAGCTCGCTCTTGAGGCCGTCCGCTCAGGTCGGGTCCATCGTCTGCCGGGGGCTACTGTGCACTGCCGCACTCGCAACCGTAGGCGTTGCCTACGCCGATCTGCCGACCGTGATCAACGCCGTGCGCGCCGAAGGCTGCACGCGCGAGCGAACCGCCACGACTCCCGTCGAGCCGAGCGAAGCCTTGCACGACATCGCGCGCGAGCTCTCGCGTGGCGGCGAGCTGGATGACTTGATCGAGGACACGGGCTATCCGGCTGCAAGCTCGGCATCCCTGTATCTGAGGGGCCCAACCGACGATGCCGCAATCCGCGAGGCCATTGAAGATCGTTACTGCGAGGTCGTCAACGACGCGCAATTCACGGAAGTCGGCATCTACCGCAACGGCAACGAAAGCTGGATCGTCCTGGCAGAACGCCGCCAGCCGCTGGCAGTCGGCGATCCCGCGGGCGTCGCGGCGCGCGTGCTGGCGCTCGTGAACGCCGCGCGCGGCGAATCCCGCCGCTGCGGCCGTCGCCGACTCGATGCGGTTCCTCCCGTGACGCTGTCACGCGCGTTGACCGAAGCCGCACAGCACCACGCTGACGATATGGCGGGACCGGCCGAGTTCGACCATCGCGGCTCGGACGGCAGCCAGCCGTCCGAGCGCGTAGCGCGCACCGGCTACCGCTGGCGCGCGACCGGCGAAAACATCGCCGCCGGCCAGGCGAGCGCCGAAGAAGTCGTAACCGCCTGGCTGGACAGTCCAGGACATTGCACGAACATCATGGGGCCGCAATTCACGGAGATGGGCGTGGCCTATGCGCTCGCGCCGTCGGAAAATCCGGCGATTTACTGGGCGCAGGTATTCGCCGCGCCGCAATTGCCCTAGCTGGTGGCGATACACAATGCAGCGCAGTAACGGCTTTTCGCATATATTTCGCTGCGACCCATCAAGAGGACTGAAATCATGCGACGCCTAGCTGCCCTGTTGCTCGCGCTTGCGAGCGGCCAAACTCTTGCGCAGGAAGAAGTGCGCGGACCCTATGTCGGACTCGGTTTCGATCAGATCGAGTACTCCATGACCATCCACCGGCTCGATTTCGACGAGAATCTGACGAGTCCCAAGCTCGTCGCGGGCTTCCGATTCAGAGAGAGCTTTGCATTCGAGGGTTCATACAGTCAGAGCAATATGGACTCCGACCTTTCCGGCGACGTCTTTCCCCCTTTCACGTCTCCTATCGGACCTATCGGCGGTCCAACCACCGCCCACCTCGAAGGCAACGTCGATATCCTGCAAGCCCGCGTTATTTCCCATCAGGGCCACGTCGTGCTCGGAGCGGGCTTCTTTGCTGTGGATTCGGACCAAAACTTGACGGGAACGTCTGCATACGGACCGATTGCTGATTCCGTCCAGGAGCGGGAAAGCGGCCTCTCCATCTTGCTCGGTGTGCAGTGGGATGTAGGCAACTGGGGAATTCGTGGTGAATACGTATACTTCGATACGGACGGTAACCAGGATATTGACGTCGAAATCTCCACACTCGGTGTGGGATTTCACTACCAATTTTAGGCATCGATGCGGAGCAGTCGCCGCAGGTTGCCGCCCAGGATCGCTTCCTTGTCGGCGTCGCTGAGGAACGGTGCCTCGGCGATGATGTCAATCGTGTCGGGCCAGACGTACGGCATGTCCGAGCCGTAGACCACCTGGCTCACGCCCGTTTCGGCGACGAGGTGGCGCAGGCCTTCCGTCGAGAACACCATCGAGTCAACGACGATCTGCTCCCTGAAGTACTCGCTCGGCATGCGCTGGTTGGCGCAATTGGCGTCGTCGCGCACGACGCACGCGGCATCGCTGCGGCCCAGATACGAAGTGAGATAGCCGCCGCCGTGCGCGGCGCCGATCTTCAAGCGCGGGAAGCGATCGAGCGTGCCGTCGAAGATCATGCGGCTCAGGAACACCGTCGTCTCGAGCGGGTTGCCGACGATGTTGCCGAGTCCCCCGCGGCCGTCGAGCGCACCCTCGCGAGCAATGTTGAGCGCGTTGTTGGGATGCATGAAGACGGGCACGCCGAGTTCCTCGGCCTTGGCCCAGAACGGATCGTATTTCTCGCCCGACGGCGGCTCGTTGGCGACGTGGCCGCCGATCGAAGCGCCGCGCGCGCCCAGGTTCTGCACGGCGTGCTCGAGTTGCTCGGCCGCGAGGTCGGGGTATTGCAGCGCGACCGAGCTCAAGCCCACGAACCGCGTGGGATGTTGTTCGCACCAGGCCGCGATGCCTTCGTCGTGCATGGCGACGACCGTCCTCGCGTCTTCGCGGCTCGCGCCGTACCACCAGTAGGTGTTGACGCTGAGCGCCTGCACGTCGATGCCGCGCTCGTCCATGGCCGCGATGCGCTCGGGCCCGAGCACTAAAGTCGGCGGCACCGCGCGCGGCACGTTGACGTTCGGCACGCGACTCGCCACCTCGGGAAACAGGCAGTGCGCGTGCAGGTCGACGATCGACATTCGCCGCCCGCCGACCATGATGCGCTTCGGCGCGGCCTGCCCGTAGGCGCCGAGGGCACCGAGCGCCAGCGCGGCGCCGCCGGCCGCACGCAAGAAAGCCCTGCGACTGCTCATGGCTCCGCTGGCCTGCGCCGGTAAACGGTCGTCCCGTTCTGCTCAAGAAACTCGACGCGCGTAGCGTCGACCTCCATCCAGCGAGACTCGGGAAACTCGATCCTCTGCCCATCGGCAAACTCGACGACGATATGTACGTGCGGATTGATCCACTCGACCGCAGTGACGGTACCCGTGAGCGTCACCGGCGTATCTGCGTTGAAGGTGGCGCGGATGGAATGATGGGCTGCAAGCGGCGCAGCCGAGACAGCCAGCAAGATTGCGACGATCCAGGTGATCTGCCTCGAGTGCATGGCGGCGTCCTTGGGTGCAACCGTGCAGTGAGGGAGTATACGTGACGACGCCGTCGCTGAATCAGCCGACGGAGCAAACCGACGAATCAGTTGGCGCGGCCGACTCGATGTCGCGAATCGTCCCGGCAATGGCGTCCGCGAATTCGCCGTCCGGCCCGGCAATACTGAGCGCCGTGCGGGCCTCGCGCTCCGCTTCTTCGAGACAACCGCGCTCCAGCAGGACGTTGGCCAGGTTGTTGTGCGCCGCGGCGTGCGCCGGCTCGATCGCGAGCAGCCTGCGGTAAAGCGTCTCGGCAGGGGCGAGATTGTCGGCCGCGTGCTCCCTCGATGCCGAGAGGAACAGCACTAGCGGATCGTTCGGCCAGCGGGCAAGAGCGGCAGCGTAGGCCTGCCCGACCGCCGTCGGCTCGAGCTGCTCCTCCGCGCCGACCAGGACGCGCATATAGGAGTCCGGCACGGCCGTCGTCGGAATCTCGCCGGGCTGCACCGCGACGAAGCCCCATTGATCCGCGAGGTCCCAGCTCCGCAGGAAGCGCGAGGCGCGTTGCAGCCGTCGCTCTTCTTCGCCCGACCGCAGGACGAAGCGATCTGCGTCCGCCGAGTAACCGACGACGACGGCGTAGTGCCAGACCGGCGCTCGCGCGAATCCCAGGTTCTGCATGACGAGCACGGGACGACCTGCGGCGACTTCCTCGAGCAGGCCAGCGGGGTCCTCGCTGACCGGGACAGGCAGGAAACCGTAGCGGCGGGTTGCGGCGAGCAGCTCGACCTGCAGGCTGCCGCGCAGGTCCTCGATGTACACGGCGTCCACGAGATCCGACGGCGCGACGGTCACGCCGGCGGCGTTGAGGATTGTAGCCAGTGCCGCGGGACCGCAGTCGTACTCGGTCTGCGGGAAGAAGGGAACCTCGGTGAGCTCTGCGACGTCGACGAGATCCGGTCGCACGTCCTGCCCGGCACAACCCGGCAGTATCAGCGCGCAGGCGGCGAGGGCCGCCGTGACGCTAAAACTTCTTGAAGATATCGATGACACCTATGAGCTCGAGGATCAGAATCACGATTGCCGCTATGCCGAGTGTCGCAAGCAGGCTGCCGCCGGCCGGCAGCTCTTCGAGCTTGTCGTGGAGCAGCATGAGCTCGTCGTCGTTGAGTGCCGCGACTCGTTCCGCAGCCAATGCCGGATCGACGCCGTGATGCTTCAGGGCTACCCGGAGATCCTCGCGAGCCAGGGTTTCCGTAACCGAGTCGATCATCGCCCGGCGGTCCATGGAGCTCAGGTATCGCTCCGCGCCGATGACATCCGCGCGTGCGACGGTCTGGACCATCAGGAAAGGTACGGCCACGGCGAGCAGCAGGAATGCCCTGAATTTTCTGCGGCTGGACATGGCTTGCTCCCTTCGGTGACGAGACAATCAAGAGCAGCGTACGTGCGATGCGTTCGCGATACGATCTGTCGCAGGTTGGCGACGCCGGGGCCGTGAAGCAGTCACCTGGACGAACTCTCCTGCGCCTGCATGGCCTTGCTGATCGCGTTGCCGGACTGCGTCCGCGCGATCGTCATCTACCCAACGGCGCTCGTACGTGCTTGCTGAATATCGTCGATAAGCACGCGCTCGAGGGCGCGGCGAGTGCGCAGTCCCAGCCGGACCAGCAGGAACGCTGCAACCATGACAAGCCCCGCCACGAGTCCCCACCACAGGCCGACCGCGCCAAGATCCAGCCCGAAGCCGAGCCACAGGCTCACGGGCATGCCGATGACCCAGAAGCCGATCACGTTCGCAATCATCGGTACGTAGGTATCGCCCAGGCCGCGCAGCAAGCCGAGCGCCACAACCTGCAGGCCGTCGAAGACCTGGAAGATGCCGGCGAGCGGCAGCAGCACCACGGCGAGCGCCAGCACCGCCTCATCGCGCGTGTAGATCGCGGCGAGCAGTCCCGGTGCGCCGGTCAGGAGCACCGCGGTGAGCGTCATGAATCCACCGCCGACCAGGAGCGCGGCTGTGGTCGCACGACGCATCGCGTCGTGGTCGCCTCTGCCGACGGCATGGCCCACCAATACAGCCGCGGCCGACGACACGCCGAGCGGCACCATGAACGTCAGCGACGCGATGTTGATTGCGACCTGGTGCGCGGCGACCTGCACGACGCCGAGCGCCCCCATGAATAGCGCGACGGTGCCGAAGACGCCGACCTCGAGCAGCATCTGCCCGCCGATCGGCACGCCGATCCGCAGCATTCGCGCGAGCGGGCGCACTGCGAACAGCTCGGGCACGCGGCGCGCGAAATAGCGCGCGAGCACAGGCCACCCCAGCGCGAGCAATAGCGCAGCCATGAGCCAGCGGCTCACCGTGGTGGCCCAGGCCGAGCCCGCTACCCCGAGCGCCGGAAGCCCAAGCTCGCCGAAGATCCAGGCGTAGTTCAGCACCACGTTTACCAGGTTCGCGATGACGATCGTCCAGACGATCGGTGCCGTGCGTTGGTGCGCCTGGAGTGTCTGCCGCAACACCACGAACGCGTAGAACGGCCACACCGAGGGAATCACGCGGTAAACGTACGCTGCTGCGATCGGCACGATCTCGGCAGGCTGCTGTGCGAGGCGCAATACGGGCTCCACGGCGAGCAGCAGCGCCATGATCGGCACGCTCAGGAACAACGACAGCACGAGGCCGCGCTGCAAGCCGCGTTGCACGGCCGGGAGATCGTTGGCGCCGAGCGCCTGTGCCACGATCGGATCGAGCGCGAGCAGGGCGCCCATCCCGAACACCGTGATGCCGAAGTAGTAGATGTTGGCGATTGCGACGGCCGCGAGCGCTTCGGCGGACAGCTGTCCCACCATGATCGTGTCGACGACGCCCATCAGCATCATGCCGACTTGAATCACGACGATCGGCGTCGCGAGTTTCAGTAGCGCCGCGATGTCGCGGCGGTTTGGGGCGTGCATGGCCGTGCTCCAGATACGAAAAAACCCGGTCGGCGGCAGCCTTCCGGGTTTCTCTGCGGAGGCAGCCTGCTTAAGAAGGCTGCCTGCAGCGCACGGTGCGCAAAATCAGTCAGCCCGCAGTCGGGTACGGTTGTGGACGAAAGTAGTGCGCCACATCGAGTTGTGCGAATGGGAAAACATGGCGCGCATAATACGCGCCGCGCGACGGCGGTCAAGGCGAATGTGCGAGAGGCAGTGCTCATCGGATGGTTGCGCGATGCGGAACGGCTTTCGATGGCGCATGATTCAGTCGTTCCGTCACAAGGGCTCGCGCCCCATGCAACAGGCACCCGGACGTACTCTCTTGCGCCTCTGGCGCCGACTGAACCCGCTGCCCGGTGGACAGTGGCTGTTTGCGGTCATCTTTGGCTTTGTCGTCCCGTACTCGGGTTCGGTGCGTCCACGCATCCGGGTGCTCGAACCGGGGCATGCCGAGGTCGAGATCCCGGACCGTCGCGCCAACCGCCAGCACCTCGGTTCGATCCATGCAGTCGCCTTGATCAACGTTGCCGAGCAGGCGACCGGTATGGCCATGCTGACCGCGTTACCGGACGGCGTCCGTGGCATCGTCACGAATGTCTCGATGCAGTACCTGAAAAAAGCGCGCGGCACGATCCGGGCCGTGAGTCGTGTGGTCGCGCCGACAGTCACGGCCGACATGGAATTCGACGTGGAGGCAGAGTGCCGCGATCGTCAGGGTGACGTCGTGGCTCGCGCAACCGTGCGCTGGCGCCTGGGTCTCCTCCGCTGATGGAAACTCCGTTCACGCGCCATGCCGGCGTGGCCGTGCCGCTGATCTGCGGACCCATGTATCCCTGCTCGAACCCGGAGCTCGTCGCGGCAGTCAGCGAGGCCGGCGGACTCGGGGTGATCCAGCCGATCTCTCTTACTTATGTGCATGGACACGAGTTCCGGGCCGGCCTGCGCCTCATCCGGTCGATGACGTCGCGTCCGGTGGGTTTCAATGCACTGATCGAAGCCAGCAGCAAGACCTACCTCGCCCGCATGCAACAGTGGATCGAAGTCGCGCTGGAGGAGGGTGTGCGCTTTTTCATTACCTCGCTTGGCAATCCGGAGTGGGTCTGCCAGCGCGTGCATGCGGTCGGCGGCGTCGTTTACCACGATGTCACGGAGGCGCGGTGGGCGCGCAAGGGCGCCGACGGCGGCGTCGACGGCCTGATCGCCGTGAACGAGCGCGCGGGCGGTCACGCCGGCAGCCGCGGCGCGGAGGCATTGCTGGAGGAACTCCGCCCTTTCGGCTTGCCGGTGATTGCCGCCGGTGGCATCGGAACTCCGGAGGACTTCGCGCGGCATCTTCGGATGGGCTACGCCGGGGCGCAGCTCGGCACACGTTTCATCGCGACGCCGGAGTGCCGCGCCAGCGACGCCTACAAGCAAGCCATCGTGGCAGCGCAGGCCTCGGACATCGTGCATACGGAACGGCTGACGGGCGTGCCCGTGGCCGTAATCCGCAGTCCCTGGATCGACCGGCTCGGCACGCGGGCCGGGCCCTTTGCGCGCTGGATGCTGCGCGGCCGGCGGCGCAAGCACTGGATGCGCACGTTCTATATGCTCAACTCCGCGCGGCGCCTCCGTAAATCGTTGGTGTCGGAGAATCAGGACGACTACTGGCAGGCCGGCATGTCCGTCGCCGGCATCCGGTCGATCGTTCCGGCCGCGGAAGTTGTGCGCAGCTTTGCTGCGGCCTTGCGCGCATAATCACCATCAGCCAACAGAGGAGGCACTACGCCATGTCGAAAGAACGCAATTCCAAAAGAGAAGCCAAGAAGCCGGCGACGATGACCCCGAAGGAGCGCAAGGCGGCGAAACAGGCGAAGCGCGAAGCCGCGAAATCTCGTCACATGTAACGCCGACGCACTTTCTAATCCGGCCAGCCGCGCTTACTCGTAGCGCAGCGAACGGACCGGGTTCGCGCGAGCCGCACGGGCGGTGACCGTCCCGACCGTCAGGAATGCGACCACGAGCACGAGCAAGGCACTGCCGACGAATACAGCGAGGCTGAGGTCGATGCGGTAGGCGAAGTTCTCGAGCCAGCGCTGCATCAGGAAATAGGCGGCCGGCCACGCGATGAGGTTCGCAACCAGCACGAGACGGCTGAACTCGCCGACGAAGAGCCGCACGATGTCGAACACCGTGCCACCCATCGCCTTGCGCACGCCGATTTCCTTCGTGCGCTGCTCGACGGCGAACGAAGCGAGGCCGACGAGGCCGAGGCAGGCGATGAGGATCGCCAGCGCCGAGAAATACAGGAACAGCTGTCCCTGGCGCTCCTCGCTCTCGTAGAGCGCCTGGAAATCCTGGTCGAGAAAGCGTCGCGTGATCGCCTGATCGGGCAGGAAGCGCTTCCACGTGTCGTCGATATGCGTGAGCGTGTCTGGCAGATTATTGCTGGTCACGCGGATGGATGCCTCGCGGATTGTCGCGAAGGTGCCTGTCTGCGAGGGCGGAACGACATAGACCAGCGGCTTCAACGCGCTGTGAATTGATTCGAGGTAGGTGTCGGCGACGACGCCGACGATCGACCCGCTCACGCCGTCCATCGGAAACTCTACTGCCCGGCCGACGGCTTCTTCGGGTGTCAGGCCGAGCTGCCTCGCGGCCAGTTCATTGAGCACGAAGGAGCCCGTGAGCTCAGAGTCGCTGTCGCCGCGCGCCGCGAGGCGATCCGTACCGAACCGCTCGCCGAACGTGCGGCCCGCGAGCAATTCGATCCCGTAGGTTTCGAAGAAGTCGAACTCCACGAACATGGTGTACGGGGAGGGCAATTCGCTTTGAACGCCCTCGACCCGGAGCAGGCGCGTGCCCACGATCGGCGTAGCCGGAACCTGCATCGAGGCCGTGACGCTCGTGACGTCAGGGGAGCTCAGCCATTCGCCCTTGAGTGCCTCCCACTGGGTACCGAAGCCCTGCAGTGCGGAGGCCGTCATGACGACGACCTGGTCCTTGTCGTAGCCGAGGTCGATGGCGCGTGCGTAGCGCAGCTGCTGGAACACGGTCGCAGTTCCGATCAGGAGCGCGATCGAGATCGAGAACTGCAGCACGACGAGCACGCGTCGGAAGGCCGCAGCCCGGGTGCTACGCGTGATGTCGCCCCTGAGTACCTGGGCGGGCTTGAAAGCCGAGAGGTAGAAGGCCGGATAGCTGCCCGCGACCAGGCCGACCAGTACCGTGAGCGCGGCGAGTGCGGCGATCGCCCGCGGGTCGTGCAGATTTGCGACCGAAAGATCCTTCTGCACGAACGCCTCGAAAGCCGGCGTTACGAGCTCCACGATCGCCACCGCGAGCAGCACCGCGATCAGCGTAATCAGGATCGATTCGCCGAGGAACTGCGCAATCATCTGTGCGCGACTGCCACCGACGGCCTTGCGCACTCCCACTTCCTTCGCCCGCTGGGCTCCGCGCGCCGTCGCGAGGTTCATGAAGTTGATGCAGGCGATCGCGAGAATGAACGCCGCGATCGAGGCGAAGGTGTAGACGGTCGCGAGGCTGCCCGACGGGCTCATTTCCGCCTGGCGGCGCGAGCGCAGATGGATGTCGGTGACGGGCTGCACTGTAAAGCTCGCGTTCTCGATGAACGCAGCCACATTCTCGGGGAGGTGACGCTCGAAGAACTCGCTGGCTCGGGCCTGGATCGCGCCGACGTCAGCGCCGTCCGCGAGCAGCGCGTAGGTGTGGAAACACGTCTGGTTCCATTGCTCCAGGAAGAACGGAACGGGCGTCATGATCAGGTTGAAATTCAGGTGAGTGTTGTCGGGCAAGTCCCCGATGACGCCCGTGACCTCGAGCAGCGCCGCGCCGTTCTCGAAGTCCAGCGTCCTGCCGACCGCGTCGGTCGTACCGAAGTAGCGCATGGCCGTGCTCGCCGTCAGCACGACGCTGCTCGGCTCGAGCAGCGCCGTCGCCGGGTCGCCGTGAAGCCACTCGAAGTCGAAGATCTGGAACACGGAATTGTCGGCCATCCCCTGGCCCGTGTCGTAGTACGTCACGTCGTCGCTCGAGATCGTTGCCCCGTTGTCGGCGGTGCCGCAGCGCGAGATTCGCGCGGTCGCGAGGATTTCGGGGAAGTCCTGTTCGAGCATCGGTGCAACGGGCGCCGCCATGGCCGCCAAGTGCACGTCGCCGCCGCCCGCCAGCGAGTAGTCCAGCGAGAATCGGTAAATGCGGTCTGCGTTCGCGTGATAACGGTCGTAGCTCCACTCGTGCGTGACGAAGAGGGCGATCAGGATGAAGCACGCGAGGCCCACGGCGAGGCCGACGATGTTGATCGCCGAATAGAGCTTGCGCGCCGTCAGATGCTTGAGTGCGATAGTGAGATAGCTCTTGAACATGGGTGCACCCTAGGCGCGGTTTGCGGTGAGCGGGGCGCGTGTCGTGCTCTCGGTCAGCACTTTGCCGTCGAGCATGCGCACCGCTCGCTGCGCGTACTGCGCATGCGGCTGCGAGTGCGTAACCATGACGATCGTCGTGCCTTCCGCGTTGAGTGCGACGAGCAGGTTCATGACGTCGTCGCCGTTGGCGGAATCCAGGTTGCCGGTCGGCTCGTCGGCCAGAATCATTTTCGGCTCGCCAACGAGTGCGCGGGCCACCGCTACGCGTTGCTGCTGGCCGCCTGAAAGCTGCTGCGGCAGGTGATCGCGCCGGGACAGGATGCCGACCTTTTCGAGCATGGCCTCGACGCGCGCGCGCCGCGCCGCCGCCGAAACCTTTTGATAGAGCAGCGGCAACTCGACATTGTCGAACACCGTCAGCTCGTCGATCAGGTTGAAGCTCTGGAAGATGAAGCCGATGTTCTTCTTGCGCAGCTGGGCCAGCTTGCGTTCGGGGTACGCCGATACCTCCTCGTCGAGGAAGCGGTAAGAGCCGCTCGAGGGGTTATCCAGCAGGCCGATGATATTGAGCAGCGTCGACTTGCCGCAGCCGGACGGCCCCATGATCGCGACGAACTCGCCGGCAGTGATTTTGAGATCCACGCTATTGAGCGCAGTCGTCTCGACTTCGCCCGCCCGGAAGACCTTGTTGAGATTGTCGAGCTTGAGCATGTGGTGCACTCCATTGAGCGGCTGTTTCTCTAGTCTCTGAGCTGAACTCGATCCATGGTGGCGAACGACGTGTACGCTGAGGTGATTACGCGGTCGCCGGGCGCGAGCCCCTCGAGCACCTCGAAGTATTCGGGGTTGCGGCGGCCGAGCCGCAGGTTGCGCTTGAAGGCGTAATCCCCGGACTCGTCGAGGACGAATGCCCAACTGCCACCCGTGTCCTCGAAGAAGCCGCCTCGCGGCAGCAGCAGGGCTTCGCTCGAATCGCCGAGCGCAACGCGGATCTGCAGCGTCTGGCCGCGTCGCAGGTCCGCGGGCAGGGCCTCGACGAAGGCCAGATCGATCTCGAACTCCCCGTTGAGGACTTCGGGGTAGACCTTGATGACCTCGAGCCGGTGGGTCCGGCCGGAGAGGTCGAACTCGGCCGCCTGGCCGTTGCGCGTGCGAGTCACATAGAACTCGTCGACGAGGGCCGTGACCTTGAAGTCGTCGACGTCGTCGATCTGTCCGAGCCGCTGGCCGCGCGCCTTGGATTCGCCGACTTCGGCGTCGAGCGATGTGAGCTGACCCGCGGTCGGCGCCTTGATGACGAGGTTGTCGAGATTCGATCGCGCGATTTCGAGGTTGCGTTCGAGTTGCTCGACCGTCGATTCGAGCGACTCGATTTGCGCGAGACGCATGCGCTCGTCGGCTTCCTGGCTCTCGATCGTGACCTCGCGGCGGTTGTGGAAATACTCGAGTTCGTCGGCCGCGTCTTCGTAGTCCTGTCGTGCGATCAGGCCTCGTTCGAAGAGATCGGCGCGTCGCTCGGTGAGGCGCGTGAGGCGCGTGATCTGATAATCGACTTCGATGAGCGTGCTCTTCAACGAGAGGCGGTTCTGCTCCATCGCGAGCCGCGTATTGCGCAGATTGTTGAGCTGCTCGGAGACCTGTGCTTCCCGCGAAATCACGTCGAGCTGCAGTGTCGTATTGCTGAGCTCGAGGATCGGCTGCCCCGCCCCGACGAGGGCGCCTTCCTCGACGAGGACGTGCTCGACGCGGCCACCTTCGATCGCATCGAGATACACCGTGTTGAGCGGCGTCACGCTGCCGCGAATCGGCACGAAGTCGAGAAACGTACCTCTCTCGGCCGTCTCGACCGTGACGAGATCCTGCGCGATCGCGAAGGAGCGCATGCTGCTCGTCTCGAAGAATTGATAGATCACGGCGATGACGAGGGCCGCGATGACTGAGCCCGCGAGAATTCGTGGCCACGTGATTCCGCGCCGCTCGACCTTGCGGTCCATGGCGCCGTCGACGGCACGGTTTATCGAAGGCTGTGGCTCGGGCGAGGTCATTCGTCCTCCGTGTACAGTCGGATCAGGAGCAAGAAGCGGGCCATGCGCTAAAAGTGAGACAGAACAAAGCGATAGGACCCAGGAGCGATACGGGACTGTTCGCCAGCGGCGCAGGCCCTGTCCGCATGCGTACACTTTTCGCTCCGCGACACGAGGTGTTCGCTGGCGTACACTCCACCCGCCTGTTCCAGATCGGGAGACCGACGTGGCGGATCGCAACGGCCGAATCCTTGTCGTCGACGACGACCTGGGCGTGCTGACTGCCGCGAAACTGCTGCTTAAGCGTCACTTCGCCGTGGTCGAGACGCAGAGCGACCCCACGCAGGTCCCGGTACTCGTTCGCGCCGGTTTCGACGTCGTCTTGCTCGACATGAATTTCGCGCTCGGAGCAAATACGGGCGCAGAGGGCTTCAAGTGGCTCGCGCGAATACTCGAGGTCGACCCGGCCATCGTCGTGATTCTGATGACTGCGTACGGCAATGTTTCGACGGCCGTCAACGCGATCAAGGCGGGCGCCACGGACTTCGTGTTGAAGCCCTGGCACAACGAGAAATTGCTGGCCACGGTCACCGCCGGCATGCAACTGCGTGAATCGCGTGCGGAGGTCGCGTCGCTGCGACAGCGCAATCGGGAAATCGTTACGGGAGGGACGCGCGGATCGCGGCAGATCGTCGGCGAATCGCAGGCGATGGCGCGCGTGCACGAGCTCGTCCGCCGCGCGGCGCCCACCGATGCGAACGTGTTGATTCTCGGGGAGAACGGTACCGGCAAGGAACTTATCGCTCGCGCCGTTCACGAGCGGTCCGCGCGCGCGTCCGAAGTGTTTCTTTCCGTCGATCTCGGCGCGGTCAGCGAGTCGCTTTTCGAGAGTGAGCTCTTCGGCCACCGCAGGGGGGCGTTCACGGATGCCCGCGACAGTCGCGCGGGACGGTTTCAAGCCGCTTCGGGTGGGACCCTGTTTCTCGACGAGATCGGCAACCTGCCGTTGCACCTGCAGCGCAAACTTTTGCGCGCGCTCGAGGAGCGCTCGGTGACGCCGCTGGGCAGCGATCATCCGGTGCCAGTCGACGTGCGCCTGATATGCGCAACCAATATGCCGCTCGTCGACATGTGCCGGCGTGGTGAATTCCGCGAGGACCTGCTCTATCGCATCAACACGGTCGAAATTGCGTTGCCGCCCTTGCGCGAGCGACCGGAGGATATCGCCGGTCTCATCGAGCATTTCATCGGCGTATACGCGCGCAAGTACAAGCACCGTCCGCAGCGTCTCACTCCGGCCGCCCTGAAGCGGCTCGAAGCGCACACCTGGCCGGGCAACGTGCGCGAGCTCAGGCATGCCGTCGAGCGCGCATCGATCATGAGCGACGGGCCGATGCTCGACACGCAGGATTTCTTTTTCCGGGAGAACGCCGGGAAGTCCGAAGACCTCGAGCTCGACGATCTGAAGCTCGACAGCGTCGAGCACCAGGTCATCCGCAAGGTACTGACGAAGCACGCCGGCAACGTGAGCCGGGCGGCGCGAGAGCTCGGCATCACGCGCGCATCGCTTTACCGCCGAATGAAGAAGTATGGCTTATAGGTATTTTCGGCTCAGCGTCGTCATCCAGGTGATGCTGATTCTGCTGGTTTGTATCGTGGCGGCGTATTTGATCGTCGCAACGTCGTACTTCGCGACGATCACGCTCACCGTGCTGGTGCTGGGCGTGCAGGTGGGTTACCTGCTGCACTACGTCCGGCGCACGAATCGCGATCTCGGCCGGTTCCTGCTCATGGTCGAGCACGCAGACTTCGTGCAGAGCTTTTCTGCGGAACAGTCCGCGGGATCCTTCCGGGACCTCGCCCATGCATTCGAGCGCGTGCTGCAACGTTTTCGCGAAACGCGTACCGCCAGGGAAGAGCAGGCGGGCTACCTGAACACACTCGTCCAGCACGTGCCGATCGCGGTGATCGCCGTCGACCATGCCGGGCATGTCGACTTGTTCAACAACGCAGCGCGCCGGTTGTTCGGTGTCTCAGAGCTGCGCAACCTCCGCGATCTCGAAGCGTTCGGCCTGGATTTTGCGAAAGAGATCCTGAGTCTCGCGCCTGGGCAACAACAGTTGCTGAAGGTCACGCGTAACAACGAGCTCTTGCAGCTCAATGTCTCCGCGACGGAGTTGCGCGTGCGCGGTCGCGATCTGAAGATCGTGTCACTCCAGGACATCCGCCGGGAGCTCGAGGCCCGCGAGCTCGCCGCCTGGCAGAACCTGATCCGTGTGCTCACGCACGAAATCATGAATTCGGTGACGCCAATCGCGTCGCTTGCCGGGACGGCCGGCGAGCTGCTGGCTGACGCCCAGGCCTCCGGCGTTCCGGACGCCACGGACGCAGCGGTCCGCGACGCAAAGGATGCCGTCGACACGATCGCTCAACGCGGCATCGGACTTGTTCACTTCGTCGAGAACTACCGACGACTGACGCATTTGCCGAAACCGGCGTTACGCCGGTTCCGGGTAGCCGAGATCTTTTCGCACATCCGCCAGTTGCTGGCGCGTGAGCTCGAGATGCGCTCGATCGAGCTCTCGCAGTCGATCGACCGCCAGGCGGCGGAGTTGACCGGCGACCCGGAGCTGATCGAGCAGGCCGTCATCAATCTCGTCAAGAACTCGATCGACGCACTCAGCGGCGTCGCGACTCCCGAAATCAGGATGTCGGCCTATATCGATCCGTCCGGCCGCCCGACGATCGCCGTAGCCGACAACGGCCAGGGTATGGACGAGGCCGTGCGCGAGAACATTTTCGTGCCCTTCTACACCACGAAGCGGGAGGGTACCGGCGTCGGCTTGAGCGTAGTGCAGCAGATCATGAGGTCACATCAGGGAAGCGTGGAGGTAGCCTCGGCGCCGGGAGAGGGTACCGAGATACGGCTGGCGTTCTAGGACGCTCGTACCGAGAATACCCGGATGAATACTCTCATCCGGAAACTGAACGTCATTGCGTTCGCCTCCGCGCTTGCCGCTCCCGCCTGGGCTCACCACGGCATCGGACGCTACAACCCGGCCGGATACGTCGAGCTCAAGGGCACGCTGACGGGGCTCGATTTCGTCAATCCGCATTCCTACGTCCATTTCGATGCCATTGACGCCAACGGCGCGGTCGTCGCGATGAGCTGCGAGATGCGGGGCGCCACCGTGCTCAGGCGTTCGGGCTGGTCGCCGGACATGTTCGTGCCGGGTGTCTCGATCGCCATCACGGGCCGCCCGCATCGCGACGATCCGACGGCCTGCCATGTCGAGACGCTGACGATTGCGGAGACGCCGACGCTGCAGCGCTATGAGCAGCTGACCGATGCTGCCGCCGGAGATCGCGCGCCGCGGCCGGCGCGATTGCCGACCGGCGAGCCGAACCTCGCCGGCGACTGGGCGCAGGAGCAACAGATCCTGGCGCGCCCGCCTGTCGGCAACGTCGGGCTCGTGCCCATCAGTCAGGTGGAGGCGATCGAGGCCGGCGAGCTGCCGATGCCGGACGGGCCGGCCGGCTGGTTTCCGCCGCCGGTGACCCTGACCGAAGCCGGACAAGCGGCCGCCGCGGCGCTGCGCGGTCAGCCGACGTCGGCCAACCCGCGCCTCTCCTGCCAGGTCACGAGCATCCTGTTCGACTGGGTCTTCGATGGCGCGATCAGCCGCATCACCCAGAACGAGGACGTCATCACGATGGAGTACGGTGTCGGACTGGTCCGGACAGTGCGGATGAACGTCGCCGTGCATCCGGACGATATCGTGCCGAGTCGCGCCGGTCACTCGATCGGGCGCTGGGAAGATGACGTGCTCGTCGTCGACACGATCGGCTTCGAGCCCGGCAGTCTTGCAGGCGCCGTCCCGCACAGCAGCGCGCTGCACGTCGTCGAGCGCTTCACGCTGAATCCGGAAACGCTTGAGCTCACGCGCGAATACACGGCGGAAGATCCTGTCTACTTCGCCGACCTGTACGTCGATTCCGATGTCGTCCTGCCCGCCGATGCGCCGTTCGCGGTCGACCGGTGCGAGGAGCTCGCTCCCGAGTACCGGGCGAACTAGGCGTCGACGCTGACGATCCCGCAAGATCTCGGGTTCGAGAAACCCGAAAGGCGAGTTGCCCTAGCGGATCCAGTGAATCTCGCCGCGCAGCGCCCCGTTCGGCGTCGCGAGAGTGACGCATCGCTGCTCGAAGCGCAGGTCGATAGACGCCAGCGATCCGGCCGAATAAGTGATGCTGTCGACAACGAACCAGCCGTTGGCCAGATTGCAGGAGCGTCCCTGTCCGTACCACCTGAGCCCGCCGCGTGCCGGGTTGTGGACTGGATACTGCTGAAGGCCCCCGTAGTAGCCGGGTTCGAGCTCGCTGATTGAGTCCATCGCCTTAAACAGCCCCCCCCACCAGCTCGAACCGCCGGAAATGTCGATCGAGAACAGCCCGCCGTCGTGCTCCAGAGTGACAGTGTGGCTTGCGTCCGTAATCGTGTACGTCTGTTCGGCGCCGACAGAATCGCCCGGCTCGCTGACGAGATACACGTAATTACCGCTCGCAGGCGTCTCTCCCGGCGCGGGTCGCCAGAGATTCGCCGGCGGGGGTAACTCCGGCCCGGACGGGCGAGTTGAATCGCTGGCCGTCCAATGTACCGCGCCGTGCAGCGGCGGCAGGCCATCGCAGCTCTGCTCGAACCGCAGGTCGAGCGACTCGACGTCGCTACCGGAATAGACGACGTCGTCGATGACGTACCACCCCGTCAGATCGTTGCAGAAGCGGCCCTGGCCCAGCCAGTTAAGGCCGCCCCGGACGGGGTTGTGGTAAGGAAATCGTTCGAGATTGCCGTAGTACCCGGGCTCGAGTCTTTGCAGCATTGACATGCCGACGAAATCACCGTTCCAGGAATGATCGCCGCGGACTGACACCGCGAGGCGGGGGCCAGAGGGCCACATGTCGGCATTCACGTCGAGAATCGCATCCGCCCCTGTGTACGTATAAGTGTTGCCGTCGCCGAGATAGTCGCCGGGGCTGCTGGACAGATAGACGTAATTGCCGTTCGCCGGCGTGGCCCCGGGCGGCGGCGACCACAGATTCGCCGGCGGCGGATCCTGCGGCCCGGGCGGCTGCGTCGAGTCGCCCAGGGCCCAGTGGATTTCGCCGCGCAAGGCCGGACTCGCGTGCTCGCAATGTTGCTCGAAGCGCAGGTCGATCGCAGCGAGGGCGCCGCCTGAGAAGCTGATGCTGTCGACGACGAACCAACCGCTCGGTCTGCTGCAACCGCGCCCCTCGCCTTGCCAGCTCAGTCCACCGAACGCCGGATTGTGAGAAGAGGATTGCCCGAAGTTCTCGTAGTAGCCGGGCTCCAGCTGCGCGAGAGTGCTCATCGCCCGGAAATTGCCCATCCAGAATTCATCGCCATCGATGAACAGCTCGAGGCGCGCACCAATCGTGGACAGCCTCAGCGAGCTGTCGGCTTGCGTGTAAACGTGCGTCTGGCCCCTGCCGATGAAATCACCGGCATCGCTTTGCAGGAAAACGTAGTTGCCGGTCATGGGTGTCGAACCTGCTGGCGGGGACCACAGTCCCGTCGGTGGCGGATTCTGGGGACCGGCAGGTTGCACGGGATCGGTGCTGTCCCAGTAAATCTTGCCGCGCAATGCACCATTCGCCCCCGGGACATCGTCGCATCGCTGCTCGAAGCGCAGCTCGATCGAAGTCAGCGATCCCGCCGAATATGCGATGCTGTCGACGGCGAACCAGCCGTTGAGGCGATTGCAACTTCGGCCCTCACCCGACCAGGTAAGCCCGCCCCGTGCCGGGTTGTGGAAGGGGAAGCGATGCAGATCGCCGTAGAAGCCCGGCTCGAGCGTCGACAGGACGCTCATCGCTTTGAAATTGCCGGTCCATCTTTCGTTGCCGAGGATACCGACCGACAGCTGGTTTGCCGCAGGAGTCAGAGTCAGCAGCGCGTCCGCCTGCGTGTAGCGGTAGAGACCGCCCAGGCCGACCCAATCGTCGAGGTCGCTTTGCAGGTAGACATAGCTGCCCGTTGCGGGCGTGGCGCCCATGGGCGGGGTCCACAAACCCATCGGCGGCGGATTCACGGGACCCGGCGGATGCGTGACATCGCCGGCATTCCAGTGGATCTGACCGCGTAACGAAGGCACGCCGCTCTCGCAGTGCTGCACGAAGTACAAGTCGATCGTTTCGAGGGCGCCGGCCACAAAAGTGACGGCGTCGACGGTAAGCGAGCCGCTGAGGACATTGCAGCCGCGGCCGTCGGGCCCACCGGTCCAGCTCAACCCACCCACCGCCGTATCGTGGAAGAGATAGCGACTCAAATTCGAGTAGGTGCCGGGCACCAGGGTTGCATGCGATTGCGGCAATACAAACTCGCCAGTCCATGTGGCATCACCCTGAACCCGCACTGTCAGCGAGTTGCCGCTGGCGGTAACGTCGATTTGTGCAACGGCGCCGTCGTAGTAGTAAGACCTCCCAAGGCCGATAAAGTCGCCGCGGTCGCTCCGCAGCGCGACGAACGACGGCGACTGGGGCGACACGGGAAAGCGCGCGGTTGCGGAGCTCGTCGCTACGTTGTCGCTGGGATTCGGATCGCCCAATGCGTTGACATGTAGCGTGCCGCTGATCGCGCCGAACGTCGTTGGGTCGATACTGGCGTTCACCGTGAACTCCAGCGATTCGCCATTCGGCAGCTCGGGGACCGTCAAGACGGCGCCGACCGAGGCCGGACAGCTGGCTGCGCTGGCCACGCACGCGATTGAGCTCAGTGTCTGCCCAGGGCCTGGCACGGCCTGAATCGTAATGTCGCGTGCCGCATCCGGCCCTGCGTTCGACACAGTCATTTTGTAGGTGGCGATCGCGCCGCTGAAGAAGGCACCCCCGGAAGTAGTGCTCCTGACTCGCAGGTCAGCGGAGTACGCGCTGATGATTACGTCCGCCCGGTTATTCGCAGTCACCATGTCGCCGTCGGCTCTTACCGAGACCGTGCTCGTGATCGACCCCCGCATGCCCGGCGCGACGGACACGACGACTGCGAATCGCAGACTGCCACCGGCCGGTAAACTCGGAGTCGCGAGACTGGAAGGACTCGCGGGACACACGGCGCCATTCTGTGAGCTGCAGCTCACAACGATCGACGCGAGGCCGACGCCGAGATCTACATTCGCTGTGACGTTCGCCGCAGCGGCATTGCCGGGATTTGCGACGACCAGGTTGATCTGCGTGAGGCCGCCGCCGGCAACCGTCGGCGCTGCTACGGAAGCCGAGATCGACACCAGGTCAGGTCCCGTCGTCTGGCCGGCTGTGGAGCCGCCCGCGCTACTGCCACCGTTGTCTCCCGCGCCCCCGCCGCCGCTCCCGCCTCCACCGCAAGCGGCAAGCAACATGACGAGCAGCACCGGCGTACCCGACCTGACTGGCACGCGAACGTCGACCCTCTTGCGGGGAGTATTCATTGCCGTATGCGGAAATCTACTGAGCGAGCTCCGCGCTGCCCCCGGGCGGCGGCAACGTGAAAGTACCCTCGTCGCTGAACCGCCGCGTGCCGAACAATCCACCCTCGAGCTTGCCCTCGACTTCGTAGCGGACGTCGTCGGGTGTGTCATCGGTAATGAACTGCAGCCCCTGGCGCACCATGCCGATCAAAGAGGCCGTCACGGGAATCGTGAGCACGGTCTCGCCGTAGCGCGGCACCGTTCCGGTGTCGGCGCTGACACCGCTCGCCAACCGGGTCCCGTTCAGATTCAGGGTTAGCGCAGCGCCCGAGTATTCGATGTCCGAATCATTCGGGTTTTGCACTCGAACCTTGACCGCGAGGCGGATCTCCATGCCCTCGCTCGGCAGGGATTCGATGCCGGCGACTGTCACGTTGAGCGGATCGCTGTTCGGCAGCACCGCGCAGCCCGAGAGGCCAGCGAATAGCAAAGCCAGCATTCGCATGACAGTCACCCCGAATTCGTGGTTCTTGACCGGATTCTAACCACGACGGGGCCCGGCGGCGGAAGTCCCGCAAAGCGGCAGGCTAGGGGATCGTCTTGCTCACCGCGTTCGACAGCTGGCTTTCGGCCCCGATCGCGTTGAATGCCGTCACCACGAAGTAGTACGTGCCGGAAATCAGATTGTTGACCACGTAGGTCGTGATTCCGGGGTTGTTGAGCGTCACCGAACTCGGGTAGCTGCCGGGCGAGGTGCCCCAGTACACCCTGTACCCGGCGAGGTTGGTCAACGGCGAGCCGTCGACATTGAGAGTCGGTGGCTGCCAGCTCAGCGCGGCGGAGCCTGTCGCGGCCGACTGGACGGTAATGTTGAACGCGGTCAGCGACCTGCTCGCTACGCCATCAGTCACCGAGATGACTATGCCGTTCGTAGTGCCGACGTTTGCCGCGGTCGGCGTGCCCTGCAATCGGCCCGTGGCAGGGGTGAAGTTCGCCCAAGCGGGTCGGTTGACGATACTGAATGTCAGCGGGTCGCCGTTCGCATCGCTGGCCGACGGCTGAAAGATGTATTGGGTGCCCTGCATGACCGATGTTGCCGGTGTGCCGCTGATCGTGGGCGCGGCGTTCGGCGCGGCGCTGACGGTGATCGCGAAGGCGGGCAGCGATACCGACGACTGTCCGTCGCTGACGCTGATCACGATGTTGCCGAACGCCCCGACATTGGCGGCCGTCGGCGTCCCCTGCAGACTGCCGGTGCTGGCGCTGAAAGCCGCCCAGGCAGGTCGGTTCGCGATGCTGAAGGTCAGGGCATCGCTGTTCGCGTCGCTCGCCGTCGGCGTGAACGCGTACGGCGTGCCGACCGTTACAGCAGCCGGCGGCGTACCCGTGATGGTGGGGGCGGCATTTGCCGGGGTGACCGTGATGGCAAACGCAGGCAGCGAAGTCGACGCCTGGCCGTCACTCACGGCAATCACGATGTTGCCGTAGCTGCCCACCGTCCCCGTACCAGGTGTACCGTGCAAGGCGCCTGTGATGTTATTGAAAGTCGCCCATGCTGGACGGTTGGCGACCGTGAATGTCAGCGAATCGCCGTTGGCGTCGGCTGCCATCGGTTGGAAAACGTACGGTGCGCCCTGTCGGACGGAGATCGGCGGAGTGCCGGTGATCGTCGGCGCAGCATTGGTCGCCGGCGCGGCGACTGTGATCGAAAACGCCGGCAGCGACCTGGTTCGCCGCCTGTCGCGAACCGAGATCACTATGTTGCTGTAGGTCGTGACGTCGCCGACCTGCGGAGTGCCCTGCAACCGGCCGGTCGTCGAGCTGAATGTCGCCCATGACGGACGGTTCCTGATGGAAAATCTGAGCGAATCGCCTTCAGGGTCGCTCGCGACGGGCAGAAAGTCATATGGGTTGCCCGCGACGACGTAGCTTGGAGGTGTGCCGGAAATCACCGGTGGGTCATTGCGCCAGGAACTGCCTTGCGCGACCGCCAGCGCCGGAGCCAGGCAAATCGCGAGAGCCGGAATTGCCGACCGAATTCCCTTCAGTGTTTTCGCCACCCTGGCCTCTTCTGGTTATCCGGACGTAGCTGTCGTTACAACTTCCATGCCATGTGGCACGAACCGGGGCGGCGTATGGGCGAAAGCAGTGGGGACAACGGCAGCCGGCACGAGAATGCGTTTCCATTTGCATACAGCGAGGCGTCGATTCGGATGGAATCTCAATGGCCGCGCTGAATCCGGGAGTCTGCCGATGGAGACAGGGCGAGCGTCGTAGCCCGGTTTTGAAATCTTTAGATCGCGTCCCCGAGAACCCGCCCAAGCCTTGGGGATTCGAGCATCCGGGCCAATTGTGGCCGGCAGGGGCGGGTGCTACGCTCCCGACCACGTGGGTCCGCTCAGGGCGGATCGCAAATCGGCCGGGAAGGCCGGAAGCCTACGAGGGGGCATCAAAATGATCAGACGGATATTGGCATCGACTGTCTCGGCTGCATTGGCACTGATCGGCGTTTCCGCGGTCGCGCATCATTCCTTGTCCGGCGTTTACGACATTCGCGGGTCAGGCGAAGTAACGGGCACGATCGTCAAGGTCGAGTTCGTCAATCCGCATGGCGCGATGACGCTCGCCGTGCCGAACGCAGACGGCACTTCGACCGAATGGGTCATGACGACCGGTTCGGCAAACACCTTGCAGAGTCTCGGCTTCGGGCAGGGCGGACCGAACACCGTCGTTGCCGGCGACGTCGTCACGATCGGTTATTTCCCGGCGCGTAACGGCAAGCCCCTGGGCTTCATCCGGTCAATCACATTGGCCAATTCGACGAGAGTCGAATTCGAAGTTGAATAACCGCAGCCAATAAGTACTAGAGAGGGGGACTCCCATGGCCTTGCATCGTGGTTTGACGACGGCGAGCCTCGCGCTCGCCATCGCGGTTTTCAGTGTGCCAATGACATCCAGCGCCCAGGGCGGTGGAGCCGGGGCCGGAGCGGGTCCCGGGCCGGCTGGTGCAGCGCCGGGCGGCGGCGGTGGCGGCTTCGGCCGCGGCCGCGGCAACCCCCCGTACACGCCGGCAGCCGATGCCCGCGACCTGAAGTCCGTGCTGATGAACTGGACCTGGTACCAGGGCATGTTGCGCGGCGTCGAGGAGCACGAGCTCATCGTCACCCTCGAATATCGCGCTGAAGGCACGATCCAGGTCAACGGCGACGACTGCGCGATCAAGCCGTTCGCGGACAGCGCCCGCGAAGGCGAGCTCGGCACGTCGGGATACCGGATCAGTGTCGCTTACCAGCAACCCGGTTCCCGCACGCAGATTAATTGCACGCTACCGAACGGGCGCGAGTATTCCAACATCGAAGTCGTCAGCGGCGAATACGCCTGGAACGAAGACGTTCCGGGCGCGGGCCTGGTCCCTGACCGCGGCACTGCCACGCCGACACCGAACGCCCTCGACGAACGTTTGATCCGCATGTGGTCCAGCCCCTACGGCGCTCCCAAGGCGGCTCTCGCCGGCGCCGGAATTCCCTTGCGCAGAGTGTGGCGCAATCCGGGCGGGCTGCTCGAGGCAGGTCCCTCCACGATCGGGGAAACCTCAGTCACCTGGGATGGCGACACGCCGGTCGTCACTTACCCGATTCCGGGCGTCGATGGGGCGACGGGCGTTGCCCGTCTTGACGATCGCCACATGGTCTCGTCAGTGGTTGTCACCCACGGTCGCGACACCTACGAGTTCGAATACAGCAACTACGACGACTACAACAATCCGCTGCACAAGATCGAAGTCTATATGGCCGGCCACATCGTCGAGAGCAAGAACGGCGACGTCGTGCGCGACCTGACCACGAAGCAGACCGAAACGGGCAGCGTCTACGTGGTCGTGCCCGTGCCGCCGGATGTTGGCCCTGCCACGACCGAGGTGGCGATGTACGGCACCGACCAGCAGGCGCCGGTGCTCAGCTCCACGGATCCCACACCGCGTCTGGCCGACGGCCATCCCGACCTGACCGGTAACTGGAACAACCCCGGCAAGTTCTTCATCTGGGCCTACGGCAATCGCCGCTGCGCGCCCACGCAGCTCGAGGGCTGCAGCCCGCAGTGGAACCAGACGATCGACTTCACCTTTGAAGCCGCTTCGCGCTTCGGGCCGAATCGTCCGATCTATCGGCCTGAGCATTGGGACGAGGTCATCTACCTCGACATGTGGACGAACCGCTACGACCCGATCATGAGCTGTCAGCCGATGGGTGTTCCGCGGCAAGGGCCGCCGGGGCGCATCGTCCACACCGACAGCGACATCGTTCTGCTCTACGGCGCCGGTGGCGATGGCGGCGGCGGTTATTCGGATTTCCGCGTGATCGCGACCGACGACCGCGAGGTGAATGAGCAGCAGGCGCGGCAGACCAAATACACGGGGCACTCGGTCGGCCACTGGGAAGGCGACACGCTCGTGATCGTATCTGTCGGCTTTACTCCGGCAACCTGGCTCGCGCGCGGCGGATTCTTCCACTCCGAGAACATGACGGTCACGGAGCGCTTCACGCGGCAGGGTAATCAGATCCTCTATGAGGCCATGGTCGAGGATCCGGACGTTCTGCTTTATCCCTGGACGCTCAACCCGATGTTGATGACGGGTGGCGTTCCCGCTCCCGCTGCCGCCGGTGCCGCCGCCGGTCGTGGCGGCGGTCGTGGTGGCCTCGTGGGCACCGAGCGCGGCTACTGCCAGGAATACGAGCTCGACGACATTTCTACGCAGTACCGGCACTAGAAGACAATCTGTAGCCCGGCCCGCTTCGGACGAAAGTCCGGAGCGGGCTGGCGCACGCGTGTGATTTGTCCGCCACAGGCATATCCTGTGGTCGATAGATCATGAGAATCCCAGCGAGAACAGGTCCGCTCGTCAGACTGGTCGCCGGCGGCGTGGCGGGACTCTTGGTCGCGGTCGGCATGTTCGCCGTGCTCCAGCATCTCGTTGACGTACCGGTCACCGTCACCAGGCCGGCAGTCAGGTCGGCAACCATCGCCGAGTTTTACGCGATCTGCGATTGCTTTGTTCCGAAGCCGTGGCGCATAAGACTGTCGCGAGTGGAGATCGACTTACCTCTTCTGCATGAATTGTTGACGCCGCTGACGTCGTTGGTCGCTCCGGTAACCCTTACCTACGAGCCGTTCGGCCCGCCGATCCTGATCGACTCCCGCTCGATCGAGTAGCACGAGGCGGCCGGAAGACCGTTGTCCCAGTTGACGAATCGCACGAGACGCGGATTTCTGCGACGCGCCGCCGCGATGGCGGCAACGACCGTTGCAGTGCCCTGGATCGTTCGCGCGCAAGCCCCGCTCACCCTGCGTTTTCGCACGATCCCCGATCCCGACGGCTGGAACCCGAACCTGCGGCTCAAGGGCGACTGGCTCGTATTCGAGATCGGTGACACTGTGCTCTCGGGCTTCGGCGAGGCCTCGCACAGCAACGATGACGAAGCCTGCAAGCAAGCGGCGGAGCGCCTGTTTGCGGAACACTATGCAGGCCTGTCCGCGCTGTCGCTCGAGACTCTGGCACGCAAGGAGCGGGACATCGCGGCGCTCGAACCCGACCTCGTTACGGCGGCAGCGTTCTCTGCCCTGAATCAGGCGCTCTACGACCTGCTCGCAAAGCGCGAGCAGGTGCCCGTGTGGCAACTCTTCGCCGGCCGCACGACGATCGAGGGCATTCCCCTCTACACGACGATCAACCGCGCGCTCACGACGCGCAGCGCCGAGGAGTATTCGACGATCGTTGCCGAAGTCAGAGAGCAGGGCTTCAGGACATTCAAATGCGCGCCGTTCGAAGCCGTGGACGGACCCGAGCGCGCCGTCGAGAAAGCCGCCGCCGGGCTCGCGACGCTCTCGCGCTTGCGCGAGCAGTTCCCCGATCTCGCGATGCGCGTGGATTTTCACGAGCGCTTCGCGCCCGCGGATTTCTACGAGCTGATTCCCGCGCTCGAGCGCCTGGGTCTCGACTGGATCGAGGAGCCATTTGCCGTCGGGCCCGGTTATGACGAGCTCAGGCAGAGGACGAGCCTCAGGATCGCTGCCGGCGAGCTTTTCTGGGGCCTGCGCCGCTTCAGCGAGATCGCCAACCGGGGCTGGGCCGACGTGATCATGCCCGACGTCAAATACGTCGGCGGTTTCGGACCCTTGCTCGACGTGATCAAAACCACGGCCGGCAAGACCGAGGTCTCGCCTCACAACCCTTCCGGGCCGATTTCGACGGCCGCGAGCCTGCATGCGGCGGCCGTTCATCCCGAGCTCGTGCGCACGCTCGAATACTCGTTCGATCGCCGCCAGTCCCGCCGCAGCACGGGCGAGCGCATCCAGGAAGGGGTGCTCCTGCTCAACGCTGCGCCCGGCTGGGGGGTCAGTCCACCGGGCTGAGTCGAACCGTCTCGACGGTGGGCCGATCGCGGAGTTACTCTCAGGCTGGAAGGTGGAATGATGCAAACGACTCGTTCAGCTGCGCGCAGCGGCATGGCCGCAGAGTTGTTCCTGCTGCTGGCAGGCATCGCGATCGCTGATTTCGCGCTCGCGCACCACAGCTTCGCCCCGCACTTCGACAGCAGCAAGCCGGTCCGCATCAGCGGCGAGATCACTGAGTTCGAACAGCGGAATCCCCACGCTTATCTCCACATCGCCGCCGTCGACGAGAATGGGCAGACGCGCGAGTACGTCTGCGAATCGCACGGTGTCACGCAACTCACGCGGAACGGCATCAGCCCTTCGATGCTGACGCCGGGAATCGAAGTCACGGTCACAGGCTCGCAAGCGCGGCGCGATCCCTATGCCTGTTTCTTCGACACGGTCGAGCTCGCCGACGGGCGCGTGCTGAACGTCAATGGCCCGGGCGGACGCGGGCCCACCGTCGCGGCGGCTCCGGGTTCCGCCGTTGCCGCCGCCGGCCCGCCGCGCACCGACTTCTACGGCACCTGGATGCTGGTCCCCGCGAATCGCCCGACGAGCGGCCCGCAGCCGATGCTGGATTTCCTGACGCCGGCAGGGCAGGCCGCCGTTTCAGCCTATGATCCCTTCACCGACGATCCGACCTATCGCTGCGATCCCGTCGCGATCCGCCGCGTCTGGTTTGCACCGGGCACGCCGCTCGCGATCCGCCGCGAAGGTGACCGCGTGATCCTGAAGCACGAGTGGATGGACGTCGAACGGATCGTCCATCTCGATGAAGCGAGCCACCCGGCCGACGGTCCGCGCAGCTCGCTCGGCCACTCGATCGGCCGTTTCGACGGCGACACACTCGTCATCGAGACCGCGAACTACTCCGAAGGCGTGTTGAGCCAGTACGTCGAGATACCGGGACAGCCGACGCGCGGACTGCTGCACTCGGATGCGCTGACCTCCGTCGAGCGCGTTCGATTCGATGCGGCGGTGCAGCAAGTCGAGGTCACGATCGAGCTCAGCGACCCGGTCTTTTTCACACGCGCTTTCGATCCGATATCGGCGCGTTATGCGCCGTCGGCGCTCGAGATCGAGCCGTTCGGGTGCCGGCCGGAGAATCTCGACCACTCGCTCATCGAGTGAGAATAGCGACGCGCCAGCCGGCGGGGGTTGCCGGCTGGCGAGCCGCTTCCTTGCTTACAGCGGTCCCTGGTGCCAGGGGCCCGTGATCGCAAACGTGATGCCCGGCGTCTGAATGTTCGCGAACAGCCACTTGCCCGTCCGATCGAAGCAGGCGCCCGCCCACTCGTTGGCGCGCTGGTTGCCCGTGAACGTCGTGCCGCTGTTCGGCCGCGTATAGGGCCCGAGCGCGCCGGCGCTGAAGTCGACGAGATTGGTAGCGAAGGTGAAGAGCTCACCGTCGCGGCTCATGCCGACCATGCGCTCCGTGTTGACGCCGTCGAGCGTGAAATTCGGACTGCCCGAATTGTCCTCGCAGAACAGCAGCCCCCCACGCGGCGTCACCGTGAGATTGTCGGGGTTGTCGAGCTCGCTCGGTAGGCCGTTGGCGTCGACTGGCGCATCGTAAATCAGCGTCAGCGTCTGCCGGCGGATGTCGATCGCGAACGTCTGCCCGTTGCCGGTCGAGCCGCCGTCGGTGCAGACGAAGTAGATCTGGCCGTCACCGTACCAGGCCCCTTCGGGACGCCGGAAATTTGCGCCGCCCTGTGCGCCGCCCTGAGCGTAATTGCTCGGATTGACGAGATTCTCGGGATCGTGGATCGGCACCCACTCGATGTCGAGCGGCGCGCCGATCGCGACCGGGTAGGGCGCGCCGCCGCCGCCCTGGGGATTGCTGCCTCGCAGGTTGGCGTTCGCCATGCCTCTGATCTTGAGCATCTCGAGCGTGCCGCCGTTGGCGTAGGGTCGCTGCCAGCGGTTCGTGCGGTGCGGCTTGAAGCGGTAGACGCCGCCCGGCGAGGTGTCCTCGGTCAGGTAGACATAGCCGCTCCGCGGGTCGACCGCGCAGGCCTCGTGCGAGCGCCGGCCCATCGCCTTGATCGGCGTGGCGTTCGAAGTGCCGACCGCGGGCACGTCGAACACCCAGCCGTGCGAGTAGACAGTCCCGTCTGCCGCGGTGGTGTTGATCGTCGTCTCCTCGCAGGAGAGCCAGCTCGCGTGATCCGTCTCGCCGCCGGCGCAGTTGCGGATCGTGCCGCTCAGCGTCGGCCAGGCCGCGACGAACTCGCGGCGGTGCGTGTCGAAGATCAGGTTCGTGTTGCCGCCGCCGGCTGCGGGCGAGTACTCAAGCGAGCCGCCGACGAACGAGGGGGCGTTTGCGACTTCGTGGTTCCGGCAGATGATTGCCCAGGGCCCGATCTGCTTGATGACCGCCATGCCGTCGTGCAGAGCCGGCGTTGCCGGTCCACCCGTGTATCCGGGGAAAATCGGGTCCCCGGTCCAGCCGTAAGACCAGTATTTGAAGCCCGGCGGCAAGCCAATGAGTTTGAGGCCCGTCGTCTGGTCGACCGTGGGCACGGGATCGCCGTAGTCGCTGTTCCTTCGCCAGTAGTGTGCCGGGCTCGTCGCATGCGCCTTGCGCGCGTGGAAGATCTGCAAGGTGCTCGCGACAGCCAGGGTGCCCGCGAGCGCGGCGCTGCCGCGCATGAACTCGCGGCGGCCGAGTTCTCGCGGCTGCGCGGCGGAGTGCTGGCCGACGGTTTCGCCGTTGCTGTCTATCGATTGCCCATGCACGTCGGCCTGGGCTGCGATCCTGGATTCGATGTCCCGAATGCGGTTGCCGATTTCGGCATCCATTTCCTTCTTCTGTCCCGTTGCAAGCGTCATCGTTGGATTCTCCCTGTGGAATGGCATGAGGGTTGTCGTTGCAACCCTGTGGGCGACGATGGCCGACTCGTGTGGAGGTCTCGTGTCTCTCGCGTGACAGTTCGGTGACTTGTGAGGCCACTTCCGGTGTGGCGTTAACGGCAGATTTACGCTGCCGTCATGCGTTCGTCATTCGCGCAGTGCAATGTCCTCGATCATGCAGCGAACAAGAGCTTTCGCCACGCTCGCCGTCGTTGTGACGGCCGCGATTGCGGGTGCCGTTCTCGCGGCGCAATTGTCCGGGGCCTTCGGTCAGATCAATGCCGCGGCGACCGCGATTCCGGCTGAGACTTCGGCCTCGATGACGTCAGGGACAGCAGTCGCAACACCGCCAGTTGCTGCCGTCGCGATCGGACGCGAGCCGGGGTCACCGAGTCCGACGACGGTGACGAGCCCGCTCACACCAGTCGATGCCTTCCTCGCGACGCGCGCCGAGCTCGACGGTCGCGTCCCCGCCGCCGCAACGCTGGCGCCGGGCGCGGCCCTCACATCAACGGACATCGCGAACCTCCTGGCTACCGATCCGCAATTCCAGTCCGCCTTGCTCGACCTGGCACGCGACGCCGACCCAGATGTCCGGCGCGAGGCGGCGGAGTTCCTGGCGGGCATCGAAGGCGTCGACGAGACCATCGCGCCCGAATAGGGCGCCGCCCAGCCGTCAGTCGCGCTGCGCGCCGCGCTCTCGCACATGTGACAATGCCCCTCGGGCTGCGCTACCGCGCACCGGAGGAAGAATCGATGTCTGTGACGCGCAGAGCCAATTGGTGTGCACTGCTGTTTCTGGTTTCGGCCTCGCTGATCTCCGTACCCACAGGTGCTTTCGCGGAAACCATCGCGCTGATCGGGACCGGAAACGTCGGCGGCGCGCTGGGCCGCCGGTTCGCCGAGAACGGCCACACCGTCGTCTACGGCTCGCGCGATCCGCTCGCGGCCGACGTCGTCGCGCTCGTCGCGCAAACCGGTGGCCGTGCCATCGCCCTGCCTCCCGCGGAAGCCGCGGCACGCAGCCGCGTCGTCGTGCTCGCGGTGCCCTGGTCGGCGGTGGAGGATGTCGTCCGCGGTCTCGGCGACTTGTCAGGAAAGATCCTCGTCGACCCGACGAACCCGCGTGTGATGGCGTCCGACGGCTTCGCCGACTATCCGCCGACGCTCGAGCAGAAATCAAACGCCGAGCGCATCGCAGACCTCGCGCCGGACGCCGAGGTCGTCAAGGCCTTCAGCACGCTCGGCTTTGAAACGATGCTGGATCCCGGCGTCGCCGAGGGGCCGGTCACGATTCCGCTGGTCGGCGACGACCGGGCCGCGAAGGCGGTCGTCGGCGATCTCGCGCGCGAAATCGGCCTCGAGGCCGTCGACGTCGGGCCTCTGCGGCACGCGCGAATCATCGAAGGCCTGCACTATCTGCGCGCGAACGCGCAGGGCGGCCGGATCAACTACTACCTGCCGCGAGATACGTCGCGCGATTGACGAAAGGCGTCGTCAGCGGGCGATTCCCACGAGCAAGACGGCGGCGAATATTCCCAGGGCCAGGGACGCGACCCTGGGCACCCAGACGACATAGCGCTCGCCCGCGACGCGGGTTGCGACGCTCCCCGCAAAGATCCATGCGGCCCCGACTGATGGCACGAGTATCGAGAAGAGCCCGAAGTACAAGGCGGGTTCGCTCGGCTGCGCGGGAAAAATGACAGGACCGAGGATCAGGCACTTGGGATTGAAAAAGGTTGTGACGAACAGTCGTCGGGCGTCGAAGGAACGGGCGCTCGGCGTGGCATTGGCTCGCCAGAGGCGGATCGCAAGGTACAGGAGATACGCCGCGACGACCGCCCGGAACACGGTTTCCGCGGTGCTCGAGCGCCCGAAGGCGTCGACGATCGCGCGGATCGAAAACACCGAGATGTTGTAGGCGACGAGCTCGGCAATCAGCAAATGCAGCGAGCGGCGCACGCCCTTGGTCGCGCCCGCTGCTGCTAACAAGGTATTGGTCGGCCCCGGCACGGCCAGAAGCGTCAACACCGACAGGCAGAACGCGATCAGGCTTTCCATGCGCCGGAGAAATCGGACGCGCCGTCAAGGCGCCGGCTCGTACTCCGGATAATCGGGCTCCCAGATGGCCTGCGCGATATGCCGCTCGATGTCGTCGCTCGCACGTTCGGCGACCCCGTCGCGAACAGCCTGGCGCGCGACGGCGACGGCGACCTCGAATGAGACGACCGGCAGCCGCGACACCGAGGGGAAGAGCAGCCCCTGCGCGAGCTCCTCCGCCGTGACTTGCGCGGCCAGCGATTTCGAGGCCGCATTCGTCATGGAGTTCGTGACCTTGCGCGCGTGCACGGCGAGCGCGCCGAGGCCGAGCCCCGGGAAGATGAAGACGTTGTTACCCTGCCCGATGCGCCAGCGCTTGCCGCCGCAGTCGACGTCGCGGAAGGGGCTGCCGGTGGCGACGAGGCAGCGGCAGTCCGTCCAGGCGAAGAGGTCGTCCGGTTTCGCTTCGGAGTAGGTGCGCGGATTCGAGCACGGGAAGATCACCGGCCGCTCGACATGCGCCGCCATCTCGCGCACGACGCGCTCGTCGAATGCGCCCGGGACGCCTGAAACGCCGACGAGCACTGTCGGCTTGAATTGCCGCACGACATCGTGGAGGGCGCGAGCGCCGCCAAGACCGTGTGCTTCCGCGAGCGCTGCGGGCCAGGCGAGCTCGCGCTTGTACGCGTCAATCGGCCGCCCGTCGTTGACGATGAGGCCGCTGCGGTCGAGCACGGCCACGGCCGCAGTCTGTTCCACAGCGCTGGCGCCTTCTTCGGCGAGCTGAGCTCGGATCTGCCGCGCGATGCCGAGGCCGGCGGCACCCGCGCCGAAGATCGCGATGCGCTGCGCGGCGAGACGCTCACGCTTGATCTTGAGCGCGCCATTGAGACCGGCGGCTACGACCGCGCCCGTGCCCTGAATGTCGTCGTTGAACGAAGGCAGTCGATCGGCGTAGCGGTCGAGAATGCTGAGCGCATTGTCCTTGCGGAAGTCTTCCCACTGCACGAGCGCCTTCGGCAGGACGGTCTGGACGGCGGCGACGAACTCGTCGACGAGCTCGGCATAGGCAGCGCCACGCAGGCGGCGAGTGGGCCAGCCGAGGTACTGCTCATCGGCGAGGAGCTCGTCGTTGTCGGTGCCGAAGTCGAGGCTCACGGGCAGCGCCTGCACGGGATCGATGCCGGCAGCCGCGGTATACAGGGCAAGCTTGCCGACAGAGATCGCCATGCCGCCGGCGCCCTGATCGCCGATGCCGAGGATCGACTCGTTGTCGGTTACCACGAGCAGCCGGATCTCGCGGCCCGCGGCCGCCGTGCGCAGGACTTTCTCCATGCGGCCCTGCATGTCGGGAGTGATCCAGGTACCGCCTCCACCCTGGAACACGCGGCTGAAGCGTTGCACGGCCGTGCCGACAGTCGGGGTGTAGACGATCGGCATCAGCTCTTCGAGATGCTCGCGCAGCACCGCATGGAAAAGGTGCACGTTGCGGTTCTGCAACGCGGCGAGCAGCACATATTTCTGCAGGTCGTCGGGCTGCGCCGCGAGCTGCTCGTATATCCGCTCCGCCTGCTGCCGCTGGGTCTTGATCTGCTGGGGTAGCAGGCCCTCGAGGCCCAGGAGCTCGCGTTCACGGGCCGTGAACGCCGTGCCCTTGTTGATGATCGGGTTGCGGAGCACTTCCCGGCCGCGCAGGACGGTTGTGGCGACCTTTACTCTCTGCTCGGGCGCGCCCTTCTTGTACGGTACGTTTATGACCGACCCCCCGGCCGATCCGGCGAAATTCCAATCCGTCAGGGTACCTGAGAGGCGGCTTTTGGGGTAATTCCAGGGTTTGGCGCCGTTGGCCGGTGCCCGGCAACGGCGGGCACCCGGCCGTCCCCGCGCCGTCCTAGAACTCCCAGCGCAAGCCTATGTTCGGCACGATGCCGAGCAAGTCATCGCGCTCGAGCGTCAGGCTTGCCGGGCCGGAGGGCGATGCCGGCGCATAGCGGTAATCGAGGCAGCAGTAGTTGGCATGATCCAGCAGATTCGAGACCTCGATGAACCAGTTGAGCTCGCCGCGTCGCGTCGGGACGCGCCGGTTCGCGCGCACGTCGAGGCTCGTGAAGTCGGGCAGGCGCAGCGCGTTGAAAGGCTGGGCGACAAGCTCGCCGTCGACGAGCGCCAGACCCGTGATCGGCCAGCCTGAGCGCAACCACGCGCTCGCCGACAGGGTCCAGTCTGCACGCTCCCATTCGCCGCCGGCCTTGACCGACCACTCCTCGTCCCAGCCGCGCTCGAATGCGCCTGTCGGCAGGCGGTCCTCGGTACGCGAGCGGGCGAAATTGCCCCACCAGCGGAAATCGCCCGTCACTCCGTCGATGCTGAACTCGACGCCCCGAACGATTGCGCTCGCTGCGTCGATCTCGAATCGATCGGGCAGCAGCTCGGGAATCAGGCTGACGCGCTCGAAGATATTCTCGAAGCGGCGATTGAGCCGCGAGATGTCCTTATCGTAGGCCTCGATCCGCACGATGCCGTTCGCGCCGAACCGGTGCTCGACGCCGAGCACGGCGTGCTCCGAAGCCTCGACTGGCAGGATGCCGACTTCGCCGTCGACCATCGCGAGCGTGTCGAGCGCCTGCGATTGATCGTAGCGGCCCCAGGCGGCCCGAAGGCTCGTGCGCGGCGCGAAGTCGAACAACAGATTGAGTCGCGGGCTCGTCTGGCTCTGTCCCGTCAGCGATTGATCGTCGTAGCGGCCGCCGAGCTCGAGCACGAGACGGTCCGCGGGCCTGAGCCGGTAGCTCATGTAGACGGCCCGTCGGGTCTGCTCGTGCGTCGAGCGCGCGAAGCCCGGGGGCGCATTACGCAACGGCAGGTCGTCCGACCGGATGTCGAGCAGAAAACTGCGATTCACCGCGGCCTCGCCCTGCAGGTCGAGCGCGTCGATCTCGAAGCCGTAGGCGAGCCTGAGTTTCCCGGAGATCGGATATTCGAAATCGCCGGTGAGGCTCAATCGATCGAGCGTGCTCGTTTCGGCGAGCGTGCCGACGACGCGCGTCGGATCGTCGATGCTGCCGCTGCGCGTGCGGACGAGCTTCGCCGATGAGATCGCCAGGTCCGATTCGAGCCCGCCGTCGCCGCTGCGCACGAGCGTCAGCCAGAGGTAATGGTCGGAATAGTCGGCCGCGGCCGTCGCGACGGTCTCGTCATTCAGTGTGATCTTGTCGTCGAGGCTCAGGATGCCGACGGAGAGGGAGCTCCGGGGCGAGACGGCATAATGGAGGTTATTGAAGAAATCGACGTATTGCGGCTGGCCGACGTCGGAATTGAGCTCGTCCGCAAGCACATCGAGATTGCCGCGGCGGATCGACGTCAGCCAGCTGCCGCGCCCGTCCGCGAACACGCCGCTGCTGAGCACCGAGCTCTCGAGCAGGCTCAAGGCCAGCTCGTAATGGCGCGGCTCGGTCGGCGTGACGGACCGCATGTCCACGACGCCGCTCATCCGGTCGCCGAAGTTTGCCTCGTAGCCGCCCGTGCGCACATCCATCGATTCGACGATGCGAGGATTGATGCCGCTGATCAGCGTCTGGAAGTCCTTGAGGTGATACGGCGTGTAGAGGCGGATACCGTCGAGCCGGAGCAGCACTTCGTCGAGGTCGCCGCCGCGAACGTGCGCCTGCGCGGTCAACTGATCGCTGCTGACGCCCGGCAGATGGTGGGTCACGCGCAGCGGATCCTGGCCGATCGCCGTCGAGGTTTCGAGCGACTGTCGCGTGATCTCGGTGACGGAAGGCGATGCCGGCCGGTCGATGGAATAGCGGCTCGCGGTGACGACGATCATCTCGAGCGCGGCGGGTGCGGGCGCCGGAGTGGGCGCGACCGCGGCGGGGCGCGCGCCGGCGGCGGCGTTGGCATCCCTGACAATCAGCCAGGTCTCGCGCGGACCGATTTCGACGCCGAGCCCGTGCGGAGCAAGGATCTCGCGCAACTGCTCGAACGGCTTATCCGCCCTTGGCACGACGGTGATCGTGAGTCTCGCAGGCAACAGCTCCCGGCTGTAGACGATGCGCACGTCCTGCTCGCGGATCTCGTCAATGAGCTCGACGATCGGTCGGCCGAGATCGGCAGGCGACTGCCCATGGGCCGAGGCAGCCAGCAGCGCGGCCGAATAAAAGGTCGCCATCAGGGCGGATCTCGGGCTTGACCGGAGGACGGGCACGTCGCTCAGCGTTTACGCGTCGGGGCAGTGAGCCGGGCCGGCGCATTATCGCCGAATTCGGATGCCTGACCTCCGCGGCGCGCGCGATCGATCAGTCGGCGATGAGCAGGCGGCCGTTCTCGACGCTGAGCTCGAGATCGGTCGTGACCGCGAGAACGTCGAGCGCTTCGGCGGGCTCGAGCCCGCCGAGGCCGACGATCGGCTCGAGATCGAGGCGGCGCTCCAGTTCGGGTCCCGCGAATTCGAGCGCGAGACCCCGCTCGCGCGCGATCCAGCGCAGCGTATCGCCGATGCGATAGTCAGGCGCATCGGGCAGCCTCGCGAGCTCGATAGTCCAGCTCCAGGACGCGTCGTCGGCGGGGATGGTGCTGCGCGCGCTGTCGCCGTCGGCGCCGATCTCGAGTTGCTCGCCGGCCGCGCCGACTGCCGTGCCCGAGGCGCCCGTGAACCGGATCGAGCCCTCGCGCACGCGCAGCCGGAGTCCCGCATCGACGAACCGGACCTCGTACTGCGTCCCGAGGTGCGTGACCGAGCCGATCGGCGTCCGGATCGCGAGCCCCGGGCCAGTGGATAGCTTGCCCGAGTCTACGTAGACGGTACCCGAGACGAGATCGATGGCGTCAGCTTCGACGAAGGCGATCTCGGTATCGACGTTGACGCGCAGCAGCAGATCCTGGTCGAGGCGGAGCTCCAGCTGCCCGTCGCCCGCTGTTCGCAAGACGTCGCCGCGCCGGATCGGTCCGGCGGTTTCGGGCGAGCCCAAGCTCCGCGTCTCGCGGTCACGCACGAGACTCGCAGACCCTTCGATGCGCGCGACCTGCGCGAGCTCGGCGCGGGCGACCTCGCCGGGCCCGCCGCCCGAGATCCAGTAGAGCAGGACAGTGGCCGCTGCCACCGTCGCGGCGAGGCCAAACAGGCGATAGCGCAACGCGACGCGACGGCCGGCATCCGCCGAAGCCCTCGCCTCGGGCCCGCCGCGAGACAGCGACTCCCGCCAGCTCGCGTGCACGGCGGCATAGACGCGCTCACGGGCGTCGGTCGAAGCGGAAGGACCCGATCCGGCCGCGGCGATCAGCCGGCCGACTTTCTCGTCGCTCTTTGAATCATCGTGCGCCATGCAATGCTTCCTCGAGCCCGAGCGCGGCGAAACCTTCCCGGAACGCATCGCGCGCGCGCGTCAGCAGCGACTCCGCCGCTTTCGGCGCGATGCCCAGGAAATCCGCGATCTCCCTGACTGAATGTCCCTCGATGTACTTCCACTCGAGCACCTGGCCGTATTTGCGCGGGAGGAAATCGAGCACCACGCGGACGAGCCGCTCGAGCTGCTGATTGATCAGCGTCTGCTCGGGGTCGCTGGTATCGAGTGCCGACAGCGACTCGAGCGCGAGGCGGACCTCCTCGTTCTCCTCGAAGGGAATGACCTCGGCGCGCGGACGGTCGGCGCCGCGGAACCGGTCGGCGATCGCGTTGCGGCAAATCCGGCAGAGCCAGGTGAACAGCGCCGCTTCGCCCCGGTAAAGGCCGATCTTCTCCACGGCCCTGCACATCGTCTGCTGCACAACGTCCTCGGCGAGATTCCGGTCGTGATTCATGCGGACCAGCGCGAATCGATAAAGGCGGTCGAAATAGCCATTGAAAAACTCGTCGAAAGCGCGCTGGTCGCCCTTCTGCATCCGTGTCGCCAGATGCCGGTCGTTACTCAAATCCATCGCTGGCCATTCCGATCGGTTCCGGGCCGTTAGACGGGCGTTTTCGAGCTTTTCCTTCGGCATGGCGGGTGGGCGGAGGGGCCCCCGAAGGATTCTGGCATGGGGCTCCGTCTAAGGCATGGCCCGGGTCGGCCGGTAATGGAGGACGTCGTCTGGTGCTCAAACGAATTCTGCCGGCAGCCGCGGCGCTGGCCGCGCTGGCGCTGCCCTCCGCGCCGGGCGCCGAAATTCCGGCGGCGCTCGATCCCGTCGACGGCAAGGTCATCTGGGTCGATTTCTGGGCGTCCTGGTGCGGGCCCTGCCGCCGATCCTTCCCCTGGATGAACCAGATGCTCGACCGTTACGGCGACCAGGGGTTGCAGATCATCGGCGTCAACGTCGACAAGGACCGGGGCCTCGCCGACGAGTTCCTCGCCGCGACCCCGGCCCGGTTCGATCTCCGATTCGATCCGGCGGGCGCGCTCGCCGAGCGCTTCGGCGTCGAGGCCATGCCGAACTCCTTTCTCCTCGATGCAGAAGGGAATGTCATCGCGGAGCACTACGGATTCCGCTACGAGGATGCCGACGAGTACGAGGCGGCCATCGTCGCCGCGCTCGGCGCGGCGAATCGCGGACGATAAAGGAGATGCGACCTTGAGAAAGGGCAAAGGCTTGCTCGCGCTGCTTGCAGTCGGGGCGTTAGGGGCGGCAGCGGCAGGTTGCTCGGGCCTCGGTGTTCAACCCTGGGACCGCGACGTTCTCGCGCGCGACGACATGCAGCTCGTGAGCGACCCGGTCGAAGCCGCGCTCGATGAGCACATTTATTTCAGCAAGGAGGCCTCGAGCGGCGGTCAGGGCTTCGGCGGAGGCGGCTGCGGATGCAATTGAAGCGCAAGGCGTCGACGTCGATCGGCGCGTCGCTGGCGGCGGCTACCGCGGGCCTGCTTGGCCAATCCCCGGGCAGGGCCATCGCCCAGGAGCTCGCGCCCTGGGAGTACGACACGGCCATTCTCCTGTACAGCGAGTCCGACAATCGCGTGCGCGACGTCAGCCTCAACCTCGACGCGCGCAAGGAAGTGCGCGAAGAAGCATTCCTGAATCTCAAGCTCGCAATCGATACGCTGACCGGCGCTTCGCCGAGCGGCGCGGCTCCGGCAAATACTGTGCAGACATTCACGACCCCGTCGGGCGGCAGCACCTTCGACATTGCAGCGGGTGAGCAGGTGCTCGATCCGAGTTTCCTCGACACGCGCACCGCGCTGGCGGCGAATTACGATTTCCCGCTCGGCCGGTTCACGCGATTCGACCTGGGCTTGAGTCTTTCCGACGAATACGACTACTCGCATTCGGGCGTCAACATGAAGCTCGATCGCGATTTCGACAATCGCAATACGACGTTCACTTTCGGGCTTGCCCTTGCCAACGATTCGATCGATCCCGTCGGCGGCGCGCCGATCGGCCTCGCGCCAATGACGGCGACGGGCGGCAACAAGCAGGGCGATCAGAGCAAGGACGTCACCGACATACTGCTCGGCGTGACGCAGGTACTGAACCGTCACAGTCTCGTGCAGTTCAACGTCTCGCTCAGCGAGTCCGACGGCTACCAGACCGATCCGTACAAGATACTGAGCGTAGTCGATCCGGTGACCGGCAATCCGGTCATTGCGCCTCCGCTGAATGGGCTGCCTTACCTCTATCGCTACGAGAATCGCCCCGATACGCGCGACAAGCAGAGCATCTACGGTCTCTACAAGCGCGACATCGGCGGCAATGTCTTCGACGTCTCCTATCGCTACATGACCGATGACTGGGACGTCGATTCGCACACGATCGACCTGCATTACCGCTGGAATCTCGAGAGCGGGAGCTACCTCCAGCCGCATCTGCGCTTCTACTCGCAGACTGCAGCCGGGTTCTATCACAGCGTGCTCTTCAACGGCACGCCGCTGCCGGATTTCGCCTCGGCCGATTACCGGTTGAGCGAGTTCGACGGCCTGACGCTGGGCATCAAGTTCGGCCGCGAGACGCGGCGCGGCGAGATGTCTGGGCGCCTCGAGATCTATCAGCAGACCGGCAGCGCCAGCCCGGGCAGCCAGGTCGGCAGCCTGCAGAGTTTCGATCTGAACCCCGGGCTCGAGGCAATCATTGCTCAGTTCAGCTACAAGTTCGGCGGTTGAGCAGAGAGACCGCACGCGCGAGACGCCTGCTTGCGTTCTCGAGCCGCGGCCGTACGGCTGGCTCGGCAGCTTTCGGGCGATGGCGAGCCCCTGCGAGGTGCACCTCGGCGGCATCGGTCGCCGCGAAGCGGAGGGCATTCTCGAGATTGTCCATGCCGAGGCGATGCGCATCGAGACGAAATTCAGCCGCTATCGCGAGGGCAATGTCGTCGACTGTATCAATCGGTCCGATGGTTACCACATTACCGTCGACGATGAGACTGCGCGGCTGCTCGACTACGCGTCCAGCCTCTGGACATTGAGCGAAGGCCGCTTCGATATCACTTCTGGTGTGTTGCGACGCGCGTGGACCTTCGACGGCAGCGACAACCTGCCGGACTCTGACAAGGTCGAGCGGTTGCTGGGCCGCGTCGGTTGGCAGCGCGTCGATTGGCAACGGCCGACGCTCTGCATGCAGCCCGGCATGGAGATCGACTTTGGTGGCATCGGCAAGGAGTACGCCGTCGACCGCGCCGCGGAGCTCGTGCGCGGTGAAGTCGAATCCTGCCTGATCAATTTCGGGGGCGACCTGCTTGCGCTCGGGCCCCCGCCCGCCGTCGAGCATGGATCAACCGGGTGGACCGTCGGCATCGAAAGCCTGGCCGGCGGCACGGCGGTGAAACGCATTTCCCTGACTGAAGGCGCGCTCGCGACGAGCGGCGACGCGCGCCGTTTCGTCCTTCGGGGCGGGCACCGTTACGGGCACATTCTCGACGCGCGCACAGGATGGCCCGTCGACAACGCACCCCGTTCCGTGACGGTGCTCGCCTCAACCTGCACCCAGGCGGGCATGCTTTCGACGCTCGCGATGCTCATGGGCGCGGAGGCGGAGTCATTCCTCGAGGCGCAGGGCGCACGCTACTGGTGCCTGCGCTGAGAGCGCGCCAGACCATGCCGCGTGCGGAGTACACTCTGTCGCGGAAATCAACCGTCGTCGGAAGGCATGGATCATGGCATTGGCAGTCATCGGGGCGGGCCTCGGCCGCACCGCCACGTTCTCGCTGAAGTTCGCGCTCGAGCATCTCGGCTTCGGGCCCTGCTATCACATGTCGGAAGTATTTGCCGGTGTCCGGCGCAACGTGCCGCTCTGGGTCGGGGTCGTGCGTGGCAAGCGCAACTGGGACGAGGTCTTCGCCGGTTTCAACGCCACCACCGACTATCCGGCTTGCACTTACTGGCGTGAGCTAGCCAATTTTTATCCGGACGCCAAAGTCGTGCTCACCGTGCGCGACCCCGACAGCTGGTTCGACTCGGTCAGCGAGACGATCTTCTCGGAAAAGATGCAGGGCTCGCTGGTCGGCACGCCGGTGGGCGAGATGATGAGTGGCGTGATCTTCGAGGCCTTCGGCGACCGCGTGCACGATCGCGCCTTCATGACGGACTGGTTCCTGCGCCGCAATCAGCAAGTAATCGATGCCTTGCCGGCCGACCGCTTGCTCGTCTTTTCGCCGAAGCAGGGCTGGGAGCCGCTCTGCTCATTCCTGGGTGTGCCCGTGCCCGAGGTGCCGTTTCCTCGCGTCAACAGCCGCGAAGAGATCGGCGAGTCGATGGACAAACAAGGCGGCTTGCCTCCCGATCCGGAAACCGGCGAGAAGAATGCGCGGGAGTACATCGATCGACTGAAGGTCAGGGCGTTCGGGATTGCAGGCTAGCGACTGCGATGAGGGTTACTCATCGCACGCCACCACCGGGCCGTCCGCTGCCCTTGCTCGGCGGCCTCACGCCGCGCGAGTTCATGGGGCGCCACTGGCAGCAAAGGCCCCTGCTCGTGCGGGGCGCCATTCCGAGCATCGAGCCGCCGATCGCGCGACCGGAGCTTTTCGCCCTCGCGTCGCGCGACGACGTGGAATCGCGTCTCGTCCGCCTTGCCGGCCGCGGAAAATGGAGCTTCGAGCACGGCCCATTCGCGCGCGGCACGCTGCCGGCGCGGAAACAGCCCCGCTGGACGTTGCTCGTGCAGGGTGTCGATCTGCATCACGACGCGGCGCATGCGCTGCTCGGGAGAT
>Ga0315912_10000409_pt1 | contig 83703 bp, 83 predicted proteins | sample VfabasoilMG_FD_204469 | JGI IMG/M metagenome (GOLD analysis project Ga0315912, IMG submission 204469) | Garden soil microbial communities collected in Santa Monica, California, United States - V. faba soil | ecosystem: Environmental > Terrestrial > Soil > Garden | place: USA: California... | reverse complement strand
TCCAGGGCATCAGCGACGAGTTCGTGCCCTCCATCGTCAAACTCGGCGAGCTCGGCCGCATCCTCGACATCTGGGATGGCGACGCCATCGTCATGTCGCAGCGCCTGGCCAACGAGATGGGCATCGCCGTGGGCATCAGCTCCGGCGCCAACCTGCTGGGCGCGCTCGAGATCGCGCACGAGCAGGGAGACGACGCCTGCGTCGCCACCGTGTTCTGCGATGACAACAAGAAATACCTGTCGACGGATCTCTGCAGCGACGAGGAGTGCAAGGAGCACTATCGCGTCAACGAGGTCGAACTGCTGGATTTCCGCGTGATCCCGCCAGTGAGCGCAGTGGCGTGAGCAAGCGCCCGCTGATCGTCGTGGTCCTGGCGATCGCCGCGGGTATCGGCGCGGCCTTCCTGGCGCCAGGACCGAAAGCGTCCCCGCCCAGGGCATACGTGAGTTTTCCCGCGACCATCGACCCGCAGTGCCGGGAGGGCAAGGCGCGGATGTTCGACGAATGCTCCGACCAGGCCGCGTTGTTCGAGCAGGCGCGCGCCCGCGCCATGGCGGATGGCAAGGTGCTGCTGGTCGAGATCGGCGCCGAATGGTGCATCTGGTGCCACGTCTTCGAGGCGCACATCAACGGCGAATACGACGAGTTCCGCTACACCTACGGCGCGCCCACGGAGCCCGAGGCCCGTTACACGACGACCTTCGAAGAAGGCCCGCAGTGGAGCGATGCGCAGGCCGCGTCGGAGTTGCGGGACTTCGTCGCCGCCAACTTCGTGATCGTGCACATCGACCTGCAACACGCGCCGAACTGGACGACGGTGCTGGAAAAATCCGCCGCGGCCGAACACTACAAGGGCAGCGTCCCTTTCGTGTTCACGGTGGACCCGCACGGCCAGTTCGCCGCGAAATTCGACCACGATTCGGTGGAGCGGCGGCGCGAGGACGAGAACTGGTATCGCGGCTACGATCGCCGGGGCCTGATGACGCAGCTCGCGGCCATGCGCGATGCGGCGCGCGCGAAAAGCTGAAGGCTCATTCAGCGTATGACACCGGCATTGCACCGGAACATCACATAATTTCCACCGGGTAACCCTGCCGCGCGCCAGAAGGTTGTGAGGCCTGCCGTTCGCCCGCGTAGAATCTCCCGCCATGCTTGCTCGTTCCTCGCGTGCCCACTGGCTGGCCGCGGCTTGCGCCGTGGCGTGCCTGCCGTTGGCCGCGCTGGCCCAGACGACGCCGGCCAGGCCCACGACCAGCAAGCCCGCCGCCACGCAGAGTGGTAGTTCGAAGCCCAAACCCGCGACCCCGGCGAAGAAGAAGCCGGCACCGGCGAAAAAACCCGCGCCTCCGCCACCGCCACCACCGCCCCCGGCCGTGGAGCTGATCGGATACGTGTCGATGCCGCCGGGCGCCTTCCGCGGCGGACCCGCTTCCGGGCAGTTCGACTCCGAGGGCCGGCGCGCCGCCACGCCGCGCTTTGACTCGCAGCCCGTGCAGGGCGTCAGTTCGATCAAGCCCGGCCCGACACCCGGGGCCTGGTGGGCGCTCTCGGACAATGGTTTCGGCCGCAAGTGGAACAGTTCCGATTACCGGCTGAGCCTCTATCTATTCGAAGTGCGGCCGCGCACCCAGGCCGGTTCGGACTCGCGCACCGCGCTGCAGGCCGTCATCGAGCTTTCCGACCCGGCCAGGTATTTTCCGTGGCGACTCACCGACGAGAGCAGCGCCGAACGCGTGCTCACCGGTGCCGATGCCGATCCCGAGTCGCTGGTCACCATGCCGGACGACACTTTCTGGATCGGCGACGAGATCGGGCCGTGGCTGCTGCACTTCTCCATCGACGGCGAGTTGCTGGGCCCGCCCATCGAACTGCCGGACCACGCGCGCTCGGTGGACCATCCGTTGGTGCTGGCCGGTGCGGACGACGCACGCATCGCGCGAACCCGGGGATTCGAGGCCATGGACCTCGCCGGCGACGGCAAGACCCTGGTCACCATCCTCGAAGGTCCGGTCAAGGGCGAACCGCCGCGCCAGTTGCGCGTGCAGCGCTACGACACCGCGGCGGGCAAATGGCTGCCCTTCACTCTTATATATGAGCTGGATCCGGACTCCACGTCGGTCACGGACATGTCTCGCATCGAGGGCAACCGGTTCGTGGTCATCGAGCGCGACGACCTGGAAGGCGACGCCGCCAAATCGAAGCGCGTCTATTCCATCGATCTCGACAAGGCCTTGCCCGGCAAGCCGCTGGCCAAGAAGCTGGTCATCGACCTGCTGGCCATCGGCAACGCGCGGGGCCTTGCCGAAGCGCTGCCCCCGGGCACGCCGTTCCGGTTTCCGTACCTGACCACCGAATCCATCCAGGTGCTGGATCGCAAGCACGTCGTCATCGTCAATGACAACAACTATCCGGACACGGGCGGCCGCGGCCCCACGGTCACGGACGCCACCGAGTGGATCTGGCTGGAGCTTGCCAATCCGCTGTAGATGACGATGATGCCCGCGTGACTTTGATCGCCCTCAAGGACGCGGAACTCGCGTTCGGACTGACACCCCTGCTCGACCGTGCCGCCCTTGCCATCGACGACGGGGATCGCATCGGGCTGATTGGACGCAACGGGACCGGCAAGTCCTCGCTGCTCGGCGTGCTGGCCGACAGCATCGCGCTCGACGATGGCGAGGTGCAGCGCAAACCGGGACTGCGCATTGCGCTGGTCGAGCAGGAACCGGTGCTGCCCGACGCGCCCACGGTCCGCGAAGCGCTGCTCGAACGTGGCGGCATCACGAAGATCCGCGATGAGCGCGACCGCCATGTCGTCGAGACGCGGCTCGCCGAGTTCCTGCATCGTTTCGAAGTGAACCTCGACGCCTCGCCCGCGTCGGTGTCGGGCGGCGAGCGCAAGCGGGCGGCGCTGGCGCTGGCCTTCTCGCTGCAACCCGAACTGTTGCTGCTCGATGAGCCCACCAACCATCTCGACGTGGATGGCATCGAGACCCTCGAAGACCTGCTGCAGAAGAACGTGACCTGCGTGGTGATCACGCACGACCGGCGTTTCCTCGATCGCGTGGTCACGGGCATCGCGGAACTCGATCGCGGCCGCCTGCGGCTGTTCCCCGGCAACTATTCGGTCTACGAGGAACGCAAGGCCGACATCGATGCGGCCGAAGACATTGCCAACCGGCGCTTCGACAAGTTCTGGGCCCAGGAAGAGGTCTGGATCCGCAAGGGCGTGGAGGCGCGGCGCACGCGCAACGAGGGGCGCGTCAAGCGCCTGGAACATCTGCGCGAGGAGCGTGCCGCGCGTCGCGAACGGCAGGGCTCCATCAAGCTCACGGTCGACACCGGCGAACGCTCCGGCAAGCTGGTGGCCGAGTTCGAGAATGTCAGCAAGAGCTTCGGCGAGCGGCGCGTGCTGGATGACGTGAGCCTGCGCATCATGCGTGGCGATCGCGTCGGGCTGCTGGGCCCCAATGGCGCGGGCAAGACCACGCTGATCCGGCTCATCGTCGGTACGCTCGAGGCGGATTCAGGCCGCATCCGTCGCGGCACCAACCTGCAGGTGGCGTACTTCGACCAGCTGCGCGAACAGCTCGATCCGGAGAAGACCCTGTCGGAAACCGTGAGCCCGGGCTCGGACTGGATCGAGATCGCCGGGCAACGCAAACACGTCACCAGCTACCTCGGTGACTTCCTGTTCCCGACGCGGCGCGCCAACGCGCCCATCCGCATGCTCTCGGGCGGCGAACGAAACCGCCTGCTGCTGGCGCGGCTGTTCGCGCGCCCCGCAAACGTGCTGGTGCTGGACGAACCCACCAACGATCTCGACATCGACTCGCTCGAGCTGCTCGAGAACCTGCTGCAGGATTACGCGGGCACGCTGCTGCTGGTGAGCCATGACCGCGCCTTCCTCGACAACGTCGTCACGCAGACCGTGGCCGCGGAGGGCGAAGGACGCTGGCGGGAATATGTTGGCGGTTACACCGACTGGTTGCGTCAAAGACCACAGGCGCACGCAGCCGCGCCGATTCGCGCGGCCGCCGCAGCCCCGGCGCCCACGCCATCACCCTCCTCCACGCCAAAACGCAAACTCAGCTACAAGGAACAGCGTGAGCTCGACTCATTGCCGGGCGAAATCGAGCAGCTCGAGGCCGAACAGCATTCACTGAACCAGAAGATGTGCGGCCCCGAATATCATCAGTGCGCGCCCGACGAGATGCGCCGCGACGGCGAGCGCGCCGTCGAGCTCGAATCCTTGATAGCCGCGCGCATGGAACGATGGTTTTCGCTGGAAGAGAAGACATGAAGCCTGGCAAGCCACCCGCGATTCGTATCTGGAAGGAAACCGCCCATCGGGGCGGCAAGGGCGTGAGCGCCATCCATGGCGTGCCGCTTCCGGGCCCGCAGCTCGAAGCACTCTGCAGCGCGCTCAAGAAGAAGTGCGGCACCGGCGGCACGGTGAAGAATGGCGTCATCGAGATCCAGGGTGATCACCGGGACCGGCTGGTCGAAGAACTGAAGAAGCTCGGGTACGCGGACGTCAAGAAGGCCGGCGGCTAGCGACTTTCATGAAACCGTAGCAAAGCGGTGGCCAAATCCGGCGCATGATCGCCGCCACCGCACAGTCTCCGGTCAGCACCTCACCCTCCGTGCAGCCCGCGCCCTCCGTGGGCGTGGTGTTCACCACCTACAACCGGCCGCAGGATCTCGAACGAGTGCTCGCGGGCTACGCGCGCCAGACCTACGGAAGATTCGAAATCGTCATCGCCGACGACGGCTCGGGTGACGAAACCCGGGCCTGCATCGAACGCGCCCGCCAACAATGGGCGCTCGACATCCGGCACGTGTGGCACGAGGACGATGGCTTTCGCAAATGCCGCATCCTCAATCGCGCCATCGCCGAAACGCCGGCCGAATACCTGATCTTCACGGATGGCGACTGCATTCCCCACCCGGAGTTCGTGGCCGGCCACCTCGCGCTGGCGCGCCCCGGACACTTCGTCTCGGGTGGCTGCGTGCGCCTGGGCATGGAAGCCACGAAGCAGATCCGGCCGGTCGACGTCATCGAAGGCCGCGTATTCGATTCGCGCTGGCTGATGTCGCAGGGTGAAGGACCGCTCAACCTGCGCAAGCTGAAATTGTCCGCGCCCCCGTGGAACGGCGTGATGAACACCATCACCACCACGAAGCCGACGTGGAACGGGCACAACTCGTCGACCTGGCGCGAGGAAGTGCTCGCGGTCCGCGGCTTCGATGAGCGCCTGGGTTACGGCGGACTGGATCGCGAGTTCGGTGAACGCCTCGAACGTTGCGGCATGCGCGGCATCCAGGCGCGCTACTCGCTGATCTGCCTGCACCTGGATCATCCGCGCCCCTACCGCGCCGACGCGATCATGAACGCGAATCGCCAGATCCGCCGTGAAAATGCGCGGCGCAACGTGCGACGCACGGCCTTCGGACTGGCCTCGCCCGACGCACGCTGACGGAATCCGCGCATCAACGCTCCCTTCGGAAGGTATTCGCCCGCCGCCAGCCATGCGCGCCTGCTGCGCATCGCGCAAACGGCGCCTGACAACCTGTTCGGCAAGCAGATTGCGCGCAGTGCGCGGGCGCTGTACCTGTGGCGCGCACCCGTTCCCGCGGACGTCACCGTCGGCGAGCTGCGCCTGCGCTGCTGGCTTTCCGACAACACCTGCGAGCGCAAATTCGTCTTCACGCCCTGGCGTTTCGACGTCCGCGAGCTTTCAGCCATTGTCGACGTCCTGCCGCGCGATGGCGTGTTCGTCGACATCGGCGCCAACGTGGGCATCTACACGCTGTACGCGGCCACGCGCATGGATGCGGGCGGGCGCATCGTCGCCTTCGAACCCATGCCCGAGGCGTACCGGCGGCTGCGTTTCAACATCGACGCCACGCGGGCGCAGCGCACCGCCTGGCCACGCATCGATGTCGTGCCGGAAGCGGTCTCGGACCGGGATGGAATCTGCGAACTGGCGCTCGATGCCGGCAATCTCGGCGGCAACAGCATCGCCGAGAGCGCGCGCTTCTCGCGCGCCGGGTCCGCGCAAACCCTGAGCATCGCCTGCCGTCCGCTGCTGAGCACGCTCCAGGCGCTCGGACTGACGCGGGTCGACGCGCTGAAGATCGACATCGAAGGCGGGGAAGACCGGGCGCTGGTTCCGTTTCTCACCACGGCGCCCGTCAGCCTGCTGCCGCGGCGCATCGTGCTCGAGAACTCGGACGACCTCTGGCGACTCGACCTGCGCGGCGCGCTGGCCGCGCGTGGTTATGTCGAGCTGTTTCGCACCCGCCTGAATACCGGGCTCGAGCTCCTCGCCAGCGGAGTTACCGGCCCCTGACTCCGCCGGTGAGCACGATGCGCATCGCCTGCTCGACGGTGAGATCGGTCTCGGTCACGCGGCTTCTCGGCAGGTACACGGTATAACCGCCGATCTGGTAGCTCATGGGTAGATAGACGGCGACCAGGTCGTCGCCGCCCCCGACTCCCAGCGTATTGGCATGCTCGGTGGTCACGAAGCCGATGAGCTTGCCAAACCCGGTCTCGAGCGTGACCACGCGGTCCAGGTCGCCCTTCTTCTTCTCGGTGTTCACCAGCCGCGTCATGTCGCGGATGGCGCTGTAGACGGTCTTGACCACGGGCACGCGCAGCAGCAGCTCCTCGCCAAAACCGAGCACGCGGCGAACCAGGAAGGCGTTCACCGCGAGCCCGATGAGGAACAGCAGCACGAAGCCCGTGATGAGCCCCATGCCCGGGAAGTAGTGCGACTCACCCACCACCAGGCGGATGGGCTTCGACAGCAGGCTCTCGGTGGTCACGCCCAGCCAGTAGACGAAATACACCGTGAGGCCGATGGGCAGGATGGTTACCAGCCCCTTGAGCAGGATGCTGCCGATCTTCTTCATCAAACTACTTTCCTCTTACTTCTTGGGCTTCACGAAGCGCAGCGTCATGCGATCCGATTCGCCGATGGCGTCGTACTTGGCGCGATCGAAGGTCGGGTCCACCGGCTTGCCACCCGAGGTCGACTGGCGCGACGGCGGCAGCGTCCAGACGCCGAAGGGATGATCCTTGGTGTCCTTGGCATTGGCATTGATTTCCGACTTGGCATCGAGCTTGAAGCCCGCCTTCTCGACCGTCGAGATGACGAAGCTCTCGTCGAGGTAACCATTGAAGGTTTTCGGATCCTGGCCGGCGACGGAGCGATGCTGCTCGATGGCCAGCACGCCGCCCGGCTTGGTCGCGGCGAAGATCTTGGCGAGGTTCGCATCGGCGACATTGTCACGCACCCAGCCGTGCATGCCGCGCGTCAGCATGACGAAGTCGAACTTGTTGGCCGGCAGCGGCGCGGCTTTCGGGCCCCAGTTCACGACGTTGACCTTGCCGTACACCTCGGCGTTGGCCCACTTCGCTTCATAGTCGGCACGACCCTTGCGGGCGTTTTCCGACAGCCCCGAGTCACCGAGATCGGCACCCGTGGCGTAGAACTCGCCCTTGGTGGCCTTGGCATACGGCGCCAGGATCTCCGTCCACCAGCCGCCGCCCGGCTGAACCTCGAGAATCGTCATCTTGGGCTTCAGGCCCCAGAAGGTCAGTGATTCGGCGGGATGACGGTCGGCGTCACGTCCCTTGGCGTCCGCGGAGCGCCAGGAGCCCGACACCGCGGCGTCGATGGCCGCGTCTTTCTTCTCGTTGGCCGCGAAGCTCGCGGTGGCAAACAGCGCGATCGCGGCGAGCGCCACGGTGGCAGATTTCCTGAACATGAGTATCCCTCTCGTTGATGCGTGGGAGGGGCATCCTAATGAATCCGCGATACGGGGTCCAAGTCCGCTACGCTTCGCACCCATGGCCGCGCCTGAACCCGAAGGATCGCCGTTCCGGAGCCCGATCTTCCGCAATGTGTGGATCGGCAGCCTGGTGTCGAACTTCGGCAGCCTCATCCAGTCGGTGGGTGCCGCGTGGCTCATGACCTCCATCGCGAGTTCCGCGGACATGGTCGCCCTGGTGCAGACCGCGACCGCGCTGCCCATCCTGCTGTGGTCGCTGGTGGCCGGCGCGCTGGCCGACGGTCACGACCGGCGCAAGATCATGCTGGCGGCGCAGGTCTTCATGCTGCTGGTCTCGCTGGGACTGGCCGCCTGCACGTGGATCGGCTGGATGTCGCCGTGGATGCTGCTGCTCTTCACCTTCCTGATTGGCTGTGGCGCGGCCTTCAACGCGCCTGCCTGGCAGGCCTCGGTGGGCGACATGGTGCCGCGCGCGCAGCTCGCGCATGCCGTGGCGCTCAACAGCATGGGCTTCAACATCGCACGCAGCCTGGGCCCGGCGATCGGCGGATTCATCGTGGCCGCGGCCGGCGCGGCCGCCGCGTTCGTGGTCAACGCCTTCAGCTACATCGGGTTGTTGATCGTGCTGGTGCGCTGGAAGTCCCCGCCGCCGCACAGCATCCTGCCGCGCGAGCCCCTGGGCGTGGCCATCGGTGCCGGCATCCGTTACATGGCCATGTCGCCGCACATCCGCAATGTGCTGGGGCGCAGCTTCCTGTTCGGCGTTGGCGCCAGTTCATTACTCGCCCTGCTGCCCATCGTGGTCAAGGTGCGCATGGACGGCGGACCCACCACCTTCGGCTTGCTGCTGGGCGCGTTCGGCGTCGGCGCCGTCGCCGGCGCGCTGGCGAGCGCGCGACTGCGCCAGCGACTAACTACCGAGGGAATCGTGCGCGGCGCCACCATGGCGCTGTCCGTGGCCATCGGGCTGGTGGCGCTGAGCAGCCACGTGGCGCCGGTACTGCCGGTGCTGGTGGTGGCCGGCGCGGCCTGGGTGCTGGCGCTGTCCACCTTCAATGTCGCCGTGCAGATGTCCGCGCCGCGCTGGGTGGTGGCCCGCTCGCTCTCGCTGTACCAGATGAGCACGTTCGCGGGCATCGCGCTCGGCAGCTGGCTGTGGGGCCTGATCACCCATGTCGAGGGCGTGCGCATGGCCTTGCTGGTCGCGGGCGCGGCGCTGTTCCTGTCGGCGCTGCTGGGCTTCCGGCGTCCGCTGGCCGAAACCGCCGCGCTCAATCTCGAGCCGCTCCAGCGCTGGAAGGTTCCCGAGACCGAGGTTCCGGTGGAGGCGCGTACCGGGCCGGTGGTCATCACCATCCAGTTCGTGATTCCCGAGGAGAACGTCATCGAGTTCCTGCGCGCCATGGACGAGCGCCGACGCATCCGTCGTCGCGATGGAGCGAATGACTGGAAGCTGTTGCGGGACCTCTCCGATCCGGAGATCTGGATCGAGCGGTATTCCACGGCCACCTGGCTCGACTACGTGCGGCACAACAGCCGGCTCACCCACGAGGATGCGGTGATCCCCGAGCGGTTGCGCGCGCTGCATCGCGGGCCGGACCGGCCCGTGGTCCGGCGCATGATCGAGCGGCAGACCGGTACGCTGCCCGGTGCTCAGCCCGCGCGCGCGCAGGACCTGGCGGAACCACTCAACTAGTCGCAGCCTGCGAGGCGCGCCACAGCCAGAGCCCGATGAGGAATCGGCCCAGTGGCTGGATCGCGGGATAGGACCATTCGAGCACCACATCCGGCAGCAGCGGCATTCGCATCTCGTTGGCCAGCAGGCAGATCGAGAGCAGGCAGACCGCGAACATGAACCCGGAGATCATGCGTGGCAGACCGGGCTGTCTCACCATCGACGCGGCATAACAGGCATTGCCGATGGTGAAGGCGATGAGCAGCAGCGCGTAAAGGCCATCCCAGATGCCGTCGTACATGATGGTGTTGACGCGCAGCGCGGCGCGCGTGGCTTCGTCGGCGGTGTCCCAGGCCAGTCGCCACTTGTCGAAGGCGAACAGGGTCAGCGTCTGCTGCGAGGCCTCGAGGAAAGCCCACCACGTGAAACCGAGGATGCCGAACAGCGCGAGCACCGGCGAACGTTCGCGCAGCAGATAGCCGATGCCCAGCGCGGCGGTGAGCACCAGGAAGGGATGAAGTAGATAGGCCCACGACCGCAGGACGTACGCCGGCTCGTGCACCCGGTGCATGCGCCCTGCGAAATCCTTCACCGGCTCGAACAGCTCCGGCAGGAAGATCAGCATCAACGTGGTGATGACGGAAACCCACGACGCGACGGCCGCCACCTTGACGAATCCGGCGTGTTTCATGGCCCGGTCTCCAGCAGGGACTCCAGCTCCACCCAGTACATGCGTTCACGCCCCGACTCTTGTCTCAGGAAGAACAGCACCGCGCCGTCGGGCGAGAGCTGCGGGGCGGTTTCGAGTTCCGCCGTATTGGCGGCCGCGAGATTCTGGGCCGGAGACCAGCGGCGCGCTTCGTCCCGTCGACTGAACCACAGGTCGGTGCGCCCCTTGCTGCCGGTGCGCGACGAGGCCCAGATCCGCAATTTTCCGTCTGGGGTCTCCACGAGATCCCAGTCGTCCTGCGGCGAGTTGAAGTCACCTTCGAGAGGCCGGGGCGCGCCGAAGAGATCGGAACGGGCCGTGAACAGGTCGTCGCGACCCACCGGGCCAGGCGCGGTCAGCGCCAGCACGCCATCCGCGAGTAGTCGCGGATAGAAGGCACCGCCGGATGGCGGTTCCACCGGGACGTATTCCGGAAGGCCGAAGCCTTCGGGCAGAACCGCGGCGCGGAAAATGCGGGGCTTGAGCCCGGGCGCACCCGGCGGCCGGCTGCTCGAGAAATAGAACCAGCGGCCACCCGGCGCGAACACACCCTCGCCCGCGGTGTAACCGCCTTCGGTCAGGATCTCCGCGGGTTTCGGCGCACTCCATTCACCGCCTTTTTCCTTCGACTCATGGATGCGCACCGAAACCCGGGCCGGGTCCCGCGCGTCTACCAGAGTAAAGGCGCAGCGACGAAGGTCTGGGGTGAACGTCACTCCGGTGATGCGAACGCCATCGCCCAGCAGACTCGAGAACAGCTCGGGGGCGAAGGGCTCTGGCTGGCTCGGCGGCGTCAACCCTAAGTATCGCGGCCCGGCTGCTTCGGCAGTCAGTGGAAGCATGAGCGACCAGAGGACGAATCGAGGAATTGAAATACTCATGCCGGCCAACACTGGTTGAATTCGCGCAGCGAATCACGCGTACTGGGTCAGGCGACGAAACTTTGGGACGAATTTTCGGATTCCGGGAGGCTGGATGTTGATCAGGCAACCACAGTGGCGCTGGTGGCTGGCCGCGCCCGCACTGGTGCTGGCGCTCATGTTCTGGTGCCAGTTGCATGGACTCGCGCTGGGTGAAAGCGCGGTCAGCCTCGGAATTTCATTTCCCTGGGCCGTGAAAATCTGTGTCGGCTGGATCGCGGCCGGCGCGCTGTTGCTGCGCTTCGGCGCACCGCTGCTGGCTTTGCCGCTGGCCAGGCGACGCGCCTGGGCGGCGCGTTCGGCGGGGCTCGTCGTGATCCTGTTCATCACGCTCGGCAGCGAGCATCTGCTGCTGCCATCCGAGAAGCTGTTGTGGCACTGGCTGTACGAACGCGTCCCGGTGCACATGACCTTTGGAATCCTGATGCTGGGCGCGTGGCTGTTGAGCCAGTCGCGTCGTGAGCCCGAAGTCCAGCGGGCGCCCATGCCCGCACCGGCGCAGGTCTCCGTGCCGACGCCCACCATGATCGACGTGCTTACCGGCACCGGTCGCACGCAGGTGCGACTCGACGAAGTGGAATGCCTCGAGGCGGACCGCAACTACCTCAACGTGCACACCGGGCAGCGCAGCTACCTGCTGCGCCAGACGCTGGCGTCATTCGAAAAATCCCTGGCCTCGGCCGACTTCCAGCGCATCCATCGTTCGACCATCGTCAACCGCGCGAAAATCCGCGAGCGCCGGCGCGGGGGCGTGCTGGTGCTGAGCTCCGGGCGCACGGTGAGGATCTCGCGCGCCTTCGCCGACCGCGTTCACTAGTCCGCTATGGCCGGAACCAGGCGTTGCCCACCTGGATGTACACCGCGGTAGTGCCTTCGCTGACACCCACGTCGAGGCCGGCGTGCATGCCGAACTTGCGCGCGAGCTCGTAGCGGAAACCCACGGCGCCGCTCCACACGTCGCTGCTGGTGGAGAAGAAGTCGTTCTCGGTGTGCGCGGTTCCATAGCCGGCCGCGCCCACCAGGCTCCAGCGACCCCGCACCTGCCAGCGTGCTTCCACTTCCGCGGAGGCCATCTCGTCGCCCTGGTAGCGCATGGCTTCGACACCACGCAGCTTGATGTAGGGACGCAGGAAGAAGGGAGTGCCGTCGGAACTCCATTGATAGTCACCGCGCAAACCCAGCGTCACTTTCTCGCCAAGCGCGAGCCAGGTCATGATCACCTGCTGGGCGCGTTCGAATTCCTCGGTGGCACCCAGCTCATCGCGCGAAGCGAGATACACCGTCTCCGCGAAGACCCCGCGCGTGGGCGTGAAGAGATTGTTGCGGCTGTCGTACTCCAGCACCGCGGCCGGCGCGGAGATTTTCATGTCGATGTTGTCGATGAGCCCGGGAATCAGCGGGTCGCCGTCCAGGCTGGGCTCGACCTGCGAGTAGACGTAGCGCAGGCCGATGGACCAGGGTGATTTGTCCTTGGGCTTCCAGCTGCCCTGCACCATCGCCAGCGCAAAATCGAGCGTGTAGCTGACCGGCTGGTCGAGTGACGCGCTGCTGTTGCCCAGGCCGTAGAAATCCAGGTTGAGCTCACCGCCACCCACCGCCGCCAGGGTCTGCACGCGGTCGCCCATCCAGTGACTCGAGTCGGCGCCGAAGCCCGCCCAGGTGCCGTTCTCCGTGGCGATTCCGCCGACCACCGAGACATTCGGCCGCGCAAAACCTTCCGCGCCCGCATCCTTTCGCGGACGCACGAACATGCCCGCGAGGCCGCCGCCATAACCCACGGCCGGTTCGGTGACGACGATGGGCACCGGGAGAAAGGCGCGCGGATGGGCAAGAAACGACGAAAGGTCGAACTGGCCGTCCTCCGGGTCCCGGAATCGCGAAACCGTTTGTGGCTCGGGTTCAGCGGCGTTCTGCGCGCCCGCCATGGCCGGCACGACGCAGGCGAGCGTGAAAACCAGCTTCCGGAACACTGCTTCCATGCAGCCCAATCCTCGGGCGGCCGGGCCCCGCGCTGAATAGGACCATCGACCCACAGACACCGGCGCGCGATCCTCGAGACGGCGCGCCGGCCGCGCGCATCGTCCTGGCTAACTACCGCCGCGCTTCCACAGGTCCCCGGCCATGATCCTCGCGACCATGGCGGCACGTGACGCGACCCCGGCCTTGGCGTACATCCGCCGCAGGTGGGTGCCGACGGTGTAGCGGCTGATCTCGAGAACCGCGGCGATGGCCTTGTCGGGCAATCCACGCGCGACCATGAGGGCGATTTCCTTCTCGCGCGGACTCAGCGCGAACGGGCATCTCACGCAGGGCGTACGCGTGAGCTCGTAGCGGAAACCGTCGAGCTCCGCGCTGCAGATCACGCCGGCATCGGCGCCGTCCACGCCGCACGGCTCCTGTCCGCGCACCTGCTCCACCAGTCTGCGAATCAGCGTGTCGGTTTCGGGAATTTCCGCCGGCTGCGTGATCGCGCCGGCGTCGATCGCGTCGGGAGCAGCGGGCCCGGACCGTCGCAGCGACTTGATGGTGTTTGGCTGCATGTCTTCTCGTTCCATCGCTGGATGCGCTTGTAGCTAGTGCTGCATTCCATGGCAGGCCCGCGCCGCTCGCACAGCAGAACCGACAGCGAGGGTCTTGTCAATTCCCGAAAGTTAGCTGTTGCACAGCGGCATGTCGTCGTCGCACCGTCGCGCCTCGCATTGGTGCGTGCCTGACACGCAGTAGCTTGGCCTTAACTGATTTTAGTGACCTCACAGGCATGACCGAGTTCGTGCTTCACGAGAATGTGCGGCTGCACTTCATAACTCCGAAGTACTAACGTTTGACTCACAGACGCGTGCAGAGAAATCGCGCTCGCGCCAATGCACCGGGAATCACTACGGAGGCTCTATGGACCGCATGCAAGAGGCCGAGCAGGAATTCGAACACGAATTCGAGGGCGAACTGGAAGCAGAGTCGGAACTCGAGTTCGAGAACGAACTGGAGGCCGAGTCCGAATACGAGAATGAATACGAACACGAGCTGGAGGCCGAGTCCGAGTCCGAGAGCGGCGAGCAGTTCCTGGGAGCCATCGTCTCGGGGCTGGGCAGCCTGCTCGGTGGCCAGGGCGAATCCGAGGCCGAGCTCGAACAGGAATTCGAGAACGAGTTCGAGCAGGAACAGGAACTTGAACAGGGCGAGCAGTTCTTCGGCAAGCTGATTCGCCGCGCTGCGCCGTTCCTCAAGCGCATCGCGAGAGTCGCCGCGCCCATCGTCAGCAAGGCCGTCGGCGCCGCCATTCCGGGTCCGTTTGGCGCTCTCGCCGGCCGGGGCATCCAGGGGCTGGCCGGCCTGCTGCGCGAAGGAGAACAGGAATCCCTCGAATTCGAGTTCGAGGGCGAACAGGAGCAGGAACTCGGCGAGCAGGAAATCAGCCAGGAACTCGGCGAGCACGAGTTGATGTCGGAAGCCATGGCGCACTTCGCAGCGCAGGCCGAGCAGGAACTGGAAGCCGAGGCGATGGTCGGAGCCGCCACGACGCTCACGCTGTCGCAGGCGGATCGCCGCACCTTGCGGCGCATGATTCCGCACCTGGTGCGCGGTGCGGCCGTGCTCACCCGCATCCTGCGCGCCCGTCGCGTGACCCGTCCGTGGGTCCGCGTCGTGCCGAGCATTGTGCGACGCACGGCCCAGTCGCTGCGCCGTGGCGCCGCGAGCGGCCAGCCCATCACGCGTGCGCGAGCCGCCAGCGCCATGGCACGCCAGACACGCCGTGTGCTCTCCAGCCCGCGGTACTGCTCGGCGGCCATGCGTCGAAACGTGCGCGCAACGCGCTCCACCGTCCGCCCGATCGCCACCGCACGCCGGGCCCGCCTGCAGTAGGAGACAGCCATGAGCAGCGCCGCCGCAGAGTTGGAACTGGAGCAGGAAAACGAGCTCGAGTTCGAACAGGGACTGCCCCCAGGACAGCAGGCCTTCTTCAACCACCTGTCGGCGATGGCCGATCGAGGTGGGCGTTCCCAGGCGTTGCGACGCATCGCGTTGCGAGCCGCCCGGGAGGCGTTGCGCGGCGCGAGCATCGCCGTGCCCGCCATCGAAGGAGAAAGCGAGGCCAGCCAGGAAACCGAGTTCGAGCTCGAGCTCGAATTCAACCCGGCGCGCCGCGCGAATATCGATGCGATGCTCGAACATCTCGGGCATGCCGCGTCGGAAGCGGAGAGCGAGCAGGAGGCCGCCGAGCAGTTTCTGCCATTGATCCCACTCGCGGCGAAATTCGCGCTGCCCTTGCTGGGCAAGGCGCTGCCCATCGCGACCAAGGGACTGGCGAAACTCGCGCCGAAGGTACTGGGCAAGGTCGTGCCCAACCTCACGCGCGGCGTCGGCCGCCTGACTCGCTCCTTGTTCCGCAGCAAGGCCGCGCGTCCGCTCTTGCGTGCGGTGCCCCGGATCGCACGCAACACCGTGAGCAGCCTGGCACTGCAGGTTGCGAACGGCCGGCCGCTGACGGCGCGTACCGCAGCGCAGACCCTGGCGCGACAGACGGCCCGGGTACTGGGCAATCCGCGAGCGGCATCTCACGCCTGTCGCAGGTCGATTGCCAAGGACCGCATCTACCATCGACGCTCGCGCCGTGCGCTCGGCATCGTGCCGGGCCGGGGATCGATCCCGGCTCGCGGGACGGGACTGCGCCCGAGGATCTGTCCGTGCTGCGGTCGCTAGTCGGGGCCGCAGCGTGAGCACTCCCGTCACCTCGCTCGAGTCACCCGCTCCGCCGCCCTTGGCCACCGTCCTCGGCGCGCTGGCGGAGAATGAGGCGGCGCCACCGCGACTGACCATCGCCAATCAGCCCGTGTTGCGACCGTGGCTGCGCGCCCAGGCGCTCAACGTGGAGCGGCACGCCGCCGCGTTGCGCGACTTTCGCCGCGAAGAATTCGGTACGGGGCCCGAGGCACCCACCGAAGGACACATTCGCGCGGTGAACCAGGTCCTCACCCGACTGCGCGCGCCCCTGATGCGCAAGGCGGATCGGCTCTCGAAACTGGTGACCGCCTCCACGGAGCGGCCCGAGGCATCGCGACTGCTCGCCGTCGTCACGCACAAGGCCAATTCTCATGGCTGGGTGCGACGCATCGAACGGATCTGGGATTTCTACCTTGAGCTCTTCGGCCAACGACAGTCCACGTTCGGTTCCTGGCTGCTCGGCGCGGACCGAATCGCGCTCGACTGCTACCAGGATGCGTACATGGGGCTTGGCAATTCCAAGTCGGTGCCCGCGCCGCCTCCTTTCAATTACATGCGCACCGGGTTCGGCCCGGCCACGTACCGGCGTGGCATTCAGCTCAGGCAGCTCGCCCAGGAGTTGAATCCGTTTCCGCTCATTCAGCTTCCGTATCACCGACTGGTGAATCCCTGGACGCTCGGCGCGATCCTGCACGAAGTGAGTCACAACCTGCAGAGCGACCTGGGCCTGTCACGGGTCATTCCGCTGTCCATTGGCCGTCACCTGCTGCGCGCCGGCGTGCCGCGGCGCATCGCGCAGATCTGGGTGAAGTGGAACCGCGAGATCTTCGCGGACCTGAGTGGCCTGCTGCTCGGCGGTCCCGCGGTGGTGGCCTCGCTCATGGACGTCGTGGGTCTCGCACCCGCGGTGGTGATGAACTTCAATCCGAGCGGCGTGCACCCGGTGCCCTACCTCCGGGTGCTGCTCAGCGTCGAGTTGCTGCGTCGCATGGGATTCGAATCGGAATCGCAGCGCCACGCGCGGGCGTGGAATGCGATTTACGCGAGCAGCACTTCGAGCCTCCCCACGCAGCTGCTGCGCACCGCGGGTCGCTGCATCGAACTCGTGGTGGAAGCGGTCTGCTACCAGCGGTTTCGCACGCTCGGCAATCGCTCCATGTCACAGCTCTACTGCGCGGGACAAAAGGAACAGCGCATGATCGAGGAGGCCGCGCAGCGCATGGCCCAGGGTAATGATCCGGGCATCGTGCCCGAACGGTTCCTCATTGGTGCCGCGCGCTTTGCGCTCGACAACCGGCTCGCGGGTGCTGACGTCATCCGCGACAACTTCTACCGCGAGCTGGCGAGGCGCTGACATGACACTGCAAGCCTCCATTGCCCAGCTGGACAAGAGCCTCGCGACCTTTGAGGACGCGGTGGGCGCGCTGCACGTCACGCTCTACGAAGATCGGCCCGCCGGCGACGTACCCGCGCTGGTGGATCGCTTCGACAACACGGCGACGGAGCTCCTGGGCGTCGTCAACGAGGCCCGATCCCGGCTCCAGGGCTCCAGCACGCCCGATGCCGGCGAGGCCGCGGCGATTCGTGAGGTTCACCGGCTGGTGAACTACCTGTCGACCACCTACTGGCACGAGCTCGCCGCCTACGGTGTGGTGGCCAGGCTGGTCGAGATGAGCCAGGAATACGGCCGCACGTGGCAATCGTGGTGCCGCGTGACCCAGGCGGCGATCGTCGCCTGTTCGGTTCCACTGGCGGAGACCAGCTCCGCGGTTCTCGAGTGCTGGAGCGCGTTGGCTGACCGGCGCTCGTCGGTTCCTTCATTGAAAGCAGTTTCGACCCTGTCGAGGAGTCCATCATGAGTGCACCCGAATCGGAAGTGATCAAGAAGACCCTCGAGGATGCGACGACCTACCCGATCCTCACGCATGAGATCGACCCGGGTTTCGCCGCGGAGCGCGTCGACATCACCGGGCGTGCGGGTGGGTCACTGAACCAGGTCGCCCAGCTCACCATCCGGCGGTTGCTCGGCTGGCGGCATCGCGACGGTGACGCGCGCGGCTTCACCGCGGCGCTCGGCAAGGCCTTTACCCTGAAGGAGGTCGAAGGCCATACCGAATGGGAGTGGAAGCCGCAGACTTTCACCGTGCAGGCGGACCTCGGCGAAATCACCGGCGCCCAGGCCAGCATCCACAACCAGGCGACGCTGATCCTCGAGCAGGCCGTCAAACTACTCGACGGCCTGGTGCCGCTGAAGCCCGACGCCGATCCGGAAGACGCGGAGGCGATCCGCTCCATCATGCGCGGAGAATTCCTCGCCCTGCAGGAAGAGCTGGGACTGAAAGGAGGACCGCGCGTGGAACGCGTCGACCTCATCTTCCGCCAGCTCTTCACCGACAAGCCCAACCCGGATCCCTTCAGGACCGAGGGGCAGCTGGGCCTGTTGCGACACCGCTTTGGCCTCCGCGAAGGACGCGTCAATACCATCGACGAGGAATTGAACCTCACCAATTTCATCATCCTGGTCGACAGCACCTTTACGCTGCACCAGACCTGGCTTGCCAAGCGTGACCAGTTCAGGCGCCACCAGTCGCCGTTCCTGGGAACCCAGCTGGTGCACCTGTCGCAGGTGCTCGAGGTGATCGTCGAGGACGTGCAGGAGACCTACTCGACCATGGATTCGGTGCTGTTCGGCGCCACCGAGCGCGAAGCCGAGGCGATCGCGCTCGACGACAAGACCGAGATGACGGTGGCCGAGCTGCTCGGGTGGGTCGAAACCTTTGCCGAGTCCGATGGACCGGAGCTGCTGCGTGCCAGCGGCAAGGATGGCGCCACCGCCTTCTGGGAAGCCTCCCTGCTGCTGCAGACACTCGTGGGCAAGCTGATCGGCGCGACGAACCTGCCGGATCCGCTCACCACCGGACGCGTGAAGCGGGCGCTCAAGAGTCTCAAACGACATCTCGACGAAGCCACGAAACTTTCCGAGAAGGTCAAGCGTCCGCAGGCTGATCACAATGGACATGGACCCCATCCGTCACTGCCAGGTGGGCGAAAGCGCTGGATGGAATATCTCGAACGCAAGGCGGGTCATGAGAGTCCCCTCGCGTGGATGAGTCGTCATGGAGGAGCGCCGGTCCTGGTCGACCAGGGCAAGAAGGCCGTGGCGCAGGTGCCCATCCAGATGGAGTGCGACGCCGTCGCGGCGGCAGCACTGATTCGCGGAGAAGATCTCGTGGCCGATCACAAGAAGCTGTATGCGAACAAGCCGGTGCAAAAGCAGCACGTGGCGGAGTTCGATCTCAGCGCCGCCACGCCGGGTCCTTTCCATCTCGTCTATATCGCCGACGGCACCGCTCACATCGTCGAGAACGCCGTCGTGATCGATCGCCGCAAGCACTAAGGCAAAGGGTATCGCTATGGCCAAAGAGCAGGAATACCAGGAACTCCTCGACCGCATCGCCGCCCTGCGCGATCGCGCCACCGATCTCCACGCCGCGGATCTGATCACCAATCCGCAGCTCGCCGATGCGCTGATGAAGAACATCGACGACTTGTATTCGGCCGCGGTGAAGCAGGACAGCCTGCTGCCACCGCCGGCGGACAAGGGCTTGTCGGAGCTGGTCGGCATCGGCGCGAACGCCGCCGACAAGTTTGGCAAGACCCGCATACCGCAGGGCGTCGAGCCCTACGATGAGCAGGTCACGTCCGAACGGATGATCGGCGTCGGCGATCTCTATTACCTCTACCAGCATGAGCGCATCGGCGTGTTCCGCGTGATACGCAAGCTCAAGCAGCTGTTCCATGCGGGCGCAGTGCGCCTGTCCAGTGGTCCGGGCGCGTTTCGCCTGTACCAGTACGATCGTCGCGACGTGCTGCGTTATACGCTGGCGGATCGCGTGGCCGCTTATCGGCGCGCCTTCGGCTACGGTGGCGTGATGCTGCCGCAGGGAAGTTCACCCAACGCGGACTTCCATCGGCTGTTCGGCCACTTCGTCAACCAGGTGGCGCTGTTCTGGCGCGACAAGCGCGTGAGCGACGTGATGCGCGAGCGCGCCTACGATCCGAGCTTCGGCAGCATCGCCATCGTGCGGCGCGCGGGCCTCGACCTGCGCAACAATCTCAAGTTCACCTCGTTCGGCCACCTGAACGTGATGCGCGTGGAAGTCATGCAGCTGCTCGAGGAGGCGTTCAAGATCCTGGGTGCCGATGACGTCAAGAACCTCTTCGGCGTCGACAATGCCTGGGACGTGGTCGAAGAAGTGCTGGTGCGCTACTTCAACGAGCGACTGGTGACTTCTCCACGGCAGCGCATGGCGGTGGCCGGACGTGAAGTGCTGCGCTGGCTGGCCCAGCCTCACATCATGAAAATGCAGCGTGGACCGTTCGAAGGATTGCTGCTCGAGATCGCCGAATACGCGGAGGAGTGGCTGACCAGCGCGCAATCGCTGGGACTCAGCGAGCGCACGCCGACGAACCGCGTGTTGCCCTTCGACTCGTTGCCGCAGGAAGCACCGCGGACCTCCACGGCATCGGCTCCGCGACGCCGCGGTCCGGGCCGTGCACCCGGGCGTGTCGTGACGCGCGGCCGTGGCGGCGGCGCGGCGCGACGCAATGGCGCGGCGGAGTCCGTGGTGCATTGATGCCGTGATCGTCGACTGCCATTGCCACGCCGGAACGGGTGACCAGCTCACCGCGCCCTGGAATACGCGCGCACCGCTGGCGAAGTACCTGCGGCGCGCGCGCGCGGCAGGCATCGGCCAGACGATCTTTTTTCCGGCCTTTCAGTCCGACTACACCGATGGCAATCGCCAGGTCGCGCGTATTGTCAGGCAGCTGGGGTCGCGGGCGGTTGGCTTTGCGATGGTTCACGCCGGCCGCGATACCGGCCGCATCGATGACATGCTGAACGAGGCCGTGCGACTGGGGCTTCGCGGCCTCAAGGTGCACGGTCACGATCACATGCCCACGCGTGAAGTCTGCAACACGGTGGCGCGACTCGGCTGGCCCATGCTGCTCGATGTGGCCGGCGATGCGCATGTCATCGACATGCTGGCATCCGAATATCCGCGCGTGAATTTCATCATTCCGCATCTCGGCAGCTTCGCCGACGACTGGCGGGCGCACGAACGCGTGGTGGAACAGCTCGCCCGCTATCCGAACGTTCATGCCGACACGTCGGGCGTGCGCCGTTTCGATTACATCGTTCGTGCCATCGAACGCGCGGGCCCGCGCAAGGTGTTGTTCGGTTCCGATGGGCCGTGGCTGCATCCCGGCGTCGAAATCGCGAAGATCCGGCTGCTCGGCCTGGGCTCCCAGGCCGAAGGACTGGTGCTCGGCGGGAATGCGCGGCGCCTGCTGGGGCCAGTAGCCGCCCAGGCGCCTCGTGGCGAGGCCCGCTTGCAAGCTTGATGATCCAGTTGTACCATGGGTGCAAGTGGTACAACTGAGTGGCTCCCGCGATGGAAATCACCATCGACATCGACAACCCGCTGCCGCAGTTCGAGCAGCTCATCGAGCAGATCAAGGCGGCGGTCACGGCCGGCGCGCTCAAGCCCGGTGATTCGCTGCCTTCGATCCGACAGCTCGCCAACGATCTCGACCTCAACAGCAAGACCGTCGCCAAGGCGTACCAGCTGCTGACGCGCGATTCGATCATCGAGACGAAGGGTTACCGCGGTACCTACGTTCACCCCAAGGCCAAGACCAACTGCAAGTTCAACCTGCAGGAGTGGACGCTGCGCAAGCTCAGCGAAACCGTCGATGAGCTGCGCGAGGCGGGAGTGACCGATTCGGAAATACGCAATGCTTTCGCCGGCGCCGTCAGCCGGCCTGCGCCGGAAAAATGAGGTGTCATCATGATTGAAGCCTATGCATTCCTTGCCGCGTTTGCGGTGCAGATAGTGGTGGTGTCAGTGGTGAATCCGACGCGGCTCATCAAACACGTCCGAGGCTGGTCGGCCAAATTCGGCTCCGAGCGCTTCGCGCAGCATTATCCGGGTGTCGACTACCAGGCGTGGGTGGAACGCTTCGCGACGGGATTCCGCGCGGTAAACATCGCCATCGCCGTGATCGGCCTGGTGCTGTTGGGTTGGCTTTTCAATGTCATCCAGCGACCGGGTTGGGCTGGCGTGGCTTCGGGGATCTCCCCGTTCTACCTGATGTTCCAGGTTTCGCCGCTTGCGCTGCTCGCGTTGTATACGGTCGTGCGTTACTACAAGGTGTTCCTGCACCCTCCGCAGGAGGCCAGGCGCACGGCCTCACTACAGCGTCGTGGCTTGCTGGATTTCGTCTCGCCAACTGCGCTAACCATTGCCGCCGTGAGTTTCGTCCTGTTCTTCCCATTCGCGATCCTTTCGGATCTTTACGTCTACGACAACACGACGCTGTCATGGTCTTGTTACAAGGCAATGGGCTCGGTGGTGTTCGTCTACGCGTTGAACGCGTTCGTCGTCTACAAGATTCTCTACGGCAGGAAGAATCCTTTCGTGTCGCACGAGGGACGCGTGCACTCGATTGCCATGACCGTGAAAAGCAGTGTCTACACCAGCACCGCGCTGGTGTGGTTCATCGTGATCGGCTCCTTCTTCACCAAGCTGCAACTCGAGAACTGGCGACCGTTCGCCGTGACGGTGTTCTGCGTGATCGTCATCCTCATCAGCTTCATGGAGCTGACCTCACCGCTGCGCAGGTCGGATTCAGAAGCAGCGGCACCGGCGCATTGAGCGTACAGTGGAGCCGGTGATGGGAATCGAACTACCCATCGAGCAAGGAGGGACCCTGCATGGCGCGGCTGGGCTTGGGTGCGGCGAGCATCGCGCTGTCGGCCAGTTGCATGGCCGCAGACCCTGTCTCCACGGAATCGGAACGCGCGCCACTCGAGGAAGTCATCGTCATTGCCCCCTACGGCAAAGGCATTGATTCCGCGCTCGTTTCAGCAAATGTCCAGCTTGCCGTCTCCGAGCAGATAGAGCGGTCGCAGTCGCTCGACCTGACCGACTTCCTGAACCGCGAATTCGGCAGCGTCAGCATCAATCACGCCCAGGGCAACCCGCTGCAGCCGGATCTCAACTTCCGCGGCTTCACCGCATCCCCACTACTCGGCTTGCCGCAGGGCCTTTCGGTGTATGAGAACGGCGTGCGCATCAATGAACCGTTCGGCGACACCATCAATTGGGATCTGATTTCGCTTTCGGCAATCGACAGCGTGCAGATGCTGGCCGGCGCGCAACCGGTGTATGGGCTCAACACACTCGGAGGCGCGCTGTCACTGCGGACGAAGAACGGTTTCAACTACCAGGGTAAGCAGGCAGAGACGTACGGCGGGTCGTTCGGTCGCTTCGGTGCGAACGTCCAGGCGGGTGGCAATAACGGTCGCTGGGGGTTCTACGGCAACGCTGACTACTTCGAGGAGGATGGCTGGCGGGACTACTCGAAGTCGGACGCGCTGCGACTGTTTGGTGCGATCGGTCTGCATGTCGGCGACTGGACGCTCGATCTGAGCGCCACGCATGCGAGCACCGAACTGCGTGGCAACGGCGCAGCGCCCGTCGAACTACTCGAGAGCGACCGCTCCGCCGTGTTCACGCACCCGGACCTTACCGGGAACGAACACACCCAGTTCACTCTCGAGGGCTCGAATACGATGTCCGATTCCCTGCGCGTTGCCGGCAACCTGTTCTACCGCAATCTCGATACGGACACGTTCAATGGCGATGGCACGGTTTTCGACGAATGCGAATTCGTTGAAGAGGAGTTCCTGGTGGAGGAGGAATTTCTCGACGTCAACGGGGATGGCGAGTGTTCGGCGGAAGTCGACGATGAGATAGCACTGGTTCTGGATTTCGACGGCAATCCGATACCGGGCGAGCTGGGTGGCAGTGAGCTCAACGCGATCAACAACATCGGCCGGCGAAAACAGGAAGGCTACGGCGCTTCGTTCCAGCTCGACCGCGAATCCGACCTGGCAGCCGGCAACAATCTCATCCTCGGAGTTGCTTACAGCGAGGGCAAGACCGACTTCAACTCCGTGATCGAGGTTGCCAGCCTGATGGAAAATCGCGCCACGACACGCTCCGGGATTTTTGCCCGGGAATTCTCGACAGCCGTGAGGAGTGAGCTGACGAACGCGAGCATCTACTTCGTCGACACACTGAGCTTGTCCGAGAGCCTTGCCATCACGATCTCAGGTCGTTACGACGACACGAACATAGAGCTATCCGACCAGAGCGGCGCGAGTCCCGAGCTCGATGGCGACCATGACTTCAGCCGCTTCAATCCGGCCGTGGGCCTGACGTTCCGCGCTGGCTCGAGCACGACGCTGTACGCCAGTTATGGAGAGTCGACGCGCGCTCCATCCCCGGTGGAACTCGCATGCGCGAGCGAGGATGCTCCCTGCAATCTGCCGAATGCGTTTCTCGCCGATCCACCGCTCGAACAGGTCGTGGCCAAGAGCGTCGAGGCGGGGCTGCGCGGCGGCGACGCCGACGGCTTGCGCTGGCACGCGGGTGGTTTCTACACCATCAATCACGACGACATCCTGTTCCAGACCACGGGCGGAACGCAGGCCAACGTGGGATTTTTCGACAATGTCGGCGATACGCGGCGCGCGGGAATCGAGTTGGGCCTGTCAGAACGTTCGGGCAGCCTGCACTGGTTCGTCGAGTACAGCTACATCGAGGCCACGTTCGATGATGCCTTCGTGGTCAACAGTCCCAATCATCCCGTCTTTGAAGATGCGCCTGACGCCGCGCAGATCGTCGGCGACGGCAAGGTGCAAGTGAGTTCAGGCTCCGCCATACCCGGCATTCCCGAGCACCAGGCCAATCTCGGCATCGACTTCTCGCTGGGTGACGGATTCGATCTCGGGGCCGACCTGGTGCTGCGGTCCGGCGTGTACCTGCGCGGAGATGAGCCGGGCCTGCTTGAGAAGACGGATGGCTTCGCGATCCTGAATCTCCAGGGCGAATGGCATCTCGGGGAAAACTTCACGCTGTTCGCACGCGTCGAGAACGTGCTCGATGAGGACTACGAGACATTCGGGCTGCTTGGTGAGCCCGACGAAGTTTTTCCGACTTTCGAAGACCAGCGCTTCCTGGGCGCTGGTCCGCCCCTTGGGGGATGGATTGGCGTTCGCGTCAAATGGTAGCGAGCCCGGAAGAGCGATGGAGCGGGTGATGGGAATCGAACCCACGTTAGTAGCTTGGGAAGCTACAGTTCTACCATTGAACTACACCCGCGCCCTGTGAGACGCACGAGAGTGCGCGAGAATAGCGGAGCCGCAAGAAGCTCCACAACCGCAAGAATATGACCCACCCGAAACCGTTGATCGTCATGGCATTACCCCAGGAATCCCGCGGCCAGCTGGAACGCGCCGGCGCGTCACTCCTATATACAGGCGTGGGCAAGGTGAACGCCGCGGCCACCCTCGCCCGACGCCTGGCCGAACTGCGCTGCGCGGGCCAGGCGCCCGGGCTGGTGCTCAATCTCGGCACCGCGGGCAGCCGCAGCATCCCGGCGCACACCCTGGTGGCCTGCAATCGCTTCATCCAGCGCGACATGGACGTGAGCGGGCTGGGTTTCCCCGTGGGTGTCACGCCCTTCGACGACACGCCGCCGGTCATCGAATTTCCGCCCGTGTTCGTCGACATGCCGCAGAGAAGTTGTTCCTCCGGCGATTCCTTCGCGACTCACCTGCACGATTTCCAGGGCGACGTCGTGGACATGGAAGCCTTCGCGCTGGCGCGTGTCTGCCTGGGTGAAGACGTGCCCTTCGCCTGCGCGAAGTACGTGACCGACGGCGCGGATGCGGATTCCTCGACGCACTGGGAGGCCGCGCTGGAAGCCGCGTCCCTCGGCTTCGCGTCGCTCTACGCATCGCTGGCGGCGCCGAAGTGAACGATCCCGTTCACCGCCCCATTCGCAGCTTCGTCATGCGCCTGGGACGCATGACTGTCGGCCAGACGCGCGCGCTGGAAGACCTGTGGCCCAAGTACGGCGTGGAGTATTCGCCGGCACCGCTGTCGCTCGACACCGTGTTCGGCCGCCAGGCGCCGCGCACGCTCGAAATCGGTTTCGGCAATGGTGAGCACCTGGCCTCGCTCGCGGGCGCGCATCCCGAGCGCGACTACCTTGGAGTGGAAGTGCATCGGCCCGGCGTGGGCCACCTTTTCATGCTCACCGCGGCGCGCAGTCTCACCAATGTGCGCGCCAGCACCCATGACGCCGTGGAAGTGCTGCGCGACCAGATCACGCCGGGATCGCTCGATGAAGTGCTGGTGCTGTTCCCCGACCCCTGGCACAAGAAGCGGCATCACAAGCGCCGGCTCATCCAGCCGCCCTTCGTCCAGCTGATCGCCTCGCGCCTCGCGCCTGGCGGCGTTTTCCGGCTCGCCACGGACTGGGAACACTACGCGGTGCAGATGCTCGAGGTGATCTCGGCCGCCAGCGCCCTGTTCGAGAACCTCTCGCCCACCGGCGACTGGATGCCCCGGCCCGAGGAGCGCGCCCCGACCCGCTTCGAGAAGCGCGGTGCGAGATTGGGACACGGCGTCTGGGACCTGGCGTTTCGTCGCAGGTAACCTTCCGGTAGACCGCTTGTCCGGAAACTTCATCGAACCACGTCAGTAGTATGTAAGTGACGCTGGATTAGAAGGGCCCGATGAGCACTCCTCTTAACGAACGCATCGCGGTCGTCGACGTGCTGCGCGCCTTCGCGCTGCTGGGCATCATCCTCACGCATGCCGTGGGCGGCTATCTCGCGGGACCTCCGCCCGCGCCTGACTACAATGTCTTCAGCCCGATCGATCGCTTCGTCGATTCGGCCGCCGACCTGCTGACCTTCGGCAAGTTCTTCTCGATCTTCGCCCTCCTGTTTGGCCTCAGCTTCGCCATCCAGATGGAGAACGCGGACCGCAAGGGCAAATCGTTCGCCTGGCGTTTTGCCTGGCGGTTGCTGCTGCTGTTCGGGATCGGCTTCGTCCACCACATGTTCTACAGCGGCGACATTCTGACTATCTACGCGCTGCTCGGGCTGCTGTTGATTCCCTGGCGCCGCGTGAAGACCTCCGTGTTGCTGGTGGTCGCGATCATTCTCGTGCTCAACCTGCCGGGCCTTGCGCTGAACCTGCGGCAGCTGTCCACCCCGCCCAGCGCCGAACAGCAGCAGGCCGCCGCCGCCGGGCGCGCGGCGTTCCGGGAACAGTCACGCAGGCAGTACGAGATCAAGAGCGCCGGCACCGCGGCCGAGCTCATCGAAATGAACGTCACGCAGTCTTTCGTCAACAAGCTCAATTTTCAGCTCGTCTCGGGACGTCTGTGGATCACCTTCGGCCTGTTCCTGTTGGGACTCTGCGCCGGTCGCATGAACATCTTCCGCGACACGGAGGAGCATCGAAGATTCTTCCGTCGGCTGGCCTGGGGAGCAGGTGGAGTCGCGGCGGCCACGACGGCCATTGCCGCCGTGCAGCCCTTCACCATGGCCGTGCGTGACATGGCTGCGGCGCTGGGCAACTTCTCGTTCAGCGTGCAGCAGATCGCGCTCTCCGCCTTCTACCTGTGCGTGGTGACGCTGCTGTTCTGGCGCAACCCGACGCGCGGCGTACTGCCCGCGCTCGCACCCATGGGCAAGATGGGCCTCACCACCTATCTCACGCAGTCGGTGTTCGGACTCGGCCTCTTCTATGGCATCGGCCTGGGGATGCTGGGGAAGATAGGCGTCGCCTGGAGCGCGGCCCTGGGCCTCGCGTTCTTCGTACTGCAGGTATTCCTGTCGCAGTGGTGGCTGCGGCACTTCTCCATGGGCCCGGTGGAGTGGCTGTGGCGCACGCTGACGTACTTCAAACTACAGCCGCTGGCGCGGCCGGTCGCGAGCGCGGCGTAAACGATCACTCCGGGCTGATCTTCAGCTCGCCGTAGTAGGCGATCAGGATATCCAGCACCTTCTTGAGCCGCGCGAAGTTCTCGCTGCGTGGCGCGCAGCGCTCGATGGTGTAGCGTGGAGCCCAGGTCTTGACCTGGAACCGGCCGGCGCCGGTCACGATGACGATCTCCCATTCGGAAGCATCACGCAGGCCAGTCACGACCGGTTGACCCCGCTCCCTCTCTTCGCGTTCGATCTGCTCGAGGATGGGCGCCGCCTCCGCCTCGAAGTCGAAGGGATGCAAGCCCACGGCTTCGATGGCCTTGATGATTTCGCGTGACTCGCTGCCGCCACCAAATGCATCCACGACTTTGCCCTTGCGGATCTCGTAGCCCTCCAGCGTGTAGCCGGCCGCATGTTCGCCGGGCCGCACGTAGAAGAAGAACCCCTCGTTTTGCCTGATTGGCCCCTGGTGGGCCGACTCGGTGATGCGGATGCTTGCGAACAGGCGATCCACCGGGCGTGGCCCTTCGACCTTGCCCGCGTTGACGGACCCCGCTGACAGCAACGCCAGCAAAACCCAGGCCCTGGACACTTTTCGCAACACGCGTCCGCTCACCCCGCGCTGGCGAAGCTCGCGCGCAGCCCATCCACGATGAACTGCACGGACAGCGCACCCAGCACCACGCCAAACAGCCGGTTGGCGACATTGGTTCCCGTGACACCGATGACCCGCATCAGCGGACCCGATACCCACATGGCGAACAGGCAGCTGGCGAGCACCACCAGCGCACAGGTGAACATCAGCAGGAACTGCAGCGGCTGCGCCGTCACCGAGATGGGTCCAAACCAGAGCAGCAACGTGGTCAGTGCACCGGGACCAGCCATGAACGGGAAAGCAAGAGGGAAAACCGAAATGTCCGCGCGCTTCTTGCTCTCCACTTTTTCATCGCTGGAGGTGCGCGTGCCCGATTCGCGGGCAAAGACCATTTCCAGCGCGATGAGGAAAAGCAACAGGCCGCCGAAGATCCTGAACGAGTCCAGCGAGATGCCCATGGCACCCAGGAATCCAGCACCGGCGAGCGCAAAGAGCAGGAGTATTCCGCTTGCAACTAACACCGACTTCAGGGCCATCTTGTGTTTGTAGGAGTTGCTCGCTCCTTCCGTGAGCCCCGAGAACACCGGGATGAGCGAGATGGGTTCGACGACGACGAAGAACACGATGAAGAATTTGATGGCTTGTTCGAGCATGGTGCTTTGCGCAAGAAATTCGTTCTTGTAGTTGAAAACTTTCGGGAGCAACATGAAAGTCGTAGCAAAGACAGCTTAGCAGTAACGATTCGGAGGGATTCGATGAAACCCACCATCGGCAACTGGTACCGCATCCAGGGCAGCGACTCGTTCGAAGTCGTTGCCGTCGACGAGGACGACGGCACCATCGAGCTGCAGTATTTCGACGGCACCGTCGAGGAAATGGACATCGAAGACTGGCAGGCCGCGCAGGAAGGCGGTTCGCTCGAAGAGGCGGAGCCACCGGAAGACTGGTCCGGCTCGGTCGATGTCGACCCCGAAGAAGACGATGCGCGTGGCGCACTCGGGTACGGCGAAGACGACGACCGCAGCCAGCGCGCCAGCAAGCTCGAAGGTCTCGACCTGTTCGAATGAACAGCCTCTAGTTAGGCTGTCCCCCAGGCCGCGCGTCGCGCGGTCAACCCATCCGCTTTTCATGCGTTTCCATCAGCACCGTTCGCGTGCCGGGGAAACATATGTCACATGGAATCCGTACGACGCTGGCGCTGCTGCTGGCATTGGGTGCCGGTTCGCTTGCCGGCTGTGGCGGTGGCGGCGCGGATTCGCCGGCCACGCAGTTGCCCGCACAGCTTCCGCCGGCCGGTTCCCCGCCCGTCACGACACTGGCCGGCACTTCCTGTCCTTCGGGCCTCGAGGACTCCGACATCCAGCCATCGGTCGAGACGGCCCCGGCCTGCGACGCCTCCAGCTTCGATACCCATACCGACCTCGCCTATGCGCCCCATGCGCGCGGCCTGCTCGACCTCATGATTCCGCGTGGCATGAGTGCGCCGCCGCCGCTGGTGATCTGGATCCACGGAGGAGGCTGGCAATCGGGCGACAAATCGAACCGGGCACAGGCCACGCGCCTGCTGTGTCGTGGTTACGCCGTCGCGGCGATCAATTATCGGCTCAGTGGCACGGACCTCTTTCCCGCGCAGATCCACGACGTGAAGGCCGCGATTCGTTTCCTGCGTGCGAGCGCGGCGGCCTACGGCCTCGATGCCTCGCGCTTCGCGACTTTCGGTAGTTCGGCCGGCGGGCATCTCGCGGCGCTGGCCGGCACGAGCGCGGAGGTCGCCGATCTCGAAGACCTTGCATCGGGAAACTCCGGCAGCTCGAGTCGCGTGCAGGCCACCATCGACTGGTACGGGCCCACGCGTTTCGCGGAGATGGATTCGCAACTGGTCGCGCAGGGTTGCCCCGCGGGCAGCGCCCATCATGGCGACGCCGATTCGGCCGAGAGTCGCCTGCTCGGATGCACGGTGGGAGATCCTGGCTGCGCGTCCGCCGTGCAGCGCGCGGATCCCGGCACCTACGCCGATGCTTCCGATCCACCGATGCTGCTGTTGCACGGCTCCGCGGACTGCAACGTGCCTGAGGACCAGAGCGCCCTGTTGAGCGAGAAGCTGAACGCGGCTGGCGCCTGCGCCATCGCGCGCACGGTGCTCGGTGCCGGACATGGCGGGCCGGAGTGGACCAGCCCGGAGGCCCAGGATGCGGCCGCGGATTTCCTCGACCGCGTGCTCGACTGATTACAGCGGCAGGTTGGCCAGGCGGTCGACGTCGACGTCCGGCGCCAGCATCACGTACTCGCCGACGATCTCCACCGGCACCGGCGTGAGCGACTGCCCGGGGCAGGGACCCGCGATGCACTTGCCTTCATCGCGTGTGAACAACGCGCCATGCGAGGCGCAGAGAATCAGGTTGCGGTCGGGAGTGAGGAACTTGTCCGCCTTGAAGTTGAGCGGATGTCCCGCGTGCGGGCAGTAGTTGACGTAGGCCGCGACGCCCTTCGACGTCTTCACGAGAAAACCGCGCAGGGGCCAGTCGCCCTCGCCCACCGCGAAGCCCTTGCTGCCGGTGACTTCGAGCTCGGTCAGCGAGCAGAGCACGCGCGTGGTGTCTATTTCACGCATCAGCGCGGCGTTGCGGTGCCTGCGTTGCCCATCGCGCGGTCCACGAGGCCAGTTCGCATCATGTACCAGAAGAGCAGGATTCCCGGCACGGCAGTCAGTGCGGTCAACAGGTAGAAGTTGACGAACCCGAGCGACTCGATCATCCCGCCGGCCGTCGCACCCGTCAGCACACGACCCACCACGCTGGCCGCGGCCGAGATCAGTGCGTATTGCGCGGCGGTGAACTCGAGATTGCACAGCGCCGAAAAATAGGCCACGACCACCACGCCGCCGAAGCCGCTGGCGACATTCTCGAAGCCGATCGCCGCGGCCATGCCCAGGTTGCTGTGTCCGGCCATGGCGAGCAGCGCAAAACTGCCGTTCGACACGCACATCAGTATCAGCGCGAGCATCAGCGAGTGCTTCAACCCCATGCGTGTATAGAGCGCACCGCCGATGAAAATGCCGACCAGGTACGCCCAGAACCCGACCCCGACGTCCCAGGTCGCGATTTCGTCATTCGTGAAACCCAGGTCGTCGAACAGCAGGCGAAACGTCAGGGTGGCCAGCGTGTCGCCGATCTTGTGTAGCAGAATGAACAGCAGCGTCAGCCACGCGCCGTGACGGCGGAAGAATTCGACCAACGGTCCCGCAATGGAAGCCCATACTTCCGGCAGGCCCCGGCGCTCTATGTGCACGACGTGGCGCGCCGGCTCTCCCATGACCAGGGCGGTCACCATCGCCGGAAGCGCAAACACCACGCAGACTAGATAGGCGATCGTCCACCCGTAGCGGGCCGCAACCACCAGCGCAAGCGCCGCCGCGCCAGCCGAGCCGATGCGCCAGCCGTACTGGCTCATTCCGGATCCCGTGCCGAGCTGCTCGGGCTTGAGCGTTTCGATGCGGTAAGCGTCGATCACGATGTCGTAGGTCGCACCGGCGACCGCGACGAGAATCGCGGCGACCGCCGTATACATGATGCTGACCTTCGGGTCCGCCAGTGCCAGGTTGGTCACGGCGGCCATCACCAGCACGCCCGTGAACAGCATCCACGAGACACGTTGACCCAGGCGGCCCAGCAATGGCAGGCGCACGCCGTCCACCATCCAGGCCCACAGGAACTTCAGGTTGTAGACCAGGAAGGCCAGCAGGAAGGCGGTCACCGTCTTCTTTTCGATTCCGTCCTGCGCCAGGCGCGTGGTCAACGTCGCCGCGATCATGGCGTACGGAAAACCGGACGAGACGCCGACGCAGAACGCGGCGATGGACTCCTTCTCCAGATACGGCCGGACGGATCTGAAAGCCCCGGCGGCGCTCAAGAATGGTTGTCCGTTATCATTCGCACCGCCGCATCATACGGGACCGACCACGTGCAGGAATATCAAAGAACCTTCATCGACCTCGCCATGTCGCGCCAGGCATTGCGCTTCGGCACGTTCAAGCTCAAGTCCGGTCGCGAGAGTCCGTACTTCTTCAACGCGGGACTGTTCAACGACGGCGAAGCCATCGCGGTACTCGGCCAGTGTTACGCCGCGGCGTTGACCAGGTCCGGCCTGCAGTTCGACATGCTGTTCGGCCCTGCGTACAAGGGCATCCCGCTCGCGACCACCACGGCGGTGGCGTTGGCGGAGCACCACCACCGCAGCGTTCCGTGGGCCTTCAACCGCAAGGAAGCCAAGGATCACGGCGAAGGCGGGAACATCGTCGGCAGCCCGCTCAAGGGCCGCGTCATCATCGTCGACGACGTGATCACCGCCGGCACGGCGATTCGAGAATCGGTCGAAATCATCAAGGCCGCGGGCGCTGAACCCGTGGGCGTGGCCCTGGCGCTGGATCGCCAGGAACGTGGCCAGGGCACCCAATCCGCGGTCCAGGAAGTTTCCGCCCAGTTCGGATTGCAGTGCGTCAGCATCCTGACCCTGGCCGACCTGATTGAAACTTTTGCCGCCGGAACAGGTGATGCAGTTCGCATTTCCCGCGAACAGTTCGCCGCTTTAAGGGCTTACCAGCAGGCCTGGGGCGTCGGCGCGGTATCGCCGGGCGCCTGAGCTGGGGCAGAATACCGCGCATGCGCAATGCCACCCCCTTCCTGGCGATGCTGCTCGGCTGCGTTCTCGTGGCCGGCGCCGCGCACGCCGAGAAGAAGAAGAAATCCACGCCGACCTCGAAGAACACGACCTACAGCTGGGTGGACGAAAATGGCGTCACCCACTACGGCGACAGCGTCCCGTCCGAGTATTCCCAGCGCGAGCAGCGCGTCCTGAATTCCCAGGGCGTCGAGGTGCGCAAGCGCCAGGCCGAAATGTCCGCCAGCGAAGCGGCCGCCTACGCGGCCGAGCAGAAAGAAGAAGCCCGCAAGCGCCAGCACGACATGTTCCTGGTTTCCACCTACCCGTCGGTCAAGGAAATCGAGAACGTGCGCGACACGCGCGTCGACCAGATCAACGGCCAGATCGTGGCCTCCGAGGCCTACATCGCCACGCTCACCACGCGCGTCGATGGCCTCAAGCAGCGCTCGATGAACTACGCGCCGTACAACACCAAGGCGGGCGCCCGCAAGATGCCCGACGACCTGGCGGAAGAAATGGTGCGCGCGTTGTCCGAGCTGCGCACGCAGAACGCGGCGCTGGCCAAGCGCCAGGCCGAGCGGCAGGCGGTCATGGACCAGTTCAGCGCCGACATCAATCGCTTCAAGGAACTGCGCACCTCGGCCGCGGCCCGTCTCAACGACGCGAACCGCCCCAAGAAACAGTAGTAGTTAGCAGGCGCTTCAGCGCGTGCCGGTGTGGCCGAAACCGCCCGCGCCGCGTTGCGATTCTTCGAAGCTCTCCACCACGTCCAGCCGCACCTGCACCACGGGCACGATCACCATCTGCGCGATGCGTTCGCCGGGCTGCACCACGAACTCCACCGAGCCGCGGTTCCAGCAGGACACCATGAGTTGTCCCTGGTAGTCGGAGTCGATCAGCCCCACGAGATTGCCGAGCACCACGCCGTGTTTGTGGCCGAGTCCCGAGCGCGGCAGGATCACCGCCGCGAGGCCCGGATCATCGAGGTGAATCGCGAGACCCGTGGGAATCAGCTCGGCCTTGCCCGGCTCGAGCGTGAGCGGCGCGTCGAGGCAGGCGCGCAGATCCAGGCCGGCCGATCCGGCGGTGGCGTATGCCGGGAGAGGAAATTCGTTGCCGATGCGCTTGTCGAGAATCCTGACTTTCAGCGCTTGGCCCGCACTGATGGGCTGGACGACGGCGTTCATGCCGAGATAGTAGCCAACCTCGGTTTGCCGCGCTCGGCATAACGCTCGGCGACCAGCGCCACGAGATCGCGCGCCAGCGTGAGCTTGGGCGCATGCGGCAGCTCGCGGCTTCCATCGCGCCACAACACCAGCAAGGCGTTGTCGTCTTTCTCGAATACCTTGTCGTGCCCGACTTCGTTCGCGGCGATCATGTCGAGATTCTTCTTGAGCAGCTTCTGGCGCGCGTATTGCTCCACGGAATCCGTCTCGGCCGCGAAGCCCACGACGAAAGGACGCGCCGGCCCGTTGCGCGCGGCGACCGTCGCGAGAATGTCGACGGTGCGCTCCATCTTGAGATCCATCGACTCCGAGGTTTTCTTGATCTTGCACTCCACCGGGCATGCGGGCCGGTAGTCGGCCACGGCCGCCGTGGCGATGAAGATGTCCACGCCGTCGACGTTCTTCATGACGGCATTGAGCATGTCGGCCGCGCTTTCCACGTCAATGCGCTTCACGCCGGGCGGCGTCGCGAGATTCACCGGGCCACTGACCAGGATGACTTCGGCGCCGGCTTCGCGCGCCGCGGCCGCCACCGCGAAGCCCATTTTTCCGGAGCTGCGATTGCTGATGAAGCGGACGGGATCGATGCGTTCGCGCGTGGGCCCCGCGGTCAGCAACACACGCTTGCCGGCCAGCGGACCCGAGGGAGCGATGAGACTGCTGGCGAAGCCCGCGAGTTGCGTGGGCTCGAGCATGCGGCCGGCGCCCACTTCACCGCAGGCCTGGTCGCCTTCTCCAGGACCCCAGACGTGGATGCCACGCGATTTCAGCGTCGCGACATTGGCCTGCGTGGCGGCGTTGCCCCACATCAGGCGATTCATCGCGGGCGCGATCGCGATCGGCGCGCCGGTGGCGAGACACAAGGTAGTCAGGAGATCGTCGGCCTGTCCGGTCGCGAGACGCGCGACGAAGTCCGCGGTGGCCGGGGCGATGATCACCAGATCCGCCCAGCGCGCGAGCTCGATGTGCGACATGGCCTTCTCGGCCTCGGGATCCCACAGATCGCTGCGGACGTCGCGGCCGGAAACCGCCTGGAAAGTCATCGGCGTCACGAATTCGCGCGCGCCGGCGGTCAGCACCACCTGCACTTCCGCGCCCTGTTCGCGCAGGCGACGCACGAGGTCCGGGCTTTTGTAAGCCGCGATTCCTCCGGTGACACCCAGCAAAACCCTTTTGCCCTGCATGGCCGGCATTATCGGCAGCCGCGCTCGTCACGCGCCAGTCACATTGGTTCTGATGTCATCGCGCGCGGTTATCTTGTGATTCACGCCGCATTGGCGACTCCAGGTGAAGCGCCACCTGCGGGCATGATTGCCCTATGGATCAGCAGGTTAACGGTGAGTCTCCGGGTCGCATTTCCTCCTGGCCCCGAGGGGAGCGCCCCCGTGAAAGGCTGCTGGAGCTGGGCGCGCCAGCCCTGTCGGATGCCGAATTGCTGGCCGTGGTGCTGGGCTCCGGGGCAGCCGGTGCAAGCGCGCTCGACATAGCGCGGCAGTTGCTGGTGCAGTTCGGTGGCAGCCTTCGCCGGCTGCTCACCGCCGACGCGGCGGTCATGCTGGGTTTGCGCGGCCTGGGGCCGGCGCGCTACGCCAGCCTCATGGCGTCACTGGAACTCGCGCGACGACACTATCGCGAGGCTCTGCGCGCCGGTCCCGCGTTGAATGCGCCCGCGGCCACGCGCCAGTTCCTCACCGCGCAACTGCGCGATCGTCCCTACGAAGTCTTCTGCTGCCTGCACCTCGACAATCGCCACCGGCTCATCCATTTCGAAGAAGTGTTTCGCGGCACCATCGACGGCGCCAGCGTGCATCCGCGCGAGATCGTGCGCCAGGCGATGCAGTACAACGCCGCGGCGCTCATCTTTGCCCACAACCATCCGTCGGGCGTCGCCGAGGCCAGCCAGGCCGACGAACTCATCACGCGGCGGCTCCGGGATGCGCTCGCGCTCGTCGACATCCGCGTGCTCGACCATCTCATCATCGGGGACAACACCTGCCTGTCCTTCGCCGAGCGTGGCCTGCTGTAGTGGCCAGGTGGAACTCCGGGTCGCCGGCATGGGCGCCCAAACGGCAATACGCAGACCCCGGCGAGCTGCGGCTGCACACCGCCGTGACATAAGCGGGGCTCCCGTGACACGGTTTACGCGCGCGCGTTAGCCGTGCCACGCTCGCGACAGAGAGCAATACCGGCATCGAAGCCGGATCCGGGGAGTCCGAATGTCGAAGTCTCGCGTGTCCGCGCTGGCACTGATCTGCGCCGCGTCGTTGGTTGCCTGCGGCGGCGGCGGAGGCAGTGCGCCGGCGCCCGCGCCCGCGCCGTCACCCAGCCCGACGCCTTCGGATACCACGCCTCCCGAAACCACGCTGAATTCGAGCTCGCCCGCGCTCAGCAACTCTGACCGGGCGACATTCTCGGTTGCGAGCAACGAGGTCGGCGGCACCTTCGAAATCAGCGTGGATGGGGGGGCATACGTTCCCGCGAACTCCGTGTTCACGGTCAGCGGCCTCGCGGACGGCCCACACACGCTCAATGCCCGGGCACGCGACATCGCCGGCAACGTCGATGCAACGCCCGCGAGTTTCTCCTGGACCATCGACACGGTGGCGCCCGATACCACGATCACCGCGTCACCGCCGGCCCTGACGAATCAGCCCGCCGCGCCCTTTTCCATGATCTCGAACGACCCGGGCAGCGTGACCTTCGAAGCCAGCTTCGACGGCGGCGCGTTCGCCACGGTAGTTAGTCCACTGCTGCCCGCCGGGCTGGCGGATGGCGCGCACACGGTCGCGATTCGCGCCGTCGACGCGGCCGGCAATGCCGACGCCACGCCGGCCACCTGGTCGTGGACCATCGACACCACGGGCCCGGTGGTGCGACTGGTGTTTCCCACCGGCAATGGATACACGGATGCGTCGCAGCTGCACGTGCGCGGCACGGCCCAGGCGCAGGGCGGCATCACCAGCCTCAACGTCAATGGCATCGCCGCCACCAGCAGCGACGGCTTCGCGCACTGGTCGGCGGTGGTGCCGCTGCAGGTGGGCGACAACCTGCTGGTCGTGAATGCCACCGACGGGCTCGGAAACCAGGACGATACGACGCGCGCCACCATCGCGAATCGCGGCGCCATGGCCGCCGAGGTCCTCAACCTGGCCTATCACGCCGCTTCGAACCGCCTGATCGCAACGGACGGCGAGCGTCGCGCGCTGCTCGGAGTGCGCAGCAGCGACCGCTACGCCAGCGTGATTTCCGATGCCACGCGCGGCACCGGCCCCACGCTGCAACAGCCCGGCGGCCTGACCCTCGATGGCGGGCGCGCCATCGTCACGGATTCATCGTCTGATCGGCTGCTGGCGATCGATCTCACCACCGGCGATCGCACGGAGCTCGCCCCGCCGGGGTCCGACAGCAACCTGAGTTTCGCGTGGTCCGTCGCCTACGATCCGGTCACGCAGTACGTGTATGCGGGCACGCTCACCGCGCGCATCATCGTCATCGACCTGGCGAATCCAGGGGTTCGCACGGTGCTTTCCGGCGCGGGCGTGGGCACGGGTCCCTCGCTGGACAGCGTCAGCGCGGTCTACCTCGATCCCAACGGTTCGCGGCTGCTGGTGACCGCGAAGGATGGACACGGGATCATTGCCGTGGACCTCGTCACGGGTAATCGCAGCTACGTCACGTACGCGGCGCCGCTCGACCTCGCCAACCAGGTGGGAACGGGATCGGCCTTCTACGGCCTCGGCCAGGTCGCGATGCAGACTGCACAGAACCGACTGCTGGCCGCGGACATCGGGCCCAACGAGAACAGCGGACGGTTGTTTGGCATCGATCTCACCACCGGCAATCGCACGCTGCTGGCGGTGGGAACACCGGACGTCGTGCTGCGTTATGCGGGCAGCACATTGGCCCTGGACGCGGCGAACGGCCACGTCTACTTCGGAATGCGCGATCGGGCCCGCGTGGCGCGCTGGGATCTCGCGGCCGCGACACTCACACGTTTCTTCGACAGCGAGGTGGGTACCGGGCAGGCGCTGTCGTACCCCACCGGCATGCTGCTGAGCTCCATCGCGGGTTCTCCGCATCTCTACTCACCCACGCGTACACCGGTTCCCACGCTGCAACGAACGGCGCTGGCGGTTGGTGACCGCGTCTCCATTTCTATCTACCCGGGACTGGGCAGTGGCCCGAACTTCGCCGACCCGCGCCAGCTGGTCGCGGATCCGCGTCCGGGCATGGAGAGCAAGGCGCTGATGCTCGATGCCGACCTGAACAACCCCACGCTCACCTTGCGCGGCATCGACCTCGCCAGCGGCGATCGCACGCAGATCGCGCAGGCATCCATGCCCAATTATCGATTCCTGTCGCGCATGGCGGTGGACACGGATGGCAATCGCGCCCTCGTGGGACTGAGCATTCCGGCGGGCGGCGCCGGCAGCATCGTCGCCATGGACATGAGCACGGGCAACCTGAGTACGGTGGCCAGTCTTTCGGTGGGAGGCGGGCCCCCGATGTACGAGATTGCGGCCGTGGCCTGGCTGCCCAGCACTTTTGGCCTGGCCGGCCGGCTGGTCGTGGGCACCGACTATTCGATCCTGCTGGTGAACGGTTCCGGCGACCGCACCTGGATCTCCTCTGGGAGCGTGGTGGGTCTCGGGCCAACCCTGGGGGAGGTCGAAGACATGGAACTCGACCTGCCAAATCGCCGCGCGCTGGTCCTGAGTGCCACCGAGCAGTCGCTACAGTGGGTGAATCTGGACAATGGCGGCCGATCCATGGCCAGCGGGCGCAATCCGGATACCCAGGCCGTGCTGGGTGCGGGTCCCGCCCTGTTCGGGCGGCCAATGCGGATGACCGCCGACTTCCCCAACGACCTCGCCTTTGTCTCCGTCATGCAGACCGCCTTTGCGGCGGTGGACCTGGTATCCGGGGACCGGGTGATCCTTGCACGGTAGAGACACGCGAAGTTGCTGCCGACGGGGCCGGCTGGTATAAAGGCGGCCCTTTTGGCGGCCGTAAGCCGGGCGCCAGATACTTAACTAACTGATTTGTTGGAACTTTTATGAGCCGCGTCTGCGAAGTCACGGGCAAGAGCGTTGCCGTCGGTAACCGCGTTTCCCACGCCAACAACAAGAAGCGTCGTCGCTTCCTGCCCAACCTGCACACCCAGCGCTTCTGGCTGGAGACCGAGCGTCGCTGGGTCAGCCTGCGCGTTTCGACCCGCGGCCTGCGTACCATCGAAAAGAACGGCATCGACTCCGTCATCGCGGACATGCGTGCCAAGGGCAAGAAGGTTTAAGCCATGCGCGAAAAAGTGAAGCTGCTGTCGACCGCGGGTACCGGCCATTTTTACGTGGCCACCAAGAACAAGCGCCTGCACCCAGACAAGATGGAAGTGAAGAAATACGACCCGGTCGTGCGCAAGCACGTCGCTTACAAGGAATCGAAGATCAAGTAAGCGTTCCGGTCGGGCGCGAATCGCTCCCGAAAGCGAAAAGGCCACACGAAAAGGGCCCCGTCCAAAAGACGGGGCCTTTTTCTTTCCTCACTCCACCAAACCATTTGACGTGGCGCGTGAGCGCCTGAAGCGGGTGGCGGCGGAAAGTGGCCACTCTGGGACGAGTTGGACGCACGGGTTCTCTTGCAGGAGGGTCCCGCCGCCACCCACAATCGTTCATACCTGAGTAGATGCTCGAATCGCGCCCCGGGTTGCAACCGTTTCGGCGAGAAGTTCGAAACCAGCGCCCGATCGAAACTGTCGTACGCCCATACGTGCCCGAACTACCCGAAGTAGAGACCACCCGCCGCGGCATCGAGCCGCATGTCGTCGGACGCCGCATCCAGCGGCTGCTGGTGCATGAGCGACGGTTGCGCTGGCCCGTGGATCCGCGACTCGATGCCACGTTCGCGGGAACGGCGATTCGCCGCGCCGGCCGGCGCGCGAAGTACCTGCTGATCGAAACCGATGCCGGGACCTTGATCCTGCACCTGGGGATGTCCGGCTCGCTGCGCGTGCTGCCGGCATCGACGCCGCGAATCGCGCACGACCATGTGGACATCGAGCTCGATTCGGGCCAGACGCTGCGGTTCAACGACCCGCGGCGCTTCGGCAGCCTGCTCTACACCACCGGCGATCCGACGCTGCATCCGCTGCTGAAGAAACTCGCACCGGAACCGCTGGAAGATGCGTTTGACGGTGACTATCTGTTCCGCATCACGCGGCGCCGGGCCGTGGCCATCAAGCAGCTGATCATGAATTCGCAGCTGGTCGTGGGGGTCGGCAACATCTACGCGAGCGAGGCGCTGTTCCGCTCGCGCATCCGGCCACGACGCCAGGCGCGTTCGCTCAAACGCGAGGAATGCGTGCGACTGGCGCGCGCCATCAAGGCCACGCTGGCCATGGCCGTGAAAGTCGGCGGCACCACGCTGCGCGACTACGTGGGCGCGGACGGCAACCCGGGATACTTCCGCCAGAAGCTCTACGTCTATGAACGCGCGGACCAGCCCTGCCGCGTGTGCCGCAAGCCGGTCAAACAATTCACGCAGGGGCAACGTTCGACCTACTGGTGCACGAACTGCCAGAAGTGATGTCGCGTTCGAACGAGCCCACTAGAATGGGTGCGTGAACTCTTCCATCACGATGTGCTCGCCGGCCGAGCTCACCGCATTCAAACGCCGCCTCTCGAAGGTCGACCCGATTCTTGCGGGATTGATCCGCGCCGCGGGCAAATTCACGCATGTCACGAACGCGGAGCACACGCCATTTCATGCGCTGGCGCGTGCCATCGCGCACCAGCAGCTGAACGGTACGGCGGCGGAGAGCATCTTCGGCCGCTTTTGCGGACTCTACGCCGGCGCGGCGCTGCTCGAGGCCGAGCTGGTACTGAACACACCCGACGACCAGTTGCGCGCGGTCGGCCTGTCGTTCGCCAAGATCGCCAGCATCAAGGACCTCGCGCAGAAGACCCTCGACGGCACCGTGCCGGCCTCCGAAATCCTGCACACGCTCGCCGACGAGGAAATCATCGAGCGCATCACCCAGGTGCGCGGCATCGGCCGCTGGACCGTGGAGATGCTGCTGATGTCCCGGCTGGGACGGCCCGACGTGCTCCCGGTGGACGACTTCGGCGTGCGCAATGGATTCCGGCTGGCCTATGGCCTGCGCGGCATGCCCACCACGCGCGCGCTCGCCGAGTACGGAACGCGCTGGGCGCCCTATCGATCCGTGGCAGCCTGGTACCTGTGGCGCGCGGTCGACCTGCACCGCGCGGGCAAACTACCCGCGCCGACGCTGAAGACGCGCGTCAAGCTGGTGAAGAAGAAAAAGAAGGCACCGGTGAAAGCGAAGCCGAAGAAGCGCGCGAAGAAAGTGCGCAGGTCTCGCTAGTAGACCAGTCCCACGCCCGCGCCGCGCGGATCGGAGGCCGCTTCGACCTGGCCGGTCTTGTAGTCCCAGGTGACCACCTGCACGTTGCCCCACTTGCGCGTGCCTTCGCGCAGCGTGTGACCGCGCGCTTCGAGTTCCTTGCGCTCTTCGGGTGTCAGCGCGTCGGTCTCGAACTGCAGCACGTCGGGTGAATACTGGTGATGGAAGCGCGGCGCGCTCACGATCTCCTGCGCGCTCTTTCCTTCCATGAAATTCAGCGTGCCGAGAATCACCATGCCGGGTATGTAACTGCCGCCCGGCGAGCCGATGATCATCAGGCGATCCGGCCCCTCGACGAACGTGGGTGTGGAAGACGACAACGGCCGTTTCTTCGGCGCGATGGCGTTGGCGTCGGCACCGATGAGCTGGAAGCCATTCGGCACGCCCGGCTTGGCCGAAAAATCATCCATCTGGTTGTTGAGCAGGATGCCGGTGCCCGGGATCATGAGTCCCGAGCCAAAGAAGAAGTTGAGCGTGATGGTGGCGGCGACCATGTTGCCCTTGGCATCGATCACCGAGAAATGCGTGGTGGATGGACCCGGAGACGGCGCATCCACGCCGGGCAGCATGGAGCTCGGCGTGGCCTTGTCCATGCGGATGGAAGCCCGTTGCCCGGCGGCGTAGTCCGGGTTGATGAGCCGCGCCACCGGGATCGACACGAAATCCGGATCGCCGAGGTACACGGCCCGGTCGCGATGCGCGCGACGCATGGCCTCGACCACCAGGTGCGTGCGCGTAACCTTGTCCGCCCTGGCGAGGTCAAAACCATCGAGGATGTTGAGCGCATCGATGAGCGCGATACCGCCCGAGGTCGGCGGCGAGCCGGACACGATGCGCGCGCCGCGATAGTGGCCGACCACCGGTGGGCGCTCGACGATCTTGTAGTTAGCGAGGTCCTCGAGCGTCCAGTTGCCGCCGAGCTGCTGCACGCCGTCGACCAGCTTCCGGGCGAAGGCGCCCTTGTAGAAGCCATCCGCGCCCTGGCTGGCGATGATCTCGAGACTGGCGGCGAGGTCCGGCTGCTTGATGACGTATCCCAGCTCGGGCACTTCGCCATTCACGAGGTAGACGCGCGTGGCATCCGGCGTCTTGAGGAAGGCGTTTTTCTTGAACGTCATGCCGCCGCGCAGGCGCGTGTACAGCGGGAATCCCTCGCGCGCCAGCTTGATCGCCGGCGCCATGCTCACCGACAGCGGCAACTTGCCGTATTTCTTCGCCAGCCAGGCGAAGCCGGCCGGCTCGCCGGGAATGCCCGCGGCCAGCGCCGAGTCGCGCGACAGGCCCGGCACCGGGTTGCCGTCCTTGTCGAGATACATGTCGCGCGAGGCGGCACCGGGCGCCATCTCGCGCAGGTCGATCATGGTTTCCAGGCCGTCGCTGGCGCGGCGGATCAGGAAGAATCCACCGCCGCCCAGTCCCGAGCTCGACGGCTCCACCACGGCCAGGGCCGCCGCGACCGCGACCGCGGCGTCGAAGGCGTTGCCGCCCTTGGCGAGGATTTCCTTGCCCGCATCACTGGCCAGTGGATAGGCGCTCGCGATGGCCGCCTTGCCCGGCCCCTTGGGCGGGATCTTCGCTTCCGCCGCCTGCAACGGCTGGACGAACAGGGCCAGCAGGGCGAATACGACGGCATTCAATCGCAGCGACGGCAGCATCATGCCGGTCAGACCCGCTTCATTTTCCGGAGTTCGGCCGCCACCAGCGGGTGCACGAATTCCTTCACGTCGCCGCCGAGCACGGCGATTTCGCGCACCAGCGTCGACGAGATGAAGGTGAACTGCTCCTGCGGCGTCAGGAACACCGTTTCCAGGTCGCGCATGAGATGCCGGGACATGTTGGCGAGCTGGAATTCGAACTCGAAGTCGGACACGGCGCGCAGCCCGCGCACCACGACCTGCACACCGTGCTGGCGCGCGAAGTCGACGGTGAGGCCGGCGTATCCCATGACTTCCACGCCCGGAATGTCCGCGAGCACCTGGCGCGCAAGCTCGACGCGCTTCTCGAGCGGAAACATCGGCGCCTTGTTAGGGTTCGACGCGATCGCGACGATGACGCGTTCGAAGACGCCGGCCGCGCGCCGCACCAGGTCCTGGTGGCCATTGGTGATGGGGTCGAAAGTACCGGGGTATACAGCGCTGCGTTTCATGTGGCGAGCAGATGATACCCGACCTCGCCGGCACGGCCGTCGCGAACGCTGCGCCAGCCCTCCGGCAGCGCGGGAAGTCCATCCCGGACGCGGTGCTCCACATATATACGTGCGTCGGCGGCCAGCAGGCCGCGAACGGCCAGGCTTTCCAGCGCCGGTCCCTGCAGTTCCAGGTCGTACGGCGGGTCGACGAAGACGATGTCGAAGCGGTTGGCCGGCGCGGCTCGACCCAGCCAGCCGAGCGCCTCGGCACATTGCACGGACAGCGCCGACTCCTGCCATTCGCGCGCCAATGCTTCGATGGCTGCCGCCGCGCGACGGTCCTGCTCCACGAAAGTGACGTGCGCCGCGCCGCGCGACAATGCCTCCAGGCCCAGCGCCCCGCTGCCGGCGAACAGGTCGAGAACCTGCGCGCCGTCGATGCGCGGTTGCAGCCAGTTGAACAGGGTTTCCCGCACACGATCCGGTGTCGGACGAATCTCCACACCAGCCGGAAATTGCAGTCGCCGGCCGCGGTGGCGGCCCCCGATGATGCGCAGCATGCGTTGCTGCCCGGCGGACTTCGCGGGTGCCCGTCGTGCACCACGGACCGCGGCATTCGATGTGTGTTTGCCCTTCGCCAAAGTCTCGCGCCGCAGTCCCGTGGCTTGCCACCTTTTGGGGCCCAAGCGTACGCTAAGGCCCCAATACGACAAGCTCGGCGCATCGTTCTAGACGACGAGGGAATGCGACCGTGACTCTCCGCAACAGAATTCCGAGGAGCGATCTCATGAGAAGGCTAACTGCGGCCGGGGTGATCCTCGCTGCCACGTTGATGGCGGCCGGCTGCTCGAGTTCGGTGGACAACGGTCCGGATGTGGGCCCCACCGATCCCACCGTGGGAAATGGCGCGCCACCGGCCGCCAGCACGCTTCCCGACAACCGCGCCTTGTTCGCGCCCAACCAGGGCATCCTGCCCTACCCGCACGACGCGTATTTCACGCCCACGCCCGGTGTACCCACCGATGGCACGCTGAACCTGCCCTCGAGCGCCTTCTTCCCGGCGACCGTGCGCATCCCGAACGGCACCACCGAACCCGTCGTCAACGCGCTGGACGGGTTCTCGACCCAGGCGCCGATCAAGTTGCGTTTCTCCGCTCCCGTGGACCTGGCCACGGCCGCGGCGGGCGTGCGGCTCGTCGAGGTGCACGTCGATCCGGCCACCAAGGCCACGATTGGCGCGCCCGCCACCTCGAGCCCGGTGCGGCGCGTGCTGGTGCAGGACGTGGACTACCGCGTCGAGCTTGCCCCCAACCTCGATGCCGGCGGCGCGTTGCTGCAGCTGGTGCCGATCATCCCGTTGCTGCCGAACAATGATGCGCCCGGCGCATCGCGCCCGCGTGACATCGGCTACCTGGTGCTCGTGACCAACGCACTGCGCGCCACCGATGGCGGAGCGTTCCAGCCCGATTCCGACTACGCCACGATCAAGGCCGCGGCGCTGGCTAACAACTGCGCTTCCATCACCGACGCGCGACTCAATGCGCTGTGCGGCTTGGCCCGCGCGCACTTCGGCGCGGCGCAGGTGGCGGGCGTGAATCCCACCACGGTGATCGTCTCGTCCAGCTTCACCACGCAGTCCGTCGACACGGTGCTGCGCGTGATCTCCGGAACGGTCGCGGCCAGCCCGGCTCCAGCCACCGCGGTGCTCCCGGTTCCCGTGGCGGACACCGGCGACATCACCGGCCCCGCCGGCCCGGATCTCGCAAACCTGTTCATGGGCACGATCACGCTGCCTTACTACTCGGGAGTTCCGGTCGCGCCGCCCACGGGCACGGGCACCGAGCCCATCACCAGCTTCTGGCGCGCGGTCAATCCGCCGCCCGCGGCCGCGGGCCTGCAGGATCCGAAGGCCGAGTTCAACCTGACCCGCTTCAATCCGTTCCCCCGGGTCACCACGCAGCTGACGGTGCCCATGCTGCTGGGCGTGCCCAAGACCGCGAAGCCGGTGAATGGCTGGCCGGTGGTCATCTACCAGCACGGCATCACCGAGGATCGCGGCACGCTGGCACTGATTGCCGATGCCACGGCGCAGGCCGGCTACGTGATCGTCGGCATCGACCTGCCGCTGCATGGAATCATGCCCAGCGATCCGCTGTACGCGCTGTCGCCCACCAACCCGGCGAACGCCGCGTTGCCGGCACCTTTCAGGGTGGGTGAACCGACGTTCAACGTCGACTACATCAACAACACCACGCAGGCGGCGGGTCCGGACGGCACGCCGGATCCCTCCGGCCAGCACTTCATCAATCTCACCAGCACGCTGACGTCGCGCGACAACCTGCGCCAGGCGGTGGCGAATCTCATCGCGCTCACGCGCGCGGTGCCGTCGCTGGATCTCGATGGCAATCCGGGCACGGACGACATCGACGAGAGCAACATCCGCTTCCTCGGCTGGTCGCTGGGCGGCATCGTCGGCAGCGCCTTCGTCGGCACGCCGGGCGCGGCGCCGATCAAGTCCGTCGCGCTGTTCGCCGCGGGATGCGGTGTCATGGAGACGTTGCGCCAGTCACCTGGCTACTCGCCGATTCTCAACAATGGCCTCGCGGCCGCCGGCATTCCAACCGGCTCGTCCATCTACTACGAGTTCGTGCACGCGGCGCAGGCGGCGGTCGAAGCCGGTGATGGTTGCAACTACTACACGAACTGGAACACCAAGCCCACGCTCATGCAGATGATCCAGGGCACGCCGGGCGACGCCACCAAGCCGACGGATCGGGCCGTACCGAACACGTCGACGCTGCGACTGGCCAACCTGCTGGCGCTGCCGACGATCACCACGACCACGGCCAGCGGCACCGGCGTCCGGGCCCTGACGCGCCTGACCGAAGGCGGCCACGGCACCATCGCGTTGCCGGCCACGGGCACGGCGCAAAATCCGGGACCGGAGACCCTCGCGTCGTACATCGAAGTGCGTACCGAGTTGATTTCATTCCTGCAATCCAATGGCTTGCAGATTTCGGTCGGCAACTCGGCGATACTCGCGCCTCAATAAAAGGCGCTGGCCAGGACGCGACGAAGGGCGGCCTCCGGGCCGCCCTTTCTTTTTCAGGTAACCCATTCGATGTCAGCAGAATCCCCGGCCAAGGCCGGCTTCATCGCGCGCATGCGCGCCAAGATCAACCGGCCGGGCTCGTGGCTCTCCTACGATCTCGCCAACCTGGTGCCGGGCCGGAAGATCGACGCGGAGGTACTCGACGAACTCGAGACGCGCCTGCTGACCGCGGACGTGGGCGTCGAAGCCACCGGACAGATCCTCGAAGAACTCCGCAAGAAGGTGGCACGCAAGGAGCTCGAAGACGTCGACAAGCTGATCGCCGCATTGACGGACGCCATCACGGCCATCCTGCTGCCCGTGCAGAAGCCACTGGATATCTCGCGCGAGAAACCCTTCGTGCTGCTGGTGGTGGGCGTGAACGGGTCGGGCAAGACCACGACCATCGGCAAGCTGGCGCGGCGTTTTGCCGACGCGGGCAAGCAGGTGGTACTGGCCGCGGGTGACACTTTCCGCGCCGCGGCCATCGAGCAACTTGGCGTCTGGGCCACGCGCAGCGGCGCCGACATCATCCAGCAACAGGCGGGTGCCGATCCCGGCGCGGTGGTGTTCGACGCGGTGACCGCCGCGCGCTCGCGCCGTGCCGACGTGGTCATCATCGACACCGCCGGGCGGCTGCACAGCCAGGCGCATCTCATGGACGAACTCAAAAAGGTCACGCGCGTGATCAAGCGCGTGGAACCGACCGCGCCCCACGAGGTCTTGTTGGTACTCGATGCCAACCAGGGTCAGAACGCGCTCACGCAAGCCACGCAATTCCACCAGGCGGTGGGCGTCACCGGCCTCACGCTCACCAAGCTCGACGGCACCGCCAAGGGCGGCATCGTCATCGCCATCGCGCGCAAGCTCGGCATCCCCATCCGGTTCATCGGCGTGGGCGAAACCGCGGAGGATTTCGGCGAATTCGACGCGCGCGCCTTCGCCACCGCGCTGGTTTCCGGCAATCCGGCCGCGGCACGTTAAGATCGCCGCATGATTTCCTTCGACAACGTCGCGAAGCGTTATCCGAACGGCCGCGAAGCGCTGGCCGGCGTGACGTTCAGCATCCAGCCCGGCGAATTCGTGTTCCTGACCGGGCGCTCCGGAGCCGGCAAGAGCAGCGTGCTCAAGCTGATCGCGCTGCTCGAACGCCCCACGCGCGGCAACGTGACCGTGGGTGGACAGAACACCAACAAGATCAAGTCGGGCCGCATTCCCGCGTACCGGCGCGCCATCGGCGTGGTGTTCCAGGATCACAAGCTGCTGGTGGACCGGCCGATCTACGACAACGTGGCGCTGCCGCTGGTGGTGGCGGGTACGCCGCTCAAGGAGGTCGACCGGCGCGTGCGCGCGGCGCTCGACCAGGTGGGCCTGCTCGGTCGCGAGCGCTCTTCGCCGCTGGAATTGTCGGTGGGCGAGCAGCAGCGCGTGGGCATCGCGCGCGCCGTCATCAGCAAGCCGCAATTGCTGATCGCCGACGAGCCCACGGGCAACCTCGACCCGACGCTGGCCGTCGAAGTCATGAAAGTCTTCAAGCGCTTCCAGGAAGTGGGCGTGACCGTGGTCATCGCCTCGCACGATCCGCACCTCGTGGAGCAATTCGGGCAGCGTGAAATCGTGCTGGACGCGGGCCGCATCGCCGCGGACAACCTGCACGCCAGCGCGGCGGCGCGCATGACGGCCCTGGCGCCCAAGCCCGCCGATCTTCCCAACATCGATATCCGTTCATGAGCGCGGTCACTTCGTACGGCACCCGGCACCTGCAGGCGCTGTTCGGCGCGCTGGGGCGACTGGCGCGCGCGCCGTTGGCCACGTTCTTCACGCTCATCGTCATCGGCGTGGCGCTGGCGCTGCCGGCCGGGCTCGCATTGCTGGTGAACAACCTGCGCGGCGCCACCGGTGATCTCGCGAGTGCCGTGGATTTCTCGGTTCACTTCAAGGTCGACACCGCATTGGAACGCGTGCAGCAGATCGCGAAGAACGCACGTGAGCGCCCGGACATCGATTCGGTGAAGGTCACTTCCGCCGACGAGGCACTCGAGGAGTTCAAGCGGGCCTCGGGCTTTGGCGATGCGCTGGCCGCGCTCAAGGACAATCCGTTGCCGCATCACCTCACCGTGCGTCCGGCGAAGAACAGCAGCGGCCCGACGGACGTGGAATCCCTGCGCCGCTACTTCGCGGCCTTTCCCGAAGTGGACATCGTGCAGCTGGATCTCGACTGGGTACGCAGGCTGCACTCATTGCTGGACCTGCTGCATCGAACCCTGTGGGTGGTGATGACGGTGCTGGGTCTGGGTGTGTTGGCGGTCATCGGCAACACCATACGGCTGGAGATCCAGCAACGCCGGCCGGAAATCGAGGTCACCAAGCTCGTGGGCGGTTCCAATGCCTTCGTCCGGCGGCCGTTTCTCTACACCGGGCTCTTCTACGGGCTCGGCGGCGCGCTCCTGGCGGCCCTGATCGTGGCCGGGGGCATGGCCTACCTCGACCAGGCCGTGGGAGAGCTTTCGGCCCAGTATGGCGGGCAATTCCAGCTCACTGGGCTCGGTACCGAGGGCCTGGGGATGCTGGCGGGTGTGGGGGCCGGATTGGGCTGGTTCGGGGCCCTGATCTCCACCGGGCGGCACCTGCGGGCCATCGAACCCCGGGCCTGAACCTTCTCTTCTGGTTCAATAACTTACGGTTCTGATCCCCCGGACGAGGGATGGAACTGAAGGGCGATTTAGCACTCTAATCCCCCGACTGCTAATATCCCGGCCCAAGTGAATCGGGAAGTGCTCGCTAGAGGAGGTTTCGTAGAGATGACCGCCACTGCATTGGTTGCCCGCAAGAACGATTTCGTCCTGTCCGGCCCGGTCGGAAGTTTCGACGCCTACATGGACAAGGTGAGCCGTATCCCCGTGCTGTCGCGCGAGGATGAGAGCGTGCTCGCCAACCGCTTCCGCAACGAGGGCGATCTCGACGCTGCCCGCCAGCTCGTGATGTCGCACCTGCGCTTCGTGGTGCACATTGCGCGCGGCTACTCCGGTTATGGCCTGCCCCTGGGCGACGTGGTCCAGGAAGGCAACGTCGGACTCATGAAGGCCGTCAAGCGCTTCGACCCCACGGTCGGCGTACGGCTGGTGTCGTTTGCGGTTCACTGGATCCGCGCCGAAATCCACGAGTACGTGCTGCGCAACTGGCGCCTGGTCAAGGTGGCCACCACCAAGGCCCAGCGCAAGCTGTTCTTCAATCTGCGCAAGATGAAGAAGAACCTGGCGTGGCTGTCGGCCGAGGAGACCCAGGCCGTGGCGCGCGACCTCAAGGTGTCGCCCGAAGAAGTGACCGAGATGGAAAAGCGCCTCGCGGCGCGCGACCTCTCGTTCGATCCGGTTCCCGACTCGGGCAGCGAAGACGGCGACGAGACCTACTCGCCGGCCGCCTATCTACCCGCGCCGGATGCCGATCCCGCGGCGCAGATCGAGAACGCCGAGTGGGAAGACACCACGGGTGACCGCCTCGCGTCGGCCATGAAGACCCTGGACCCGCGTGCCCGCGACATCCTCGTGAGCCGCTGGACCGGCGACGCCAAGGCGACCCTGCACGACCTGGCCGCCAAGTACGGCGTGTCGGCGGAGCGCGTGCGGCAGATCGAGGCGAACGCCATCAAGAAGCTGCGCGGACTCATGGTCGAAGCCTGACGCCAGGTTCGATTCCGACCCTCATCAGAGCCCCGGCACCTGCCGGGGCTTTTTTGTTTGCGATGCCCGCATTGTTCTAAATATCCGTTAAGTTTTTTCGGGTTGTCGCGGGCGCCGTCGCGTGGATAAATCACCCGGATGAGCGCTTCCAACATCGACCTCAATCCCCAGGGCGAGCAGATGGCGGACGAATCCATGATTCGCACGCTGGCCGCGCAGATCGAGGCCGTGTGGCCGCAGGAAAAATCCCTGGTCAACTTCTACCGTCTGCCGCGCAACGCGCGCGTGCTCGACGTGGGCTCCGGCACGGGCGAGTTCAGCGCCCGCATGGCCGAGGCCTATCCCGACGCCCAGGTGGTGGGTGTCGAATTGCTGAAGTCGTCCGTGGAGTTTGCGCGCCAGAAGCATGCCTCCCTGGCACCGCGGCTGCGCTTCGAGAACGGCAACGCCTTCGCGCTCGAGCACCCGGAGGACAGCTTCGACCTCGTGGCCAACCGGCACATGATCCAGTCCGTGCCGTACGTGGACCGCATCCTGGCCGAGCTGGTCCGCGTGACGAAGCCCGGCGGTCACGTGCACGTGCTGGCCGAGGACTACAGCATGCTGCACATGATGTCGGGACCGCTGGATCCGGACGTGTTCTGGCGCAAGGGCCCGGTCGAATTCTCCGAACGCACGGGCACGGACTCGCGCATCGGCCGCCGCGCCTGGACTCTGCTGCGCGCCGCGGGCCTGCGCGACGTGCGCGTGGACTACGTGATCGTGGATACGCTGCGAGTGCCGCGGCGCATATTTGCGGACATCATCACCGCCTGGCGCGATGGTTACGTGGAAGCCCTGGCCACCCCGGAATGGCCTGCGGCCGTGGTCCGCGACCACTTCAACCAGATCATCGGATCGATATTGAATCCGGACCACTACGCGGTCTGGCACCTGCCGATTGTTTCAGGCGTGAAACCACCGAATCTCAGGAGCGCATGAAAAAGGGCGGCGGACTTTGAGTCCGCCGCCCTCGATCGAAGTGCTCTAACCGCGGACGATGGGCTGCAACTTGAGCTCCACCCGGCGGTTCTGCTGCTTGCCTTCCGGCGTCGAATTGTTCCCCACCGGACGAGCCTCGCCGGCACCGAAGGCCACGATGCGCTGGCCATTCACGCCCTGCGACTGCAGGTAGGTGCCCACGGACTGGGCGCGCTGCAGTGACAGCTGCTGGTTGTACTGGTCCGAACCGTCGCTGTCGGTGTGGCCTTCGACGTCGATGGTGGTCTTGTCGAATTCCTTGAGCACCAGGCCCACGGAATCCAGCACGCGGAAGAAGTTGGCGTTCAGATCCGCGCTGGCCGTCTTGAAGGTGATGTTGCCGGGCATGTTGAGGATGAGGTTGTCACCGCTGCGCGTGACCGAAACCCCGGTGCCCTGCAGCTGCGCGCGCAGCTTGGCTTCCTGCTTGTCCATGTAGGCACCCACGCCGGCGCCCGTCAGCGCGCCAATGCCCGCGCCGATCAGCGCGCGTTCGCGCCGTTCCTTGGAGTTGTCGCCGGTGGCGGCTCCGAGCACGGCACCCGCGAGTGCGCCGATGCCGGCGCCCTTGGAAGCGTTGTTGACCTTCTTCTCGCCCGTGTAGGCGTCGGTGGTCGTGCATCCCGCCATCGTCAGGGCGGCGGCGATGACTAACAAACTGCTGCGTACAAAAACCTTCGTGTTCATGCTTTCCTCCATGCGGGTCGAATTAGCGGCGTGCATCTGAACGCCGAATGAACTCGCAAACTGTGCGCCAGTTCTCAGTCGACGGCTTCGGAGGAAGCCGGCGGCGTGGTCGCGCGATTGTAGCCGCGCGGCCGGATCGCAACCGTGTTGCGAATGACCGTGCAGCGCACCCCGTCCTTGCGTATGTATCCGTATTCGAAGGTCGGCGTCGAGCGCCCGTCGCGCTCGAGTTCGATCCTAATAGCCGCCTCTTGTTCCGGCGTAAGAGAAAATCGCATCTCGAGGTCAGAGTTCCCGCCGTGATCGAAGGAAATGTTCATGGCCCGGGTCCAGACCGAATATCCCGGGAAGATTCGTGCGCAGGCCAGCGCCGCGATCGGGTCCGCGAGCGCCGCCTGGTAACCGCCGAACATGACGCCACCGGGATTGCGGGAGCGGGCGTTGAGCGGCAGCCGGATGCGTACCGACCGCCATTCGTCCCTGATCTCCAGCACCTTGATACGCATGGGCAGGAAGGGCGGATACAGCTCCAGCAGGCGCGCATCGGGCAGGATTCCGCTGCGCGTCATGAACCGCATGAATCGTTGCACCAGCGGCATGGCTTCTCCTTGTTTGGTCCCATTCTCGCAGAGCCTTTCTTGCCATGAAATGCGGCGCGGCGTAGCGTCTGCGGCCATGCGCACGGTGCAGCAATGGTTCGACGAGTACGGCGAGAGCCACAGCCATCCGCGCAACGAGCTGCTGCACATCATCTGCGTCCCGCCCATCGTGATGACCGTGATCGGCTTCATCTGGTCGATCCCGGTGCCCGACGCATTCAGCGCGATTTCGCCCTGGCTCAACTGGGCGACGATCGCGGTTGGCCTGGCCATCGCCTACTACTTCACGCTGTCCGTCACGCTGGGCCTGGGCGCCGCGCTGGGCCTGCTGGCCCTGCTGGCGATCGTTCGCTGGCTGGACACGCTGTCATGGCCGCTGTGGCTCACCTGCCTGGTCATCTTCGTGGTCGGATGGATTGGCCAGTTCATCGGGCATGGCATCGAAGGCAAGCGCCCGTCGTTCATGAAGGACGTGCAGTTCCTGCTGATCGGCCCGCTCTGGCTGTTAGGCCATCTTTACCGGCGGCTCGGCGTTTCCTACTGATGCGCGCCATGGTCCTGCGCGAGCACGGCGCGCCCGACGTGCTGCATGCCGAAGACATCCCCGAACCCGAGCTGCGCGAAACCGACGTGCTGGTGCAGGTGCACGCCAGCTCCGTAAACCCGGTGGACGCCAAGGTTCGCGCACGTGCCAGCGTGCCGCGTGAATACCCGCTGGTGCTCGGCTACGACGTGAGCGGCACGGTGGTTCGCTGTGGCCCGGGCGTAAAACAGTGGAAACCCGGTGACGAGATCTTCGCGGCGCCCAATCTCTTCCGGAATGGCGCCAATGCCGAGCTCGTGGCACTCGACGCGCGCAGTGCCGCGCGCAAGCCGGCCAGCCTGGATCACGCGCGTGCGGCCGCGTTGCCGCTGGTTGCGCAGACCGCGTGGGAAGCCCTGCATTTGCGGGCGCGGATCCAGCCGGGGCAGACCGTGCTCATCCACGCCGGAGCCGGCGGCGTCGGTCACGTGGCCGTGCAGCTCGCCAAACTACACGGCTGCCGCGTCATCACCACGGCCGGCCGCGAAGAATCCATCGAGTTCTGCCGCACCGTGTTGCATGCCGATGAAGTCATCGACTACCGCGCCGGCGACGTGGTGGAGAAAGTGAAGGCCCTGACCGGCGGCCTGGGCGTGCCCGTGGCGCTCGACACCGTGGGCGGCGACGTGTTCGTGCAATGCCTCGACAGCCTCGCCGTCAACGGACACCTGGTCACGATTCTCGGCGGCAGCACCGACCTCAAAGGCCGCGGACAACACCTGCTGTATCGCAACGTCACCATCAGCTACGAGTTCATGGGCATCCCGACGGCGCATGAAATCGAACCCGGGCGACCGGGGCAGATCCTCGCCACCATCGCAAAACTCGTCGACGCCGGCGCGCTGCATCCGGAAGTGCGCCATCGCTTTACGCTGGAGCAGCTCGCGGACGCGCACCGGCAGGTGGAGACCGGCCGCACCATCGGAAAGGTCGCGGTGACTTTGAGGGTATGATCTCCAGATGCTGAACCCCCTCGATCTCTACGACGTGCGCGCGTTGCTCAGCGACGACGAACGCATGATCCAGGATTCCGTCGGCCGATTCGTCGACGAGAAAGTGTTGCCCGTCATCCAGGAGTGCTTCGAGAAACACCAGTTTCCGAAGGATCTCATCCCCGAGATCGCCGATCTCGGGTTGTTAGGCTCGTCCATCCACGGCTACGACTGCGCCGGCCTCAACGCCATCTCCTATGGCCTCATCTGCCAGGAGCTGGAGCGCGGTGATTCCGGCATCCGCAGCTTCGTCTCCGTGCAGAGTTCGCTGTGCATGTATCCCATCTACGCCTTCGGCAGCGAGGAGCAGAAGCAGCGCTGGCTGCCGGACATGGCGCGCGGCCGCAAGATCGGCTGCTTCGGGCTGACCGAACCGCACGGCGGATCGGATCCATCCAACATGAAGACCCACGCCAAGAAGAAAGGCGGCGACTGGGTCATCAACGGCGCCAAGATGTGGATCACCAATGGCGCGATCGCGGACCTGTGCATCTGCTGGGCGATGACCGACGACGGCATCCGCGGCTTCATCGTCGAGAAAGACATGAAGGGATTCTCGGCGCCGGAGATCGAGCGCAAGTTCTCGTTGCGCGCCTCGGTGACCTCGGCGCTCTTCTTCGACAATGTCGTGGTGCCCGAAGCGAACCTGCTGCCCGCGGTGAAGGGTTTGAAGGGGCCGCTGTCCTGCCTCACCCAGGCGCGTTACGGCATCACCTGGGGCGTCATCGGCGCGGCGCAGGCCTGCCTCGCGCAGCTCATCGACTACACAAAGACCCGCGAATTGTTCGGCAAGCCGCTGGCCTCGACCCAGGCCATCCAGCTGCGCCTGGCGGAAATGGCACGCAAGATCACGACGGCCCAACTACTCAGCCATCGGCTCGGCATGCTCAAGGACCAGGGAAAGATGCAGCCGCCGCAGGTATCACTGGCCAAGTGGAACAACTGCCGCATGGCGCTCGACATCGCGCGCGATTGCCGCGACATGCTGGGCGGTGCCGGCATCAGCGCCGAGTACGTGCCCATCCGGCATGCGCTCAACCTCGAGAGCGTGATCACCTACGAGGGTACCGAGACGATTCACCAGCTCACGATTGGCCGCGAGCTCACCGGCATCAGCAGTTTCTAGCGGTGACGCCGCGCTTCAGCCGCCGTCGGCGGTCTGCGCGGGTTTGGCGGCGCAATCGAGGAATCCCTCGAGCACCGGCGCACCTGGCGCGCCGCCGTAGTACCCGTAAGTGGTCGTGGGGCGTTCCGCGCGATACATCGTGCTGGTGAAGGCTTTCTCACCGCACAGCTCCTGGGCTCGCCGCGCCCACATGGCCTGCATGACGCTCATCTCCGCGCCAGCCGGGCCATGCATGGCCAGCACGTATCGTGACTCGCCGGTCTGCGTCTCACGGTAGGCGTAGCGCGCAATCGGCGAGCCGCCCAAGGGGCCGTACTCCACCGTCGCGCAGCCCGTGAGCAACACCACGCCTGCGAGGCCGAGCACGACTCGGCACTGGCCTCGCAGGGTGATGCGCGAAGTCATGACCCTCAGGCCTTCTTCTTTTTCGCCGCCTGTTTCTCGGCAGCGGCCTTCTTGTTCAGCACGTCGATGCGTTCGGAATGCACCTTGGCGATCGCGGTAGCGTTGCCGTAGGTGGTGAACGAGGTGAGGTTGGCAGGCGCCGAAACGTAGCTGCCGGCTTCGATACCGGCGCCGACGTGGCGCACGGTGCGCTGCTCGTTGGTCTCGACCAGCTGGTCCTGGCCCTTGAAATCGGGGACCTTGGTCGAGTTCAGATCCTGCACCAGGTACTTCGCGATGAAGCCATGCGCGTTCTCGACTTCGCGCTTGAGCATCGCGCCGCCGTCCTTGAGCCATTCGCGGGCCAGGAAGATCGCGACCTCATCCTTGCTGAGCTGGTCGTCGTTGGCCGCCTCGATTTCCTTGGCCATCGCCTTGCCATCCTGGCTGTCGGCGGCCGGCGCCGCGCCATTCGCGTCGCGGTAGCCTTCCTTGATGGAGGCGATGAGGCGACCCCGGAGCTCCGGCGTGAGAGCCGGAATCGGCAGCTGCGCCGAGTGATAGGTGAAGGTGTTGCGATACACCGGGCCCGTCAGCTCGCTCTTCGGAACCGTCTTCATCTGGTACGGCGAGTGATACGGCAGGTCCTTGCCCTGCAGCGACACGAAGGCGATCACGCGGAACGCGCTGGCGTCTTCGGACAGCATGTACGAGGTACGCACTTCCACGGCGCGATCCACCGGATCGGGATTCATGATTTTCTGCGCGGTCGTGACACCGGCGACGGACACTCCCGTCACCGCCCCACCTTCGGCCGGAACCTGCGATTCGAGGTGCCACACCAGTGACGCGGTGAGCGACTCCGTGGGAACGAGCTTGGCGATTTCGCTCGCGGCCTGGCTGGCACGGCGTGACGGCCCGGCGTTCATGATGGCGTCCATGATTCCGGTGACGAGACCACCGATGAGGCCGTACTGCGCACCGGCGGCCGAACTATCGGTCATGAACCAGGATTTTTCGATGCCGTTGTTGCTCTCGGCAACGACCACCTGGGTCTTGCTGACGGCCTGGACCGTCTCGGCCGTCATGGGACGGGTATTCGGATAGTCCTGGACCGCAACGCAGCCGGACAAAAGCACGGCCGCGACTACAGCGGCCAGCGCTGGATTGATTCTCATGATTTTCTCCCTGAACGAACTCTTTCTAGTCTGAAGAGCGAATCGATGACATGTCGATTCGCAAGACGAAAAAATGTTAAGGAGTTCTCGTCTGGCCGGCCCGGGTTGTTTGTTAGCCAGCCGCCGACACCGGTGCGTCAGGTACCGGGTGTGAAAAATGGCGTGCGCGTTTCCTGGAACACGGGCAGGGATTCGCAGCGCGCCGCGAGCGTGGCCAGCGACTGGAACATGACCTGGTCTTCCGCCACGCGCAGCGTGTCGTTGAGGAACGTGAAGGCACAGACCGCCGTGATGTCGGCCTGGGTCATGCGCCTGCCCACGAGCCACTGGGAAACTCCGCGGTCTCCCACGTAACGATCGAGCGCCGCAAGCGAGCCGCTCATCTGCGCGCGGCAGCGTTCCACCCACGGGCGGTGTCGCTTGGCTTCGGGACGGAATACGCCCTCGTACACCTGCAGCACGCCTTTTTCGGCGGCACCCGTGGCCATGGCCATGAGCTTCAGGGCCTGGCGACGTTCCGGGCCGGAATGCGGCAGCAGCGCGCGCTCGGGTCCGACTTTCTCATCGAGGTAATCGAGGATGGCACCGGACTCCATGAGCTTCTCGCCCTCGTCCGTCACCAGCGTGGGCACGCGCCCCAGCGGGTTGTATTCGCGGATGCGGTCGAAGTCCTTGCCCACCGACCAGTTGGCGTGCTCGAACGGTATTTCCAGCAGCTTCATGCTGACCGCGACGCGCCGCACGAACGGCGAGTCGAACATCCCTATCAACAGCATCCGGTTCTCCCTCGAAGATCAAAATAGATAGTAGATGACCGCCGCGGCGATGACGACGTCGCCGAGCAGGAACCAGCCGAATATGCGGCGCCGTCGCGCGCGCTGCTGGGCCTCGAGCTGCACGCGCAGCACCGGGTTGTCGGCGAGATGCGATTCGATCCAGTCGCGCGCCTGGCGGAAGCTCAGTCCATGCGAGTCGCGCAATGACTTGATGGCGTCCACGGCGCGACCCTCGGTGAGCAATGTCGCGGGTTCGGGCGGCAGCGGCCGATGCCGCGGATCGGCTCTCATCGCGCTCCCGGCGCGAAACCCCGCGACATGCGCGCCTGCGTTTGCCCAATCAGGAGGTGCTTCATGTCCGCCGAAGCCCAGGTCTCCGAGCCGACGCTCAACGCCACGCCGCTCATCGACGTCCTGCTGGTGTTGCTGGTGCTGTTGATCATGACGGTGCCGATCGCGACGCATGCGGTGAAACTCAATTTGCCACAGGGAGCGCCGGGCCTGCCACCGCCAGCCGTGCACCTCGAGGTTCTCTATGGAGGCGACATCCTCTGGAACGGGCAGTTCGTCGCCTCGGTCGACGAACTCGCACCGCGCCTGGGCGAACTCGCGCAGCGCGAGAATCCGCCCTTGCTGAGGGTCATCCCGGACAAGCGCGCGCCGTACGAACGCGTGGCGCAAGTGCTGGCCGCCGCACAGCGCTCGCATGTCGAGAAAATGACCGTCATGCCGGTGCCGGATCGCTAGAACCCGTTCTCCATGCACCAGGTGGCTTCGGCCAGCCAGCAACCGACGAGCACGCCGATCGCGAGCCACTGCCACCAGGTTCCGCCGGCCTCGTCGGTCACCGGCTCCCGCTCGCGAGGCTCGCGCTGAGGGTCGTCAGGCCTGGTGGGATCGCGCATGAAATCCTCGGGCACGGCGCTCATAGCGGCAACCAGTGCGCGCCGGTCTCGCGCCGATGCAGGTAGACGAAGCGCGCCCGGGACAGTCGCGTGCCAAAGTCGTTGCTGTGCGTGCCGATGCGCTCGAGAAACTTGCGCCAGCGCTCGCCGGGTAACCCCGCGAACTGGGCGCTGGCATATGTCCGGTCGGTCTTGTGGTTCTGGATCACGGCGGTCACCTCGGTTGGTCGCTGGGTGTCATTTCGCGCCGCCGCCGCGGCCGCGCCGTGATGCATTGATGGCGTAGCGCCGGTGGAAAGTGACCAAATGTGGCCGCGGCGCACGGCGGCCCGCGGCTCGCTTAAACTGCCCGGCCATGAAGAAGTCCATTGCCATCGTCGAGGACGAACGTGCCATCCGTGACAACTACGCCGCGGCCTTCGCGCGCGAGGGCTACGCGGTCCGCGGCTATCCCAACCGCCGCGAGGCCATGACGGCATTCGCGGCGCGGCTGCCGGATCTCGCGGTCATCGACATCTCTCTCGAGGACGAGCCCGAGGGCGGCTTCGAGTTGTGCCGCGAGCTGCGCGGCATGTCGGCCGAGCTGCCGATCATTTTCCTGACGGCGCGCGACAGCGAGCTCGACGCGGTGTCCGGCCTGCGCCTCGGTGCCGACGACTTCCTCACCAAGGACCTGTCACTGGCGCATCTCATCGCGCGCGTCAACGCGCTGTTCCGCCGCGTCGATGCTCTGCGCCGGCCGCCCGAGGAGAAGCAGGTGATCCGCCGCGGGGCACTCACGCTCGACAGCGAGCGCATGTCCGTGCTCTGGAACAACGAAGTCGTGCTCCTGTCGCTGACGGAATTCTGGATCGTGTACGCGCTCACCAAGCATCCGGGTCACGTGAAGAACCGCCAGCAGCTCATGGACGCGGCCAACGTGGTGCTCGACGACAACACCATCACCTCGCACATCAAGCGCATCCGCCGGAAGTTCCAGGTGGTCGACGAGAAGTTCGACGCCGTGCACACCGTGTACGGCATGGGCTATCGCTGGGTCGAGTGAAGAGCCGGCCTTGGCGCGTTTCCTCGAATTGCTGAAAACCGGGCCGATCTCCGGTTTCCGCCTGCGCACCAAACTACTGCTGCTGGCGCTGACGACACTCGCCCTGCCCTGGGCCGGCTGCCAGTACGCACGCGAGATGGAAACCGTGCTGCGCGAGAGCGAACAGCAGTCGCTGCTCGCGGTCACCACCACGATCGCCGGCTCGCTCAAGGGCCGCAAGGAGCTGCTGTTCCGCGCCGATTCGCTGCCCGGCAATGGTGGCGAGCGCGACATCACGCCCATGGTCCTGACCGGTGCGCCGCTCATCGACGGCCGCGCCGACGACTGGGACAGCGACGCGCGCAGCCTGGTGCGCGCGGTCGGTCCGGGCGGCGACAGCCTGAGATTGCTGGCGGCGACGCACGAGCGCTGGCTGTATCTCGCGCTGCTGGTGCATGACAACCGCTGGATCTTCGACGCCTCCGATCTGAACTCCCTCGACCCGGGCACGCTCGGCGACCGCGTGTGGCTGGCCTTCGACGACAAGCGCGGCGGCCAGCAGCGGCTGTTCTTCGGCAGCACCGGGCCAGGACCCGTGCGTGCGCGACGCATCGAGACGCTGGAATACGGTCGCGAGACCGCGGTTGAAGAGCCGCGCATCGAGGGCGTCTGGCAGCGCTCTCCCGACGGCTGGGTACTGGAGATCGGCGTGCCGCTGTCGATGATCGGCCAGCACCTCGGTGTACTCATCGATGATCGCGATCGCCGCGGCGCACCGCGCGCCAGCTACGGAACGCTCGAGGCATCGGACCTGCGCGCCACCGGGCGACTGGTCGCCGCCTCGCCGGATCTCAATGATCACCTGCGACAGTTCGCGCAGCCCGGCGTGGAATTGCGTGTGGCCTCGGCCTCGGGCGCGCTGCTCACGCGGCTGGATGCGCCGGCCTTGCCGGGGGATTACACGAAATTGCGGGGCTTTCTGCCGCGCATGTACCGGCTGTTCTTCGATGGCAGCATCATTCCGCGCAGCGTCTCGCAGGCCGAGCGCGAACGCGCCGCGCAGGAGCTCACCGCGCGCGCCGCGCGCGGCAAGGCCGCCACCACGCTGGTGGCCGGCCGCTACGAAAACAGCGTGATCGTCGCCGCGGCCGCTCCCATCTTCTCCGCCGACGGCAAGCAGATTCTGGGCGTCATCCAGCTCGCGCAGACCGCGGACCGCTGGCTCACGCTGCGCGACCGCGCCCTGACGCGGCTGCTCAATCTCACCCTGTTCGTCACGCTGTTCGCCGTGGGTGCGGCGTTCTGGTTCGCGGGACGCATGACCCTGCGCATCTCGCGCCTGGGCGCGGCGGCCGAGACCGCGCTGGGCCGCGAGGGCAACCTGGCCCGCAACCTGCCGGAAACCGAGTCGCGCGACGAGCTCGGGGATCTCTCGCGCAGCTTCTCCTCGCTTCTCGGGCGCCTGGACGAATACACCGGCTACCTGCGCACGCTGGCCGGCAAGCTGGCCCACGAGATCCGCACCCCCCTCACCATCATCCGGTCCTCGCTCGAGAACCTGGAATCCGAGGCCCAGGCCTCCGGCGGGATGGGCCAAGCCCCCGGCGGGTTAGGAGAGAACGCCAAGGTCTACATCGCCCGCGCCCGCGAGGGCAGCGAGCGCCTGGGCGCCATACTGGCCGCCATGGGCGCGGCCACCCGGGTCGAGGAGGCCATCACCCACAGCGATCGCCAACGCTTCGACCTGGCGGCCCTGGTGCGCGCCACGGTCGATGCCTATGGCGGCGCCTTCCCGAATCGCCGCTTTGCCTGCGTAGTGCCGCCAGAAGCCGTTGAATTGAACGGCGCTCCCGATCTCATCGTGCAGATGCTCGACAAACTCGTCGACAATGCCGTCGATTTCAGCGCAGATGGCGCCACGATCTCCATTACTTTGCAGGCAGACGCGGCGCAGGCGGAGATCTCCGTGGCCAACCCCGGCCCGCCGCTGCCGGCCGAAGCCAGCACCCGGCTGTTCGAATCGCTCTGGCAGTCCCGCGCCGAGCCGGACAAGCGGCCCCATTTCGGTCTCGGCCTCTACATCGTGCGCCTGATCGCCGAATTCCACGGCGGAACCGCCCAGGCCGCCAACCTTCCGGACAACTCCGGCGCGGTGTTCTCGGTACGCCTGGCGCGCTGAGTCGGAATCGCAAAACAGGTCACATCCAGGCGGGTCCAGCCTGGGAAAGGTCGGCCGATATTCCTTACGACGGAAGGCCGATGTCGCGCGATTGAGACATTGTGGTGAAATGCAATCGGCGTATCATCCGGCCCCAAGTGACCGGGAAAGCGCCGCTAAGTCACTGATCTACAGGTTCCAGGCGCAGGGTTGTAAGGTTTACTGTTTGTTAGTGTTCCGCGCCGCATCACCGAGTGATGCGTGGAGGACACAACGGTTTCGACGATATAGAAACTAGGATTTGCTCACGGGCACGGGTGCAATCGGTAGCTTGATTACGGCTACTGGTGGGAACGGACAAAGCGTGGACTGACACGCGGGCTTGAGTGTTTAGCCGGAGGCCTTTGGCCACCAACGTTCCAGCCGGAATATTGAGTCCGTGTAGTCGACTTGTTCGGCTGACAGCGATTACCTAAGTCGACGACGACGCACTACGAGCCCCGCGGCGACGCGGGGCTTTTTTTCGCCTCAACTAACTACTGGTTGTGGCATGGTGCGCTGCCATGAAATTCATCCAGCCCCGCCTCGCACTGGCCGGCGTCCTCGCGCTCGGTGCCACCCAGGTCTTCGCGCAGCAGGTGATCCCGCTCTGGGACAAGGGCGCGCCCGGCTTCGAGTCCCGGCGCGACGAGCCCGAGCAGCACAAAGACTGGTGGTACAAGAACATCCACAACCCCTCGCTCACCGTGTTCCTGCCGCCGAAGGGCAAGGCCACGGGCACGGCCGTCATCGTGGCCGCGGGCGGCGGACATCGCGAGCTGGTGTTCAATCCGGAAGGCGTCGAGCCCGCGCAGTATCTCGCGAGCCTCGGGGTCACGGCCTTCGCGCTCAAATACCGCCTGTTCCGCGAGCCGGGCAGCAAGTACACCCTCGAGAACACGGCGCAGGACATCGAGCGCGCCATGCGCACCGTGCGGGCGCGCGCCGCCGAGTGGAACATCGACCCTGACCGCATCGGCGTCATGGGCTGGTCCGCCGGCGGAGAAGTCGCCGCGCTGGTCGCGTACACGAAGAAAGGCGGCAACGCGACCGCAACCGATCCCATCGAGCGCGTGAGCCCGCGCGCGAACTTCCAGATCCTCATCTACCCGGGGCCGCTGGGGATTCCGGACGTGATCCCGCGCGACGCGCCGCCGCTGTTCCTGCTGGGCGCGGCCGACGACGAGTACGTGGCCGACGTGCTGTTCGATCTCACACGCAAGTACCACGCGGCGAAGGCGCCCATCGAGACGCACATCTACGCGCAGGGCAAACACGCCTTCAACATGGGCAACCGCTCGGAGTACGTGAGCATCCGCAACTGGCCGGCGCGCATGGCGGAGTGGCTGCAGGACCGCGGGTACCTGGGCAAATGAGCTTCTCGTCAGCGCCTGCCGCGTACAGCATCCTCATCACGTTCGTCGTGGTGAGCCTGCTCGGACTCAAGGTCGCGCCCGGCATCATCGGACGCAACCTGCTGCGCCCGTATCACGTGGTGCGCAATCGCGAATACAGCACGCTGATCACCTGCGGCTTCGTGCACGGCGACCTGGGGCACCTGTTCTTCAACGGACTGACGATGTTCTTCTTCGCGCCGCCGCTCGAGCAGACCATCGGCACCACGCGTTTCCTCGCGCTGTATTTCATCGGTCTCGTGATCAGCAGCCTCGGCACCGTGCTCAAGCAGCGCAACAACCCGGACTACGCCTCGCTCGGCGCGTCGGGCGCCATCCTCGCCGTGCTGTTCGCGTACATCGTCTACTACCCGCTGCAGATGCTGTACCTGTACTTCGCGATACCGATTCCGGCGGTGCTGTTCGCGTTTGGATATCTCGCCTACACCTGGTGGGCGTCGAAGAATTCACGCGATCGCATCAACCACGATGCGCATCTCGACGGCGCGCTCACCGGGCTGATCTTCGTCGGCGTCACCGACTTCGACGCCTGGCGCCAGGCGTTCCAGCTGGTCGGCGACCGGTTTGGCTAGAACCACGAATAGTTGAACGACACGGAAATCCGCTCGGTTTCCGTGGGATTCGGCGCCACCTCGTGGCGCAGCCAGCTCTCGAACAGCACCAGGTTGCCTTGCTCGGCGGGCAGCGTGACCCACACCTGGTTCTCGCGCCGCGAACGCACCTTGCGCGGCGGCGAGGCCATGTAGCGGTCGAGGCGCGGGTCCTCGAACTTCAGTCCCGAGCAGCCACGCGGCGTGCGCACGTAGTACGTGCCGCTGATGCTGGCCAGCGGGTGCAGGTGCAAGCCGTGCACCACGTGGCGGTTCATGACGTTCACCCAGCAATCGGTCATCGACAGCGCGCGTCCCGTGAGATCGAAATCCAGCGTGCGCGCGAACTTTTTCACGTGCGCGTCGATGCGCTTCTCCAGTTGCGCGAACGTAGGAGACATCTGGTGCAGGCGCGACGCGGAGCTGTAGGAGGTGTAGCCACCCGGATAGTTAGTGCGCGACCACAGGCGGCCGCCGCCATCGTCCACCGCCAGTTGCCGGCACTCGCGCAGCAGCCGGGCGTTCAGGACATTGGAGGCCCCCGAGGTGAGGCGGGCGGTGTAGATGCGGGTCGGAAACAGGGTCTTCACGGGCATGGCGGGAGCATAAGGCTATACTTCGCGTCCCTTCCACCAAGGACGTGACTAATGAAACAGTTGATGATCCTCGGCGCACTGGCGCTGGCCGCCACCGCGCATGCCGACACTTCAAACACACACAAACTCACGAAGACCTGGGAATCCGACGCGTCGCTCAAGACGCCGGAATCCGTGTACTTCGACGCCGGGCGCAAGGTGCTCTACGTCTCCAACATCGACGGCGAGCCCTGGACGAATGACGGCAAGGGCTCCATCGCCAAGGTGGGTCTCGACGGCAAGGTGATCGCGGCCGAATGGGTCACGGGCCTGGATTGTCCCAAGGGCCTGGCGCTGTCGGATGACGGCAAGTGGCTGTACGTCGGCGACTTCGGCGGCCTCGTGGTCATCGACGTGAAGGCCGGCAAGATCAAGGAGAAGATCGCCGTGGAAGGTGGTCTGCTCAACGACGTCGTGAACGACAAGGGCACCATCTACGCCTCGGACTCCAAGGGCAAGAAGGTCTACGCGTTCAAGGATGGCAAGGTCAGCGTGCTGCTCGATGAAAAAGTGCTCAAGGGCCCGAACGGCCTGCAGGTGCACAAGGGCAGTCTCTACGTGCTCGACAACGACAGCCTGAACCGTGTCGAGAAAGACCATTCGCTCAAGGTGATCGCCGACGGCATGCCCGGTGGCGCCGACGGACTCGAGAACGTGGCCGGCGACGACTTCCTGGTCTCGGTGTGGAGCGGCGCCGTGTGGTACGTGAAGGCCGACGGCACCAAGGAACTGCTGTTCGACGGCAAGGCCGAGAAGACCAGCACCGCCGACATCGGCTGGGATCCGGCCAGCAAGACCGTCTACGTGCCGACGTTCTTCAAGAACACCGTCATCGCCTTCAAGGTGGATTGAGTAGTTAGTGCGAACGACCGCGGGCGGGGCTTCGGCTCCGCCCCGGCCGGTTCAGCCGGCGCCGAACCCCAACCAGAGGCCGGCGGCCACCGCCAGCAGCAGGCCGGCGAAGAGCCAGTTGCGCAACCGGCGGCCCCCATCGTGGGCATCCCCGGCCCGCATTCCCGAACCCGGCGCCGTGCCACCCATGTCGTGCTCGCTGTCGCGCAAGTGCCGCGGCACGGTCCGGCGCTCATCCCCGGAGGCGGTTTTGGGCGGCAAGGTCATGCCGCACACTTTACCGTACCGCAGCGGGGGGTGTGATTTGCTCCACAGTCCCTGGCATCCCCTGCCCATGTGCTGCCGCAGCAACATCAGTAATTCACGGTATTGCCGACACCAGATGAAGGAGACTGGCGCCCGGAGACTGCGCCCACGTCGGCAACAAGGGCGAATACGTGAATCGCGAGGAACCCAATCCACCCTCCAACGAGCCCGCCTCGGGAGCGGCCGTGGACACATTGCTGAGAAGCCCGGTCGATGAGCATCGCCTGAAGGCGGCGCTCGCGGCCTCGCGGCTGGCCTTGTGGGACTGGAACCTGCAGAGCGGAGAAGTGTTCGTCGACCGCATGTTTTTCCGTTTCCTCGGTATGCCCGAGCAGGACCGGTTCCTGCCCGTCACCGAACTCGCCAAGCTGGTCCACGAAGAAGACAACCAGGCTTTCAGCAACGCGATGCAGGACACGCGCCTCGGGCGCGCCGCCGAACTGCACGTCTGCTACCGCGTGCGCCACGCCGACGGGCGCTGGGTGTGGCTGGAAACCTGCGGCAGCGTGACCGAGCGAGACGCCAATGGCCGCGCCACGCGACTGACCGGCACGCACGCCGACATCACCGAACGCCGCCAGGTCGATCGCGCGCTGTCCAACACCCTGCGCGTCATGCAGGCCCTGCTCGAAACGCTGCCGCTTCCCGTCGTGCTGCGCGATGCCGAGCGTCGCGTGACGCTGGTGAACGCGGCCTGGGAACAGATGATCGGTGTGTCGCGCGAAGAAGCCGTGGGCAAGATGCTGGGCCAGGGACCCAAGCGTGCGCCCACCAAGGGCCATCGCGAATCCGACGACAAGGTTTTCGAGACCCTCAAGCCGCTGCGTTATGAAACCGTCGTGCACTCGGTCGACGGCACACCGTACAACGTCATCGTGGCCAAGACTCCGCTGCTCGCCGAAGACGGCAGCATCACGGGCGTCGCCTCGGTGGTCATCGACATTTCCGACGAGAAGCGCACCGCCAACGAACTCGAGCGTGCGCGCCAGGCGGCCGAGGCCGCGGTACAGGCCAAGTCGCGATTCCTCGCGAACATGAGCCACGAATTGCGAACGCCACTCAATGGCGTGGTGGGCATGACCTCGCTGCTGGAGCAGACCACGCTCGATCAGCGGCAACGGCGTTTCGTGCGCACGCTGCGCACCTCCGCCGAAGCGCTCATCACGCTCATCAACGACGTGCTGGATCTCTCCAAGGCCGAAGCCGGCAAGCTCGAACTCTCGCGCGCGCCCTTCGAGCTGCGCCGCGAGCTCGAACAGGTGGTGGGGTTGTTCAGTGGCCCGGCCTCCGACAAGGGCCTGGAAATCGCCGCGCACATCGGCCGCGAGGTTCCGGCGACCATTCAAGGCGATCCGATCCGCCTGCGCCAGGTGCTCGGCAACCTCGTGAACAACGCGGTGAAGTTCACCGAGAAAGGCGCCGTGCTGCTGGCCGTCAAGGTGGCGGGTGAACGCGCCAACGAACTCTCGCTGGAATTCTCGGTGACCGACACCGGCGTGGGTGTCGCGGCCGACGTGCAGAAACGCATATTCGACGCCTTCGAACAGGCCGATGGCAGCGTCACGCGCAAGTTCGGCGGCACCGGCCTCGGACTCGCCATCAGCCGGCAGATCGTCGAACTCATGCAGGGCGCGATGTCCGTCTCCAGCACGCCGGGTCGCGGCAGTCGCTTCTCCTTCACGATTCCCGCCGGCGTGCCGCCCGTGGCCGCGAAGCCCTTCAAGCCGGCCAACGACGCGGCCGCCGTGATCATGGGTGTGCATCCGGTGATCCGCACCGCCGTGTCGGAAATCCTGTTCGACAACTGCGCGCAGGTCATCACCGTGGATTCGCTGGCCAACGCCACCGAGGCGCTGCGCAAACTCGGCGCGCAGGTGACCACGCTGCGCGCCGTGATCGATGCCGATGACGTTTCCGACGTCGAACACACCATCCGCCAGCTGCGCGCCACCACCGAGGGCCGCGAGCTCGAAGTCATCGTGCTCAAGCCGGCGCATGCGGACACCACGCTGCCGGCCGGCGCCACGCGCGTGCTGGTCAAGCCCTTGCTCACGCCCGATCTCATCGCTCCCGCGGTCGTCACCACGGCCACTGCCGATACATCTCCCAGCGTGAAAACGCGCGCGCTGCCGCGCAGTGGCTCGCGCGGACGTGCCCTCGTGGTCGAGGACAACGCGGTGAACCAGGAGATGGCGCGCTACATGCTCGACATGCTGGGTTTCACCGTGACCACCGCCTCGAACGGCCACGAAGGCGTGCTGGCCGCCGCGGCGGATCCGAATCTCACCATCATCCTCATGGATTGCCAGATGCCGGTGATGGATGGTCTCGCCGCCGCACGCGCCATCCGCGACGGCGAACCCAGCGACCGGCACGTGCCCATCGTGGCGCTCACCGGCAATGCGCTGCCCGGAGATCGCGAGGCCTGCGTGGCCGCCGGCATGGACGACTATCTCGCCAAACCCTTTTCGCTCTCGGCGCTGCGCGCCGTCATCGACAAGTGGACGGTGATGAAGCCCAACGAAGCACGCTCGTCGATGCCGCGCGTCATCGGCTGACGGTGACGCGCGCGCAAGTGCGCGAATCACAAACATAGTTAGCGCTAACCTAACAAACATTCCACGAGGGTGAACTTTTCCGCGCCGCGCGTAGTCTGATGACAACAACGAAAAACAGGAGGATTCCCGATGAATGGCAAGAATCGTCTCCTTCAGGCAACGCTTTCATTTTGCACCGCAGCGTTACTCCTTCCCTTGACCCTCAACGCCACGATCCCGCCGGATCGCGACGATCAACTCGAAGAGGTCATCGTCACCGGCGCCATGCGCGTGGGCCAGGGTGGCGCGCAGGACATCAACTTCTTTCGCGGCGAAGTCGCATTCGAGCGGATCCCGCACCCCGACACCTTCACCGCCGAAGGCTTGATGAGTGAGCACGACATCGTGCTGCCCGCCACGGATACCTGTCGCCAGTTGTTCTGCCTCACCGGCGACGCGGTGAAGTCGGACCTGCTCGCCGTGCCGCAGGCGCGTTACCTGGTCGGTGTCGGCTTCGCGACCAACATCGATGGAAAGAAATGGCGCCGCGACCCGGTGAATCTCGTGGCCGTGGTCGACAAGTCCGGCTCCATGGACGGCGAACCGCTCGAGCTGGTGCGGCAGAGCCTGGTGCAAGTCGCCCGGCAGCTGCACGACGGCGACCAGATGACCATCGTGTTGTACGGCGATCGCGCGCACGTGCATCTCGACACCACGCGCGCGGAACGCGGCGGCGTGGCGAGCATCATCAGTTCCATCGGCGCCATTCGCAGCAGCGGCTCGACTTCGATGGAAGCCGGTCTGCGGCTGGGCTACAGCATCGCCGACGCGACGGCGCCGGCCTTCAAGGGCCGCACGCGGCTGATGTTGTTCACCGACGAGCGCCCGAATACCGACGCCACGGACGCCGCCAGTTTCATGGGCATGGCGACCACCGCCTCGCGCGAGGGCATCGGCCTCACCACCATCGGCGTGGGCGTGCAGTTCGGCGCCGAACTCGCCACGAAGATCAGCAGCGTGCGCGGCGGCAATCTCTACTTCATCCGCGACACGGCCGATGTGCAGACGCTGTTCGAGAACCAGCTCGACTACATGGTCAGCGAGCTCGCGCACGACCTCACGCTCAGCATCACACCGCGTCCCGGGCTGAAAATCGCCGGCGTTTACGGCGTGCCAGGCCAGCTGCTGGGCTGGCAGAACGACGTGACCGTGAGGGTCACCATTCCCACGGTGTTTCTCGACAATCACGGGGGCGGCATTTTCTTCACGCTGATGCCCGAGTCCGCCGCGACCTTCCTGCCCGAGAAGCATGACCATGCGGCACTCGCCGACGTGTCGGTGATGTACCAGCCCCTGAAAGCTTCCGCGCTACCCGAATCGCATGCGGTCGTGGTCATGCTCGCCGACAGTCCCAGCCAGGGCATGCAACTCGGGCACGCGCTCATCGACGAGTTCACCGTGCTGCACGAAGTCACCACGGCGCACTATGTGCGCAACGATCAGGAAACCGCGTACCAGCTGGTGTCGGGTTTCCGGAATCGCCTGGCGCAGACCACGTTGCCTGGCATGGACAAAGAGAAGCAGCTCATCGATTCGCTGCACGCGCGCATCGCGTTCCTGTCGGGCCACAGCGGCGAAGTTCCCGACGGCCAGGTGCCGCCCTTCGTGAAGCTCTGGGGCCGCTGGACGGTGACGCGGTCCACGGGAGGCTCGGACATCAAGCGCGGCGACGTACTCGAGTTCACGCCCGAGAACGACATGCTGACCTGGGATGCCGGGAGCGGTGACGATCCGCGCGAGGAAGAAAGCTACGAATCCAACGAGAAGCAGATCTATCTCGCGGATTCCAACCTGGTGTTCTACTACCAGATCAAGGGCGACGTGATGAACCTCCATCACCGCAAGAGCAATGTCTGGGTGCGGCTGACGCGCGAGCCATCGAAATAGCGAGGGGGGCTATCCGCGGCCGGAGGCCTTCCTCTGGTCGCGGACCCGCTCGATACGCGCGCGCAGCGGGGCGGTGTGCGCGTCATCGGGCTGCCTCGCCAGCCAGCGTTCGGCCTGGTCGAGGTTGCTCTCCGCCCACATCTGCACCAGGTGTTCCAGGTAGCCGTTGTCACGGCCGATGCCGAACTGGTCGGCCACGTAGATAGCCTGGTCCGGAGCGAAGGCCGCGAGCGAGTCCACCGCAACCTGCGCGGCGTGCCTGCGCTCGGCTTCGTTGTCGAGCGATTTCATCCACTGGATGGCCGCGTCGCGATCGCGCGTGATCCATTGCCGCGCCACTTCATCGCGCAGCGTGTCGCGCGCTTCGCCCGGCTCCTGTCGGCGCAACAGGGCCACCACGCGCTGCGGTTCAACCTGCAAGAGCTCGGGCAGCACAAAGGTGAACGCGGTCTCGCGCTGCTGCGGATTGCGCGCCACCAGCGCGCGTTCGATCACCTGCTCGAGCTGCGCATTGTGGTCCCGGGCCTGGGCTTCGATCTGCTCCTCGTTCGGGGCCGGCTCTTTCGAAGGTTCGAACACCTGCGACGCCGGCGGCGGCGGAGTCGCCTTCGGATACGGCTTGGGCGCCTCGCGCGCATCCAGCCGATACGCCGTGCCGATAGCCGCGCCCAGCGCGACCACGGTGACGGCGACGATGGTGATGTTCCTGACGCTCATGACACTGAGTCCGATCTTATGGGCGCACCACGGTCGCGGAATGTCAGATAAGCCCTATTCCGCATCTGGACGGGCGGCGCGTTTGCCACACGCCGCCCGCCCGCCGTTGTCATGGAGAAGCGCAGGTGTAACCACTCGGCAGCTGGGTGTTGCCGTTCGGACGGCTCACCTGGAAACCGAAGGTGCCCGACGCATTAGGCGCCAGCGTGCCGTTGTGCGACACATTGCGCGCCGTCACCGTCTGGCCGCTCACCGTGAGCACCGTGTTCCACGAGCCGACGATGGAATGCCCCGCCGGCAGCGTGAACGTGACGGTCCAGCCATTGATGGTGGCCGTGCTCGTGTTGGTCACGCGCGCCGGCTCGATGACATAGCCCGTCTGCCACTGGGTCTGCGTTGTGGGCGTGATCGAACAGGCGCCGCCCGTGCCGCCACCCGTCTGCGTCGCCACGGTCACCGTGTTCGACACGGCCGAGGTATTCCCCGCGGCGTCCACCGCGCGCACCTGGAAGCGATAGGTGGTGCTCGCCGTGAGTCCGCTGTTGGTGAACGTCGTGGTCGTCGACGTGCCCACCTGCGTGAACGTGCCGCCACTCGCGCCCGGCGCGCGCAGGATCTGGTAGCCCGTGACACCGACATTGTCGGTGGAGGCGGTCCAGCCCAGCGACACCGAGCTCGCGGTCGTGCCCGTCGACGCCAGGTTCGACGGCGCGGTCGGCGCCTGGGTATCGCCACCGCCGCCCTGCGTCGCGGCGGTCACCGTATTCGACACGGCCGAGGTGTTCCCCGCGGCGTCCACCGCGCGCACCTGGAAGCGATAGGTGGTGCTCGCCGTGAGTCCGCTGTTGGTGAACGTAGTCGACGTCGACGTGCCCACCTGTGTGAACGTGCCACCACTCGCGCCCGGCGCGCGCAGGATCTGGTAGCCCGTGACACCCACGTTGTCGGTGGATGCGGTCCACGCCAGCGACACCGAACTCGCGGTGGTCGACGAGGCCAGGAGGCCTGTCGGCGCGGTCGGCGCCTGCGTGTCACCCGGACCCGTGCCGGCCACGTAGCTCTTCAGCCAGGTCATGGCCTGCCGCTCGGTGCCATTGCTGTTCACGATGCCGGTGCCATCGCGCCAGGTGGAACCGACGATGTAGCCCCACAGCGTCACGCCCTTCACCGACGCGTGCTCCCAGAACCCCGGGAATACGTCCTGGTATTTCGCGGCCTGCCCCGCCTCCGTGTTGTTGGCCACGATGTCGAGTTCGGACACGTACACGTCCAGCGCCAGCGTCGCGTAGTCGTTCAGCATCGTCGTGACCGCGGCGCGGTTCATGTTGTCGATGTTGAAGTAGTGCGCCTGGATGCCGATGCCGTCGATGAGCCCGCGCGTCTTCAGCAGGTTGATGATGGTCTTGTACGTGTTGCGGACCGGCGGGTCGTTCTCCGTGCCGTACTCGTTGATGAGTAGTTTGGCGTTCGGGCAGTACTGCCGTGCCAGCTGGAAGGACGTGATCACCCAGTCCCAGCCCGTGGCGCCATCACCACCCAGCGCCGCTTTCCACGGCAGCGCCGTCTTGATGGGCTCGTTCACCACGTCGATGGCGAAGGTGTTCGGATAACGCTGGCAGGCCAGCTGCATCCACTGCTCGATCTCGGCCCGTTGCTGCGTCTGCGAGAGGCCGGAGAGCCAGCCCGGGAACTGCGAGCCCCAGATGAAAGTGTGGAACTTGAACGGGTAGCCGTTCTGCTGCGCCCAGTTGTAGGCCGCGTCCGCGCCGGACCAGTTCATCTGGTTCTGCGTGCCCTCGACCGAGCCCCACTTGGTGGCGTTCTCGGGTGTCACCTGGTTCCAGTACGTGCCGAAGTTCGACGGCACACTGTTGCCGGTGACGTTGCCGAGGAATTTTGATTTGCCGGCGGCGATCTGCGCGCTCGCGGGCGCCGCGAGCAACGCGGCGGCGACGATAGTGCAGGCAATAGAAAGGTATCGGCCACACCTGGCCGTGTGAGAGTCCATGTCGTCCCCCTGGTTCGTCCGTTGAAAAATCGAGGCCGCGCGGACCATACGCCGCGTGTTAGCGATATCGCAATTGCGGGAAATGCGTGGTATCAGGGAAACGAATGAACCGCGCACTCATCGCCATCGGCATCGTCATCGTGCTGGTGGGAATTTTCTGGAAGCAGCTCTCGGAGCTGCCTTTGTTCAAGCTTCCCGGCGACATCGTCGTCGACCGGCCGGGGCTGAAGGTGTTCTTCCCGATCACGACGATGATCGTGGTCAGCGTCGTCGTGTCGTTGCTGCTCTGGCTGTTCCGCCGCTAACAAGGCTGGTCCCCAAAAGCCGGCCAGGTCGTTCCAGGCAACTCGGGTGGCGGTAGCGTGTGCAGGAGTGTCGTGGGAACACGCCTGGCCGGCCATCAGGGTGTTCGCAAGCTAACAAGGTTGCGAGCCGCGCAACATTGCCGCGGCATGACGACAGCGCGCTGGCGCCGTCCTACTCAGCGCATCAGTCCGAGCAGCAGGCTGGCGGCAATGACGAACAGTGTGGCGAAGGCTTGCGGCAGGTAGGAAATCGAATTCACTTCATCGGCCCCGGTGGTGTCGTGGTCCGGCGCTTCTTGGCGAGCACTTCGGACTTCTTGTTTACGTCAGGCAGTGTCGCCGCCTCCGTGCTCCCGCAGCAACCGGGTCGTCCCGGACCCGGACCGAAAGCGAGACTTTTTCCCGGTTACGCGTAACTCCTTGATTCCGGACCGCGTAGACTTGCCGTTGGGCGGCGGAATCGCACGCCTCGGCGAAATCATGGGCTCCAGGGATCAGGGCCCCGAACTTTAAGTCGATGCCACGGACCAATCCTTCGCTTTTCGGAACAAGGGAGATTCTCGTGATCGAGTTGTGCATGCGGCAGGCGCGCTGCGCCGTGCTGCTTGCGGCGTTGTGCATGCCCGCCTTCGCCCAGAACACCGCCACCGGCCGTGTGGCGTACGACGCCGCCTTCTACAGCGCCTTCGCGCCACGCACGGCGCTCGACATGATCAACCAGACGCCGGGCTTTGTGTTCGACAAGGGTGACGAGGAGGTTCGGGGCTTCACCGGCGCCGTGGGCAATGTCCTCATCGACGGCCAGCGCCTCTCGGCCAAGAGCCAGACGCTGAGCGACGTGCTGGAACGCGTGCCGGCGGCCGAGGTCGTCCGCATCGAGCTGCTGCGCGGCGCCGAGGTCGCAGGCGATGCCTCGGGCGCGGCCATGCTGGCGAATGTCATCCGGACCCCGACGGCCAACAGCGGCACCTGGGAGGCCGCCACCGAGGTGACCAACCAGCGCGAGCCCACGCCCGCCGGGCGTTTCGCCTGGAGCGGCCGCAAGGAGGCCACGCAATATTCGGTGGGCCTGAATGCGTACACGCACGACCACACCAACGGCATCGTGCGCGAGACCACCAATGGCGCCGGCGAGCCCGTGGCCGAAGCCGAGGGCGCCTTCCCCCACACGAACGGCGAATACGCGCTGAACGGCGAGGTCTCGCTGCCCGCGGCGGACGGCAAGCTCACCTTCACCGGCCAGGCCGCCTACCTCACGCACGACGAAGACTGGTGGCTGACCTCGACCACGCCCGACGGCGCGCTGATCGAGGACGAAACGGCGCCCTACGAGGAATCCACGCGCAGTGGCGAAGTCGGCGTCAACTGGCAGCAACCGCTGGGCGACTGGGCGCTGGAACTCGTCGGCCTGGCCACGCGCAAGCAATTCGAGAGCGAAGTGCTGTACACGCATTTCGATGCGAACGACCTGCAGGACCTGCAGTCGGCGCAGACCGTGGACCAGGACAGTGGCGAGACCATCGTGCGCGGCACGCTCACCCGGTCGTTGGGCCGCGGCCGGCTCGAGGCCGGTGGCGAAGTCGCGCTCAACACGCTCGACGGTACCTCCGATCTCACCGAGGACACGGGCGGCGGGCCTGTGATCATCGACGTGCCCAACGCCGACATCAGCGTGGAAGAAAAGCGCGGCGAGGCCTTCGTGGCCTACGCCACGCCGCTCGGCACCGACTGGAGCTTCGATGCGCGTCTGGCGGTGGAGTACTCGCGCCTCGACTTCACCGGCGACAGCGACCTCTCGGAAAAGCTGACCTATGTGAAGCCGCGCGCGCAGGTAACCCGCAAGATCGGCCCGCACCAGGTGCAGTTCCGTGTGTATCGCGACGTGGGGCAGCTGGATTTCACCGATTTCGTCTCCACCGCGCAGCTCGCCGATGGCGTCATCGCCGGCGGAAATCCGGAGCTGCGGCCGCAGTCGGCCTGGGCCGTGGAGGTCGATACCGACCTGCGTTTCCCCGGCGACGCCGCGTTGCGCGTGCGGCTGTTCCAGCACTACCTCGACGATGTGGTGGATTTCGTGCCCGTGGGCGAGCCCGGCGAACAATTCGATGCTCCCGGCAACATCGGCGAAGGCACGCTCTCCGGCGTGCAATTGTCGCTGCGACTGCCGCTCAAGCCCGTGCTGCCCGGCGGCACGCTGAGTGTCAACGCGACGCTGCAGGACAGCGACGTCACCGATCCCACCACCGGGGCGGAGCGCGACATCAGCGAGTTCATCGAAGACCAGGTCATCGCCGAGCTGCGCCAGGATCTCACCGGGCTGAAATTCGCCTGGGGCCTGGGCTTCGAAAGCTTTTCACCGGACATCGACTACAAGCTGCGCGAAGTGGACAGCTTCCGCCAGTTGCGCTTCCTGTCGGCCTTCGTCGAAACCACGGTGATCTCCGGGTTCAAGCTCAAGCTCATGGCGGAGTCCATCACCAGCGACACCGAGAAGCGCGACCGGCGCTACTACGATCCGGATCGCAATGGCCCGATGGTGTTGCGCGAGCTTTCGCATTTCCGTCCCGGCACCTGGTGGACGCTCACCCTCTCCGGCAAGTTCTGATGGAGTCGACGATGCGCGCAATTCTTCCGTTCGCCATCCTGTTGTTCACTGGCGCCACGCAGGCCGCGGACCCGAAGTATCCGGTCAAACTACCCGCCCCGGGAGGCGAGGTCATCCTGCCGACGGCAGGTGCGAAGGAGAACCACGACCAGTGGCGCTTCGCCGCCGTGCGCCGCGTCGACGACACGTTGTACGTGTCGGGCGTCATCGTCTACCGCGGTGAAGGTGAAGGCAACGATGTCGCAGCCTTCAAGCTGCAGGTGCGGCGTGCGCTCGAGCGGCTGAAGCTCAACCTCGAAGCCTCGGGCTCGGACTTCGCGCACGTGGTCATGATCAACAGCTTCCACGTCTGGCAGGGACCCAACTTCAACGGCACCCGCGACCAGCAGTTCCAGGCCTTCGAAGACGTGATCGGCGAATTCATGAAATCGCCCTACCCCGCGTGGACCGCGGTGGGCACCACCGGCCTGCTCGCCGACGGCGGCATCGTCGAGGTGCAGTTGATCGCCAAGGTGCGTTAGGCTCAACCCGAACGGGGGGAGTCACCTTGCAAAGTCCTTCGAGCGCGACGCGCGCGCGTCACGTCGTGCTGTTTTTCATGGTGTTGCTGGCCATGGTCACTTATCTCGACCGGGCCTGCATCAGCGTCATGGCACCGAAGATCGCCGAGGAGTTCGGCCTCGACGACGGCCAGATGAGCTGGGTGTTCTTCGCCTTCATCCTGTCATACGCGATGTTCGAGATCCCCACCGCGCGCTGGGCCGACCGGCGCGGTGCCAAGGCCGTGCTCACGCGCATCGTCACCTGGTGGTCGGTGTTCACCATCGCCACCGCCGGCGCGTTCAACTACGTGTCGCTGCTGCTCGCGCGATTCCTGTTTGGCGCCGGCGAGGCCGGGGCCTGGCCCTGCGTGGCGCGCGTGATGTCGCGCTGGATTCCGAAGCGCAATCGCGGTACCGCCAAGGGCATTTTCTTCGCGGGCGCGTATTCCTCGGCCGCCCTCACCACGGTCGTGGTCGCCTCGCTGCTGCCCCACATGAACTGGCGCACCATTCTCGTGGTATTCGGCAGCATCGGTTTCATTTGGGTCATCGCCTGGCATCGCTGGTTCCGCGACGAGCCCACGGATCATCCGGCCGTCAACGAGGCCGAGCGGGCGCTGATCCTTTCGGACCGGCCGGTCGAGGCGCCACATCCCGGCGGCTGGGCCTACTGGCGCCGCCTGCTGCGGCAGAAGAACATCCTGCTGCTCTGCGTGGCCTACATGCCCAACTGCGCCACGTTCTATTTCTGCATCACCTGGCTGCCGACGTATCTCATGAAGCGGCACGGCTTCGAGAAGGCCGAGCTCGGCTTCGTGGCCGCGCTGCCGCTGGTGCTGAGCGTGGCCACGCAGTTCCTGGGTGGATACTTTTCGGACCTGATCGCGCGGCGCAGCGGCCTCACCGCGGGACGGCGCACGCCGGGCGTGGTCGGATACCTGCTCGCGGCCGTTTTCATCATCTCGGCCGCGCTGGCCACGGAGCCCGTGACCGCGGCCGTACTCATCGCCTGTGCCGCCGGCACCTGCATGCTCACCACCGCGACCTCGTGGAGCACCTGCGTGGACATCGGCCGCGAACACTCGGCCACCGTGGGCGCCACCATGAACACCGCGGGGCAGATCGCCGCGATGGCGAGCGCGCCCATCGTGGGCTATTCGGTCAAGTGGTTCGGGGACTGGAACATGCCCTTCTGGTTGTTAGGTGCCTTGTTCCTGGTCGGGGCGTTGTGCTGGTCGTTCATCGACCCGCGCAAGCCGGTGTTCGGTGCGTCGGAGCCCGCGGTCGCTCAGACGTAGGTTTCGTTTTCCGTGGTCGGCGTGATGGCGTGCGGCTCGTAGCCCTTGGCGTAGCGCAGCGTCTGGCCCGACAAATCCTCGCGCACCGCCGGTCGGCGGGCCAGGCTCACCGTGTTCTCGATGTGGAACGCGATGCCTTCCTTCACGAACTCGAGCGACTTCACGCCCGAGTAAGGCAGCGGAATGCGCTTCGAACGGCAGTAGCTGATGATGGCCGCCGCGATGGTGAGGATGTTGAACGGCACCCAATCCACGACGTGCTCGAGACCCGAACGCACGGCGATGTCGATGCGGTCGCCATGGCGCGCGTCGCGGATGATCTCGGCCTGCAGCACTTCGCCCCGGGACAGCGGCCCGTGCGATTTCGCGTCGAAATGCATCAGGGCCTCGATCACCGTGTCGAGCGGCATCACGAGCCTTCGGGATTCCTGGATAGTTAACGAGGCCACGGGGCGATCGTATTCGGCGTCAGGCAAACACCTAGTGCCGGTCCACAATAATCACCATGTCAAATCGAAAACCGGCCCGAAATGCGGGGAAGTTGTGAGGGCGATCACACGAAGGGGATGGTCATTGCCGCGCGCGGCGCCTACCAGCCACCTCCGCCACCGCCGCCACCGCCCCCGCCCGACGAGCCACCACCGCCACTGCCCGAGCTCGAACCCGGCGCCGTGGAAGAAGAAGCGATCGCGCCGGACAGCGACGTGCCGAGCTGCGACGAAAACCCGGCCATGCTCGCGGGATTCCAGCCGGATCCGGCGTACCAGGTCGGGCGATAACTCTCAGGATCCAGCTCGAGCTCGCGCGCGAAACGCTCGGCCCACTTCTGCTCGACACCCAGCGCCAGCGCCGCGGGCAGATAGGACTGGAACAACTGCGGCGTCAGCTTCGGCGGCGGCTTCTCGAGACGCTTGAGCTCTTCGCCCTCGGCCACTTCCAGGTACATCCTGAATCCGCGGATGTGATCCAGCGCGCTCTGACCGGCGACGGTCGGCGCTTTCAGCAGCTTGCCGAACACGCCATTGGCCACCAGCGCCGCGACGGCCGAGGCGATCGTGATCCAGCCCAGCGGCGTGGTGAGAAACCAGTGCGGCCAGAACGGCGAGTTGCCCGGCTGCAGGACCGCGGCGGCGATGACCACCAGGCTGAGCACGATGCCCAGGAAATGCCAGCCGCCATTGATGGCGAAGAAGCCGCGCTGGTAGTTGGAATCCAGCACTGCTTCATGCGCCGATTGCGCACCGCGCACGCGGCGATGGTTCTGCTGTTTGAGTTCCAGCGATTCACCCCCTTCGAACAGCTTGGCGAGCAGCCGGGTCTCGTCGGCGGTCAACGCAGTGGTCGCCGGGGCGCTCTCGCGCACCAGCGTAAACGTCTTGCCGAAGCCCAGGATGCCGGAGTCCTGCTCGATGCGCAGGTAACCCTTCACGGCCAGGCTGAGGATGGCCGCGGCAAAACACTCGGTGTCGTAGCCCATGCGCAGCAGATAGCGCATCGAGGCCGGGGACTGCTTCGCGGGCATTTCGTATTCGGGAATGATCACGCGACCAGGCGGATCGCGACCCACGCGGTTCCAGATGAAATAGTAGTAACCGATCAGCAGTGCGAGGCCGATGAGACCGAAGGCCACCGGCCGATCGTCGTGCGGCAGCTCGCGCTTCAGAATGGCCTCGGCCGGCGAACCCCAGGGGCTGGCGCCATCGCTGCCCTGCCCGCCGCGCGCCTGGCCGGCATCGCGCTCATGGTCGAAGCCCGGGCTCGTGCGGTTCGACGTCAGCGGCGCCGGATTCTCGAGATTAGCCGTGATATAGCCCTTGGGCCACGCGGCGACGATGGTGAGGCCTTCACCGGGTTTGAGGTGCTTGGTGGTCGTGAACAACGGCACGCCATTGTCCAGGCGCGCGGTGAAGGCCGCGCCCTTCGCACCCTGCGGCCCTGTGTACGCTTCCAGCTGGATGTCGTCGCGCGGGATTTCATCAGGCAACCGGACGCGCGCAGTGGCGCGCTCGATCGTGAAGCCCCAGCCGTTGCCGGTGACGTTCCAGTAGATCTCGTCGTGGTCGGCGAAGAACCCCATCTGCCGGTCGGTGCGGTAGCGCAGCTCGTAGACGTGATCGCCCGGCGGTAGCGTGCGCGAGGCGGACCCCAGATAGATGCGAACGCCATTGCTGCGATTCTCGACTCGCCAGGTTTCGGGCGCGCCATCGCGGGTGGCCGAGTCGAACGCGAAACCGACGATTACCTGGCCCCCATCGGCGCGCGGATAGATGGTGGGAAAATCGCGGTAGATGCCACGCCGGATGTTCACGCCTTCGGCATGCACGCGGATGGTTTCCGTGATCTCGAGCGTGCCCTCGCGGCTGACGGCGATCACGGAATCGAAAGAGAGAATGCGTTCCTCGGCGGGGGCGGCCTGCGCCAGCAACGCAAGGCCCATCAGCCACGCGAACAGGGACTTTTGAAGCTTCACGACAGCGAAACTCCCGGGGCCAGCGTGGCTTTCTCTTCGGCGTCGAAGAACTCGGCCTGCCGGAAACCGAAAGTATGGGCAATGACAAGATCCGGAAACCGCTGCATGCGGTTGTTATAGAGATTGACGGCGCCGTTGTAATAGCGGCGCGCGAACTGGATCTGGTTCTCGGTGTCGACCAGGCGCGCGTGCAGGTCGCGGAAGTTTTCGCTGGCCTTGAGATCGGGATAGGCCTCGGCCAGCGCCACCAGCTGCGTGACACCCGAACTCACGGATTTCTCCACCTCGGTGCGCGCCGCGGGCGAGGGATTGCGCGTGCCCTGGGTACGAAGCTCCGCGAGATTCGAGAGCAGCGCGCGTTCGTAGCCGGCGTAACCCTTCACCATCTCCGCGAGGCGGGGAATCAGGTCGTGGCGGCGCAGGAGCTGCACGTCCACGTCGCTCCAGGCCTGGGCCACGCGGTTGCGGTCGCGGATCAGCAGGTTGAAGACCACCACCGCCCAGGCGAGCAGCGCGACGAACAGCGAGACGGCAAGAAACACCATGGGCGGCGATGTTAGGGGCAGTCGACTCGCGACGCCACGATTTACCAGATCGTCATGCCCGTTATCCTTGCGTCACATTCCCGCTTTGAAACCCGTAAGCAGCGCACGTAATTCTGGTCCGACAATTGCGCGAGGGAACTCGTGGGCGCAGTTTCGTGCCCATGAAAACGCATACATCTCGCCGCCTTCTCGCGCTGCTTGGTTATGTTTCATGCCTCGCAGCGGCTCCTGCCTTCGCGCAGATGGGTCCCATCCAGCCGGTGCTGATCACCGACGGCAAGGTCGAGTATTCGCACGACCGTCCCGACATCGGTGACTTCACCGTGCCCGTCGAAGTGATGGTCGGCCCGGCCGGGCAGATCCTCAACGTGGTGGTGAGCGAAACCACCGGCAATCTCGAAGCCGACGCGCTGGCCGTGTCCTTCATGCGCGAACGCAAGTTCCTGCCGGGCCTCGACGCCGCCGGTCACACCACCGACAGCTCGGTAAAAGTGACAGTGAACATGTACAAGCGCGGCACGAAGAAGGTGGCGCGCGTGACGGTCAAACCGCCGCCGATGGCGCAGGAAACCCTGCGACTGCAGACGCTGATGTGCGCGGACTTCATCTGGGAAGTCGAGCGCATGGACAAGGAGGCTGGCATCAACGATCTCAGCCTCGAAGTGATGCCCTATACCTCGGCGCGCATGTATATGGCGGAGCGCAAGGTGCCCGACGACCTGGAAGCCAAGTTCTGGGACGAGTGGCCCGACGCGCTCAAGAAAGTGGTCGATCGTTGCGAGAAGGACCAGACCAAGATGTTCTTCAGCGAGATCCTGCTGCCGACGCTCGATGGCGTGATGCCGCCGGAATTCGCGACGGCTTCGGCCAAGTAATCAGAGACGACCCAGCTCTCTCACCACCGTCCCCCACGCTTCGACCTGGTAGTCAGGCAGCAGTGGGGGCGTGGCGCGCCGGTCGTCGTGACCGCAGACCCAGCGCGTCACTTGCTGCACGTCGGGCGTCCAGGCTACGGGCGCAACCTTCGCATCCTTCCTGATCGCCTCGGCGCGCGCGCACAGCGGCTCGCGCGGATCGAACATCGCCCGCCAGGTCACCATGACTTCGTTGCGGCTCAGGTCCACGTGGTCTTCGAAGGGCGCCCACAGTGAATCTTTCCAGCCCGGCGCCGCGGCCAGCAACGGATTGTTGACGCGCACATTGCGCGCGAACATCCAGTGCGTGCCGAAACCGCCGCGCGAGCGGAAGGCCACGGGCAGCGGCAGGTAGTGCACGCGCAGGTTGGCGCCACGCAGTGATACCAGCGCACCCACCTCTTTCAGCAACAGCTGCGTGAGACCGGCGTTGATGCGCTCCTTGGAGCCACCGGTGGCCGCGCCCAGGCCGCGATCGTCGCGGTAGTCGTAGTCGATGGCCGAGGCTTCCAGCGCCAGCACGTGGATGTCGCCGAGCCTGGTCTCCGGCGGCAACTGCGTCAGCGTGCCTCGCAGGGCAAACAACGCCGACACCAGGCCGAGATTCTCGGTCGCGCCGCCATCGGTCACGAAATACGACTGCGCATTGCACTCGACATTCTTGCGCGTGATCAGCCTCACGCGCGCATTCGAGAACACGGGCGGAAAGTTGGCGGTGAGCGCTGCGGCCGACGAGAGTTTCACCGCGCCGTCGTTCACGATGCGATACGGCAACCACATGTCCGGCGCCTGGGTCGCGGGCTCGGGAAAGCCACTGAGGTTGTCGAGATTCGTGAAGATGAGACGCCCGCCGGCGAGATTCGCGTAGGGACGCGACTGGCTTTCGCAGGACTGCCCGGGTGCGGCCACCCGCCCTTCCAGCAACTCCGAGTCGTAGTACGGATGCCCGCTGATGGCGGTGTTGAGGATCAATCCCGGCGAGCCGAGTTCGGCGAAGGTGTCGATGCCCGTCATCTCGGGCGCGAAGGCGCGGCGCTCGAGGCTCTCCTGCAGCAGCACGCCCAGCGAGGCGCTGCCCGAGATGCGCAATTCGCCCGCGCCTTCGAGCACGTCCTGGATGAAGGGCTGCGACACCGTGGCCACGTATTTCATCCACGGGCCCGGCTTCTCCACGCTTTCGTTGCGCGGATTCGCTCTGCGCAGCGCCTCGAAGCGACTGGCGAACACGGCCGCAGCCACACCGCCACCGGAGACTCCGCTCAGCAACACCACGTCGCGCGCGCGATCGATCTGCGCCATGCCTTCGAGCGCGACCGCGGTGTACACCGCGGCGCGCGTGCCACCGCCCGACGCCGCGACCACGAGCGAAGGACGTTGGGCCGCGGCCTGCGCCAGCAACCGGCTGGCCAGCGCATCGCCCGTCTGGCGGGCCTGGGCGCGCAACTGCGCGTCGCTGACCTGCTCGGGCAGGATGGCGGTGGCGCGCACCATGGGCTCCACGGCCAGCGGCCGCGACCAGTTCAGGTGCCAGAGGAACAATCCGATCGCCGCCGCCACCACCAGGAAATTGATGAGCGTGAAATAAAGGTTCACGCGGCGACGGATGTCGTGCGCGAAGTCTTCGCCCTTGTCCTGGTTGAGACCCAGCGTTTCGAAGATCTCCACCATGCCGTAGGTGGTGAAGGCGTGTTCGCGCGGCGTTTCGTGCGGCGCGCGTTGCCGGCGTTCGAACCAGCCCTGCGCCACGAAACGGCCCGTGCCATGCAGGGCAATCACCCGGCCGACGGGACTGGCCCAGGGCGCCTCCTCACCCGGCTTGAAGCCGCAGCTCAGGTAGTTTGGGCTGGTGGCCTTGTCCGACCCGAGAATCCCGAGCAGTTGCTCGCCGGCCCAGCGATTCACCCAGTATTCGAAGAACCAGAACGCCACGTACATCATCACGATGAAGATGAACAACACGCCCACGGGCGTGGCGTCGAGCACCGTCGAGACATAGGTGACGTCGAGCAGGCGCAGGATGGCGATGAGGATGACCGCGATGGACATCACCAGCGGCGTGCCCAC
>Ga0315912_10000408_pt1 | contig 83763 bp, 93 predicted proteins | sample VfabasoilMG_FD_204469 | JGI IMG/M metagenome (GOLD analysis project Ga0315912, IMG submission 204469) | Garden soil microbial communities collected in Santa Monica, California, United States - V. faba soil | ecosystem: Environmental > Terrestrial > Soil > Garden | place: USA: California... | reverse complement strand
TGCTGGCAAAATCGCCGGCATGGTCGCCCGGACTTGTAAAAGGCCAGCCTGTTTCCACTATTATCAGGCTGCCGATTAGTTTCGAGACGTTTCAATAAATGAATGAAAGGTCTCGTTAATAGCTAACACGGGTTTGTTTAAAAGTGAAGCCACGTTTCAAGCGTGGCTTTACCACATCCGGTAAATTTGTTTGCTGCAACCAGAACGACTCCGCTATGCTAAATTCCATCCTCTTACAGATTACCCAACCGGCTGCTACTGCCGCCGATTCTCTTGCCAATGCCATCAATGCGGCATCGGCGCCCGTTGAACAGTCCGTTCCGCTTTGGGACCTGGTTGTAAAAGGCGGCCCTATTCTTTACCCAATAGCCTTGTTGTCGGTCGCCGCCCTGTATATTTTCTTCGAACGACTCTTTACGATACAGCGCTTCTCGAAGATCGACATGAATTTCATGAACCAGATCCGCGATCATATTCACCATGGAAATATCGACAGCGCACGGTCGCTTTGCAAAAACACGAACAGCCCGGTGGCCAGGATGGTCGATAAAGGTTTGATGCGCCTGGGCAAGCCTGTCCGTGAAATCGAAGCCGCCATTGAAAATGTGGGCAAGCTGGAGATTTACAAGATGGAGAAAAACGTCAACATCCTCGGAACCATTGCCGGTATTGCCCCGATGTTCGGATTCCTCGGTACGATCTTTGGCGTAATCAAAATATTCTACCAGATATCCCTCGAAAACAGCCTGGAGATTAACACCATTTCCGGCGGACTCTATGTAAAAATGATTACCAGTGCGGCAGGATTGTTGGTGGGAGTAATTGCATACGCACTGTACCACTATCTTGTTCACAAAATTGACAGAATTATCAATAAGATGGAGATCAATGCCGTGGAGTTTATTGATTTATTGGAGGAGCCTGTGAAGGGGTGAGGAAGGTTTAAGTCAAAAGTCAGAAGTCAAAAGTCAAAAGTCAGAAGTCAAAAGTCAGAAGTCAAAAGTCAGAAGGCAGAAGTCAAAAGTCAGAAGGCAGAGGACAATAAAAAACTGGAAGTACAAATTTAACAATCAAACGGCTGTGAACTGTGATCCCGATAGCTATCGGGAGTGAACCGTGAACTAAAAACAGCTCAATAGATAGATAAACATGAATTTAAGACGAAGAACAAAAGTAGTAGGGGAAGTTTACACTTCCTCGTTGAACGACATCATGTTTTTCCTGCTTTTGTTTTTCCTGATTACTTCTACGCTGGCCACCCCGAATGTGCTGAAGCTGTTATTGCCGAATGCGAAAAGCGGCAGCCAGTCGGTGAAGCATCCGGTTACCATTGCCGTGACAGCCGATCTTCAGTATGCCGTAAACAATACGCCCGTTTCGGCAGACCAGTTGGAGCCAGTTCTGGCAAGCCTCATCCAGGGACAAACAGATCCTGCTGCATTATTGAAAGTAGATAAGACCATACAGGTTCAGAACCTCGTTGACCTGTTGGATATAGGCAACCGGTTGAAAATAAAAATGGTTCTCGCCACACAAACTTCGGGTAAGAAATAAATATCATGGACGCCTCCATTCGTGCGCGATCAATTACATTGACCCTGTTGATTCACCTGGGCATCTTTTTGCTGCTGCTTTTCTTTGTGATGAAGACACCCATTCCGCCATTTGCGGAAGCCGGCGGCGGTGGCGGAGTTATTGTAAACATCGGATACGTTGAATCAGCCAGCGGCGATGTGCAGCCTATGAGCCAGCAGACTGCCATCGATCCTGTCGCAGAGAAAGTAAAACCGGCTCCCCAGCAGGAAGAGCAAATCGCCACCCAGGAATTTGAAGAGTCGCCGGTAACGAAGGTGAAGAAGGAAGAAAGCAAGGTCAAGGTTAAAACGGAAACAAAGCCTGCACAGGAAGTAAAGAAAGTCACCGAGCCGGTGAAGACGGTAAATAATGCAGCGCTTTATAAAGGTAAAACCACGAGCAGCACATCCCAGGGTACGGCAACTACAGGTACCGGCGACCAGGGCGATAAGAACGGCGACCCGCTGTCAAAATATTACGGCAAGAACGGTTCCGGCGGACCGGGCACCGGCATCGGTACGGGGGAAGGTCCGGGTACCGGACCTGGAAAGGGCGGCATGAGTTATACGCTCGACGGACGTAAAATGATCCAATCCCCGACAGTCGACGACCGTTCCCAGGAAACCGGAAAAGTGGTGGTCTCCATCACCGTAGATAAATCAGGAACGGTGATCGCCGCTATTCCCGGCTACAGGGGTTCCACCACCACCAGCGCCTATCTTTTTTCCAAAGCCAAGGACGCGGCCATGAAGGCCAAATTCAATCCCAGCTCCGACGGAGCCGATATTCAGAAGGGAACGATTACTTTTGTATTCGTAGTACAGTAACATCTACGAATACGAATAGGTACGAATCTACGAATTTACGAATCAGTCCGTTCCTGTTTCACCTTGCATTCTTTTCTTAACTCTGCGCTTTTGCGCCTCTGCGGTAAAATTTGCATCCATGGATTACGGTCAAACTCTTGATTACCTATATGCTCAACTTCCCATGTTTCACCGCATCGGGGCGGCGGCGTACAAGGCTGATCTTAAAAACACGCTGGCCATTTGCGAATTGCTGCAGCATCCTGAAAATAAATTCAGGAGCATTCACATTGCCGGCACCAATGGAAAAGGAAGCACGTCGCATATGCTGGCCGCCATTCTGCAATCGGCCGGATATAAAACGGGGTTATATACTTCTCCTCATCTGAAAGATTTCCGGGAGCGCATCCGCATCAACGGTGAAATGATACCGCAGGAAACCGTAACCGCTTTTGTGGAACGTCACCGTGCGGACTTCGACAAAATACAGCCTTCCTTTTTTGAATGGACTGTCGGACTGGCTTTTGATTACTTTGCCAAAGAGCAGGTTGACATAGCCGTCATCGAAACGGGGCTGGGAGGGAGGCTGGATTCCACGAATGTGATTACGCCGCTGCTCAGCGTCATCACCAACATCGGCAGGGACCACATGAACCTGCTGGGCGATACGGTGGAGAAGATTGCCGAGGAGAAAGCAGGCATAATCAAGGAAGAAGTGCCTGTGGTGATCGGCCAGACGCAGGAAGATGTCATGGAAGTGTTCCTGGAGAAGGCGGAGGAGATGAATGCGCCCATTGTTTTTGCCGATCAGAATTTTTCTGCGGAAGTGGAACCTTCCGGTACTCACCTGCAGGTGAAAGTAAGCAGTCACCGGGATTCGGGATTGCATTACTTTGCTCTCGACCAGCGGGGATTTTACCAGGTGCATAACCTGGTGACGGTGCTGCAGGCTGTAGAGGAACTGGCTAATGGAGGCTGGAATATTCCAAAGCACGCTGTGGAAGAAGGATTGAAAAATGTAAACCGCCTCACCGGACTGCAGGGGCGTTGGCAGGAGCTTTCCAAATCCCCGCCCACATTTTGCGACGTAGGCCATAATGAAGACGGCATCCGGGAAGTGATGGATTGCATTGGCCGCACACCGCATCATAAATTATTGATGGTGGTAGGAGCCGTATCCGACAAGGCCATCGACAATATGCTGGATAGACTGCCATCGCATGCATCCTATTTTTTCTGCAAGGCCGATACGCCCCGTTCCATGGATGCCGGCGAACTCAGGCAAAAAGCCGAAGGGTACGGACTAAAAGGAGAGGTATTTAAAAGTGTAAAAGAAGCCCTGGCGGCAGCCCAATTGCAAGCCGATGAAAATGACCTTGTTGTGGTTACGGGGAGTTCCTTTGTGGTAGCGGAAGTGGTTTGAAATTTTGATTTTTTTATTCCAAAAAGTATCTATCTTTGCCATCCCAAAAAATCAGAAGTGGTTTTTTGAATAAATGGGAGCATAGCTCAGCTGGTTCAGAGCATCTGCCTTACAAGCAGAGGGTCACAGGTTCGAACCCTGTTGCTCCCACCAATACAAACCGAAAGCCCTTGCAAGTGAATAACTTACGAGGGCTTTTCTTTTGGAGGTACAACATAGGTACAACAAACGACCATTTTGCGCTGGTATTTGTTGATTTAATGGCTGAAAAATCTACACCCGAACCTGAGAAAATCATTCTTTTTGAGAATTTAGCACTAAGATAGGCTACTTTGCATCCGATTGCAAAACTTTTTGTCTTTCCCATTCTTATTAAATAAAAATAAATAATTGTTAAGCTATTGATTACTAATACATTCTCTGACTTTATATCCTACGAGAAAGAACATGAAGGCAAAATCATTTCGTAGATTGGCAAGAAGGAAGCTTTAAACTTAATAGGATCTATATGAAAATAATTTCAACGTTATCGTATTCTATTTTGCTCCTTGTATCGCTATTTATTAAAACAGATAAAACATTTGCTCAATCCCCTTCCTGGATTTGGGCAAAATCAATGGGGTCAACAAATAATATGGATTATGGTTTTTCAGTCTCAACTGATAATATTGGTGACTCATATTATACAGGAACATTTTCCGGAACAGTTGACTTTGATCCAGGTCCAGGAGTCTTTAATTTAACATCACCTCCTTTATGGAGTTGTTTTATTTCCAAATTGGATTCATACGGTAATTTAGTCTGGGCATATTCAGTTGATACTGCACAAGGGTCTAAAATTACGCTTGATGCTGCAGGAAATGTTTACATTACGGGGTGGTTTTATGGAACGTCAGATTTTGATCCGGGCCCTGGTATATATAATTTGACTTCCGGGGCTGCTGCATCCATCTTTATTACTAAAGTCGATAACGGAGGAAATTTTATTTGGGCGAAACGGATATGTGGAGCATCTGGGAATGACGCAAGCTATGGAATTGCGATTGATACGGGTTCCAATGAAGCGGTATTTATAACAGGTGAATTTGATCAAACAGAAGACTTCGATCCGGACACCGGCGTATATAATCTAACCCCAGCAGGTAATGAGGATATTTTTATTTGTAAATTAGATGGTTCCGGAAATTTTGTTTGGGCGAGGAAAATAGGAGGTATTTCGCAAGATTGTATTGGTTGGGATATTGCAATCGATCCTTCAGGATCAGGGGGCATTTATTCTACTGGTGAATTTAGTGGTACTGTAGATTTTGATCCAGGTCCTGGGGTCTATAATCTGACTGGCGGTGGGGCATTCATTTCCAAAATAGACAGCTCTGGTAATTTTGTTTGGGCAAAGAAAGTTAATGGTTCTTATGGTTATGGCATTGGGATAGAGCCATCTGGAACTAACACTGTCTATATAACGGGAGAGTTTTATGGTACAGTAGATTTTAATCCTGATTCTGTTGCAGTATTTAATATGGCTTCAGCAGGTTCATTTGATGCATTCATTTTGAAACTTAGTCCAACCGGAGATTTCATTTGGGCTAATGAAATGGGAGGTTCCGGTGGATTGGATGCAGGGAAAGATATTTTCATTGATTATTCAGGTAATGTCTATTCCACTGGAACATTCGGTGGGTTAGCTGATTTTGACCCTGGTGCGGGCAGCTATAATATTGGTTCTAATGGGTTACGTGATATATACGTTTCAAAATTGGATAGTTCCGGGAGTTTTCAATGGGCAAAACGCATAGGAGGCACCCAAGAAGATTTTGCAATGGGACTTGCTCTTGACCCTCTAAATAATGTTCTCCTTACTGGATATTACAGAAGTCCCAATATGGCTGTTGGATCAACAACATTAACAAATTCAGGTGGAACAACCTGGGAGTCTGATATATTTATGGCCAAATTGGATCATCTTTTAACAGGAATTGAATCGGTAACTTACAGTAATGAAATCTCTATTATCCCGAATCCTGTTACGGACAAATTAACAATTCTAAATAATAAGAAATCACAAATTGATCGGATTGAAATTTATGATGTACTTGGAAAGAAGCTAATCCAAAATGGATTTTCTGAAAAAAACGATGGATATGTAATTGATGTTTCGCAGTTATCTTCCGGATTATATTCGGTTATCATTTACACAGAGAAGGCCAGAAGCGCAATGAAACTCTTAAAGTTGTAATATACACGATTGTGGAGGTCTGCTTTCATTTACCGGACTTAACCAGTTCTTCCATCACTAAATCCCTGCCCATTAGCTCTTCCGCAGGCATCTGCCAGTACATAGCCTGAGTAGAATTTTAACGCTTGCCATCTGATTATTTGGTTAATGGGTACAACAATAGGTACAACAATCTCTTCCTTTATTAGCACTCTCATTCATTCAGGTGCTAATGTACGAACATGTAACCTATTGATAATCAGATATAAACGCGCATAAATGTGCAAAAGAGTGCAGAAAGTTTAGAACTGTTGCTCCCACTTCAAAATCAAGGAGTTACAAGGTGAAGACCGAGTAGCTCCTTTTTCATTTGCACAAGATTTGCACAATTAACCCTTCTAAAGTCATTTTTTTGTTGTTGGTTGCCATCCCAGGAACATGGTCCTGGTGGCAAATTCAATAGACCAACGCTGTCAATTTACTTTGAGCTTTACAGATGAAGTTGATGTAGATTTAAGTTCTTACGGTAAGGGAATATATCATTTTAAAGTTACAGATGGTGAACTTGAAAGTAGTATCCAGGTAATTATAGAATGAAGTTTTTGTTCTGTCCTTTTTACAAGAAAACGTCACAGCCCTAATAATTTTTCGTATTGCGATCGAGGGGTTTTTGTGACCAGCAAGCTACAGATCTCGAGAGTAACGTTTTTGGCAATGTTCGTTATCCTATCAGTGGAAAATCATTATTCAATGTTTGTTCATTCCGGTAAGTGGATGAGGGAATTTCTCAGAAAATAAGTTCATTTGAAAAGCCGGTTTTGTCTGTATACTGTTTTTAGAACCGATCAAATTTTTCAATGAAGTTTTGCCGGGTTAGGTGCCGGTGGATTAAACTGAAAAATCCCTTCCAACAATTAGCTTTGTATTGTAATTGACAAGGTATTTCTATGAGCCAAAACTTTTAAGTCATGACAAGAATCATATCGGCTACCCGTTACAACGCTTTATCTTAATGCGGTAAAGTATGAGAAAGCTATTGTTTTTTTTACTTGTTGCCTGTCATTCAGCCCTTGCCCAGGATGCGCATGACATTGTACGCCGTGCCGATGAGCGCGCACGCGGCAAATCTTCCGAAGCGGTGATGAATATCGACATTGTTCGGCCGACATGGTCGAGAAAGATGTCCATGAAAGCCTGGTCGAAAGGCAAAGACTATGCGATGATCCTGCTCACGGCCCCGGCCAAAGAAAAAGGCACCGTTTTCCTGAAACGTAGCCGGGAAGTATGGAACTGGATACCCTCCATTGAACGCAACATCAAGCTGCCCCCGAGTATGATGGGGCAGAGCTGGATGGGCACGGATTTTACAAACGATGATCTCGTCAAGCATGCCAGCCTGGCCGATGATTTCACCGCTTCAATTCCCGGTGAAGATACGCTGCTGGGCCGTGCATGTTACAGGATCCGCCTGGTCCCCAGGCCTGAGGCGGCTGTGGTCTGGGGCAGGATCGTGCTTTGGATTGACAAAAAGGACCTGATGATACTTAAATCAGAATACTATGACGAAGACGACGCGCTCGTAAACACGATGGTGGCCACGGAAGTGAAGTTGTTTGGCGGAAAGCTACTCCCTTCCCGGGTGGAGATGGTTCCTGCAGGCAAAAAGGGACAGAAAACGGTGCTCAGTTACGATTCTCTTTTATTTGACATGGATTTTCCCGACAGTTTTTTCAGCAGTCAAAATATGCAACGGGTCAAATGATCTTCCGCCTGGCATGGAGAAATATCTGGCGCAACAGGCGCCGCACCCTGCTCACCATGGCATCGGTATTTTTTGCCGTCGTGCTTGCCACCCTGATGATGAGCATGAAGGAAGGAATCTATACAGGCATGATGGATGCCGTCATTGGTACCTATACAGGATATGGCCAGGTACATGCGAGAGGGTACTGGGAGGAAAGAACGCCTGACAACAGTTTTGAAGCGACGCCGGAATTATTAACCGGCATACGAAATACCCGGGACATCCTCCAGGCCGTACCGCGCCTGGAAGGTGTGGCCATGGCTGCTTCCGCCACCGCAACGCATGTGACGGCGGTCGCGGGGATGGATATGCAACTTGAAGAGGCAACCGGCAAGCTCAACAAAAGAGTGATACGGGGAAAGTACCTCGCTCCTGGCGATCGGGCTGTGCTGCTGGGCAATGAACTTGCGGCGTACCTGCATCTCGGCACCGGCGATACGGTGGTGCTGCTTGGGCAGGGATATCACGGGGCCGGGGCGGCAGGAAAATATCTTGTCAAAGGCCTCATCCGCTTCGGATCGCCGGAGCTCAGCAGGCAGCTGGTGATTATGCCGCTGGCGGCAGCCCAGGAATTTTACGGGATGGAAGGCCGGATCAACAACCTGGTTCTTCACTTTGAAAACCCGGGCCGTGCAGAGGGCGTGCTGGATTTCCTGCGCCAAAAGCTCGGCGCCGGCTATGAAGTGATGGGCTGGAAGGAGACGATGCCGGGAATTGAAAATATGATCCGTACCGACCGGGCTGAAGGATATGTCTTTATGTTCATCCTGTACATGGTCGTTTCCTTCGGCATGTTCGGCACCATCCTGATGATGCTGGCCGAAAGGAAGCATGAATTCGGCGTCCTCCTCTCGCTGGGCATGCAGCGAAGATTGCTGGCCATGGTGGTTTGCCTGGAAACCGCGCTCATCGCTGTCTCCGGGGCGGTGGCAGGCATGCTGGGGGCCTGGCCCGTATGCTATTATTTTTTCAGGAATCCCGTCGCCCTCGGCGGCGACCTGAAAAAGATGACGGAAGAGTACGGGCTGGAAGCTTTGCTGCGGGCTTCCATCGACCCTTCCGTTTTTATCCGGCAGGCCACGGTGGTCCTGCTTATTGCCTTGTTCCTTTCCTGTTATCCCTATATTAAACTGCTGCGGTTGCAACCGACAGCTGCAATGAGAAGCTGATGCTGATACAAATGGCATGGAGAAATACCTGGCGCAACCGGATACGCAGTGCCGTGGTGATCTGTGCCCTTGCCTTGGGCATCTGGGCCGGTCTTTTTGTGTCGGCATTTGTCCATGGCATGATGCAGCAGAAGATCGACAGCGTGATTGATATGGAGCTGTCGCATGTCCAGCTGCATGCCCGGGGGTTCCGCGACGATTTCTCCGTCAGCCTTACCATTCCCGGCGCCGCCGGCATCCGCGATGGGCTACTAGCCGAGTCGTCCGTCATGGGCGTGTCGGCGCGCACGGTGGGCTTTGTGATGCTGTCGACAGCCCGGGCATCCGGGGGTATCCGGCTTTCAGGCATTGTGCCGGACGAGGAACGTGTGGTTACGCACCTCGACGGCAAGGTGGCAGAAGGCGGTTTCCTGGATAAAGGCAAGCGGAATCCATTGCTGATCAGCGAAGAGACAGCCAAAAAATATGAAGCCACGATCGGATCTAAAATGGTGCTGACATTCCAGGATAAGGACGGTGAAATCGTGGCGGCGGCATTCCGCGTCAACGGGATTTACCGTACCGGCAATACCATGTACGACGCGGCCAACGCCTTTGCCCGCCGGGAAGATGTGCAGGCGCTGGCCGGGCTCGGCGATTCCGTGCATGAACTCGCCGTGCTCCTCCGTGACAACAGCGCCACCGACAGCCTGGTAAAAAAATACCAGGGCCTCCGTCCCGACCTGGAAGTGTTATCCTGGATGGACCTTTCGCCCGGCATGCGTTACATGGTTGGCGTCATCGACATGTATACCGTCATCATCATGAGCATCGTGCTGCTGGCGCTGCTCTTCAGTATCATTAATACCATGCTCATGGCCGTGCTGGACCGTGTGCGTGAGCTCGGCATGCTGATGGCTGTCGGCATGAGCCGGCGCAGGATCTTTTCGATGATCCTCATCGAAACATTTTTCCTGGCCCTGGTGGCTACGCCTGCCGGCCTCTTCCTGGCCTGGGCTTCCGTGACCTGGTTCGGCCATGCAGGGATCAACCTCGGCGATGCTGCCTACGGCGACCTGGGTTACTCCAACATCATATACCCGGCGTTGGATGCGCCCGAATATTTAAAAGTAACGACCCTGGTGCTGGTGATGGCGCTGCTCGCAGCCCTTTACCCGGCGCGCAAGGCCCTGTCGCTGAAACCTGTTGATGCCATCCGGAAAATATGAAAACAGTTATCGAAACACACGACGTATGCAAAATCTACAAAGCAGCGGTTCCCGTCAACGCAGTAGATCATGTGACCCTTTCCATCAACGAATCTGAATTTACGGCACTCGTGGGTCCGTCGGGATCGGGGAAGACCACCTTGCTTAACCTGCTTGGCGGCCTCGACCGTCCTTCCTCCGGCTCCGTGCGGGTGCATGGTACGGACCTGAATACCCTCAGTGACAGCGAGCTGATACGCTTCCGCCTGCAGCACATTGGTTTTGTTTTCCAGAGTTTCAACCTGGTGCCGGTGCTGACGGCCAGGGAAAACGCCGAATTCATTTTGTTGCTCCAGGGAGTTCCGAAGCGGGCGCGCAACGAACGCGTGGAAGCTTTGCTCCGTGATGTTGGACTGCCCGATAAAATGGACAGCCGTCCCGACCAGCTATCCGGGGGACAGCAGCAGCGCGTAGCTGTGGCGCGTGCGCTGGCGTCGCGGCCCGATTTCGTTCTTGCGGATGAACCCACGGCGAACCTCGACGGCCGCTCCGCGTCGCACCTGCTCGACATCATGGAACACCTCAACCACGAGGAAGGCATGACCTTCCTGTTTTCAACGCATGATCCGCGCGTCATTGAAAGGGCCCACCGGATCATCACCCTGGAGGATGGCAGGATTCGTTCGGACGAACACCGCAACCCGCACGCATGAGAAGCCGCATCCTGTTTCTTTCGATGGTATGCCTGTTTGCAGCGAGCCATGCCGGGGCGCAGGATGCGCTGCCCGATGCCGAACTGCACGGATACCTGAAAAACATGCAGTCGTTTTATGCCGATGGCATGGCGGATACAACGGTATCCTCAGGCCTCCTTCACAACCGGCTTAATTTCAAGAGCCGCCTGGACAGCCATTTCACTTTTCGCATGGAGGTGCGTACCCGTATTTTTTACGAAGAGCAGGTAAAACTTCCCGGTTTTTCAGATGCAGCCGGAACCGACAATGGTTATTTCGACATGACGGCCGTATGGCTTGACGAACCGAACGTGGTCGCCGCAAGCGCCATCGACCGGGTTTCCATGCAGTATGCCGGGAACAAGATCACGGTGACAGTTGGCCGCCAGCGCATCAACTGGGGGATTCTGACGGTCTGGAATCCGAATGATATTTTTAATGCGTACAATTATCTTGACTTTGATTACGAAGAGCGGCCCGGAACGGATGCGGTTCGGATTCAGTACCAGCCCGGTGTTTCTTCCGTTGCCGAAAGCGTGTTTGCGCCTGGACGAAGCCATAACGAGGACATCGCGGCATTCCTTTGGCGCTTTAACCGCATGCAATATGATTTCCAACTGCTGGGCGGATGGTACCGCGGAAACCCGGTGGCCGGCCTGGGATGGGCGGGAAGCATGTTCGATGCGGGATGGAAGGGCGAGGCAACCTGGCTTCGCGACAGCGGTGGTTACAACCTGGCGGCAGCCGTCATGGCTGATTATTCCTTCCAGGGACAATGGTATGTTTCCGCCGCTGCGCTGTACATCAGAGATCCGTCGCCGCTATCCGGATCCACTTTCCAGGCCCTGGGCGACATCACCACCATTACCCGCCTGATGCCGTTTCCCTGGTCCTTCTATGCAGGGATGGCGCATTCTTTTACCCCGCGCTTTTCGGGGAATGCCGCCGTCATCTATTCTCCCGAACAGGAACATACCATCCTCTTTCCGTCGCTGCAATACAACGTGCTTACCGACCTGGACCTGGATTTTTTCGGACAGTTTTTCTTTGATTCAGTAAATGGGAAATACGGGAATACCGGAAACGCCTTGTTCTTCAGGTTGCGATGGAGCTTTTAATAAGGGCACAGGTTCTTGGATATTTTGTGCTTACTGAATAAGGATTTTTTGTACAAAATTCCTTCGTTCATATTGTATCCTAAGAAAATAAACTCCTGGTCTTAATCCCGTACAATCTAATTGCCAATACTGCGCTGAAATCCGGGATGTCGGTACATAAGAAATCTGGCCTAAGGTGTTCATTAATTGAGGAATTGATATTGGAGGATTTTCTAAATAAATATTAACAATATCATTGGACGGATTAGGAAATACAGAAATGGCAGTTGAGTCAAAACGTATATTGTTCACAGCACTTATGGTGTCACAAATGCTACCACTATCCGCACCTAACTTATAATAGGGAAAGTTTGGAAGCGTATACGAGTTATAGCTTGGAAGTTTTAAGCCATGTTGAATAACATTGCATGTTAACCCGGCACTATCAGGGTTCATGATGACATGCAAATAGCTTGTTCCATTAGAAGTATTGAGATAAATTTTATTATCCGGGGCTAATTGAGCAAGATAAAAATATGTACGAAATGGAGGGTTCGGATCAGAAAATCCATCGTATGTAGCAACTGTTATTCTTGATGAATCAATATTTGGTGCTTGCAAATCATATTGATACAAATATTGTGTGGAGGAGACATATAAGTAATTTGACGTTGCTGAAAAAGCTACCCCACGCGCAGCAGGAGTGTCGGGAATTGCAATATTTACCGGATTGCTGAATAATCCGGAACAGCGATCAAAATCTAAAATCTCCAGATCTATTTCATTGTTTGCCTTTGCAAATTTTCTTCCGTCTCTTGAAAATACGGCTTGTCCTGAACTGCCTACACCATTTTGAATTCCGATATGTTGTGTATCTGCTGGTGCGATCCCATTTGGCGTAATGAGCAACCGATAGTATATGTTTGAATACCAACGATGACTTATAAGCCACCAGTCTCGTCCATTGGCATGTTTAACGGCAGTAAGTTCTCCATTAACCAAAGTATCGCTGATAGCTGCCTGGTTTTTCTGTGTCACTGCGCCTAAGCCACCATTCAGTGCCATGTCCACTTTAGAATAAAACAGATCTTTTACTTGCCAGCCAAATGGACCTGGAAATTCGCCTGTTTCATGAAATAAATAATACATGGATGAATTTCCCGGATCTGGAATTATAATCGCGCCTTGTGCTAAAGGCAAACCGTCTAACCATAAATTAGTAAATGCACTTGGATTAATCCCGCTACCATTTAACATGGTATCATGGGATGCATCTGCAATATATGCCCCATTTGTATAAAAAAGAAGGGAACCGCCGGTATCGGATATGATTGCACAAGTATGACGAAACTCCATTGGAGCTGTTAAATAGCTGGTATCCGGTCCACCATTATTGAAATTGAGCAAAGACAGTCCATAAGGGCGACCACTGGCGCTGGCGTATCCCATAATCCAGGTATTGTCACGCTTTTGACTATAACAGAACAAATGAAACCCACATGCAATTATTAAAATAGTTTTTTTCACTCTAGAAATTTAAAACAAAATAGAATGAAATTCAATAATATTTTAGGGTTTGATGCAACATCCTAATGCATAACAAAAAAGCGACCCTTGGTTATGATATTTCCATTCGAAAAAATTGAATAGAAATACAAACTATTAGCAATATTTTCTGTACTAAACTGGAAATATGAGCCTGCGCTTTGGAACTGAATTTTTTTAATTTCATTCAATTAATAAAATAATCTGATTTTCTTTACGTTTAGACTTTGAAAAGCAAAGTACTTTCAAGCACAATAATCATGAAAAAGGATTACACAGAAACACGGCTGCGGAGGAAGATCCGGTTCCTCCTGCTATCATTTGCCATAGCACTTGCGCTTAGCGGGATAACGGCATTTCCGCTGGAATGGGAACTTTCCATACTTTCCACATTGACGCAGGATGCTCCGCCAGATTTAAAAGAATGGATTGACAGAGTGTATGCCGCACTCCACGATACGTACAGCAAATATCCTTTTATCGCCTACGGTACGGACTGGCTGGCATTCGCCCATATCGTCATTGCTGTAGCTTTTATCGGTCCGCTGATGGATCCCGTCCGCAATATCTGGGTCGTCCGTTTTGGTATGATTTCCTGCCTGATGGTAATTCCGCTGGCCCTGATTTGCGGCCCCATCCGCCACATTCCTTTTTACTGGCAGCTGATCGATTGCAGTTTCGGCATCCTCGGCATCATTCCCCTTGCGATGGCGCATCAATCTATTTTGAAACTGGAAAAGATCGAATCACCTAAAAAAGATATGGCCATTTGATTAAACGATACTTAACCAATCGTTTGTCAAAATGAAAATTCTCCTTGTTAACCCTCCGCATTTATCGATCGGAAGCAGGATGCCCCATGAACATTTGCCTCCCCTGGGATTACTCTCAATTGGTGGACCACTCATTGACGCCGGCCACCAGGTCGAACTGCTGGACGCGGATTTTAAACCGCTGTCACAGGATGAAATTCTCCGCGAAGTATCGGTACGGATGCCGGATGCCGTATTAATGGGCCATTCAGGGTCTACCTCAGCCCAGCCGATCATCAATGAGATTTCTCTAATGATCAAACGGCACATGCCTGGCATCCATACCATCGTTGGCGGTGTGTTTCCCACGTATCACTGGCATGAAATCCTGGAAGAAAATCCGTCCATTGATTTTATCGTCTGCGGCGAAGGCGAAGAGATTATCACCAATCTTATACAGGCCATAGAGGAGGGAAGGGATCTATGCACTGTCCGGGGCATTGCCTTCCGGAAAAACAACTTGCCTTATCGGAATGCAACGGCTGAAATAATAAATAACCTGGATGATTTCCGGATCGGCTGGGAGTTGATGGGAAATTATCATTACACCTATTGGGGCAAACGAAAAGCGGTGGTGCTTCAGTTTTCACGCGGGTGTCCGTATCCCTGCACGTATTGCGGACAAAGTCTATTCTGGAAGAAATGGCGTCACAGGGATCCCCAACTGCTGGCCGATGAAATTGAAATGCTCCATACTAAGTACGGCGTGAAGGTCATCAAATTTGCTGATGAAAACCCATCTTCTAATCCGCAGGCCTGGAGAGCATTCTTAGAATGCCTGGTGGCAAAGAACCTGAAGCTGATCCTGGTGGGTTCCATTCGCGCCGACAATATTGTACGGGACAAAGAATTTCTTCACCTCTACAAAAAGGCGGGGTTTGAACGGTTCCTGTTGGGTATTGAAAATTACGACGCTGTCGTTTTGGAAAAAATTAAAAAGGCAGGGACCATTTCAAAAGATAAGGAAGCCATCCAACTCCTGCGCCGGCACAATATTCTCTCCATGGCTACCTATGTGGTGGGTTTCGGAGAAGAAACCACACGGGACTTTTACAACAGCTTCCGCCAGCTCCTTTCATACGATCCCGACCAGGTGCAGCTTTTATATGTGACCCCACACCGGTGGACACCCTATTACGAAGATGTGAAAGAAAAGGAAATCGTCCTGACGGATCAGCGGAAATGGGACTATAAACACCAGGTTTTAGCAACACGGTTTTTAAAACCCTGGATTGTCATTCTCTATGTGAAGCTGATTGAAATTATGATGCAAACCCGGCCGAAAGCCATCTTGCGGCTGCTTTTTCATCCGGATGCCCGTTTGCGAAGCGCCATGCGCTGGTATACAAGAATCGGGAGGAGGGTCTGGTTCTGGGAGTTGTACCAGTTTTTCTTCGTCACCAAACTGACGCGGGAGCGAATCACAATGAAGGATTTCTGGGGGGAGGTGAAACCGAATTTAAAGGATGCACATTCTGCAAGTCCGATTTAAAAGCTTGCGATAAAAAGTGAACTTCAGTACTCCTGAATTTATGTTCAATTAAAGTCAGACTTTTCAACCTTCTTCAATACACTCTAATGTCGCATTCCATTTGACAATTTTATGGGTTAATGCATATTGAATCATGTCTGATTGGCTATTCAAATGCAGAAATTATTTTTTATGATTTGCTTGGAAAGAAAGTATTGCAGAAAAGATTGGAAATTAATGAGACAAATGCGATCTTTAATTTATCTAATTTTAGTGAAGGGATGTACACTTATCAAATATTGGCAGATAGTAATCAAGTTAAAAAGGGAAAGTTAGCAATTGTTAATTAGTTTTCTTTTGTGAAAAATATTAGAATAAATAAATATTTCATCGTATTTTATGTTTCAGTATTTCTTTATTGTTCCATGGTTTTTGGACAGGATTTTAAAAGAAATAATATATGGATGCTGGGAGCAAATAATCCTGTTAAATCGGGTGTCGATTTTAATTCTGGAAGTGTAACTACTTTTACGTTATCCCGACCCATGGATATGTTTATTACGAATGGTAGTATTTGTGATACATCCGGACAATTGTTATTTTATTCCAACGGTGATTATATCGCAAATAAAAATCATACGCGATTATTAAATTCCACTAATTTCAATCCAACCATAACGGGGGATACAGTAAATGGATTAAATATTGTTCAAGGAGTGTTAATTCTTCCTTATTGTGGATTGAGTAATAAATATATAATGTTTCATGAAAATCATGAAGATTTTTTCGCTCATGCCATGAACCAAAGTCAACCGACGAATCTTTGGTATTCGGTGATTGATATGGCTCTCGATGGAGGCTTTGGCGGAATAGATCCAACCAGCAAAACTGTACCTATAATTGCCGATACATTGTTAAAGGGAAGGTTGACTGCATGCAAGAATGGCAACGGCAGAGATTGGTGGGTAGTAACCCACCGTGACTTTAGTGATGTTTATTATAAAGTTTTAATTACTCCTGATACAATCACAGTTACAAGTCAACAAATCGGCTCTCAAATAATTTACGATCAAGTTGGACAAGCTGCATTTTCACAGCAGGGTGATCAATATGTAATACGAGGAGGGGGTTATAATTTTGATTTATTTGAATTTGATAGATGCGATGGAGTATTTAGCAATTATAGAATTGTTAATTTAATTGATATAATAAATAATGGGCAAGATACTTTAACACCCACGGGTTGTGCCTTTTCTCCAGGTGGCAGATATCTTTATGTGTGTAATAACATATACGTACACCAGTTTGACACTTGGTCAGCGAATATCAATTCAACGGATTCTATTGTTGCAATTTGGGATTCCACCTTTTCGCCATTGGCTACAACATTTTTTAATATGAATTTGGCTCCCGATAATAAGATCTATATTACGACTGCTAATGGTTCGAATGTCCTGCATGTCATTGAACACCCAGATAGTTTAGGAATGGGTTGTAACGTAATGCAGCATGGACTCCCCTTGCCGGCTTTAAATGCACCAGCATTGCCCAATGTCCCTAATTATGGACTGGGTGCATGGTTGGGAGGTCCCTGCGATACAATTACCTCAATAGCCAATATTCTTGATATGGAAAACAGATTTCTGCTATATCCAAATCCTTCTCAGGGCCCGATTCAAATTCGTATGACGTCTATTATGAATAGTAAATTTCAGATGAGATTATTTGATGCTCTAGGGCAATTGGCTTTTGAATCTACAATCAATCAATCCGAAATGCGTTTTGATTTGTCATTCTTACCAGACGGTGTTTACTTTCTCGAATTCAGTAACAATGAATTTATGATCCGTCAGCGATGGATTAGGCAAAACTGACTTTCGCTCTGACCTGTCCCCAAAAAATCGGACAATAGAATAATTACTTCTCAGTTTGCAAATGTTGTTTACTTTATTTCCGTTATATCGGAATGTAAGTACCCCCTAAATAACTGGACAGTTTTTCTTTGATTCAGCCAAAGGAAGTTACCAAAGCTCCGGAAGCGCCTTGTTCTTCAGGCTGCGATGGAGCTTTTAAGGAGAGGGATTACTCACCACCCGGTGATTCCGGGTCTTTGCCGGGATCTTCCACCATGTCGTCAAACAGGGTTTCTTCTTCGTTCTCAAATTCAGGATCCTGGCGGTAAGGATCTTCTGCATTCTGTTCCTTGTCGGTATACTCCTGTTCCCTGGTATAGCGGTTCCCCTGGCTGTCCTTCGTATCGGTTTTAGGTTTTTTATTTTTCATGTCGGGAAAGTCTCACTGAAATTTTGTTCTTGCTGTCTGCTAATAGCCGTGAAGGTCCGAAGGATGCTTACATAGCCAGCTGGCCTTCTTCATATTGCTGTGCGATCTGCTTTGCCAGGCGAAGCTGCTTTTCGACAAGAACAAAAAGCTCTTTTTTCAATTCCTTCAGCAGGGAAGTAAAATCGGCCATGGCCTTGCTCAGCTGCGCATGGTCGGCGGCTAGTTCCGCATGATCTTTTTCAAAGGCTTCAAGGTCCTGGGCGGCGAGCATGCGTTCATGCGTTCTCAGCGCGTCCTGCAAGTCAGGAAGTTCCTTACCGGTAAAGCCCATCATCTTCTGTTCAAGGGATTCAAGTTCCACGGTAGTTTGGGCGCGGATTACGCGAAGCCATGCCTTATCCACCAGGTGATTCATAAATGCCAGCTCGGTACGGAAAAATTCCATTTCCGATAACCAGTCAGTCACCTCGCGGTGGCGTTGGTCGTTTGATACAGGCAGCAGGTAGTCGGAAGTCGGAGGGGAGAGTAATTCAGTCATGGGATTGTTATTTTGTTAAAGATAAATACAGCCTCTTACGGATGCGATGACAGAAGTCAGCCATTTCGGGGTTTAGAGACGGATTTTAACTCCGGTAAGAAAAGGTCGCATAAATGTGAGCAACACCATCGCTTTCGGTGCAAAAAAAACGAAGCGCCTGCATTTTAATACCGTGGCTCTATTCGGATTTTGTCTTTGCCAACCCCGCTTTTTCCAGTTTCTTTTTTAGCGCGGCAGGCATTTCCCGGCAGGAACAATGGATGGCATGCATGCGGTGCCATTCCAGCCGCTGTTCTTCGGTAGGATTCTTCGGCATCCGGTGTTTCAGATGCCATTCCTTGTTTATTTTTCCCATGACTATTTTTTTTAATCCTACTTTGTCTGTACCGTGTTCTTCTTCTTCTCTTTTTCCTGTTTTTTATAATACCCACGGAACAGGAAATGATGTTTCAGGGCCTCCATGTTTTCATCCAGCTTTTGCGTGCTGCTGTCGATTTGCATCAGGCTGTTGCTGATATGTCCGGCCGCGAGCGAATCGTCTATGAGCATGTTGAAGGTTCCCTTGCTGTTGTTGATCCTGTCGAGCATCCGTTTCAAGGTTTGGGCGGAAGCCTCGATGGCTACGACCGCTTCGTTTACGCGGCTCACGGTTTGCTGTACATCGGAAGCAAGAACGGTATCCTTCGCCAGGTAACCGACCAGGCTGTTGCGGCGGTTCATCCCCCCGGCAAGTTCCGAGAAATCCCGGGTCATGGAATTCAGGTTGGCACTGACGCGATCCATGTTTTTCAGCAGGCTCCTGAAATTAACTGCCGGCGCCGTATCCAACAAGAGAGTATACAGCATGCCCTGCGCCTGTTGAATGGAGTCGGTGAGCTCCTTTAAATTTTCCGTAATCCCCATCACATTGCGGTTGGTTATTTCCAGCGTACGAAGCATTTCCCGCGTGTCGACCGCAGGCATGCCTCTCAGGGTATCGCCCTCCTCAATTGGAGAGCCCCCGGCATTGCCCGGCTCCATATTGACCAGTTGGTTTCCCATTAAGCCGTCGGTACCAATGCTTACGAAAGCGTTCTTGCGGATGTTGCCAACCGACTCTTTTTCGATGGATAATTCCACGCAAATCGTCGACTCATTCAGCAGTTGAATGGACTCCACGGTTCCCACATCGATGCCTGAATAGCGCACATTGTTGCCTTCCTGCAATCCTTTCGCGTCCTGGAATATGACATACAGGCGTACCGTATCTCCGAACATATTCCGGTTGTTCCCGATAAAATACAGCGCCGTAACCAGGAAGATCATTCCGGCAATCACGAATATTCCCAGCTTTACATTCCGTATGAATTCTTTGTTCATATACTGTTGATAAAGAAAGCGTGAATTTTAGGATCCGTACGGCGGGCCAGTTCATCGAATGTTCCTTCCGCGTAATTGATTCCGTCGATAAGTACGATGAGCCGGTTGGCGATCAGCCGGGCGCAATGCATGTCGTGGGAAATGATGATGGACGAGGCATTGTATTTTTTCTGCATCTCCAGCATCAACCGGCTGATCTCACTGGCCGTGATTGGATCCAGTCCCGTCGTGGGTTCGTCATACAACATGATTTCCGGCTTCAATACCAGCGACCTGGCCAGGCCAATCCGCTTTTTCATCCCGCCGGAAAGTTCGGAGGGCATCAGGTTGATGGCATGCAATAATCCCACATCGCTTAACGATTCCGCAATCAGCTCTTTAATTTCTGATTTCGTCAGATGGCGACCGTGTCTCCGCAGGGCAAATTCCAGGTTTTCACGTACAGTCATGCTGTCGTACAAGGCGCTGTTCTGGAAAACGAAACCGATTCTCGCGCGCATTACATCCAGTTCATGCCGTTCCATCCGGCCGACTTCGTGACCAAACACTTGCAGCGATCCGCCGTCATATTCCAGCAAGCCGACAATGCACTTGATCAGCACCGATTTGCCGCATCCTGATTTTCCCAGGACGACAAGATTTTCGCCCTGGCTGAGATGCATGTTGAAATCGGTCAGAACCCGGTTGCTTCCGAAAGCCTTTTGCAGGTGTGCGATGGAGATCACCGGGTTCGCGGAGGAATCCGGGCCCGGGACCTGCTTTTTGATGACTTGCGCTTCCATCATATATAGCCTAAGAAACCGGTTATTTGTACAACCACCAGGTCAATAACAAATACAAGCAAGGAGGCAGCCACGACGGCGGCATTGGCCGAACGCCCCACACCTTCCGTTCCTTTCTCTGTATGGTAGCCTTTATAACAGGCTACCAGTCCGATCACAAATCCGAAGAAAAAGCTTTTGATGAAGGCAGGAATCACATCGGAAAATTTAAGGGCGTCAAACACTTGCTGGAAAAATAAGGTCATGCTGATTGCTCCCTTCAGCTTGACGGCAAGGTAAGCCCCGAATAACGCAATCGTATCCCCGACGACGATCAATACCGGCACCATCAGTGTGGTTGCGAGAATCCTTGAAACCACTATGTATTTAAATGGGTTGGTGCCGCCAACCTCCATGGCATCGATTTGTTCAGTTACCTTCATGGAGCCCAATTCGGCACCGATGCCGGACCCGATTTTTCCCGCGCAAATGAGTGCAATGATCACGGGCCCGATTTCACGAATGATGCTGATGCCCACCATGGCAGGAAGCCACGATTCGGCCCCGAATTCAACGAGGGTAGGCCGGGATTGCAGGGTAATTACCAGGCCGATGATGAAGGCCGTTATACCCACCAGGGGCAGCGACCGGTTACCGATCTCGAACGATTGGCGAAGAATTTCCTTCCACTCATAAGGAGGTAAAAAGACCTCCTGGAAAAAACGCCCCGCGAATCTCGTCATGTCGCCGGCCTGGTAGAAAAATCCCCGGCTGGATCCCGGAAACAAGCCGCCAAGAAATCCTGGCGGGTTTTTTTCGTTGGGTTTTGATTCGTGAAGCGCTGGCATGGTGATTCGGTGAATGCGATAGACCCGGATGGATGCTGTGAATAAGTTATTGCGGCAGATTCCCGGCTTTCTCCCGGTTCACATACTTCTTTCGGTGGGATTTATAGGCTTCCTCAATGGTATGGGATGCGGATAAATCAGTTTCTCTTTTTGCCAGGTGGGCAAGTTTCCTGTAATATTTACCAAGAAGCTCAATTTCCTGCTCCGTGAGATCTTCCACGTCAATCAGCCGGTTGCTTGGTCCCTGGAGGCTGGCTACCAGTTCATTCAGTTTCAAATGAATCGCTTTGGAGTCTTTGTTTTGCATTCGCTGAATAAGAAACACCATCAGGAAGGTAATGATCGTGGTTCCGGTATTGATAACCAGCTGCCAGGAATCCGAATAACCGAATACCGGACCGGTAAGAATCCACACAATAATGATTGTTACTGCGGTAATAAACACCCCGGTGGTTCCGCTGAATGTTGTGGCCGTATGCGCCAATCGTTCAAAGACGTGAGGCTTTTTAGAATGCTGACGTTTATTGGATTGGTTCATTTACCGCTGAAGTATTTTCTTACATAGGCTTGCCGCTGGTTTTTTGTCATGCGGTCGGCAGGCTCCAGGTGAATCCTTGTGTTTCGGCAAGTCTTGCCTTTACGTACTTTATTGTAGAACTCGCTCATGGCATGAGACGGGCCAAAAAGAACAATTTCGTCGTAAGGTTCAACCCGGCTTGAAAGGGATTCAAAATATTCGGCCTTCATCGATTCCATTTTGCGGTGGACGGAATATTCGTTGTTCGTCGACCTGAAATTGCCCAAACGCATTCCCGTTGCGCCCTTGCCGGGGAGCCGTGGAGGCCGCTGCCTGCAACGGAGACTTTCCAGTTCTCCTTTTTCGGGATCAATCAGGTAAGCTTTGGTTTCATCCATCCAGATTCCAAGATAGTTGAGGTGGGTTTTCATGGTTTATTATTTTAATTAGAGAACGTATTGTCAATAAATGCCGCTTTCTGCTCCGGTTTGTAGCTGCCGGGAAACTCCTTGAAGAGCATCTGCAGGGTCCGTTGGATCACTTTTTGGTTTTCCGCAAGGTCGTCGCTTACGATCCCTGCCAGGGAAGCCTGCCAGATGACCCGGTTGCTGTTCCGGTCGGCAACGAATACATGAATGCTGCCTTCCGTAAATTCATAGGACCTGATTTTGCATTCGGGCCATTTGTTGTAATCATCCACACGGTCGCAGCTTCTGTACATAAATTTCTTATCCTGGATGGTGACGGCCAGTCCAACCATCAGGTCGGGCAAGCGGTCCTCGATCCGGTAGTATTTTTTCATTTCCGTTTCAATGGCATCCTTGATATACTCTTTCATTTTCGGGGAACGATAGCCTGCATGATCCGGGCTCATCACCTGGAAATCATCCAGGCAAACTGAAACGGTTTTATAGGAGGTGAAATCAACGGAAGGGTCGAATTCGGATTGGACCCGGGAAGTTTCACATCCGGGCAACAAGACCATCAATAACCACAGAATTGACTTTGCTTTCACAGTATTACGAATCTACGTTTCCTAAAATTAGCAGGCGACTGGCTCCCGATCCATGAGTAAAGTTGCATGGCTTCATGACCTTTGTCATGCGCGCAGCCGGTTAAAGGGTGTCTGTTTTTTCGATGCGCATAGCCGGGGTTGGCGAGACGGCGGGAGGGCATCCGCAAAGAAATAGTTGGCGGCGGGAACAGGAAACGACGGGCGTGTCACGCCACGGCTTTTGCTATCGTCGGAGAAGCCATGCTGGCTGCTGGAAATAAATTGAATATTTCCTGGCGTGGATGACATCGCTCATTGTCGCCGGGCAGCACCCTGTATAACTTTGAGTCGTTAATTTATCATTCACTCTTAAAATAAAAAGTCATGTCAACCTTATCATTAAAAAAAAGTTTGCTCCCGGGGTGGACCCAGGGCATGTTCGACACAGACACACTGTTTGGCAGGAACCTGTTTGATTTCAATGGCGATTTTCCGGGATGGAACCTGGCCACGCGCGTTCCTACTGTGAATATCCGCGAAAAAGACAAAAATTATTTGCTGGAAATGGCCGTTCCGGGAATGGAGAAAAGTGATTTCCACATCAGCGTAGAAAACAACATGCTGACGATCAGCTGCGAAAAAAAGGACGAGACTACGGAAAAGAAATCCGACTATACAAGAAGGGAATTTTCCTACAATAGTTTCAGCCGTTCTTTCAGCTTACCCGAAAACTCCCTGCCTGAAAAGGTCGATGCGAAGTATGAAAACGGAATGCTGATGCTCATTATTCCAAAAAAAGAAGTGACAGTGGCAAAAGCACTAAAGGAAATCAGGGTTATGTAAGAAGTCACCAGGCCGTTAAGAAGTTTTTCAGTTTTCATTTAACCGTCACCCTGCATGGGGTGGCGGTTTTTTTAATAGCATTGTTTGCATCAACGGGATTCCTGTTCAGGAAGATGTGCATGCCGCTTAGAATCCCTGGCATTCAGCCAAACGCTGATGACCAGGCAGGCAAGGAAACAGGCAGCCGTTCCCGCTTCAACAGCTTTTTCCGGCAGGTTGATGCCCGATATTTTCAAAATCAGGAAATGAATGTAGGAACGGCTCTGGTCGAAATAGCCGAGGTGTTCTCTGACGTGCCAGTGCCAATCCGTGCAAAAGCAGTATCCCCAGCCATACCGGATTCCCAGGACAAACCAGGAGAAGGCTACCAGCAACAGGCTTACCAGGTTCAGCTTTCTTGTTTTTGGAAAGATCCATCCGAAGAGATTAAACAGCACGAGGACCGTGTGAAAGACGAAGAAAAAAGCATTGAGGATTTCGTAAATCATCATTTACGCGCTGTGCTATGAGAATATTTTTATGACCTTAGCGCTCATTAAAGGTAGAAAAGAAAGTAAGTCTATGATCCCATACCTAAGCGCGGAAGAGGCGGTGAGCCTGGTACAGAGCCATGAGCGTATTTTTTTTCACGGGGCCGCCGCCACGCCGCACCGGCTTATTAAAGCCCTTGTGCAGCGGCACAAGGAGTTAAGGAATGTGGAAATCGTACACCTGCATACGGAAGGCGACGGCGATTATGCGAAGCCGGAGTATTCCGAATCCTTTCATGTCAACAGTTTTTTCATCGGCAAAAACCTGAGGAAGCATGTGGAGCAAAAACACGTTCAATACATCCCTGTATTCCTCAGCGAAATCCCGGCCCTTTTCCGGAAAGGAGTCCTCCCTTTGGATACGGCCTTCATCCAGGTTTCCGTTCCCGATGCGCACGGCTTCTGCTCGCTGGGCGTTTCCGTGGATGGAGCCCGCGCAGCAACGGAAGTAGCGAAAAAAATTATCGCCCTGGTCAATCCTTCCATGCCGCGATCCCACGGCGACAGCCAGATTCACTGCAGCCGTTTCGCGGCAGCCGTTTATACGGAAGAGAAAATCACGGAAGTGCCGGAAATCGAAATCACGGAAACGGAAGTCGCCATCGGTAAAAATATAGCCTCCATTGTCGACGACGGCGCCACCCTTCAGCTGGGCATCGGCGGCATTCCCAATGCAGCCCTCCGGTGCCTGGGCAACCACAAAGACCTTGGCATCCATACGGAAATGTTTTCCGACGGAATCCTGCCACTGGTCGAAAAAGGCGTTATCAACGGAAGGATGAAAACAAAGCATCCCGGGAAAATCGTGGCCACCTTTGCCCTCGGAACCCGCAAACTGTATGATTTTATGCACGACAATCCCATGGTGGCCATGCTCGATGCAGGCTATGTGAACGATACGTCCGTCATCCGGAAAAACAACAAGGTTACAGCCATCAACAGCGCCGTGGAAATTGACCTGAGCGGACAGGTCTGCGCCGATTCCATCGGAAGCCGTATCCTTAGCGGGGTGGGAGGGCAGATGGACTTCATTCGCGGCGCCTCCCTGAGCGAAGGAGGCAAACCGATTATTGCACTGGCGTCGACATCCAAGGGGCGGTCCAAGATTGTTACCATGTTGAAACCGGGAGCCGGCGTGGTGACCACCCGAGCCCATGTGCATTTCGTGGCGACGGAATATGGAATTGTCGACTTGTACGGAAAGAATATCGCCCAACGCGCGAAGGCGCTGATTTCAATTGCCCATCCCGATCACAGGGAAGATCTCGAGAAAAGCGCCCGGGAACTATATGGTTGAGACAAGCCTGTTATGTTTCGTTGTGTCGAACGGTGGGTTGAAACAGTAATCTATCTGCTAAATAACAATGGATGAACTGTATTCTCCTTCGTTTCTTGTCATGCTGGAAACATCTTGTTTCTGCTTATCCGAAAAATTCTATTTCCCAACAACAAGTTTCTTCCAGAATGACCAATAGGTGATATTGGGAAACAGTTCATTCTTCTTTATAGTAGGTTTTCCTACTTCAAACCTCCGTGCGAAATTCTTCACTACGCTCAGGGACTGTAAACCGGCTACCAGCTTCCCCCGGCGCCGCCGCCGCCCGACATGCCGCCGCCAAAACCTCCGAATCCACCGCCGCCAAAACCTCCTCCGCCGGAAGAAAAATTTCCCCATGAGCCATGGCTTCGGTTCGAGGCCGCATTTAGCAAAGCCCAGGCTGCCCAAAAACCCAGATTGTTTGTGCTTGCATAATGCCGGGCGCTGCGGAACTTGCTGATGATTACGATCAGGATAATAAAAAAGACGAGCAGAAACGGGAACAACACAGGCTTGCTCTTGCGTTTCATATACTGGTCGGCCGTGTACTCGCCTTTAACCAGGCTCATGATTGAATTCGTGGCTGTATTTAGCCCGCCGAAAAAGTCACCGTTTTTAAAATTAGGAGTGATGTCCTGGTCTATAATCCGTTTGCACAAGACGTCGGGAAGGACACCTTCTATGCCATAGCCGGTAGTGATCCAAACCTTGCGGTCGTCTTTCGCTACCAGGATCAGTACGCCATTGTTTTTGTTTTGCTGGCCTATACCCCAGTTGTTGTACAGCTGCACCGCGTAATCGGCAATGTCGTAGTTGCCGACAGACCGCATCATGACAATGGCAACCTGTGTACTGGTGGAGTCGTTAAACATCACCAGCTTTCGTTCCAGCTGAATACGTTCATCATCTGTCAGGGTGCCCGTGTAATCGTTGACCAGGACAGATGATTTGGCGGGAAAATCATCGGCGAAGACGGAGGTGACGCAGAGGCAGAGCGCTGCGAACATCCAGGCCATAAGCTTAGTCCTTGCCAAATTCAATGTCATCGGATAGCTCATTGGTGTCACCGGATTTGTACGGAAAAAATTCTTTCAGGGCTTTCCCCCCCATTCGAATGCCTTCGCTCAGGCCCGAGACCAGGTCGCCCGCGGCGAAATGCTTTTTCATTTCTTCCTTGATATGATCCCAGAAATTGCCGGGAACTTTCGCGTTGATGCCGGCATCGCCGAGAACGGCAAACTTATGCGAGGCCGTGGCTATATAAAACAATACGCCATTGCGAAGCTCCGTTTTATGCATGTTCAGTTCGCCGAAGATAAAGGCGGCGCGGTCGAGCACGTCTTCCTTGCATTGTTTTTCCACGAACAAGCGGATTTCTCCGGATGTATCCTTTTCCGCTTCACGAATGGCAGACAGGATGCGTTGATGCTGTTCAGGGGAAAAAGTATCTGCTGACATCAGAATTTCACTTCGGGAGCCTTGGAAGAACCTTTATCAGCCTCGAAATAAGGCTTGGCGGAAAATCCAAAAAGGCCGGCAAAAATGTTGCGGGGGAATTTGGCGATGGAAATATTATACCCCTGCGCGGCTTCGTTAAATTGCCGGCGTGCTTCGTTGATCCGGTTTTCCGTTCCTTCCAGCTGGGCCTGCAAATCGCGGAACCCCTGCACGGCCTGCAATTGCGGATAGTTCTCGGCCACGGCAAGCAAACGGCCGATGGCCATGCTCAGTTGCCCCTGCGCCTGCTGGAATTCCTGGAGTTTCTCCGGTGTCAGCTTGTTGGGATCGACCTGTATGCTGGTGGCTTTGGCGCGTGCTTCAGTCACGGCTTGAAGGGTGGATTTTTCAAAATCCGCGGCACCTTTCACCGTGCTCACCAGGTTCGGAATGAGGTCGGCGCGACGCTGGTACTGAGTTTCGACGTTACCCCAGGCTTTGCTGACGTTTTCGCGGCCGGTTACCAGTCCGTTGTAAGCGCTGATGCCCCAGATCACGATGAGGCCAAGAATAATCCAGATTAAATACTTTTTCATACAGGTTTTTTTTGGTTGGTTAGTGGTTATTCAAAGAAACTGATTTGATGAATACTGTGAATCGGAATAATGGCATTGCTCTTCAGCATCACGTTGTTTTGCGTGACTGACCACACGGTAGTCTCTACCTGGAAGAGTCCGTCGTGTGTTTCAAAAACAATTTTCACCTTGCCGTGATCATTGTTTCCTATGCGCATTGCTTTCTCGAGGTCATCGCGACGCTGCCGGATTTCCTCGCTGTCAGACAACACTTCCGCATGCTTAAAATGTTGTTTGGGAATTTCTTCCTTTTCAAGGACGGGGGCATGTATCTTCATGGTAGTACAAAGATATACGTTTGGTAACAAATCAACTACCCGTTAGTCTTCTCCGTGATGAGCGGCCGAAGCACCTGTTCCAGTTCATTAGGACGTTGAGTACCAATGCGGTAAACCTGGCCTTCCCGGTCCGTCAGTTCAATGGCTTCGTTGCCTCCGGTGTAAAACCGGATGGTGCCTTTAAAGTGCAGGTTAAAAACGGGATTGTTCAGGTGGAGGTGGCTGTATTCTTTCCGCTCAATTTTAACAATTTCATTCAGGCTGATTTTCACTTTCCTCGTCGTCCACAAGCCGCTCAGCACGATGGAATTTTTGTTCACGGAAATGCGCATGTGCAAGACAAAAAGCAGGAGCATGGAAATCACCAGGATTCCGCTGCCCAGCCAGAAAAACAAATCGCCATTCCTGTCGTTATGTATTTTCCACCAGTACAGGGCAAAGCAAAACAGGGAAAGCAACAACCGCCTGAATAAAGACAGCGGGTTGTAGCCAAGGTATTGCTTTTCTTCAAAGAGAACTTCTTCGTTCATATGCTCGATGCTCGACTCCGGCCGCTGGACCCTGGATTGGATTGTGAAATAGAACTCCTGAACTCTTAAACCTCTGAACTCTTAAACTCTTAAACTCTTGAACTCTTAAACTCTTAAACTCTTAAACTCTTAAACTCTTAAACTCTTAAACTCTTAAACTCTTGAACTCTTGAACTCTTGAACTCCTAAACTTTCGAACTTTTCTCAATAACAAGAATATCCTTCGTACGTGTTGTCACCTTAAACCGGTCATCAATCCGGTAGCCCGGGATACAGACGATGTCGTCGCCTGACAAGATTACAAAAATATTTTCTTTTTCGAACCGTGAAATTTTATTGTCCACCAAAAAGTCACTTACTTTTTTACGGCCTTTCATGCCCAGGGGATAGAAAGCATCGCCTGCCTTCCAGGGGCGTGCGGCCAGGGGAAAGGTCAGCTTGGCGAGGTCGAGGCAGGAGATGCCGGGTTTTCGAGGTATCTTAAAGCCCGCTGCCCGGCGCTTGCTGACATTCCAGGTGCCAGCCGGCAGTTGGATTGATTTGGCGGAAGATGTGATCTTTTTGGAAACATCAGCTGGCTTTTTTTTCTTTCGCACTTCAAGATGGTTCCTGTCGGCAAGGGCTTCGAAATTTTCGGAATAAAAAATGCGTCCGGCTGAGCGTTTCGGGGAAGCTTCCAGCATGGCATCGGTTTGATTCCTGTGAAAACCTTTATTCTTCAAGAGGTAATAGAGGAGGAAGGCGGCTTCATTTTTTGGCAGCGCAGCGAGGTCAATCGTAAGCTTGCTCGGTGTTGTTTGAAGGATGGCGCCTATGGATTTTTCGGAGGCCCAGCCATCGAGGATGTTCCAGGCTTCCGCAAAATGCTGCCTGTTTTTTTGCATGACCTTTTCAAAGGAAGGTTGCAGGTTGTCAAGCAGGGGAATTAATTCCTGGCGGATGCGGTTGCGCAGGTAGTCGGCGCTGTCATTGGAACGGTCATGGCGCCATTTCAGCTTTTGCTTTTGGGCAAAAACCTCAATGTCGCTGCGCGTGGCAAATAGCAAGGGCCTTACGATCTTTCCGTTTTTCGGAGGAATGCCCTTGAGTCCTTCCAGGCCGGTGCCGCGAAGCAGGTTGATGAAAAAAGTTTCCGTGCTGTCGTTTTGGTGATGCGCTGTGGCCAGGCAGGTGAAGCGGTGAGCATGCATGATTTTTTCAAACCATTCGTAACGCAGGTTCCGTGCCGCTTCCTGGAGGGAAAGTTTTTGCCGTGAAGCAAAATCTTCCGTATCAAAGCGAATGCTGTAACATTCAACCTTGTATTTTTCGGCCAAGTGCCTTACAAATTTTTCATCCCCGTCACTTTCCTTTCCCCTCAACCTGAAATTACAATGCGCCATGGCAAATCGGTACCTGCATCGGTGAAAAAGCTCACACAGGACTACGGAATCCACCCCGCCGCTGACAGCCAGCAACACCTTTGTGCCGGGTGGAAACAGTTTCTGTGAACGGATATATTTTTGAATTTCTTCAATCATGGCTCAGTGCCTTTTTCATGGACCGGGCCTTAAGCAGGCATTCTTCGTATTCGCTTTCGGCAACCGATTGCCGGGTGATGGCGCTGCCGGCCATATAGGAAAGCGATTTTTTTCCGGCATGGTACCCGATGCTGCGGATGACTACATTCAGATCAAAATTTCCTTCCGGTGTAAAATAACCTACCGATCCGGAATACAAACCCCTTTTCATACGCTCATATTTTTCAATGAGTTCCATCGCCCTTATTTTCGGTGCGCCTGTCATGGAACCCATGGGAAAGGCCTGTTGAATAACTTCCGTTACAGGCGTCTTTCCATCCACTTCCGATACGACGGTGGAGATCATCTGGTGCAAGGTCTGAAAAGAATAAATGCCAAAGAGTTCTTCTACATCCACCGTTCCGCGTTTGGCCGTCCGCGACAGGTCGTTGCGCACCAGGTCGACGATCATGACATTTTCCGATTGTTCTTTTCGGCTGCTTTGCAACTGCGCTTTCGCATGCTGGTCTTCTTCCGGTGTTATTCCCCTGGGGGCAGTGCCTTTGATCGGCTGGGAAATAATTTTCGTTGCCGACTTTTTTAAGAACCGTTCCGGGCTGGCGCAGATCAGGTAATGGTCGTCTACGTGATAGAAACCTGAGAATGGCATGGGAGAAACCGCATTCAGTTTCAGGAATGTCTGCACCGGGTCAATTTCCGTTTTCTCCGCATAAAACTCCACGCAGTAATTCATTTCGTAAATATCGCCGCGTGCAATATGTTGTTTGATGCGGTTTGCCGTTTCAATATATTCCGCTTTGCTGACACGGCATGTGATGTTTAGTCCTGCATCTTTGCTTTGTGCAACAGGTGGCCGGGAAACCAGGCGGATGCTGTTCATGAGATTCTCTACGGATTCCATGTCATCCGTGTCGGGCCGGTAATGTACAGTTACCTGGTCAGCGCCGTGGGAAAGTGAAAGGACATACCGCGGTTGAAAAAAATGATAGTCAGGAAATCCGAGCCGGTCGGAATGCCCGGAGTGCAGTTTTTCCAGTTGGTTTTTCAAGTCGTAGGAAAATCCGCCGAAGACCCAGTCGCGCGACCGATCCAAAAATTGCTGAAGGTTCGGAAAGCAATTTTCGCCGCCGCGGATTGAATCCACCTGGCCGATCGCTGCCAGGTATTCATAGGAGCCATAGCGGTCAGGTGCCTGCAGTTGCCTGCTGTTGCTATTCAAGACCATGACGGGGTTGTAGCTGCGGCTACATTGCAGGAGAGCCGGCAGGAAATTTTCAGGTACGGGAAAAGCGGCAGCCAGGCGTTTCATAGAGGAAGTAAATTTACAAAAGTTACCTTTGGGCATGCGCAAAATGCACGATGAAAGCTGAAGAAAAACTCCCTGCTGCCTTTGCCGGCCGCATGAAGCAACGCCTGGGCAGTGAGGCCGGATCTTTTTTCAGCGCGCTGGGCGAAGAACCGGTCGTTTCCATCCGTTACAATCCATGGAAAGGGGAGATGCAAGGCGGGTTGCAGGGTGTGCCCTGGTGCAGCAACGGTTTTTACCTGGAGCAACGCCCGGTATTTACGTTCGACCCGTCCTTTCATGCTGGCAATTACTATGTACAGGAAGCCAGTTCCATGTTTTTGGAGCAGGCCATTCTACAGCTCGGTCTGAATGCAAATAAATTGCTTGCCCTGGACCTTTGTGCCTCACCCGGGGGAAAGACCACGCACCTGGCGGCCTTGTTAAGCAAAGACAGCCTGATCCTCAGCAATGAAACCATTCAATCCAGGAATGCTCCGCTTAAGGAAAACGTAATCAAATGGGGAAGCGGAAACGTCCTCGTTTCACAAAATGACCCCGAAGATTTTTCTTCCCTGGAATCCCTGTTCGATCTTATCGTAACCGATGCGCCCTGTAGCGGGGAAGGTTTGTTTCGCAAGGACGCCGGCAGCACGGAGCAATGGTCGGTGGCGAATGGCGATTTATGTGCGTCACGCCAGCAAAGGATCTTGAAAGAAATACTCCCGGCCCTGAAACCCGGAGGTGCGCTTATCTATTCCACATGCACCTATAATGAAAAGGAAAACGAGGGGCAGGTAAAATGGCTTTCCGGCACGGGACTCATTCCGCAGCGGCTGGATGTAAGAAAGTTTGAAGGTGTGCAGGAAGTTACAGTTGGTAGTGGCTATGGCTATGTGTTCTATCCGCATAAAGTAAAGGGTGAAGGATTTTTCCTGGCGGCTTTTCGGAAAGAAGGAGAAACGCTGTCCGGGAATTTCCGTCCAAGGAAGCAATTGTTTCAAACCCTGCCTTCCCATCTCAGGCCTGCTGAGCAATGGCTGAAGCCGGAGGGTGGCATGAAACTATTCCAGCGAGGCGATTTCATCCAGGCGCTGCCTATGGAATGGAAGGATGCAATCGAATTTTTCTGTGAGAAATTAAAAGTAAAATCCGCCGGATTCCTGGTCGCCGAAATAAAGGGATCAAAGATCATTCCTCATCACGACCTGGCTATGAGTGTTTCCTTGAACAGGAATGCTTTTGACTGCCTGGCGTTGAATAAGGAAGAGGCCCTGTCTTACTTAAGAAAAGAAAGTATCTCTGTTCCGGCGACGGAAAAAGGATGGAAAGCAGTTACGTACGAGGGTGCTGTGCTGGGATGGATCAATCATCTTGGGAACCGGAGCAATAATTATTACCCGGTAGAGTGGAGAATCAGGAAAAAAAATTAGCTAATTAGCCAATGAGTCAATGAGTCAATTAGCCAATTAGCCAATTAGCCAATGAGCTAATTAGCTAATGAAATGGCGGTCTTATTAATTGATAAAGTATAAAGCTGGTGCTACTTTCTCAATGACAAGTCTTAAATAAAGTGGTCGGCATCGGCAAAATGCCGATCTCGAAATTTACCGGCAATACATTAATTAATTAGCTAATTGGCTAATTAGCTAATTAGCTAATTGATTACTTCTCCTGCCATGTCGGAAGTCTTCCCGGAGTATACGGCGCCCGGTTGGTTTCTAATGCCGCTTCTACCTTTTTTATTTCTTCATCGGCCGCTTTCAGCTCGGGAAGCACGGCGCTGAATTGCTTCGATGCCACTTCATAGGATTGCTGGGCTGTTTGTGTAGGAGCAGCGGTGGCTGTCCACAAGGCGCCTTCAATCGTGGTGATACGTCCGTTGATGGAAGGCAGGGTTTCAAATTCGCGTTTGGCCAAAGAGGCGTCACCGTTTAATTTGATCTCAATGGCAGCCAGGTTTTTTTCAATGACAGCCACCTGTTCTACCACCTGTGGCATGGCTACAGGAGCATCGAGAATGGCAGCTTTGATGAACTTGATTTTGTTGGTCATTTCATTCTTATATTCCGTAGCCGCCGATGTAGCGCGTCGAAGGTCGCTCACTTTTTTACAGAACTGGTCCAGGGCTTTTTTGTCGGTGGCGCCGAGCGTAGCGGCATTCAATGCTTTTACAGTGAAGGGCTGTGCCGGCACTAACTCCGATACCTTGCCATCTTCGAATTTCATAAGTGCCACGGTATAATTGCCCGGCATGGCCAGGTAGCCGGTCTCCAGCTGATCGTAGGGGTTGGTTGGATCGGGGGTATAGAAACTAACAGGTCCGGGTGAAGCATAACGCAGGTCCCAGGTAATACGGCTCAGTCCTTTTTTTGCCGGGGCTTTGAGCTTTCGCACCATGGCTCCCGATTCGTCCTTGATGGCAAAGACCAGGTAAGGATCGGGTTGGGTGTCTTCCATCCGGATGGAGTCGGCAGAAGGGTAGTAGACCGGTTCGCCTTTTTTGATTTTATCCTTTTCCATCTCTTTGCGTTTCTCCTTCATGGTTTTGATGGTTTCTTTCAGGTAATAGGTAAACACTGCTCCTACCTTCGGGTTCTCCGCAGTGTAAAAGGATTCACCCTGGAATCCTTTCAGGGTAGAGCCCCAAAGTCCGGATTCCACATACATCCAGGAATCTTTGACCGGTAATATCATGGCCGGCTTTGAAAGATCTTCCTTCTTCAGGGTACGCAGCGGGGCGTAATTGTCCAGGATGTAATAGCCCCGGCCGAATGTTGCAGCCACCAAATCGCCTTCGCGTTTTTGTATGGCCAGGTCGCGCACGGCAATGGTGGGAAGTCCGCCTTTTAGTTGCGTCCATTTTTGTCCGCCGTCGTTGGTAAAGTAGACGCCGAATTCCGTCCCTGCGAAAAGGAGGTCTTTGTTTACCGGGTCTTCGGCCACCGTATAAACGGATCCGCGTTCGGGCAGGTTGGAGTGAATGGCCGTCCAGCTCATGCCGCCGTCCGTGCTTTTATACACGTAAGGTTTGAAGTCGCCGTAACGGTGGTGGTTGAAAGCAGCATAGAAAACATTTTTATCATGGGTGGAAGCGATCACCTGGTTCACATAGGTTCTTTCGGGAACACCCGGGAAATTATCGACGCGGCTCCAGTTTTTGCCACCGTCCTTAGTCACCTGGATGAGTCCGTCGTCGGTGCCGGCTACGAGGTGATTTTCATCGAAGTAACTTTCAGCAACCGTCACCAACTGTCCATAGACATCCGTCGATTGGTTTTTAGCAACGGCATCCATGCCCCATACGCGGCCCATGACAGGAAATTTATTCCGGTCCACCTGCCGGGATAAATCACCGCTGATCTGGGTCCAGGAATTCCCCATGTCATCGCTCCGGAAAAGCTTGTTGGCGCCGAAATAAAGCCGGGTATGGCTATGCGGGGAAATGAGGAGCGGGGCATCCCAGTTCCAGCGCAGGGCAGGCTCGCCTTCTTTTTCCACGGGCCTGATGTCAACCATCTCACCGCTTTTTTTATCGAAGCGTGCCAGTCCCCCATACTGTGCCTGCGGGTATACGATATTGTCATTCTCCGGATCCACCTGCGTTTCGAAGCCGTCGCCGCCAAGGGTGATAATCCAGTCGGCGTTGGTGATGCCGTTCAGGCTGGTATTCCTGGAAGGTCCGCACAGGCTGTAATTATCCTGCGTGCCGCCATATACATTGTAAAACGGGAAGGCATTGTCCACGGCCACTTTATAAAACTGGGTGATGGGAAGGTTGGCTTTAAAGTCCCAGTTGGCGCCAAAGTCATACGTCTCATATACGCCGCCGTCACATCCTACCAGGAGGTGTTTCGTGTCGTTCTCATCAATCCAGACGACGTGGTTGTCGACGTGCTTGTTTTTCTCCCCGATCTTGGAAAAGGATTTTCCGCCATTCGTCGAGACCATCACCCATAAATCCACGTAAAACAGTTTGTCCGGGTCTTTGGGATCGCAGAACAGTTCCTGGTAATAATTTCCCGCTGTTACGTTGTCGCTCATTTTATCCCAGCTGGAACCGCGGTTCGTGGAACGGAAGACGCCGCCTTTTTTATCGGCTGCTTCCACGATGGCATAGAGGATGTCGGGATTGGCAGGGGAGATGGCCAGGCCGATGCGGCCTTTGTCCACTTCCGGAAGTCCTGACTTCAATGTGTCCCACGTGGCGCCGCCATCCAGGCTCCTGTACAGGTTGGATTCCGGACCGCCGCTGATGTACGTATAGACAGCACGGCGCCGCTGGTGAGCGCAGGCATACAGGATATTGCTGTTGCGCGGATCGATATGCACTTCATTGAATCCCGTGTTCTCGCTGACCTGTAAAATATTCTTCCAGGTTTTTCCGCCGTCCGTGGTTTTGTAAATGCCGCGGTCGCCGCCGGGACTCCACAGGGGACCATAAGCGGCCACGTAGACGGTGTTGGAATTTTTCGGGTCGATGGCAATCATGCCTGTATGTTCGGAGTTTTTCAATCCCATGTTTTTCCAGGACTTTCCTCCGTCTTCCGATTTGTAAACGCCGTCGCCGTAAGCCACGCTTCGCTGGTTGTTGTTTTCTCCCGTCCCTACCCACACCACATTCGTGTTGTTCGGATCGATACGGACACAACCGATGGAATAGGAACCTTCGTTGTCAAATACCGGGTTGTAGGAGATACCGCCGTTCGATGTTTTCCAGACGCCGCCGGAAGCGGCCGCCACATAATATTCCTTCGGACTGTTGGGGTTTACGGCTAAATCCACGACGCGGCCCGATGTCTTGGCCGGCCCGATGCTGCGGAATGCCAGGCCGTTAAAAGTTTCCGCCTTCCAGGGATCGTTCTTGTCCGGGGCAGCTTCCTGCTTTTTTTGTTTTTGCGCGAAGGTGAGCATTGAAATAAGGATTGCGCATCCCAGGAAGAGTATATTTTTTTTCATGGCGTTGGATTTGAATTCATAAAGATGAAGGAAATTTTCTGAGGAGAAAAAACTGTTAAGAAAAATTAACAAGTTGAAGTCATTCCGGCATGATCCAAATCATAGGGCGATGGGCGCCCCGGCTCTATCTTGTAATAAAATTAAGTACCATGAATTCAGCGCATTGGCACCTGTTGTTAAATCATCTTCCTGTGATCGGGTCGGTTATCGGCACCCTCATCCTGGTTGCAGGCTACTTGTTGAAAAGCACTACTGCCGTAAGGCGAACTGCCCTGGGCGTGTTCGTTTTTGCCGCAGTCACCGCAGTACCTGCCTACCTTACCGGTGAAGGAGCCGAAGAAGTGACGGAAAAACTGGCAGGGGTTACGGAACGAGGCATTGAAAATCATGAAGACATCAGCGTCACGTTTTTAGTCATGGCGGGTATCCTGGGAGTCCTCGCCCTGCTCACATTTGTTGCCGATTTAAAAAAGTGGAACCCCGTATCCTACCTGTATGCCATGGTGTTTGTAACCGCCCTGGTTACAAATGTGTTTGCTAAAAAGGTGGCTACAAGCGGCGGTGAAATCAGGCATACGGAAATACGGGATGCCAACAGCCAGGCACCGGCTTCTGCCGACGCTGAAAATGAACAGCAGGAAGAGGACCATTAACAGGCACGCATTGAACAGTAGTGAGGGATGTTACCTATGGAGTTACGCCTCATGTCCTACTGATGAACTGCTTATTAATTCATATCGGCATTTGCTTTGCTTTCAGCATTCCGGAAGAAACTTGTTTAGGGGTAACAGAATCATCCGGATAAGCAGAAACAAGATGAATCCAGCATGCCAATCAGGGTTGCCTAGAGAAAACAGTTCATTCATCGTTATTTAGCATGATGCTGCTTCAACCCTCCGTGCGAAACTTTTTCCCGCGAACAGGATTCAATTCCTATTATTACGATTCAATTTCTTTCGCAAGAATGGCATTCAATTCATCCACCCTCGTCAGGATGATGTCGTGTGCGCCTCCCGCAATGGGATACTTGCAGTTCGCAATATGTTTGTATGGAAAAACAAGGTCGGAGGTGCCGTGGATATGCACAATATTGTTTTTGTCATAGGTCGTCTTATCCCAGTCCAGCACTTTGCGGATGCCCCATTCTATAAAGTCCTCATCGGCATCAAATACCATCTGCATAAAAAGTTTGTATGCATCTTCCTTGCCGGCATGGGAATAGAAAGGTTTAATGAAAGGAGCGCTTTTTTTAATAAAAGCCGGCGGTATCAGATCGTTGAGATGCGTCTTTTTTACCCATTCAAAGTAGGAAGGTTTCTCTTCCATGCTTTTGATGCTTGAAATAAGAATGGTCTTGCTAACGGGCATCAGCTCCCGGAGCTCCATCGCTATGATTCCGCCCATCGAAACGCCAACCAGGACAGGCATCTCAACAGAGGCTACCTGCTCCTTTATTTTCTCCACATACGAACGGAGGCTTTCCTCAGGTCCCGGCTTGATCCAATGGATGTAATGGAAGTTGCTGTTATCAAGACGAACAAATTCGAACAGCCTTTTATCAGCGCCCAGTCCGGGAAGAAAAACTATTTGCTTCATCATCTGCGAAAAACGAATCTATACGAATATACGAATTTAAGCGCATTCGTAGATTCGTATAGATTCCCTGCCTGTCGTACAACAGGCAGGCAGGGTATTCGCAAAAGAATCAATACTTCACGAATCTCTTCACAACCAGTAGATCATCTTCATCTCTGGCAGAAATAAAATAAACTCCGCTGGGTAAATTGCTTACATCGATATTCAGCACATTCACATCCGTACTTGTTTTGTACAAAAGCGTTCCAATCGCATTCAGGATATGGATCTCACGTTTGGCCGCTGTGCCGAACTCCATGGTCAACGCAGAAGAAACGGGATTCGGAAAGAGCATGAAAAGTTCTTCCTCTTCCGTCATCGCGAATTTGCTTCCTGAACAGGGACCTACATAATCATCGGGATTGTGGGCCAGGTGTTTGGTAACAGCCGTTTTATCTATACAAATCTGTATCCAGGGATTCGTCCGGCTATTGGTATGATGGCAGACCTTTGTTTTTTTCTTGCCGGCATTTCCCGTAAAACAGCGGCCATCCACAGCAAATATGTTAACGCTGTCAATAGCCGTGCATCCGTTGGCATCTGTGATGGTTATATAGGCTACGGCGTCCGATATCAAGGTAACACTTATCGAAGCGCTGGTCGAACAGATCGGGGCGGCAGGGGTTGAACTGCCGGAACCCGGGCAAACATTATTGCCGCATGTTCCGCCGGTAAACGATTCATCACCCGACGTATTTACCTGGTTGCATTTCAGGGCCCTGTTTAAGGTCCAGCTATAGGAATAAGGAGCATTGCCTCCGGAAGGTATTGCCGTAATGACTGCCGTTTGGGTGGAAGCGTATCCGAATACAGTTGAAACATCCGGACCGGCATCTACCGCCAGCGTGCTGGTAACGGTCACCGTAAAGCTGCACGTCGCGGTATTCCCGCAAACATCAGAGGCTGTAGCATGAACCGTCGTGGTCCCATGCGGGAACAGACTTCCTGAGGGTGGCGTAACTACCACGTCATCGATATCGATATCGCTTTCCGCATCCACTAAATAATTTACACGCGCACTGCATTGACCGGTGGATGCAGGCACGGTGATATTAGACGGACAGTAAATATCAGGCGGGTCGGCCGCAACAGTAACGGTAAAGCTGCAGGTAGCGGTATTGCCGCAAACATCCGTTGCTGTGGCATTTACCGTCGTAGTGCCGATTGGAAACGGGCTTCCCGATGCGGGTGAGGTTATCAACGATGCACCCGTAGTGATGGGCGGGCTATAGTTGACAAAGGTGCCGCTGCAACTTACTGCAGATTGCGTGATATTGGCAGGGCATGTAATTGTCGGAGGAGACACACAGCCGACCGTCACCGTAAAACCGCATGTGGAAGTATTCCCACAGACATCCGTGGCCGTAGCGACCACGTTGGTTTCTCCATGGGGAAAAGTCGAGCCCGAAGGAGGGACTGCGTTAAAGTTGGTGATGCCAATCGCGCTTGAAGCAGATGCTATATACGTAACGACGGCACCGCTGGCACTGGTAGGCGCAACGGTAATATTCCCGGGGCATGAAACAGTTGGAGGAGGTGCGGCGTCAACGATGACATCGAAGCTGCATGTTGCCGTGTTCCCACATACATCGGTGGCCGTGGCCAGGACTGTTGATTTTCCGAGGGGAAAAGTTGATCCTGAAGCAGGGGTAACAGTCAGGTCGTCAATTCCGCTGACCGAAGATGCGTTGACACTATAACTCACGATGGCACCACAGGCGCCGCCCGCAACCCCGGCCGTAGTTGAAATGGAAGCCGGACAGGTAAGCGTTATATCTAAACAGGTTACATTGATCAGGAAAACGCATGTCGTAGTGGCGCCGCAAAGATCCGTTGCTAAAAAAGTGAGTGTAACAGGAGCGCCTACATTGGCAGGAGTTGGCGTCCAGGTAAAGGTTAAATTGATGGGATTACCCTGGGAAGGGAGGGATGGGAAGGTAATGGCACCGGCAGGCAGCCCTATGGCTGACAGGCTGACGATGTCACCGATATCTAAATCGGAAACCTGGCCGGCGATGGTCAGCGTTTCGCCGACATGCGCTGAAATCGGTGCGCCATTGCAGGAGGGTGTCAATGTAATTTGCGGCGACGTGTTGCCGGTACAGGGAATTCCGCCTGCATAGCATGCCGAATTCACCAGGAAGAACAAACCCAGGACAAAAATGTAATTTAGTTTCATGTTGATATGGATTAAAAGTGATGCCCACATTCATCGGTATTGGGCATAACCGTTTATTACTGGATGTCAAATAACGAACCTGGAAAAAAAATTCGCCGGGAGACTACTAAAAAACTCCATATCAAAATTCCGTGTAAATATTTATAATAAAATTTAAGTATTCAAAATAAACCGGCTGATTTATTTCCTGGAGTGTGCTGCCAGCAAGGGTTTTGGAGGTATTTCGAATATCATACCCACGATTACCCCACTTTTTATCAGCACCTGCCTGACTGTTCACCACGCTAAATAACTTAAAAAGGTTCTGTAAAGTTGAAATGGGGAAAAGTCCTGAACCGACGGAGTCAATTCAATTTCGGCGCTTAACTACGCTCTTGGACCGGAAGCTTGAAACGAGTGTGAAACAGGAAATTGTAAACTGTGAACCGTGAACTGTGAACTATTTCTTATACCGCGGCTGGTAAAGCTGCACATAAAAGTTTCCGGGAACTTTCATAAAGGTAACAAGTCCATACCCGTGATCTTCAATCTTCCCTTTAAACTTCACGCCTTTTTTCTTCAGCCTTTTCACGGTGTCTTCCAGGTCTTCGCAATAAAACGAAATGTCCTGGGTGCCGGAAGGGGCCCCGTGCTTTTTATCGGCCGGATGGCAGCCCATGTCGGCTTCCGGGAGATCAAAGATGAGCCAGCCATCGCCGACATCGGTGGCTTTAAAGCCCAGTTTCTCGCGCAGGAACTTACGCAGCCCGGCGGCATCGGAACTGTAAAACATCGTGTGTACACCGCCGATTAAAGGTTTGGAGTTTGATGTACTCATTGAAATTATGAATAGCATCTACGAATACGAATCAGTACGAATCTACTAATCTACGAATCTAGAAGTGAAGAGAGTGATCATAAATAATAGATCTAATTATATCCTATTCGTAAATTCGTAGATTCGTATCAATTCGTATTCGTAGATGGTTATTTTATTTCAGGAATTTGCCGGTAACGGTATGCCTGGTATCTGTCACCTTCACGAAGTAGCAGCCTTTGTCGTAAGATGAAACAGGAATAGTGATATCGGTACTGTACATATTCAATTCCGTATGATAAACAATTCTTCCTGCGACATCAACGATTTCCAGGCTTCCATGCGGAATCGTGTTCATCAGGTGGATCGTGGCTATTTCCGTAGCAGGGTTCGGGAACACAGAAAACAACTCTTGCGCTTGCGGCTCTTCCAGGCCAACTACCATGGTATAGATTTCGGCATTGGGCAGTGGTGCGGGACTGGTCCCCTGGCCTCCGGCAATGATGAATTTATTGTCGATACCCGTAGCGGCAGCCATGGCGCGTCCGGTTGTGAGCGCCGAAGTAGTCCAGGTATTGGAAGTCGTATTCAGAATATCCACGGTCGTATAGAAGGTGGATAAAGAGGCATCGCTGCCGCCGGCAAAGAAAACGTAGTCACCGACCGTAGCTGCTGTCAGGTAAGTGCGGGCCTGGGACAATGAATCCACGCTCCAGGTATTCGTGGTCACATCGTATACATCCACCACCTTGCTGGCAAGAGACGGCGTTTCGAAACCGCCAGCCACATAAATTTTATTTCCGGCACCGGCGGCACCGCAATACGAACGCGCCTTCGACAGGGTAGCCGTCGTCCATACACCCGTGGTGACATCATAGATATCCACGGCATTCAGGTAGTTTCCTGCCAGGTTTGTACCTCCGGCAAAAAGAATTTTATTTCCTGCTGCCGCTCCGCACAGACCATAACGGGCCTGGGAAAGGGAGGCCGTGCTCCAAAGTCCGGAAGCGGTATCAAAAATGTCTACGTTGTCAAATACCTGGTTGTTGATCATAAATTCACCTCCGGCAAAAACGATTTTGCTTCCGGCTCCGGCGCCTGCCAGGTTCTGTCTTGCCTGTCCCAGGTGGCCGGTAGACCAGGAAAAAGTGGATCCGTTATAAATATCTACATCGTCAAAGACCGAAAGTATCCAGTCTTCGCCGCCGCCGGCGAAAATCAACCATGTTCCGGTAGCGCCTGCTGCCAGCCAGTTCCGGCCGCGTGAAATGCTGCCCGAACTCCAGGTTCCGCTGGCGTTATTATAGGTATCCAGAGCAGGCGGGGGAATGCTGATCATTCCGATTCCCCCTCCGAACAGCGCCTGGCTGGGAGTGGATGCGGCAGCTAATTGTACGCGGCCCGAGCTAATGGGAGAGGAGGTCCATTGTGCATAAGCTGCACCGGAAGAAAGGATAATACACGTTGTCAGGAAAGTAAAGATTTTTCTCATAATTATTGGTTTGTTTGCTACAAAATAAGTCAAAATTGACAAATAAGCCAACGTTTGCAAGGTATAGTTGCCGGCGGCAACTGTAACAAAATCCTGTAAGGTTGTCCCTATCTGAGGCACAACCTGTTAAGTTGCATTTCGTTGAATATAAGACCGGAAAACGGAGAAACTACATCTTGTTTTTCCATGATTCCAAAAAAGGCATGTTTATTGATTAACCAGCGGTAACACGCAAAACAACTTTGAATATGAAAAGCCGTTTGTTCTTATCCCTGGCCGCCGCCGCAATGCTGGCTGGCTGCAGTTCTTCAAAAAACGTATCGTTTAACATTACACAGCCTGCTGAAATTACGATGCCGTCGGAAGCGAATACCATCCTGCTTATCGACCGCACGAAGTTCAACAACGGATGGCTGAATACGGTGGAAGGTATACTGACCGGTGAACTTCCGGCCGACGACCGGGCAGCAGCGCAGGAAGCGCTCAACAGTCTGAAACGTGAACTGGATAACTCGCCAAGGTTCAGCGTCAAAATTCTTCCCGACCGCTTCGACGGCAACAGTGTGACGGCTGCTTTCCCCGATGCATTGAAATGGGAATTTATTAACCAGCTCTGTGTGGCCAACCAGGCCGATATCGTAACGGCACTGGAGGTATTCGATTCTAATTTTATCATTACCCACGGTACACGGATTAAAAAAAGGACAGAAGGAACAGGCGATGCCAGGCGTGAAGTGGAATATACGGAATACTATGCCCAGGGTGTTGGCAGTATCAAAATGGGCATCCGCACGTATTACAACAAAGATAAAATCATCGTGGATCAGCAAATGATCCATAAAAACAATACCTGGGAAGGTGTAGGTACCTCGGCTGCTGATGCCGTCGTAGCGCTCATTTCAAAATCCAATGCGAACAAGCAGCTTGCCAAGGCTGTCGGCAGTGATTATGCCTACAAGATTTCTCCCATGAACGTACGGATTTCACGTAAGTTCAATGGAAAATCGAAGCATGTTCCGGAGATGGAAACAGGCACGCGTTTTGCCGACGTCAACAAATGGCAGGAAGCCATTGACACCTGGAAGCGCGGACTGTCTAAGGCTTCCGGGAAGGATGCCGGCAACCTGGCGTATAATATTGCCGTAGGTTATGAAGTGCTTGGCGACTATGGAAATGCCCTTACCTGGGCTCAGGATTCTTATACACGTTACGGGAATAAGGATGGCCGGTACTATGCTTCCACCCTGCAAAATCGTATCAACGATGAAGAATTGGTGAAAAAACAAATGAACCAGGCGCAGGAGTAAGCCTATACACGGGTATTCCACGGGTTGCCGGAAGCAAATCCAAATTAATTTTTGTAGCTTTACAAGAAACTAAACAAACAGCTTTAACTAAAACATATTCTCCCCGATGAAAACGATTGTAAGTATTTTTGCACTTTTAATTTGTGTATCCATGACGTTTGCGCAATCTTCTGCTACCAAGGATGCTTCCGGTCTCACATGGTATACAAATTTGCAGGAAGCGCATAAATTATCCCAGGCAGCGAATAAACCTGTATTTGCATTTTTCACCGGAAGTGACTGGTGCGGATGGTGCAAGAAACTGCAACGCGATGTATTCGTGAAACCGGAATTTATTGAATGGGCAAATAAGAATGTCATCCTCCTCGAACTGGATTTTCCCCGTACGAAACAATTGCCTGCAGCACTCGCTCAGCAAAACAGCAGTCTACAGCAAGCATTGACGGTGAGCGGCTATCCGACGATCTGGCTGATGTATACCAATATTGACAAAACCAGTGGCAGCATTAACCTGACTACGCTGGGTTCCCTGGGCTATCCGCACAATGCCGTCGTAGGTAACGAACAGGTCAAGTTTTTGGACGACGCCAATAAGATCCTGAATTCCGTCGCGAAGAAGCCTTAATTTCCCTGTTTCAAAGCAGGGATTTCTGGATCCCTTCCTCCTGTTAAAGCCGGCCACAAGCCGGTTTTTTATTTTTGCGATAAGGCAGGCTGTTTCCCGTAGCGGATCAGAACTCCGCGATGATTCCGATACTCGGCAGGATGGTGCCCGACTCATTCGCAATATAAAGGGGAAGGTATCTCGAAGGATCGGCAGGATCGGTAATACCCATACCATTGGCATCGCGTTGAATGGATAAATACGGCTGCTGCTCCGATTGGGCATTCAGTATATTCTGTACATCCAGGTAAATATTCAACGTCCATTTTTTGAACGGGTATTTCTTATCGACCCGGATATCCAGCTGCGAGAAGTTTGCGGACCGCACGGTGTTCAGTAGCGCATAATCTTTTATTCCCTGGCCGGTAACGTCGAAATTTGATTTTTCAAGGGAGGCTTCGGTATCATACGGGGTGAAGGGTGCGCCATTGGAATAACGGAAGCGCAGGCCCGCTTCCCAGTTGTGTTTGAAAATTTTACCGGCTGTAAAGCTGGCCATATGGTTGAAGTCCCAGGAGGAAGGTACATACCGGCTGTTCCTGTCCTGGAATTCGCTGTGAACGAAAGTGTAGCTCAACAGTCCGTAGAAATCCCTGAATAATTTTTGCTGTATCAGCAATTCTGCTCCGTAGGCCCTGCCTTGATTCGTGGAAACGACAGGCACATCACCGACCACACCGAAATCACTCCCCAGGTTGGCGAGCGAAATGGAGTCGGTTAAAATAAAGGGGTACTGCTTGTACCATTTGAAAAAGGATTCGACGGATATTTTGAGGTTGTTTTTTGAATTGTATTCCACGCCGCCTACGACATGCCGCGAACGTATGTACGTCACCGCTTTGTTTACCAGTTCGCCGGCTGAGTTGCGGTATCCCAGGACCGTATAAGGGGGGAGCTGGTTGTACAGGCCTGTATTGAAATTCAGAGACCATTTGCTGTCCAGGCTGTACGAAGCAGAAACCCGGGGAGAAATTTCGTTCAGCGGGTTGGACATTTCGGTGTTGAAACTGTTTCCGTCGAGCCGCAAGCCGAGCGAAAGCACCAGCCTGTTGTACAGCAGGGTGTTGCTGAGCTGTCCGAACAGGCCGTATTTAAAAAAAATCAGGTCGGATGAATAATCAACGACAATGTTATTGGCCTGCTTTTGATACGTATCATTTTCATAGTGCACAGATTCCGCTCCGGCACCGTAATTAAATTTCCAGTTGTCTTTGCGCGCTGTATTTTCTACGCGCACTTTGTTTTCGGTTTCCGTGGAACGGTAGTCGTAGAGCAGGTTTCCGGCGCTTTCAATATTATCCGCATATTTTACCGCCTTGTTAAAGAGTTGATTGCGGCTCACCACAACGGTGGTATAACTGTTGGCATAAAATCTTTTGTAAACGGCACCGACGGTGTAATTCCACTGTTCGTTCACAGGCAGAACATTCAGGAGATACTGCTGTTCCACGGTACTGTTGGCCTCCTTGTTCAGTTCAAACTGGTCGATGGCGCCGATGCCGATGACGTTCAGCTCTTGCCTGGCGTCGGTTTTCCACTGGAATTTAAATTGAAAATCATCGTAAGTCGGCAGAAAAGGGAGTTCCAGCGCCTTAAATAAAAACTGCAGGTAACTTTTCCTGTAGCCGGCGATGAGGGAAGACTTTTTTCCAAGAGGAGTTTCGGCTGTCAGCGCCAGGTCGGAAGATCCGATGGCAAACGTATACACCGGTTTGTCGTCGCGGGGAATTTTATATTTAAAATCCAGTATGCTGCTCAGCGCATTTCCCTTGTTGGCAGGGAAGGCCCCTGCGTAAAAGCTGAGATCGGATATGAAATCCACGTTGATCATCCCGACGGGACCGCCCGACGCGCCCTGTGTCTGGAAATGGTTGATCAGCGGTGTTTCGATCCCGTCTATGTAAAACCGGTTTTCATTGGGCGATCCGCCACGCACCAGGATGTCGTTGCGAAAACCGGGAGTAAATCCAACGCCTGGAAATGACTGTATGGCTTTTGAAATATCCCGGTTTCCCCCGGGGTTGCGTTTGATTTCCGTAGCGCTGATGGTGCGCAGGGAAACCGGGCTCTCTTCCGTTTTGCTGATACGCTCAGCAGAGACACGGGTTTCCTGCAATTCGCTGGCGGCTTTGTCCAGTTCAAAGTGCAGGATCGTTGCTTTGGCATTGTTGACACGAACATCAAAAAGAGTCACCGCCTGGTAACCCAGGAGGCTTGCTTTTACGTTGTACGTGCCGGGCTCCAGGCCTGAAATCAGGAAGTTCCCGTCGACGTCACTCACCGTGCCGTAGGTGGTGCCTTCAATGGCGACCGAGGCGAAGGAAAGGCCTTCGTGGCTGATTTTATCGACTACATTTCCCTTCAAAAAGCCCGTCTGCGCCGAAAGATTCAGGGTCATCGATAAAATGAATGTGACGAAGGAAGATATTTTCATGAAAATTTCCTGCAATGATAGCAAAGGAAGGCCAGATTCCCGGCAGTGTTGCGGGGATGAAAGGCCATCGGCCATTCATTTATGCGCCCGGAAAAATTTTTTGTGCCGCCTAACCCTTGTGCAGGTTTAATTAGGGAGTATCTTTGCAAATCTCATTATTCTGCAGTGTGAACTCACCGGAAATCATAGAAAACACGGAAACGAAAATCGGGAAGCAACTGTATGCTTACCAGCATGGCGCGATCGACGAAATATTCAAGCGGCTGAAAGACCACCCGGCCCGCTACAACCTGCTCTACCAGCTGCCTACAGGAGGCGGTAAGACGGTTATCTTTTCGGAAATCACGCGACGCTTTATCCGGGATACAGGCAAAAAAGTTTTGATCCTGACCCACAGGCTGGAGCTCTGCGCGCAGACGTCCCAGATGCTGAATGAATTCGGCGTAAAAAACATGATCATCAACAGCGCGGTGAAAGAACTTCCGGTGCCGAATGATTACATGTGTTTCGTCGCCATGGTGGAAACGTTAAGCAACAGGCTGCGCGATAAAATCCTGAACCTGGACAACATCGGACTGATGATTGTCGATGAAGCCCACCATAACTCCTTTGGAAAATTATTCAAGTTCTATGAAAAGGGAGTCGTCCTTGGTGTAACAGCCACCCCGTTAAGTTCCAACATCAACATCCGGATGCGGGACACCTACGACGACCTGATTGTAGGCGAGTCCATTCTGTCATTGGTAAATATGGGATTCCTCGCGCGGTGTACGACCTGGCATTACCATGTGGGACTCACTTCCCTGAAAGTGGGAATTAACGGTGACTACACGGTGAGCTCATCGGAGCGATTATATAACAACCATGCCATGCAGCATAAACTGCTGAGCGCCTACCGGGAAAAGAGCCTGGGAAAGAAGACACTCATTTTCAATAACGGCATTGCCACCTCGCAGCATGTGTACGGCACATTCCAGGAAGCCGGGTATGACATCAAGCACCTTGATCATACGCATTCGGCGAAGGAGCGGAGGGAAATCCTGCAGTGGTTCAGGGAAAAACCCGATGCCATCCTTACCTCTGTCAGCATCCTTACCACCGGCTTCGACGAGCCCACCGTAGAAAGCATCATTCTCAACAGGGCTACCAAATCCCTCACCTTGTATTTCCAGATGATAGGCCGCGGATCGCGTGTGCTGCCCGGCAAAAAGGAATTTATGGTGATCGACCTGGGCAACAACCTGAATCGTTTTGGATTGTGGGATGCGGAGGTGGACTGGCCCAGTATTTTCAGGACGCCTGAACTGTACCTGCAGGATATCCCCGGCGATGAAGAGATTGAACGCAGTTATAAGTACATTATGCCGGATGAGCTCCGGAATAAATTCCCGAATTCCCCGGTGATTGATTTTGACGTGAAGGCTGAACATAAGTCCGCTGTCAGCAACGGGCTGCGTCCCAAGGTAGTGATGGATAATTCCATGGCACAGCATATCTCCATGTGCCAGGCCAACAGTGCCGACATTGACGAAGCCTTGCACTTGGCCGATCTCCTGAGAGAAGAAATTGAATTCAGGGTACGGGTTTTTTCCCGTTGCCTGAGCAAGACTTCAGAGAGCTATGTGAAATGGCTGCAGGACGATTACAAGCGCAAACTTAAGTTCGCGCTCATCCGGAACGCCCATCACGGTAACTTGCCTCCGGCGGATGATACGATACCGGAGGAGTAGTTCTTCATATATCTCTGCGTTTTTGCAGTGAAAAGATTAACCGCAAAGACACAAAGACGCAAAGTTTCGCAGACATCATTGTTCATGGAAAAATTCTCCAATCTCATCCAGATCCGCTGGTCTGACGTCGATCAGAACAGGCATTTACGCCATTCCGTATATTATGATTACGGAGCGATGATTCGTATTGCATTTTTTAACCACCACGGACTGACGGCGCAAAAACTGGAGGAATTCAGTATCGGTCCGGTCATTTTCAGGGAAGAGGCCTTGTTCAAACGCGAAGTCCGTCCCGAAGATCACCTGACCATCGATGTAGAATTATTGAAAATCACACCCGACTTTTCCAGGTGGAGCTTCCGGCATAATTTCATCAAGCTGGACGGAACGGTGGCTGCGCTCGTCACCATTGATGGAGCGTGGATGGATATCGTGAAGCGCAAACTCACGGTGCCGAATGAATTTGTCAAAAAGATATTTGACGATTTCCCCAAATCCCCGGACTTCGCTGTCGTGCAAAGGTTGTAGCCGGCACCAGGCGGCTATTCCATGTCCCAGGGTTAATTTGCTTCGAGAGCGCGCAGCATCTGCTCCCTCGCCATTTCTTTCAGCCTTGGAATATCGTCGGACGTCATGCCCCGGGTGTCGATAGGCGGGCTCCACTCACAGTGCATGGTTCCGGGAGATAATTCAAAGGGCCGGTTTTCGGTAAGTAGCTTTTTAGAATCTGTTACAGTCAGTACGGCCAGCGGCACTTGCGATTCAATGGCCAGTCGAAAGGCACCGTCTTTAAAATCAAGTAATGGTTTGTCGGTCCGGTTCCGGGTGCCTTCCACGCAGATAAACACGGAAATATTTTCTCGCAGGGAGGCCATCATGTTTTCCATGCTGCGGGCGCGGTCTGTTTTGTCGGAACGGTTTACGCTGATGTATAATTTGCGGATGATGTATCCGAGCACGGGTACCTTCATCAGTTCTGCCTTGGCTAAAAAGCGGAAGGTATTGGTGCAGGAACGTGCAAAGGCAGGAATATCCAGTTGCGACTGGTGGTTGGCAGCGAATACATAGGTCGTATTTGGGTCCACCAGGTGCATGTTTTTAATTTTCAACCGTACGAAGAGAAGGCCAAGCAGGATGGCAGCGCCTGTCCGGGAAACATAGCGGTGCGCAATATGCGGGGCTTTGGAAGCCGGCACCAGGGTGAAGACGATAAAGAAAAATACCAGGAACACCAGGAACGCCGGCACCAGCACGACGACGGCATACAGGAAAAAGAGCCAACGGAAAGGACGGAGGACGGTATTCATATCAGATTCTTCTCACCAGCTTTTTAACCATTTCATTTTTCCACCCGGCAAAGGTACCGGATAGAATTCGTTCGCGCGCTTCCGTAACCAGGCGTATGTAAAACGAAAGGTTATGAAGGGTGGCGATCTGCGCGGCAAGAATTTCTTTGCTGATGGTCAGATGCCTGAGGTATGCGCGGTTGTAATAGTGGTCCACGAAACATTTGCCGTCGGGATCTACTTCGGAAAAAACTTCTTTCCATTTTTCATTGCGGATATTCACAATGCCTTCGCCGGTGAAGAGCATGCCGTTGCGTGCGTTTCGGGTAGGCATCACGCAGTCAAATTGATCAATCCCCAGGGCAATGCATTCCAGGATATTGGCGGGTGTACCCACGCCCATGAGGTAACGGGGTTTGGATGCGGGAAGGATGGAACAAACTTCTCTGGTAATCTTATACATATCTTCAGCGGGCTCACCTACGGAAAGTCCGCCGATGGCATTTCCCGGAAGGTCGCAGCCGGCAATAAATTCAGCCGACTGTTTTCTGAGATCCGAAAATGTACTTCCCTGGATGATGGGAAAAAGCACCTGTTCGTAGCCGTATTTATTTTCCGTAGAATTAAACCGGGCTATGCACCGTTTCAGCCACCGGTGTGTCATTTCCATAGACCGTTTAGCGTGGCGGTGGTCGCAGGGATAGTGCGTGCATTCGTCAAAGGCCATGATGATGTCGGCGCCAATCGTACGCTGGATGTCCATCACGTTCTCCGGTGAGAAAAAATGTTTGGAGCCGTCGATGTGGCTGCTGAAAGAGACGCCTTCTTCCCTGATCTTGCGACGGTCGGAAAGCGAGTACACCTGGAACCCGCCGCTGTCGGTAAGGATAGGGCCGCTCCAGTTCATAAAGGCATGCAGGCCGCCGGCTTTTTCAAGAATCTCCAGTCCCGGCCTCAGGTACAGGTGGTAGGTATTTCCGAGGATGATCTGCGCATGGATGTCGTCCTTTAACTCGCGCTGGTGCACGCTTTTTACAGTGCCTGCCGTACCAACGGGCATAAACATCGGTGTCTGAATGGTCCCGTGTGCCGTTGTCAACTCCCCGGCGCGGGCCATCGAATGCGTATCCGTTGCCTGAAGTGTAAATTTCATGCTTACAATTCACCTCGATTCTTCTTCATCATTGCGTAAAATGCGAAAATCATCAATCCGATTGATAGTATAATATATCCGATGGCAAATAATTTACCAATCATTTCCTGTTTTCTAGATTCTCCTTCATAAGATCTTGCAATTTCTACATGTTTGCCTTTTCTCACAAACAACAAGTATAAAAAAGAAGATAGGAGTAAATACTCAATAAGCATAATAGATGTTGAATTGAATGCAATGTCAACCTTTTGCCCTGCAATAATATAAACTAACGCAGATAGAGTTATGATATTCAACCCTATCAACATCGCCATTAGAAGAATAGCATAATATTCTGCAACATCTTTATTCCCAACATTTATCATTAATTGATAAAGTCTGAAAAACACATATTTGAATAATTTCATACAATTTTATCTTGCCTCCTGGGATTGATCTGATGCTCTGAAAGCCGCAGTGATACTGGGTTTTATCCAACACTAAAGGTTGATAGGGGAAATTTTTTTTCCCCTCCATTGCCTATAGCGTAAATTTCATCCTGCAACGTTAGGAAGATTTAAGTGAAGAAAAAACTGACCACGGGCTACCCGAGACCGCTGCCTCCTTCCGAATGCCGACTGCCGCTTCCACCTTCCGCTGTTGCTAGCTTTTGCCGACTGCCTCCTGCCGCTGCCTCCTTCCGCTGTCGACTTGGTTCCTGAGCGAAGTCCCGGCAGGGAAGAACTACCTTTCATCATACTGGTGTTAAAAACTTTTCAAATAACTCAAGGGCACTGACGCTACGTTGCCTTACTTCGTATTCGTTAATTCGACAAGCAAAGCATGGCAAACAGTTTTGAAGTTACCGGTGGCCGCGAAATGAAGGGAGAAATCATTCCGCAGGGAGCCAAGAACGAAGCACTGCAGATTTTATGCGCTACCCTTCTCACTCCTGAAAAGATCAGCATCTCCAATATTCCTGAAATCGTCGACGTCCTTCGCCTGGTTGATCTCCTGAAAGACCTGGGCGTGGAAGTGAGCCGGGTGAAGGAAGGAGAATTTACGTTCGAAGCAAAAAATGTCAGGCTGGATTTCCTGGATACTCCGGAATTCAAAAAGCAGGCTACCTCCCTTCGTGGTTCCATCATGATTGTGGGTCCGCTGCTGGCCCGCTTTGGCAAGGCTCGTATCCCGAAGCCGGGAGGTGATAAGATTGGCCGCCGCAGGCTGGACACCCACTTTATCGGCTTCCAGAGCCTGGGCGCTGAATTTATATTTAACGACCAGGATAATTTTTATACGGTGCATGCCAGTAAACTGAAGGGCGCTTACATGCTCCTGGATGAGGCATCGGTAACCGGCACAGCCAACATCGTCATGGCTGCCGTACTTGCTGAGGGAACGACGACGATTTACAATGCGGCCTGCGAACCTTACCTGCAACAGTTATGCAAAATGCTGAACCGCATGGGTGCGCGTATCAGCGGCATTGGATCCAACCTTTTAACCATTGAAGGTGTGAGCTCCCTGAAGGGAACCACGCACCGCATGCTTCCCGACATGATTGAGATTGGCAGCTTTATCGGTATGGCTGCCATGACCAAATCGGAAATCACCATCAAGGATGTCAGCTATCCCAGCCTGGGCGTAATTCCCGATGTCTTCCGCCGCCTCGGAATTGCCATGGAGTTGCGCGGCGATGACCTGTACATTCCCCGGCAGGAACATTATGAAATTGATACCTATATCGACGGCTCTATTCTCACGCTGGCGGACGCCATCTGGCCGGGATTTACGCCCGATCTGCTGAGTGTGGTCCTGGTAACGGCCACGCAGGCCAATGGTACGGTACTCATCCACCAGAAAATGTTTGAGAGCCGCCTGTTCTTTACCGATAAACTCATCGATATGGGCGCCCAGATCATCTTATGCGACCCTCACCGCGCCACCATCATCGGGCTGAACAGGAAGTTCCCGTTAAAAGGCATCCAGATGACTTCGCCCGATATCAGGGCAGGGGTGGCCCTGCTGATCGCCGCCATGTCGGCCAAGGGCAAAAGCGTCATCCACAATATCGAACAGATTGACCGCGGGTACCAGAAGATTGATGAAAGGTTGAATAAGCTGGGGGCGCAGATTGTAAGGGTTTGATTCCGGCTCCTCCGCGTTTTTGTGCCTCTGCGTTAATTTTTTCACCGTGAAGGCGCCAAAGCGCAAAGTTATCAGGGGTTTATTTTTTCTTTACCTTTCTGACCCTAAACACACACATGAAATTTCCCATTCACACATTGCTGGTTACATGCATAGTATCCGGGCTGATTCACAACAGTTATTCACAGAATGCTGCCGTCACCGATTCCGTAATTAAGGCGGTACTCGAAAGCCAGAGCCTTATCGGGGAGAAGGACAAAGGCGTGACCCTTATCAAGCAGGATAAACTGGATGAAGCAGGCCAGTATTTTAATGAAGAGCTGAAGAAAAATGAAGCCAACCGACAGGCATTTTTCGGACGTGGCGTGGTACACTGGGCGCAAAACGAACAGGCCGACGCCTGCCGTGACTGGAGCGCCGTGGTGGCCCTGGGTGATACTTCTACCTTAAAGCTGCTCGACAAAAACTGTCATGGCAAAATGGTGATTGAGGACGATACCATTCCGGCCAGGCGTTACCACCAGATGTTCGGCAAAAAAGATGCAGCCAGGGCAGGCAGTTCGGCTCCGGCCGTATATGCCGAAGTGATGCCTCAGTTTCCCGGGGGAGATAAGGAGTTGTTCAATTATCTGAAAACACATACGAAGTACCCGGTAAAGGCCAAGGAGAAAAATATCCAGGGCCGCGTCTACGTTAGTTTTATTGTAAGCAGCAAAGGCAAAATTCTCTTTCCGCATGTGGAAAGAGGTATTGGCGGCGGTTGCGATGAGGAAGCAGTGCGTGTGATTCGCAGCATGCCGCTTTGGACGGCAGGGAAACAACAGGGCAAGGCCGTACCCGTAAAATATTCTGTGCCCGTCAACTTTGCGCTTAAAAAGTAAATGCCTGGTGCCAGGCCCATGACATGGACATCCTGAACGAAGAGTTAACCCGTTATTCCGAAAATCATACGGCAGCGGAATCGGCGACACTGGCCGCCCTGAACAGGGAAACCTATGCCAACATCCTCATGCCACGTATGCTGTCCGGGCATTTGCAGGGACAGGTCCTTCGCATGCTGAGCATGATGATACGTCCGGCGCGTATCCTGGAGATCGGAACCTATACAGGCTATTCAGCCATCTGCCTGGCGGAGGGGCTTCGGGATCATGGCATACTCCATACCATCGATATCAACGATGAGCTGCGCCCGCTTGTTGAACGCTATGTGAAGCAGGCCGGCATGGAAAAGAAGATTATGCTTCATAGCGGCGATGCGCGCACCATCATACCCGGCCTGAATGAAAAATTTGACCTGGTCTTTATTGACGCCGACAAGGTTAACTACGCTAATTATTTCGATCTTGTTTTTCCGATGGTTCCCGTCGGCGGATTTCTTATAGCCGATAATGTTTTGTGGAGCGGCAAGGTGCTGGAAAAAGCAGGAGACATGGATCATGATACCCGGGCCATCCATGCGTTTAACAAAAAGGTGCAAGACGACAATCGTGTGCTGAATGTCCTGTTCCCCATTCGTGACGGCCTGATGGTGATGAAGAAGGTCTCCGCCTGACAGCAGCCGGTTTTGAATAGACATCCTGCCGGCAGCCTGTGTTTCAGGATTGTGAAAATACGCTACCTTTAACATAACCAAACTGACCCGGCATGAACAAAACATACCTGAGCCTAGCTATTGCATTTCTATTCTTTAACCTGGGAGCCACAGCCGCTGATTACCGCCTGCTTTTTCAAAGCGGAGCCTTGACCCCGGATGAAAACCTGGAACAATTTATCAGCGCACCCGGAGCGGATGCGACTGAGCTGGTAAACGGATATTACTATCGCCTCATTCAATTTAAGGACATTCCTTCCGCGGAGAAAAAAAGCGCCATGCGGCAAAGTGGCATTGTCCTCCTGGATTATATGCCACGCAATGCTTTTGTGGCCGCCATACCGGATGGTTACAACCGGTCGCTCCTCAGCGGCTACGGGATCCGTAGCATTTACCGGATGGAAGGATACCAGAAGATCAACAGGAACCTTTTTGATGAAACGCCTTCATGGGCGAAGACCGTCAAAGGCTATGCCGACATACGGGTTTTGTATTATGGCAATATAGGCGAAGCCGATATTCTGGCGCTTGCCGCATCGAAAGGAAAGGTGCTTCAGCACGTGGCGCTGAACCATGTGATTTCCCTTCGTATTCCTGAAAATGAACTCCGCATGATAGCTTCCTTGCCATGGGTATATTATATGGAATCCATTGCTCCTCCGTCTACGGCCGACGACACGAAAGGCCGAAGCCTGCATCGTTCGAATGTCATCAATACCGACATGCCGATGGGCAGGCATTACAATGGTTCCGGCGTCAGCGTGGCTTTGGGAGACGACGGTGTTGTGGGTCCTCACATTGATTTTACCGGTCGCATGACGAACCATACCTCAACGAACACGGCATTCGATACCCATGGTGACATGACTGGAGGAATTATTTCCGGTGCTGGGAACCTGGATCCTACGATTCGCGGAATGGCCGACGGCAGTTTTTTGCATGTGTGGTATTACAGCGCTTATCCGCAAATTGTCGATGCCGTTGCCAATCATGCCACCTACGGCACAGTGGTTTCATCCACGAGCTATTCCCAGGGTTGTAATGATTATACGGCCGATGCGCAATTCGGCGACCAGACTACCCGCGACAATCCCTACCTGCTTTTTGTTTTCTCCGCAGGGAATAACGGAACCGGTCTGACGCATGGCGACTGCGGCTATGGTGCCGGACTGCCCTGGGCCACGATTACAGGCGGATACAAGCAGGGAAAAAATGTGATTGCCTGCGCCAACCTCGATGCCCTGGAGGTTCTGGACAATTCAAGCAGCCGCGGCCCAGCTTCGGACGGAAGAATAAAGCCTGATATTTCCTCCAATGGAAAGGACCAGATGTCCACCGATGAAAATAACCTGTACCAGGTTGGGGGAGGCACCTCAGCTGCCTGTCCCGGAATTGCCGGCGTATCGGCCCAGCTCATCCAGGCATACAAGGAGCTGAACAGCGCGGCCTATGCTCCCGGTGCGCTCATTAAACCGTGCCTGCTCAACAGCGCGGAGGATATCGGGAACCCCGGACCTGATTTTACTTATGGGTACGGAAGAGTAAATGCCTTGCGCGCTGTCAAGGTTATCGAAAACAATACGTTTTTTCATGACTCGCTCGTTCAGGGCGCCACCAATACGCATACCATCAATGTACCGGCGAATGCCGTCCGGTTAAAAGTAATGGTTTACTGGCCCGATGTAGGTGGCAACCCCGCTGCTTCTACAGCCCTGGTCAATGATATCGATATGACGGTTACGGATCCTTCCGCCACTACGTGGAATCCATGGATCCTCAATGCAACACCTGTTGCCTCCAGCCTGAATGCGCCGGCCACTCGCGGAAGCGATCACCTGAACAACATGGAACAGGTTACGCTGGAGAATCCTGCCGCCGGATCCTATACCGTATCGCTCAATGGATTTGCCATACCCTCGGGACCGCAGGAATATTACCTGGTTTATGAATTTATTTTCGATGAGATCACTGTAACCTATCCGATGGGTGGTGAGGGATTTGTGCCGGGAACCACCGAAGTGATTCGCTGGGATGCGGTTCGGAGTGCCGGTACCTTTACGTTGGAATATTCAACCGACCATGGTACGACATGGAACCTGATTTCCAGTGGCTTCGCCGGAACTACACAACAATATTCCTGGTCAGTGCCGCCCACGGTGACGGACCAGGCCCTGGTCCGGGTAAGCCGCGGCCTTGTATCCGGAACCAGTGCCAATGATTTTTCCATTGTCGGTCTGCCGGCCAACCTCAATGTGGTATGGTGCTGTACAGACAGCATGAAGCTTTCCTGGTCGGCAGTTACGGGGGCCACAGGCTACCAGGTGCACATGCTGGGTACGAATTATATGGATTCGGTTGGCACAACAACGAATACCTACTTTATTGTACACAATGTGAGTCCTTCCAATACGTATTGGTTTAGCGTTCGTGCACTGCTGCCGGGTGGCAAAGGACAACGTACCCTGGCAATTAAGAAATCCCCGGGCGCATTTAATTGTCCGTTGAACCTCGATGCAACGATTGCGCAACTTGTATCTCCGGCACCGGGACGGATACAGGACTGCCAGAATCTCGGTGCAGTTCCTGTCACCCTGAACATCGAAAATGTCGGGGCAAGTACCCTGACGAACATTCCGGTGAATTACAGCCTGAACGGAGGACCGACGGTTAGTGATCTGTATACCGGATCGCTTGTCCCTGGGCAGTCCCAGGCTTTTACGTTTGCTACACCCGTTAACCTTACGGTACAGGGAAATTATAACCTGGCTGTCTGGACTGATTATCCCGGTGACATGAGTCACCTCAACGATACTTCGAAATCGTCGATGACAGTTTTTGCCGGCACGATGGCAACGTATCCGTTTATAGAGAATTTTGAATCGTTTGCTTCGTGTAACACCGGCTCCGATTGCGGATTAACAAACTGTACCGTATTGAACGGCTGGGTGCAGGAAGTGAATGGTACCGGCGACGATATTGATTTCAGAACAAACCAGGGATCCACGCCAACAGGTGGCACGGGTCCTGATGTGGATCATACCCTCGGAAATACGACGGGTAAATACATGTACCTGGAAGCTTCCCAGTGTTTCTTAAAAAACGCCGTGCTGACATCTCCGTGTATCAGCGTTTCGGGCCTGAGTCCACAGTGTTCCTTCTGGTATCATATGAGCGGCGTCGATATGGGATCGCTTCACGTTGATTTGTATTCAAACGGGCAATGGATGAGTGATATCACACCTCCGCTGAGCGGTAACCAGCCGAATGCCTGGCTGCAACGTGTATTTGATTTATCAGCCTATAATGGACAGGTGATAAACCTGCGGTTCCGCGGAACTACCGGTTCCAATTCAGGAAGTGACATGGCTATTGATGACATTTCTATCGACGAGCCCGTTGGCATCGATGAAATTAATTCTTCGTCAGGGGTATCGGTTTATCCGAATCCTTCCTCAGGCCTGTTTACCGTTTCCGTAGCAAAACCGGGAAATTACCAGGTCGAAATAGTGGACCTGAATGGCAAGGTGGTAAACACCGGTGTTATTCAATCCACACGGAACAGCATGACGACGCTTGACATGAGCGGGTATGCCAAAGGCATTTATACGGTAATCCTCAGGGGAAAGGAAACCATGCGGACACGTATCACAATTCTCTGATTTAAGAGGGATCGTTATCCCTTGGATCCCGGCCACATACCAGGCCGGGATTTTTTTATGGAAGGACCCCGAAATCTTATGGAATATCCGGATTATCGTATCTTTAATAGGTAACCCCCCGGCATGCGATTTCTTCGGTCGAAAAAAAACCTGGACATACCCGACAGTGAACTCCTGGAAGCTTACAGGCATTCGCCGCAAAGCCAAATCATTGAAATCCTGTTTGAGCGTTACTGCCACCTGGCTTTTGCCGTATGCATGAAATATTTTAAGAATGAAGAAGACAGCAAGGATGCCGTGATGCATCTCTTTGCGCGAATGCCCGAAGACTTGCGGAAATACCGTGTCGATCATTTCAGCCATTGGCTCTATATCATTACCAAAAATTACTGCCTGAAGGAATTAAAAAACCGGAAGAATTTCTCCTCGCTCGAAGATGCCGGTTTGGCGGATACGGGCAGCGTACATCCCGATGCGGAAGAAGATTTCGATCTTACGCCCCTGCACCTGCAGCAGCTCGACCGGGCCCTGGCTGCCTTAAGCAAGGAACAAATGGAATGCGTGAAGTTGTTCTACCTGGAAGAACGGACGTACAAGGAAATTGCCGATCAAACAGGCTACAGCCTGAAGCAGGTAAAGAGTTTCATTCAAAACGGAAAGCGCAACCTGCGCAATTACCTGGAAAGGAAAAATGGAAATGGATAACGAAAGAATTTTCTCCCCTTCCGGCCACCTCACGCATGAAGCGATGTTTCGTTACCACAGTCATGCGCTGAACAGGGATGAACAGTATGCCATTGAGAAGCACATGGCCGGTTGCAGCCTGTGCGCCGAAGCCATGGAAGGCATTGAAAAAATCCGGAAAGAGGAACGGTACGTACATATCCTCGATGAACTGCGACGTGCCGTGCGCAGAAGGACGCGCCCGCGAAAGCCCTTACCATTCAACCAGCCCTATATCATCGTCGGCACGATCGTCTTCCTCATACTCTTTTTGCTGATCGTATATATTGTTTTTTTCAGGGGAGGAATCGTGAAATGAGGAATTGACCATCAACGATCGACCCTTGACCATGGACGATTGATCAGGGTCAATGGATCCTGGCATTTACAACCTAGCAGAGCTCAAAAAAATTATCTTTGGACAACCATCCGGATACTGCATGCGCATCCATCTCTTTTTTATTTTATATGTTTCGCTTTTTGGCTGCCGCCCGGAAGCCGGAGATGCCGATAAGCCGCCGCTTACTCCCAATGACCAGGTCGTGACCTCACCGGGAAAAAAGCCCCTGAGATTACTTACCGACAGGCCACCGAATCTTGAAACACCCCTTCATTATTTTCAGCTGGACTATACACCGAACGATGTTTTTTTTGTGCGCTGGCACCTGGCCGGTTTGCCTTCGGATGTGGATACGTCGGTATTCAGGCTGAAAGTAAACGGGCATGTGAGAAAGGAACTTGCACTTTCGCTCAACGAACTACGATCGCGGTTTACGCCTTATACACTTACCGCCCTCGTTCAGTGCGCCGGCAATTCCCGTTGCTTTTTTGATCCGCAGGTTCCCGGCGGACAGTGGAAGCACGGTGGCATGGGCAATGCAACCTGGACCGGTGTGAAGCTGAAAGATATCCTGGAGCTGGCCGGCATGAGGACTGGCGCCCGGGAAGTTGCCTTTAACGGCCTCGACGAGCCGCCCTTGCCTTCCGTTCCTGATTTTGTCAAATCGCTTCAGCTCGATCATGCCCTGGACGGGGAAGTCATGGTGGCGTATGAAATGAATGGGGAGCCACTGCCTTTGTTGAACGGTTTCCCGCTAAAACTTGTCGTGCCCGGATGGTATGCCACCTACTGGGTTGGCATGCTCACTGAAATAAAAGTCTATGCCGATACCTTCAAAGGGTTCTGGATGCAAAAAGCTTACCTCGTTCCCAGAGGGGTGAAGAATGGCAATGAGCGGCCGGATTCTTTGGCGAAAGACATGGAGCCGATCAATAAGATGGATGTGCGGTCGATCTTTGTGGCCCCCGAACCCGACAGTATACTGGTGAAAGGAATGACGTACGAAATCCAGGGACTTGCTTTTGATGGCGGCGATGGTATTGTCAGGGTTGAAGTTTCTGCCGACAGCGGACTGACCTGGAAAAATGCAAAGCTTGACAGCGATTTAGGAAAATATTCCTGGCGGAGATGGAGGTATTCCTGGGCGCCGAAAAATTCCGGAAAGTTCATCTTCAAAGTCAGGGCAACCAATCGGGCCGGAGAAACACAGCCTGAGCATCAATGGAACCGAAGCGGCTATATGCGGAATGAGATTGAGAAATTGGAGCTGACTGTGAAATGAAATCTAAATCGCTGTGCTTCTGTACCTCCGTAGTGAAAAAACCACAGAGATTCTAAAGCACAGAGTGATAACGCTTAATGATAGGATATAATTTTATAATGAAGTTGGTCCCTGCAATGGTTTTATCGCTCATTCTTTTATCCTGTAATGATACCAGGAAGGAAGTTGCCACCGGGACAAATCCCATTGCTTATGACACACCGAAGAATATCCACGAAGTGGAAGTTCATCTGAAGCCGGCTGTTGGCGAGGAATTATTCAAAGCGAATTGCCTGACCTGTCATTCATTGCGCTACATTGAAATGCAACCTGATTTTCCGCGAAAGACGTGGGTGAAAATCGTCGACAAGATGATTCACTCTTTTGGGGCGCCTATCGACAGCACCACGGCCGACGCAATTGTCAACTACCTTGTGGAAGTGAAAGGAAAAAAGTGATTGCGAAGCAGGGAGATCCGATAATCATCTAATCTGCTAATCAGCTAATCAACAAATCAACTAATCAGCAAATCAGCTAATCAGCCAATCAACGAATCAACGAATCCTCCTCATTCATCCCGATTTTCCAACAGGGAATAAATATGCGTATCGATAAATTTCCCGTTGAAAAAATAATTTTCTTTAAAGGAAGCCTCCAGCACGAAGCCGTGCTTCTTCAGCAGGGAAGCCGATGCGCTGTTATGCGGGTTCACGTTCGCTTCGATGCTATGTAAATGCAGGGTCCTGAATCCGAAGTCAAGCACCTTTGCCATCGCTTCGCCGACAATTCCCTTTCTCCATAATTTCGGGTTCAGCATGTAGCCGATCTCACCTCGGTAATGTTCTTTTTCGATGCGGTGAAAACTGATGGTACCCACCAGCTGCGGCTGGCCTTTCAGGGTAATGGCCCAGGCAATGGCATCGTTCGCCGACACGCCGTCGAGGATTTTTTGTATCAGGATGCGTGTGTCATCCACCGTTTGGTGCTTTTCCCGGTCAATGTACCGCATCACATCAACATCCCGCCGCAATTCAAATAAAGTCTCGGCATCGTCCATGGTGACAGCACGAAGAAGCAAACGTTCTGTTTCGAGGATGGGGAAGGGGTGGAAGTTGAGGGTTAACATAAAGTCAGAACCTTGATTAAACGGATTTATTAATTCTCATGATTTCTGTTCGAAAAAGGAACGAAATGTACAACTATGATTTTAATTCAAAATGGATCCGGACATTGATTCAAATTTTAACTAGAAGCCATCTCAAAAGTATGTTTCAGGGATTTTTCAAGTATTTGGTCTCCAGGCAAGGCGCTTTTCGCAGCCCATACTGGGAGAGTATGAGCAAGGAAAGCAACGCAGCATGGAGGCCAAAGACGCAGAAAAAGCACGAGAGATATTTTTGAGATGGCTTCTATTGTAAATCATGAAAAATCATGAACAGCACGAGCATCTGTGGTCCAATTAAAACATGGATATGAGCAGTAACATTAAAAGTTACCTTTGACCCCTTCCTGATTCACCTATGTTCACCATTAACCCCAAAGAAATAAAGACAGCCGAACTGCACAGTTACATGCTGGCTGCTATTGCTCCACGTCCCATTGCATTTGCAAGTACTATTGACAAAGACGGGAAACCAAATTTGTCGCCTTTTAGTTTTTTCAACGCCTTTGGAAGCCATCCTCCCATTGTTATTTTTTCGCCGGCACGCAGGGTGCGGGACAATACCACGAAGCATACGCTTGAAAACGTTTACGAGGTGAAGGAAGTGGTAATCAACGTCGTGAATTACAGCATGGTTCACCAGGCCTCGCTTTCCAGCTGTGAATACCCTAAAGGGGTCAATGAATTTGAAAAAGCCGGCTTTACGCCTATTGAATCCGTTCTTGTAAAACCGTTCCGTGTGAAGGAATCGCCGGTGCAGATGGAATGCAAGGTGTTGAATATTATAGAGACCGGTCATGAAGGCGGGGCTGCCAATCTCATTATATGTGAGATCCTGTTAATGCATATAAGTGAGGATGTGCTGACCGAGGAAAAGCGGATTGACCCGAATAAAATCGACCTGGTTGCCCGCATGGGCGCCGATTGGTATTGCAGGGCTTCCGGTCCGGCCCTTTTTAAAGTTGCAAAGCCCAATGCCAGGCTGGGAATAGGAATCGATGCCATTCCGGCGAAAATCAGGCTTAGCAAGGTGCTGACGGGAAATAACCTGGGTCAATTGGGAAATGTTGAATTATTGCCTACGAAGGCCGAAATTGATGAATTTAGTCAATCAGAAACGCTGAAAAGCATCCTGGAAGTCCCTAAATCGCCTGATGAACTAACAATAAGCCTGCACCTGGCAGCACATTCCCTGCTTGACCAGGGCCATGTAATGGATGCATGGAAGGTGCTGTTGCAGGATCAATATTGAGATTTTAGCTTAATTTCATAGATTTAGTGAATTCAATTTAACATACCGCAGGGTCTTTTTTCATTCAAAAACAGGTTTTTTTGAAGTTTTTAAATGCCTTATTAAGGCCATTTTCCATCCGGCTTTAGCAGATAATCCTTCGTTGAAAAAGTATTTGAAAAAATATTATCAACAGGATTTGGTAAATTTAAAAAAGGATGTACCTTTGCCATCCCAAAATTTAGGCGAAAAACGCAGAAATCATTGGCTTAAATAATTAAGAAAGAGAACAGAATGCCTACTATTCAGCAGTTAGTCCGTAAAGGCCGCACCGCGCTGGTTGATAAAAGTAAGTCGCCGGCACTCACTTCCTGCCCTCAGCGCAGGGGTGTTTGTACACGTGTGTATACCACCACGCCGAAGAAGCCAAACTCAGCGATGCGCAAAGTGGCGCGGGTTCGCCTGACCAATAAATACGAAGTAACTGCCTATATCCCGGGTGAAGGACACAACCTGCAGGAACACTCCATCGTGATGATCCGTGGAGGTCGTGTGAAAGATCTTCCGGGTGTGCGTTACCACATCATCCGCGGTACCTTGGATACGGCCGGTGTGGAAGGAAGAAAGCAACAGCGTAGCAAATACGGAACGAAGAGACCGAAAGAGGTAAAAAAATAATCTGAACAATGCGTAAGTCGAAGCCCAAGAAAAGAATCCTGTTACCTGATCCCCGTTTCAACGATCAGCTGGTAACTCGTTTCGTGAATAACCTGATGTATGGCGGTAAGAAAAGCACTGCCTACAATATTTTTTACGATGCCATTGACAAAGTATCTGAGAAAATAAAGGAAGACGGACTGGATACCTGGAAAAAGGCCATGACAAACGTAATGCCGACCGTGGAGGTTAAGAGCCGGCGTGTAGGTGGTGCCACGTTCCAGATTCCGAGTGAAATCCGCCCGGACCGCCGGACAGCCCTGACTATTAAATGGCTGATCCAGTATTCCCGCGGAAGAAACGAAAAATCAATGGCTGAACGCCTGGCTGGTGAAATCATTTCAGCTTCCAAGAACGAAGGTTCTGCAGTGAAGAAGAAAGAAGATACGCACCGCATGGCTGAAGCAAACAAAGCATTCTCACACTTCAGAGTGTAAGCTTGTTTTGTCCGAAGAAGAGATCCATAAACAAACAATAGGTAGTTCTTTCTTTTACGGATAACAACTGACTTGCCGCAGATATCGTGCAAGTTTAGATCGGGTAACTGTTCTTCTTTGAAGAAGCACAAAGTGTCCGGTTATCAACAAAAGAAACACTATCGTTACGATTAACGGAAAACTAATCATGAGTAAAGACCTAATTTACACGCGCAACATCGGTATTTCCGCGCACATCGATGCAGGAAAAACAACTACGACCGAGCGCGTCCTTTATTATACAGGCAAGGTTCACAAGATCGGCGAAGTGCACGAAGGTGCAGCGACGATGGACTGGATGGTCCAGGAGCAGGAGCGAGGTATCACCATTACTTCCGCGGCCACTACGACTTACTGGAATTACAACAACGAACAATACAAAGTAAACATCATTGACACCCCGGGTCACGTGGACTTTACCGTGGAGGTAGAGCGTTCACTGCGTGTGCTGGATGGTGCCGTTGCGCTTTTCTGCGCCGTCGGCGGTGTCGAGCCCCAGTCGGAAACGGTGTGGCGCCAGATGAACAAATACGAAGTTCCCCGTATCGGTTTTGTCAATAAGATGGACCGCGCCGGCGCTGACTTTTTGAGCGTGGTGCAACAGGTTAAAGAAAGACTTCACGGAAATCCCGTTCCGCTCCAGTTGCCCATCGGCTCCGAAGAAATGTTTAAAGGTGTTGTGGATCTGATCCGCAACAAAGCCATTATCTGGCACGACGAAACCAAGGGCGCTACGTTCGACGAAGTTCCTATCCCGGCCGATATGATTGCCGATGTGAATCACTGGCGCGCCAACCTCGTGGAAGCCGTCGCTGAATTCGACGACCACCTGATGGAGAAATTTTTCGAGAACCCGGATTCTATTACCGAGGACGAATTGCGCACGGCGATCCGCAAGGCAACCATTGCCATGAAGATCACCCCGCTGATGTGCGGTTCGGCTTTTAAGAACAAAGGCGTACAGGCCATGCTCGACGGAGTGGTTCAATACCTTCCTTCGCCGATGGATGTGTCCAGCGTGACCGGAATCAACCCGGATACCGACAAAGAAGAAAAGAGACTGCCGGATGCGAATGATAAATTTGCCGCCCTGGCATTCAAGATCGCCACAGATCCGTTTGTAGGACGTCTTGCTTTCTTCCGTGTGTATTCAGGCAAACTGGATGCCGGTTCTTACGTACTGAATGCCCGTACCGGGAAGAACGAGCGTATCTCCCGCATCATCCGCATGCATGCCAACAAGCAAAGCCCGATCGACAACATCGAAGCAGGCGACATTGCGGCTGCAGTGGGTTTTAAGGATATTAAGACCGGCGATACCCTTTGCGATCCTGCCGCACCGATCGTCCTGGAATCCATGACCTTCCCGAAACCGGTTATCGGGCTGGCGATTGAGCCTAAGACACAGGCCGACATCGATAAGCTGGGAATGGCCCTTGCCAAACTGGCCGAAGAGGATCCTACGTTCAAAGTACATACCGATGAAGATACCGGCCAGACCGTGATCAGCGGAATGGGTGAGCTTCACCTTGAAATTATTGTCGACCGCCTGAGACGCGAGTTTAAAGTGGAAGCCAACCAGGGTGCTCCCCAGGTTGCTTATAAGGAAGCGCTTACCCAATCCGGCAAACACCGTGAAGTATATAAGAAACAAACCGGTGGCCGTGGTAAGTTCGCAGATATCCAGTTTGAAATCGGACCCGCCGATGCCGAATGGCTGGCTAAAGGTCATGTAGGACTTCAGTTCGAAAATGAAATCTCCGGCGGAAATATCCCCCGCGAATTTATACCCTCTGTACAGAAAGGTTTTGAGCAGGCGATGTCTACCGGCATCCTGGCAGGTTACTCGGTCGATACGATGAAAGTCGTATTGTTCGACGGTTCCTTCCACGCCGTTGACTCGGATGCCCTGTCGTTTGAAATCTGTGCCAAGATCGCTTTCCGCGAATCGGCCAGCAAAGCGAAGCCCGTATTGCTGGAGCCCATCATGAAGGTGGAAGTGGTTACTCCCGATTTATACATGGGAGATGTAATGGGTGACCTGAACAAGCGCCGCGGCCATCTCGAAGGAATGGATACCCGCGCCGGTGCACAGGTGATCCGCGCGAAAGTGCCGCTGTCGGAAATGTTCGGTTATGTAACAACCTTACGTACCATTACCTCCGGGCGTGCTTCGTCGACCATGGAATTCTCCCATTATGCCGAGTGCCCGCGTTCCCTGGCAGACGAAGTAATTGCCAAAGCCAAAGGAAAAACCAAGACAGAAAAAGTTTCCTAATCCTATACAACGTTCTTTATACCCAGAAAAAATGTCACAGCGAATTCGCATTAAATTAAAATCGTACGATCACAACCTGGTTGACAAGTCAGCCGAGAAGATCGTGAAGACTGTAAAGATTACCGGTGCCGTAGTAAACGGTCCGATTCCGCTGCCTACTGACAAGCGGATCTTTACTGTGCTGCGCTCGCCCCACGTGAATAAAAAGGCGCGTGAGCAGTTCCAGTTGTGTTCTTACAAGCGTCTGCTCGACATTTACAATTCGACTTCCAAGACAGTGGATGCACTGATGAAGCTGGAGTTGCCGAGCGGTGTGGAAGTGGAAATCAAAGCAAGCTAAAAACTAAAAAGTTTAAAGTTTCGCCCTGTCACATGGGAAGCTTTAAGCGTTAATCATTAAACGATACTCAGATGTCTGGAATAATTGGAAAAAAAATCGGGATGACCAGCCTCTTCGCGGCCGACGGAAAATACATTCCGTGCACCGTGGTGGAAGCAGGTCCTTGTGTAGTCACACAGGTACGTACGACGGATGTGGACGGATACGATGCCGTTCAATTGTCATTCGGCGAGAAGAAGGAAAAGAGAACCACTTCCGCGCTGAAAGGTCATTTCAAAAAGGCCGGAACCACGCCGAAAAGGAAAGTTGTGGAATTCAAACATTTCCCTGAGATGCCGGCATTTGGCACCGAAGTGAAGGTGGACATTTTCGCAGAAGGCGATTTCGTGGATGTGGTAGGTACCAGCAAGGGAAAAGGATTCCAGGGTGTTGTAAAACGCCATAAGTTCAGTGGAGTAGGCGGTTCCTCACACGGACAGCACGACAGGCAAAGGGCACCGGGATCCCGCGGAGCGTCGTCCTGGCCTTCCCGTGTATTCAAAGGAATCCGTACGGCCGGTCACATGGGCGCTGAACGCGTAAAGCTTCAGAACCTGGAAGTGGTAAAAGTGGTTCCCGAGCAGAACATCCTGATCATCAAAGGAGCGATTCCGGGTCACAAGGGTTCGTTCGTAGTCGTAGAGAAATAAGTCACCAAGTTTAAGGTCCGTGTTTGACATTGTAAACCGGACGAAAAACAGATAGAAAAATGGAAGTAGCAATCGTCAATATCTCCGGAAAAGAAACCGGTAAAAAAGTAAAGCTCAGCAGCAAGATCTTCGGTATCGAGCCGAACGATCACGCCATCTACCTGGATGTGAAACAGTACCTCGCCAACCAGCGCCAGGGAACGCATAAATCCAAGGAAAGAGCGGAGATCGCACGTACCACCAAGAAGCTGAAAAGGCAAAAAGGTACCGGCGGCGCCCGTGCGGGATCCATGAAGTCGCCCCTGTTCGTGGGTGGTGGCCGTGTGTTCGGTCCGCGTCCGAGGGATTATTCCTTTAAGCTGAACAAAAAGCTGAAGAACCTGGCCCGCCTGTCTGCGCTTACGTACAAGGCGAAAGAAAACAACATCAGCATCGTGGAAGATTTTACGCTGGACCAGGTGAAAACCAAAGCCTATGCTGAAATCATGAAGAGCCTGAACCTGGACGATAAGAAGGTACTGCTGGTATTGCCGCAAACCGACAAGAACATTTACCTCTCTTCCCGTAATATCGAAAAAAACAAAGTAACGACAGCTGCCGACATCAATACGTATGATGTACTGAACGCCACCAGCCTGGTGCTGACAGTGAGCGCTGTGCCTGTACTTGAAAATAACTTACTGAAAAAATGAGCATCCTTAAAAAGCCCCTCATTACTGAAAAAGCTACGGCTGCCGGCGAAAAGCTAGGCCAGTATGGATTTATTGTGGACCGCAACGCCAACAAAATCCAGATCAAGAAAGCGGTACAGGACATGTACAATGTAACCGTAGAAGATGTAAATACCATGCGTTATGCCGGTAAAACCAAATCCCGTTATACCAAGACGGGATATGTAAGCGGCAAAGCCAGCAACTTCAAGAAAGCCGTGGTGACCCTGAAGAAAGGCGAAACCATCGATTTCTACAGCAACATTTAACGAAACTTAAAACATTGCACAAACAATGGCAGTTAGAAAATTAAAACCGACCACTCCAAGTCAGCGACACACCATCGTTGATACGTACGACGATATTACCGCATCCCGCCCTGAGAAGAGCCTGATCGTAGCGATTAAACGTTCCGGCGGACGTAACAACTCCGGTAAGATGACCATGCGCTACATCGGCGGCGGTCACAAAAAGCGTTACCGCCTGATCGACTTCAAGCGTGACAAAGCGGGTATCGAAGGTGAAGTAAAGACTGTGGAATACGATCCGAACCGTACGTCCCGTATCGCCCTCATCAATTACAAGGATGGCGACAAGCGTTACATCATCGCCCCGAACGGCCTGAAAGTAGGTCAGAAGATCATGGCCGGCGAAACGGCCGTTCCGGAAATCGGAAACGCCCTCTTGCTGAAAGATATTCCGCTGGGAACATTGATTCACAATATCGAATTACGCCCCGGCCAGGGCGGTATGATTGCCCGCAGCGCGGGTTCGTACGCGCAGCTCACGGCCCGCGACGGAAAATATGCCGTGATCAAGATGCCTTCGGGCGAAACCCGCATGATCCTGGTTACCTGCATGGCTTCCATCGGAACCGTTTCCAACGCCGATCATATCCAGGAGACTTTGGGTAAAGCCGGCCGTTCACGCTGGATGGGCCGCAGACCCCGCGTTCGTGGTGTTGCCATGAACCCGGTAGATCACCCGATGGGTGGTGGTGAAGGCCGCGCTTCCGGAGGTCACCCGCGTTCACGCAAAGGCCTGCTGGCAAAAGGATACAAGACCCGTCATCCGAAGAGACAGTCTGATAAGCACATTATCGAAAGAAGAAAGAAATAAGAACAGTTCACGGCCGACCGCTCACAACAGAACCGGTATCCGTAACCCGAAAACAATAAACAACAATGGCTCGTTCACTCAAAAAAGGACCTTACATAGCGCATCACCTCGACTCCAAAGTAGTCAAGATGATGGACAGCAAGAAGAAAACCGCAATCAAAACCTGGTCGCGCAGGAGCGTGATTTCCCCGGAATTCGTGGGCGTCACTTTCGCCGTGCATAACGGTAACAAGTTCATTCCGGTTTATGTGACGGAGAACATGGTAGGACATAAGTTAGGTGAGTTTGCCCCGACCCGCACCTTCCGCGGACACAGCGGCAATAAAACAGACAACGCAAAATAATTTTTTATCTGAAACATCATGGGAGTTCGTAAAAGACAAGCTGCGGAAAACAGGAAAGAAGCGATGAAGACTACAGCCATCGCCAAACTGAACAATTCGCCTCATTCACCGCGTAAGACACGTACGGTTGCCGACCTGATCCGCGGCCAGGAAGTGATGCGCGCGCTGAACATCTTAAAATACAACATGAAAGCGCCGGCTGCCCGCCTCGAAAAAGTTGTGCAGGCCGCTATCGCCAACTGGGAAGCCAAGACCGGCGACAAGATCGACGAAGGCAAGGCGTACGTGAAGACGATTACCGTCGACAGCGCGCGCATGACGAAGCGTCTCCGCCCCGCCCCGCAAGGCCGCGGTTACCGGATTCGCAAACGTTCGAATCACGTGACCGTGATCATCGACTCGATCGCCAATAAAACGGCCGGCGCCACGGCCGAAGTAGCGGAAGAAACGGCTGAATAATCAACAGACTTAAACAGGTACCAACAACGTATATTATAAAAAATCATTCATGGGACAAAAAGCACACCCGGTAGGCAACAGATTAGGAATTATCCGCGGATGGGATTCCAATTGGTTTGGAGGACGCAAGTATGCCGACAAACTGGTGGAAGACGACAAGATCCGAAAATACCTGATGGTGAGACTTGCAAAAGGCGGAGTCGCGAAGATCGTTATTGAGCGCACGCTGAAGCTGATTACCGTAACGGTGCATACGGCACGTCCGGGTATCGTTATCGGAAAAGGCGGACAGGAAGTGGACAAGCTGAAAGAAGAGTTGAAGAAAATCACGAAGAAAGATGTGCAGATTAACATCTTCGAAATAAAACGACCGGAGTTGGATGCGCAGCTCGTAGCCGACGGCATCGCCCGTCAGCTGGAAGCGCGGATCTCTTTCCGCCGTGCCACGAAAATGGCCATTGCCTCTACCATGCGCATGGGCGCCGAAGGCATCAAGGTCATGTGTGCGGGCCGCCTGGGCGGTGTGGAAATTGCCCGTACCGAGCAGTACAAAGAAGGACGCATTCCCCTGCATACCTTCCGTGCCGATATCGATTTTGCCATTGGCGAAGCACAAACCAGCTACGGCAAGATTGGTGTGAAAGTATGGATCTGCAAAGGCGAAGTATTCGGCAAGCGTGACTTGTCTCCGAACATCGGTTCTTCCGCTACCGGTTCTGCCAAAGGCGGCGAACGCGAAGTGAGAGGCCGTGGCGGACGCGATGAGCGCAGGGGTGGAGATCGCCGGGAAGGCGGACGTGGCGGAGATCGCCGCGGTGGACGTGGAGAGAACCGCAGAAGCTAAAAAATCAAAACGTGAAAAGCGGAAGGCAAGCCGGAAACTTTAAACTCTAAAAACATTAAACATACTTTACGATGTTACAGCCGAAGAAAACGAAATTCAGAAAGATGCATAAGATGAAAGCCAAGGGAAACGCAACCCGCGGACACGAATTGGCTTTCGGATCATTCGGCATCAAGTCGCAGGAAACAGCCTGGATTCCCAGCAAGCAAATTGAAGCAGCCCGTGTGGCCGTGACCCGTTTCATGAAACGTGAAGGTCAGATCTGGTGCCGGATATTCCCGGACAAGCCGATCACCCGCAAGCCTGCCGAAGTACGGATGGGTAAAGGAAAAGGAGCTCCTGAATACTGGGTGGCCGTGGTGAAACCCGGAACCATCATCTTCGAAGCCGAAGGCGTATCGGAAGCGACTGCCAAAGAAGCCCTTCGTCTCGCTGCACAGAAATTATCCGTGACTACTAAATTTATTATCCGCAGAGATTACTCCGCATAACGAACGAATTTCAGACGGCTTCTGAAAAAGAGCCGGAAGAAAACAAACGATCCGCCATGAAAAAAGAAGATATCAGAGAACTGACAACCGAGGAGCTCAAAGCGCGCTTAGCCGAAGAGCAAACTCTTTATTCGAAGATGAAAATCAATCATGCCATCTCTTCGATTGAAAACCCGATGAAGATCCGGACGGTCCGCCGTGGCATTGCACAGATTCATACCGAACTGGCCAAACGGACCAAGGAAGCATCCGCAAAATAATTCTTCAAAAAGAAAGTAAAGAACATGGAAAATACAACTGAAAGCAGAGGCTTACGCAAAGAAAGAACCGGACGAGTGGTTAGCAATAAAATGGACAAGTCCGTTGTTGTCGCTGTGGAACGTAAAGTGAAACACGAGAAATACGGTAAGTTCATTAAAAAGACAACCAAGTTCATGGCGCACGACGAAAAGAACGAATGTGGCGTGGGTGACCTCGTGACGATCGCTGAAACCCGTCCGCTCAGCAAGAACAAAAACTGGAGATTGAAAGCCATCGTCGAGAAAGCGAAATAATTAAACAAGTTCACAGTTCACAGTTCACAGTTCACTGCAGAACGTAACCGTAGACCGTAAACAGTAACCGTTAACCGAATATGATACAGCAAGAATCAAGATGTGTAGTTGCCGACAACAGCGGAGCCAAAGAAGTACTTTGCATCCGTGTGCTGGGCGGAACGAAAAAAAGATACGCTTCCCTGGGCGATAAAATTGTAGTCACCGTGAAGCATGCGTTACCGGCCGGTAACATCAAGAAAGGTACCGTGACCAAGGCCGTCGTCGTACGTACGCGCAAAGAAGTAAAACGCCAGGACGGTTCGTACATCCGTTTCGACGACAACGCCGTGGTGCTGCTCACTGCCACGGATGAACTTCGCGGTACGCGTATCTTCGGACCGGTAGCCCGCGAGCTTCGTGAAAAGCAGTTTATGAAAATCATTTCACTGGCACCGGAAGTATTGTAAAGAATCATTAACGCCAGGGGCTTTCATCCCGGTACTTCTTCCACGAAGAATGCCGAAACCAAAACCCCGGACAAACAGATAGTAAGATGGAAAGAAAATCAAACAAGCAACCCAAACTGAACCTTCGCAAAGGCGATATCGTGAAAGTCATCGCCGGCGATTCAAAAGGTCAGCAGGGACGCATCCTGGAAATGATGCTGACCGACCGCAAAGCGCTCGTGGAAGGTGTCAACATGGTTTCGAAGCATAGCAAACCGAATTCCAAGAACACCCAGGGTGGTATCGTAAAGAAGGAAGCGCCAATTCATGTTTCCAACCTTATGCTGATCGACGGCAAAGGTAACGCAACGCGGGTTGGCCGCAAGGTAGAAGATGAAAAATTGGTACGTTATTCTAAAAAATCAGGGGAGGTAATCAAGTAATGGCATACGTTCCGCGTTTAAAACAGAAATACAGGGAGTCGGTTGTTCCGGCACTGAGCAAGAAGTTTAACTACAAAAGCTCCATGCAGGTACCGCGCCTGACCAAGATTTGCATCAACCAGGGTGTGGGTGACGCTGTCGCCGACAAGAAACTGATTGAATCGGCGATGAATGAACTTACGCTCATCACCGGTCAGAAACCGGTTTCCGTGAAGTCAAAAAAAGACATTTCAAACTTCAAACTCCGTGCACATGTTCCCATCGGGGTGCGCGTGACGCTTCGCGACGTGAAGATGTATGAGTTCCTCGACCGCCTGATCGCCGTCGCGCTGCCGCGTATCCGCGATTTCAAAGGGATTAACCCGAAGTCATTCGACGGCCGCGGAAATTACACGATGGGTGTTACCGAGCATATCATCTTCCCGGAAATTGACATCGACAAGGTGAGCAAGATCACCGGTATGGACATCACGTTCGTCACCACAGCCGGTACCGATGAGGAAGCCATGGAACTGCTGAAAGAATTCGGCTTACCGTTCCGCACCGCTTAATCCAAACACAAAATTCTAAAATCGAATAACGAATAACGAAATAAGATGGCAAAAGAATCAATGAAAGCTAGGGAGGTAAAGCGCAGCAGGATTGTGGCGCGCTACGCCGCCAAACGTGCAGCCCTTAAAGCCGCGGGAGATCATGCCGGCCTGGACAAACTTCCAAAGAGTGCGTCGCCGGTCAAACTTCATAACCGCTGCAAAATCACCGGCCGTCCGCGCGGGTACATGCGCCAGTTCGGGATCAGCAGAATCCTGTTTCGTAAAATGGCTTTGGAAGGAAAAATTCCGGGGGTCACCAAATCGAGCTGGTAATCCAACACGCCTTTCCTTGTGAAAGGAAAAAAGAACAATAAAATTAACAACGAATAACCATACTACAATGACCGATACTATCGCAGATTTCCTCACACGCGTCCGCAATGCAGTGCAGGCAAACCACCGCCTGGTAGAAATTCCTGCCTCCAACCTGAAGAAGGAGATCACCAAGATTTTGAAAGACAAGGGCTATATCCTCGACTTCAAATTTGAAGATGACGACAAGCAAGGCGTGATCAAGATTGCGCTGAAATACCACCCGGTGACCAAGGTTCCGGCTATCCGCAGCATCCAGCGTATCAGCAGACCCGGTCTCAGGCAGTTTGCCGGTATCGACCGCATGCCCCGCGTACTGAACGGACTGGGCATTGCCATCCTGTCGACCAGCAAAGGCGTGATGACGGATAAGGAAGCGCGTGACCTGAAAGTAGGCGGCGAAGTATTATGCTACGTATACTAATCGAACGAATCCCGTTTAAGTAAAAAGTAAAAGCTATGTCAAGAATAGGAAAATTACCGATCACGCTCCCCGCGAAAGTGGACGTGCAGGTAAAAGCAAATACCGTACAGGTGAAAGGCCCGAAAGGCGAATTGTCTTACGACCTGAACGACGGAATTACGGTAAAGGTTGACGGACAGGAACTGACCGTTGAACGCGCCACCGAACAGAAGCGTCACCGTGCGCTGCATGGATTGACCCGCGCCCTCATACAGAATATGGTGCAGGGAGTATCCGCAGGTTTCACGGCCCAGCAGGAACTGGTGGGTGTGGGTTACCGCGCAAGCGCGCAGGGCCAGATGCTCGATCTCGTGCTCGGTTATTCCCACCACGTGGTGTTTGAAATGCCGAAGGAAATCAAGGTTTCCGCGAAGCAGGATAAAGGAAGCAACCCGATCATTACCCTGGAGAGCGCCGACAAGCAGCTCCTCGGCCAGGTTGCCGCCAAGATCCGTTCGTTGCGTAAGCCCGAGCCCTACAAAGGAAAAGGTATCAAGTTTACCGGTGAAGTATTGAGAAGAAAAGCAGGTAAATCAGCAGCTAAAAAATAAGAAGCCATGTTAAAGAAACAACTCAGAAGAAAGAAAATCCAAAGCAGCATCCGCAAAAAAATCCGCGGAACAGCCGAATGTCCCCGCCTGTCGATATACCGCAGCAACAAGGACATCTATGCGCAGGTAATCGATGACATCTCCGGAACGACCCTGGCGGCTGCTTCTTCTTCGCTGAAAGAAATCCAGTCTGAAAAAGTGAACAAAGTGGAGAAGGCGAAACTCGTAGGTAAAGCGATCGGGGAAAAAGCCAAAGAATCAGGTATCACGAAGGTGGTATTTGACCGTGGCGGGTATCTCTACCACGGCCGTGTGAAATCGCTGGCCGAAGGCGCACGCGAAGCGGGTCTCCAGTTTTAAGAAAAAATAAATAATCAGAAACCAGTCATGTCAGAAACAAACATAAAAAGAGTGAAGACCAGTGAGATCGAACTGAAAGATCGCCTGGTAACCGTTAACCGTGTGACGAAAGTGACCAAAGGAGGCCGTGCCTTTACCTTCTCCGCCATCGTAGTGGTAGGTGATGAAAACGGCGTGGTCGGACACGGACTGGGCAAAGCCAAGGAAGTTACCGACGCCGTTCAGAAAGGTATCGACGATGCCAAGAAGAACCTGGTGAAAGTGCCGATCATCCGCGGTACCGTGCCGCATGAGCAGTACGGAAAATTCGGCGGAGCGCTCGTGCTGCTAAAGCCTGCCGCCCCCGGAACGGGCGTAATTGCCGGCGGTGCCATGCGTGCCGTCCTGGAAAGCGTGGGTATCCATGACGTACTTGCGAAATCCAAAGGAAGCTCCAACCCGCACAACGTGGTAAAAGCGACCATCGATGCGCTGGCCCAGATGCGTGACGCCGCCACCGTGGCCCAGCACAGGGGAATTAAAATGACGAAAGTGTTCACAGGAAAATAAAACTAAACCCGTTGCCGGTTCGTTCTTCCGCGAAGGACAGGCCGTAAACCGAAAAGCGTAAATCAAGATGTCGAAGATCAGAATCAAATTAGTTAAAAGCGGAATCGACCGTCCGGAAAACCAAAAGCGGACGCTGCGTGCCCTGGGTCTTACCAAATTGCATAAGGTCGTGGAAGTCGAAGCGACACCGCAGGTAAGCGGCATGGTTCACAAAGTGAAGCATCTCCTGGAAGTGGAGCAGCTTTAATGACCAAATGGTATAGCTTTAAAAATTGATAAAGAAATGAACTTAAGTACACTCAAACCTGCACAAGGTTCGGTAAAGAAAAACAAACGATTAGGACGTGGTGCCGGCTCCGGAAGGGGCGGTACATCTACGCGTGGTCACAAAGGAGCTCAATCCCGTTCAGGCTATAGCGCGAAGAAGGGCTTTGAGGGTGGCCAGATGCCGCTGCAAAGAAGGTTGCCGAAATTCGGTTTTAAAAATATCAACCGCGTGGAATACCACGGCATCAACCTCGACGTGCTCCAGGGTCTTGCTGAAAAGAAGAAACTGGCTTCCGTCGATGTGGATATCCTCGTTGCCAACGGACTTGCCGCCAAGAAGGACCTGGTGAAAATCCTGGGCCGCGGAGAACTTAAAGTGAAGCTGGATGTGAAGGCACATGCGTTTTCTGCTTCCGCGAAAGCAGCCATCGAAGCACAAGGCGGAACAACCTCAACTCTCTAAAGCAACGTATGAAAAATTTCATTCAAACGATACGGAATATTTTCAAGATTGAAGACCTCAGGGTGCGTATTCTCAATACGCTGTTTTTCCTGCTGATCTATCGCCTGGGTACCCACGTGGTGCTGCCGGGGGTAGATGCCGGAAAACTGTCGGAGTTGCAGAACCAGACCGCTGGCGGTGTATTGGGACTCCTGGATATGTTCTCAGGCGGCGCCTTCTCACATGCTTCCATCTTTGCCCTGGGTATCATGCCGTATATCTCAGCGTCCATCGTGATCCAGCTGTTAAGCCTGGCTGTTCCCTATTTCCAGCGCATGCAGAAAGAAGGAGAAAGCGGTCGGAAGAAGATCAACCAGATTACCCGCTGGCTTACCATTGCCATCTGTGCCTTCCAGGCTCCGGGCTATATTGTAAACCTGCGTTCCCAGGTTCCGGGAGCCATCATTTCCGTGACCAACCCGGATCTGGTGTCTCCGTTTACATTCTGGCTTACGTCGATCATCATCCTTACCGCCGGAACCATCTTCGTGATGTGGCTCGGCGAGCGTATTACAGATAAAGGACTCGGCAATGGAATATCCCTGATCATCATGATCGGTATCGTAGCCCGTCTGCCGATTTCCCTGCGTGACGAACTGCTGTCACGTGTGAATTCAGGCGGCCTTGTTGTATTCGTCATTGAACTGGTAGCCCTGGCCGCCGTGATCGGAGCCATTATCCTGCTCATCCAGGGTACGCGCCGGATCCCGGTGAATTTCGCGAAGAAAATCGTAGGCAATAAGCAATACGGCGGCGTGCGCCAGTACATTCCGCTTAAAGTGAATGCAGCCGGTGTAATGCCAATCATCTTTGCCCAGGCCATCATGTTTATCCCGGCTACCATCGCGCAGTTCTTCCCGGAATCCACCGCCTCCCAGGGGGTGCTGGCTACTTTCGGAAACCTGACTTCGTTCTGGTATAACTTCGTGTTTGCCGTACTCATCATCGCGTTCACGTATTTCTATACAGCCATTGCGGTGAACTCAAACCAGATGGCAGAAGACATGAAACGGAACGGCGGATTTATTCCGGGCGTAAAGCCGGGACGCCAGACGTCTGAGTTTATTGATGATGTGATGTCCAAGATTACCCTGCCGGGATCCATCTTCCTGGCCATCGTAGCGATACTGCCCACCTTTGCGATTCTTGCAGGGGTCAATAATAATTTTGCCCACTTCTACGGAGGGACCTCCATCCTCATTATGGTGGGTGTTGTACTGGACACTTTGCAGCAGATCGAAAGTCACCTGCTCATGCGCCATTACGACGGATTGATGAAGAGCGGACGGATTAAAGGCCGCACTTCTCCTGTTGCGACGGCCGTTTAACGTTTGATGTTTATCGCGGATGGTTTCGCGTTGAACTTTGAACCTAAGACATACTCGAGATGTTGTATTACAAGACACAGGAAGAAGTTGAGTTCATCAGAGAGAGTTCTTTACTTGTTGCGAAAACCTTAGCTGAAGTAGCCAGGCATATCAAACCGGGAATCAAAACCCTGGACCTGGACCGTATCGCGGAAACGTTTATACGGGATCACCAGGCCCTGCCGGCCTTCAAGGACTACAACGGCTTTCCCAATGCGCTTTGCATATCCGTGAATTCACAGGTGGTGCATGGCATACCGGGAGCCTATGAACTGAAGGATGGCGATGTGGTTTCTGTCGATTGCGGGGTGCTGAAGAATCAATTCTACGGCGATTCGGCATACACGTTCCCGGTGGGAGATGTAGCCGCCGACGTGATGGATTTGCTGAAGATCACCCGTGAGAGCCTCTACAAGGGTATTGAAAAAGCCATATCGGGAAACCGTGTAGGCGATATCAGTGCCGCAGTCCAGGAGCATGCCGAATCCCACGGGTATTCCGTGGTTCGGGAACTGGTCGGGCATGGTGTAGGACGGCACCTTCACGAAAAGCCTGAAGTGCCCAACTACGGAAAGCGCGGAAGCGGCATGGTGCTAAAGGAAGGTTTGGTCATCGCCATTGAACCCATGATCAATATGGGAACACGGGCGGTGGTTCACGATAGAGACGGCTGGACCGTCCGTACGTCGGATGGAAAGCCATCGGCGCACTTCGAACATACCGTCGCAATAGGAAAGGGAGAGGCCGACATACTGTCCTCCTTTACGTACATTGAAGAAGTATTGAATGAAACACATAAAATAAGTAACTAAGACGTGGCGAAACAATCATCCATAGAACAGGACGGCACTATAACGGAGGCGTTGTCGAACGCCATGTTCAGGGTGGAATTGGAAAACGGACACGAAATTATCGCTCACATCTCAGGAAAAATGAGAATGCATTACATCAAGATACTGCCGGGCGATAAAGTGAAAGTGGAAATGTCGCCATACGATTTGTCAAAAGGAAGAATAACATACAGATATAAATAAATGTTCAGCGTTTCGGTTCCGGATCTTATCAACCGGCCGTCCCGCGAAACACTAAAGCTCAGAGAAATGAAAGTAAAACCCGCAATTAAAAAGAGAAGTGTTGACTGCATCATCGTGCGCAGAAAAGGCAGGTTGTATGTAATCAATAAAAAGAACCCGCGTTTTAAACAGCGCCAGGGATAAGGTTTGAATTGTTCTTCGACTAACTCATAACGAATAATTAAATAAAATGGCTCGTATAGCAGGTATTGACTTACCAAAAAACAAAAGAGGCGAAATCGGCCTGACCTATATCTATGGGATCGGCCGTACTACCGCTCAACGCATTCTTACCGATGCCGGCATCGATTTCAACACGAAAGTGAACGAATGGAACGATGACCAGCTCAACCAAATCCGCACCGCGATCAATGAATTGAAAGTGGAAGGAGCCCTGCGTTCGGAAGTGCAGCTGAATATCAAACGTCTCGTCGACATCAACAGTTACCGCGGTGTGCGCCATCGCCTGGGACTGCCCGTCCGCGGACAGCGCACCAAGAACAACTGCAGAACCCGTAAAGGAAAACGTAAAACTGTTGCCAACAAGAAGAAGGCAACGAAAATGTAATTGAAATATGGCACAGCAACACCAGCAGTCGCAGACTGCAACCAAAGTAGCAAAGAAGAAGGTCGTGAAGGTGGAAGCCTCCGGTCATGCGCATATCAATGCCACCTTCAACAACATCATTATCTCCCTCACCAACGAAGCCGGACAGGTTATCAGCTGGGCGTCGGCAGGTAAGATGGGATTCCGGGGTTCCAAGAAGAACACCCCGTATGCCGCACAGCTGGCTGCCGCCGACTGCGCGAAAGTAGCCCACGACATGGGACTGCGCCGCGTGAAAGTATTCGTGAAAGGTCCCGGCGCAGGCCGTGAGTCCGCCATGCGTACGCTGCATAACTCAGGTATTGAAGTAAGCGAAATCGTAGACGTGACGCCAATGCCGCACAACGGCTGCCGTCCTCCGAAAAAACGCAGAGTATAATCCCTTCGGCTGCGCCCGGGGATCAGAATTGAATAATCAACTAATACGTAAACAGTAAACCGAAATGGCAAGATACATCGGACCCAAATCCAGAATAGCCCGTAAATTCAAAGAGCCCATCTTTGGACCGGATAAGAGTTTTGAAAAGAAAAACTATCCTCCCGGACAGCACGGGTTGTCGAAAAAACGCTCCAAAAAATCAGAGTACGCAGTACAGCTGATGGAAAAGCAGAAGGCGAAGTACACCTACGGTATCCTGGAGCGCCAGTTCGCTAAAATATTTGACAAAGCTTCCCGCAAGGAAGGTATCACAGGTGAAAACCTGCTTCAGCTGATCGAAGCGCGCCTGGATAACCTGGTGTTCCGCCTGGGTATTGCTCCTACGCGCAGCGCCGCACGCCAGCTGGTATCGCACCGTCACATTACCGTGAACAGCAAAATCGTGGGCATCGCATCCTATACCTGCCGCCCCGGCGACGTGATTGCCGTGCGTGAGCGCAGCAAAACCCTGGAAGCCATTACCCATTCACTGACCGGTCGTACGAATAAATATCCCTGGCTGGAATTCGACCGCCAGACGATGTCGGGAAAGATCATTGCGCATCCTACCCGCGATCAGATTCCGGAAAATATCAAGGAACAGCTCATCGTCGAATTGTATTCCAAGTAAGATACTGAGAAGGGTTAGCGTTTAGGGTTTCACGTTATCCCTGCAAGGAAAGAAGGCGAAAACCTGAGGCATTTATCGTTAAACAATAAAATAAACACTATACAAATGGCAATACTTGAATTTCAACGTCCTGACAAAGTGATCATGATCAATTCGACTGACAGGCAAGGTCAGTTTGAATTTCGTCCGCTGGAGCCCGGCTATGGTATTACGGTAGGCAACGCCTTGCGCAGGATTCTGCTTTCATCACTCGAAGGCTATGCCATCATCTCCGTACGCATTTCAGGCGTGGATCACGAATTCTCCACCATCAAAGGCGTGGTAGAAGACGTCACGGAAATTATCCTGAACCTGAAGCAGGTGCGTTTCAAAAAACAAATTGAAGGTACGGAGTCTGAAAAAGTAACCGTTTCTGTGTCCGGCAAAAGCCAGTTCACCGCAGGCGATATCAGCAAGTTCACCACGGCATTCCAGGTTTTGAATCCTGACCTGGTGATCTGCAATATGGAATCGAATGTGAAACTCAGCCTCGAGCTGCAGATTGAAAAAGGCCGCGGCTATGTTCCGTCGGAAGAAAACAAAACGGCCAGCGCCGCCATCGGTACCATCTTCGTGGATTCGATCTTTACCCCGATCCGCAACGTGAAGTATGCCGTGGAAAATTACCGCGTGGAGCAGAAGACGGACTATGAAAAACTGGTCATGGACATCACGACCGACGGTTCCATTCACCCGAAAGAAGCGCTGAAAGAAGCGGCTGAAATCCTGATCCACCACTTCATGCTCTTCTCCGATGAAAAGATCACGCTGGAGATGAAAGAAAAAGCTCCGCATGAAGAGCTCGATGAAAATACCCTGCACATGCGCCAGCTTCTTAACACGAAGCTCGTGGACATGGATCTTTCCGTCCGTGCCCTGAACTGCCTGAAGGCAGCCGATGTGGAAACCCTGGGTGACCTGGTTTCTTTCAACAAGGCAGACCTCCTGAAGTTCCGCAACTTCGGAAAGAAGTCACTCACCGAGCTGGAAGAGCTGGTACGTGCAAAGAACCTTTCTTTCGGAATGAATGTAAGTAAATTCCTTCCTGAGAAAATTAAATAAATACTAACGGAGCTGCAGGACTCGTTCCCGGCGGCATCAACTGAACCATTCAAATGAGACACGGAAGAAAAATAAACCACCTCGGGCGCCAACCTTCACATCGCAAAGCGATGCTGTCAAACATGGCCTCTTCGCTTATTCTTCATAAGCGTATTAACACCACGGTTTCCAAAGCGAAAGAACTCAGGAAGTATGTGGAACCTTTAATCACCAAAGCAAAGGACGATACGACCCATTCCCGCCGTACGGTGTTCAGCTACCTGCAGAACAAGGAGGCCGTAGGAACCCTTTTCCGCGATGTGGCTTCAAAAGTCGGAGACCGTCCGGGAGGCTATACCCGGATTCTGAAAACCGGAAACCGCCTGGGCGACAAAGCCGAAATGTGCATGATGGAGCTGGTCGATTTCAACGAGCTCATGCTGGGCACGAAGGAAACGAAGAAGGCGAAAACAACCCGCAGAAGCGGTGGCCGTAAAAAGGCCGCTGCCGGTGAAGGAGCTGCAGAAGCCCCTGCCGCCGAAGTGAGTACGGAGGTAAAGGCGGAAGCCGCTCCGAAGAAAAAGGCCGCTAAAAAGAAGACGGACAACGAAGGAGACAAGAAAGAAGACTAATATGATTTCATTGGTTTTTTAAAGGGGATGTGAGTTCATTGCATCCCCTTTTTTTACGCCGGATAAAAAATTTGGGTTAAATTTGCAAAGCAGACCGAAGGGATGAAATACGAAGAAAAAAAGCCAGCCATATTATTACTTGCCGATGGAACTGTTTTTCACGGCAAATCCGCAGGAGCCATTGGCACGACCAGCGGTGAAATTTGTTTTAATACCGGCATGACGGGTTACCAGGAAATCTTTACTGACCCCTCGTATTTTGGCCAACTCCTTGTAGCCACCCATGTACATATCGGGAATTACGGCATTCACAACGAAGAGGTGGAAAGCAATTCCATCAAGATTGCCGGGCTTATCTGCCGGACTTTTAATGAGAATTATTCCCGCAAAAGTGCCTCCGGATCGATTGGAGAGTATTTCAGCTCCCAGAATATTGTAGCAATTAGTGACGTCGATACACGCGCCATCGTGCGGCATATCCGCAGCAAAGGCGCGATGAATGCCATTATCTCTTCGGAGATCCTTGACCTGGATAAACTAAAGGCGGAGCTGGCAAAATGCCCTGCCATGGAAGGCCTGGAGCTCTCGTCGAAAGTGACGACGCCAAAACCCTATTTCTGGGGCGAGCCATCGGCACGCTATAAAGTTGCCGTGATGGATTACGGAGTGAAGAAGAACACCTTGCGCAGCCTGGCGGCCCGGGATTGTTACGTACAGGTTTTCCCATGTTTTTCTTCTTTTGAAGAGATTAAAAAATGGAACCCCGACGGCGTCCTTCTTTCAAACGGACCCGGCGATCCGGCCGTCATGCATGAAGCGGTTCACACCATCCGCCAGATCCTGGAAGCACAGATTCCCGTATTCGGCATCTGTCTCGGGCATCAACTCCTGGCCGAAGCCTGTGGCATCTCTACCTATAAAATGCATCACGGTCACAGGGGTATTAATCACCCGGTAAAAAATTTGATTACCGGTCGATGTGAAATCACCTCCCAAAACCACGGTTTTGCGGTGAGCCTGGAAGCCATCCAAAAATCACCGGGCGTAGAAATTACACACGTCAATTTGAACGACAACTCCGTGGAAGGAATCCGCGTGAAGGATAAAATTGCTTTTTCCGTTCAGTACCATCCTGAATCGGCTCCCGGTCCGCATGATTCTACGTACCTCTTTGATGAGTTCGTAGATTGTTTTTCCAGGGTCATGGCATAATACCCTAG
>Ga0315912_10000407_pt1 | contig 83903 bp, 73 predicted proteins | sample VfabasoilMG_FD_204469 | JGI IMG/M metagenome (GOLD analysis project Ga0315912, IMG submission 204469) | Garden soil microbial communities collected in Santa Monica, California, United States - V. faba soil | ecosystem: Environmental > Terrestrial > Soil > Garden | place: USA: California... | reverse complement strand
GAGCTGGAGGCCAAGCACAGCCAGGAAGTCTATTAATTTTGCGCTCCGTCCGACTGTTATGGCTGTAGGCAGCCGCACACACAAGCGCTTCTCCTTTTTCTGTTCAATTCAGAAAGAGGACACGGGGGTAGCAGGGACGGGCTACCCCTTATTACCGTGACGGGAAGGCCAACGGATAGATCGATTCCGTACTAAACGCGGGGAGCAGGCCACGATGAGAATGAAGAATCCAGAAGTCTGGCTATTGCCCGTTCGGTCGGGCGCTGGGTCGGGAGAGATCGCGCACTAGGCAGGGGTCAAGTCGTCCGAGGTTGGACGGCAGATTGGGTGCTATTAGGAGAAGCCGCGGATGTATCGATGAGGGCTTATCGCAAATCAGATTCCTAACAATTGGCTATTGATCACAGAGATATCTTCCACCGACAGCGCGTACAGCTTGAACACAGCTTCGTCGATGCTCTGTTCGATCTGGTTAATGTCAGCGTACCTATCATCCGCTCTTTTCTCAGTAGCTTCTCTTGCGAGCCTGGCTATTTCGTTCTGAGTTTCTTTATCACCCCCTTGGGGCAAGGGAAAGCTCTTCACGTCAGTCACTAGGATCTTGGGGAAAGCACCTTTGGCAATCTTAGGGGAGGAGTTTAGGTGATAGAAGGTCGCGAGCCGTGAGTTGAGAATCCCCAGTAGGCAGTAGATCGGCATGTCGACAGAGTTCTCGTCCAAGATATTTATGATTGCAGGGTCGTTGTATAGCTCGGATCTGGTGAACGCCGCGAAGATATGCGGATTGGTGATTTCTCGCACAAGAATTCTAGGTTGGGAAAAGAACTTCGGTTGCCTAGGGTTAGCGATCCTATCGCTATAGCAAAGATACTCCTGTCGATTCCATGACACGGAATAGCGAGTTACGTCCTCGCCCCACAGCCAGGGCTTGTAGGACTCGTTTATGCGGTTGGAAGCGTGGAACGCCCTAGTCTTTATTACGTCTACATTCTGACCAGTATGTTTATCGTACGCGATCAGTCCTTGACTCACCTCAGGAAAAAGCTCGATAAGAGGGCGCGAGGTGCGCCGAATCGCTGAAACGAGTTCGAGTACTTCGTGGGGCCGTCTAAAGACCAGTGCCCAATTGTGATTGTTCTCCAGCATCAATTCTCGTTTGGCAAAGGAAGTCTGTCGATTTAGGAGTTCGTCGAGGTTCGCAACATCGGCGGTCTGTTTGTAGCCGATTGGTCCATCGGTGCCTTCCTTTGTAACGAGTAGGATGGCATTCCTGACTGTCGCATCCGGAAAAATCGCAAAATCGGTACAGTCAACGATTTCCTGGACCTTCCACTGCTCCAAGAAGGTTTCTCGGTACTCTTGGGCGTACACGTTGAAGAGAATGCTATTCGGCACGATCAAGCCTATGCTTCCTTGCTTTCTCGTGATCCGTCTCGCCTGATTTATAAAGAGATAATAGATCTCGAAGTCAGGAACCTTTCCAAGTGTCCGCTCAAGGTGCGTTCGCTTGGTTCCTGTTATCGACAATCCGTAAGGAGGGTTGCCTATAACAACGTCAAACCCAATGAACTCGCCGTTGCTGTCGAGGACCTGCGGGAACTCAAAACGCCATTCAAATGCGAAATCAAAGAGTGCGTCGCCCATTTCTTGTCGTTCCTGCTCTCTTGCGATGCGCTCTCGTAGTCGCTTTTTCTTCTTCGAGACCTGAGCTTTCTTGGCGCTATCAACTTCGAATAGCGATGCTTGATTCTCGAGTGCGCGCAACTCTTCATTCAGATTATCAAGCTGCTGCCGGCTAATGCTGGACCTAAAATCGCTCTTGATCGTTTCGATCAATACCTCCAGCTCGCGCTTGCGGTCTTTGTCCGTGGCTTCTTGGTAAAGTCTAACGGCCTCGCGATAGTCAGCTATTGTCCGCTTACTCTTTCGCAGAACCTTGCCCAGATCTGAGGTCAAGTCGTAGCGGCTGATTAGTGAATCGCCGCACTTGATGTTGATATCGATGTTCGGAAGGGTTTCGAGCGATGGGGGGGCTGTGCCCTGCTTGTAGTAGGCGTTCTTGAGCAACTCGATCCATAGCCGCAGGCGACAAATCTTTACCGAGTTATGGTTTATATCAACGCCGAAGAGGCAGTTCTCGATAATGGTTTGCTTTTCGTGGAACAGGGCCTCCTGAACTCTGAGACTCTCCGGATTGTCTGGCCTATACTCGAATAATCGTCCATCGTCATCTGTGATTATCAGCTCGTCATTGATCGTTTCAATGTGATAGTCGCGGAGCGTTCGCCCCTGCCTGTCGAGTAGGACTTTTAGTTCGGCCTTGATGGAGATTAGCTCGTTCAACGCAGATACTAAAAAGTGGCCGGATCCAACAGCCGGATCGCAGATCGTGATGCTATTGATAATCCGGTTGGCTTCGGACTTGTCGGCGATCAAGCTATACAGTTCATCGAACGTCCTGCAGGACCAGCCCTTTGTTTCGTTAAATCGTGTGAGTACCGCCCTTCGTATGCTCGAGCGGCATATGTACATGGTGATGGCGCCTGGCGTGAAATAGGAACCATCTTTGTATCCGTTGATTTTTTCGAAGATCAGCCCTAGGACCGTTGCGTTAATGAGCTTCTTGCTCTCTTCTTGAATGGCTTCACTGCCATCGCCGGCAAAGTCAAATGCGTCGAAGAATTCGAACAAATAGGCGAGGCAACTTAGCGAGCCTTTTCGCTTCTTTCCTCGATCATCTTTGAGTACGGTTGAGGAATGTATCGAGAGTGGCTGCACGTTTCGCAGGTTGCTTACGAAAATGCTGCTGTGTTCTAGCTCGGAGGGCTCGAATAGCGAGCTGTTAAGGTACGGAACAAATGGGTAGAGCGACTGGTGCTCCTGGCTTCGATCGCTAAACTCTTTTGCTAGGACACTAAAAAAAAGTGAGTTGAGTTCATCAAAATCTGCAACGTGATGTTCGTCTAGAAAAGCATACCGACTGTCATCCTTGTGAAAATCAAGTAGCTGGGCTTCGAGCAGCTTCAAGAAGATCAGTCGATTTATCCACGTAATCGCTAGTTCTAGGGAGACACCAAATAACTGCTCGTCCCGATTTGCTCCGTACCTTTCTGAGCTTTTTAGGCGGGACATTCTCTGCAAGTCGCTTAGCTGGATTGCTGCGCTCTCAATTATTGACCCCGCTTCTCTAGTTGTTTCCGCTTTTCGGCCGATTAGCCTCTTTTGACCCTTTTTCTTTTCCTCGAGGCCCAGAATGTGTAGGAGCTCCGAATAGAAGCCACGATCAAGGGTGTTGCTATCGTTCTGAAAAGGCTGTTTCAGCAGGTGAGTGGGGGAAAAGAACTTGTACAGGGGAATTAGTTTTCGGTCCCCTTCTTCTGATCGCCTCGCAAGTGCCGCCGCATAGTCCGACAGCGAGAAATACGTGAGTTCGAGGGGTTGGCTCAGCTCAGCCAAAAACGGCGCGGCGATTTCTCGGTAAAAGAAGTCGGTCGTGTTACCCGACAAACGACCAGCTTCGAAGTCACCGTACAGTCTTGTCAGCTTTGGATTGCGCGCAAAGCAGGTTTCAAAACTTCTAGCATCGAACACGAACCACTCTGAGATATTGGTAATCGCCAGATGTTTTAGCTCGATATTCCCGTCGGTTAATCGATCACGTAGGTAGTAGAGCAGCAATTCGTGGAGTGCTTTCTTGTTAAGGTCGCCCAGCTGAACCATTTCATTCCTGTTGCCGGGCTTTTTAACTTCCAGGATGACGCCAACACTACTTGTTGGTTCCTTCGCGTTGTGAATGACTAAATCATTTCGTCCCTTCGTATTAATAAAATGATGGGGAGAAAAGTACGTTCGCTTTAGGAAATCAGACAATAGAGATTTATGAAACTCCTCTGTCTCGGAATCGTTTATGCGTTCCAAGAGCTCCTTTAGATTCTCCTTGAAGGACTCAATATCGCCTCTACTTGGCTTGATCTTAAGGAAGGCCTTATTGAGAGCTTGTCGAGGTCTATGCGTTAAATGCTCGATATTCGTTACCCTTCAAGTATTACGGCGCACGTTAGCTTACTCATCGTTACGTGACAGTCCACATGAACGAATCGTCTGGTGATCTGCCGGTGAAGACACCGAAACGGAATAAAGAAGTGGCGACCAAGAAGTTAGGAGCTATGAACTTGGAGTAATTCGACTTCACCGAGTCACGAACGGATCTGGAGTCTCCCCACTCGTATCAATCCAAACACTCTTCTCTTGTAGATATTCCCGAATCGCCAGCAGCCCGCTCTCCCTCCCAAACCCCGACCTCTTATACCCCCCAAATGGTGAAAGGTAGCTGGACACCCGATACGTATTGATCCAAACCGTCCCCGCCTCAATCCGCGCCGCCATCTTCAAACACCGCCCGATGTCTTTCGTCCAGACACCAGCCGCAAGTCCGTAGACGGACCCATTCGCAATCCGAATCGCCTCTTCCTCATCCTCAAACGGAATCACCGCCAGCACCGGCCCGAACACTTCCTCCTGCGCAATCCGCATCGAAGGCGTCACATCGGCAAACACCGTCGGCTCGATGAACAACCCGTCCCCGCACTCCGCCCGCTTCGCCGGCCCGCCCCCAAGCACGCAACGCGCCCCTTCCTGCTTCGCGATGCCGATGTAGTCGAGCACCTTCTGGTATTGCGCGGGCGTCGTGATCGGACCGACCTGCGTCGCCGTGTCGAGCGGATCGCCCATGCGCGCCGTTTTCGCGAAGGCGACGAAGGCCTCGATGAACCGCTCGTAGATCGGCCGCTGGATCAGCGCCCGGGAGCCGGCCACGCAAGTCTGTCCCGTCGCCGCGAAGATGCCGGAGACGACTCCCTTCACCGCATTGTCGAAATCGGCGTCGGCGAAGACGATGTTCGCGGACTTGCCGCCGAGCTCGAGCGTCACGGGCTTGATGCCGCGCGCCGCCGTCTGGTACACGGCCGCGCCCGTCGCATCGCCGCCGGTGAACGCGACCTTGGCCACGAGCTCGTGCCCGACGAGCGCGTCGCCGATCTCGTTGCCGAAGCCCGTGACGATGTTGACGACGCCGGGCGGAAATCCCGCCTCCTCGAAGAGCTTGCCGAGCTCGAGCGCCGACACCGACGAATGCTCGGACGGCTTCCAGACGAAGGTATTGCCGGCCGCGAGCGCGGGCGCGAGCTTCCAGGCGCCGAGCATCAGCGGCGAGTTCCACGGCGTGATCGCGGCGACGACGCCGAGCGGCTCCTCGAGTGTGTAGTTGAACATGCCGGGCCGGTCGATCGGGATCACGCGGCCCTCGATCTTGTCGGCGAGGCCGCCGAAGTAGCGAAACCACTCCGGCATGTAGCGGAGCTGGGCACGCATTTCATTGATCAGCTTGCCGTTGTCGCGCGTCTCGATCTCGGCGAGCGCGTCGGCGTCGCGCGCGACGAGATCGCCGAGCTTCGTCAGCAGTTTCCCGCGCTGCGTGGCATTCAGGCCGCGCCAGCTCTTGTCCATGAACGCCACGCGCGCGGCGCGCACGGCCCGGTCGACGTCCGCGACACCCGCGCGCGGCACCGTCGCCCAGGCCTTGCCCGTGAACGGATTGAAGGACTCGAAGGTCTCGCCGGACGCGGCCTCGCGCCACTCGCCGGCGATCAGCATTCGGCAAGCCTTCATCAGGCTCTGTCCGCCTACTTACCCGCTTCGAGCTCGGCGAGCGCTTCCTTCGCGATGCGGAAGGAGTCCACCGCCGCCGGCACACCGCAGTAGATCGCCACCTGCAGCAGCACTTCGCGGATCTCTTCCTTCGAGCAACCGTTCCGGATCGCGCCCTTGGTGTGGATCTTGAGCTCGTGATTGCGGCCGAGGCAGGCGAGCATCGCGAGGTTCAGCATGCTCCGCATCTTCTTCGGCAGCTCCTCGCGGCCCCAGCAGGCGCCCCAGCAGTATTCCGTCACGAGCCGCTGCAGCGGCATCGTGAAGTCGTCCGCGCTCGCGAGCGACTTCTCCACGTACTCCTTGCCCAGCACGGATTTCCGGATCGCGAGCCCGCGCTCATACAGTTCGTCGTTCATACGATTCCTTATCTATTGACGTTGGTTTGAAAGAATTCAGCGTGCGGACGGCCAGATCGGCTCGGCGACGGCCGCCGACGGAGGATAAACCGTGCGCGGCTCGCCGTTCTGCCACTGCACGACGAGCAGCTCCGCGTCGATGCGGTGGCCCTGCTCGTCGAAGCGGATGCGCCCGCCCGGGAAGAACGCGGCGGGACCGTCGGTGATGTCCATGGCGCGGATCGCGTCGGCGACGGCATTGCGGTCGGCCCGGCCCGCGGCCTCGAGCGCCGTCGCGAGAATCCAGATGTCGCCGTAGGTGCAGATCGGGTTCTGCGTCATCCAGGGCTCGCCGCTGCGTTGCTTGAACTCGTCGATGAGCGCCTCCTGTCCGCGCATGCTCCAGTTGGCGACGACGGACATGACGCCTTCGAGCAGCTCGGGCGAGAGATTCGCCGCGAGGTCGGGATCGCCCATCGCGCTGCCGTTGGAGACCGTCGGCAGGCGCCCGCGGCCGAGGCCGAACTCATTCATCTTCTCGATCAGCAACTTCGAGTCGGAGACCGTGGTCGGCAGCAGCATGAAGAGGTCGGGCCGCGCCGCGCGCACGCGCTGGATCAGCGGCGTGGCATTGGAGAGTGGGGGCGTGAAGACTTCGTCGACGACAAGCTCGAGCCCGTGCGTGTCGAGCGCGTTGCCTTCGACGATCGGCTTGACGAAGGCAACCGAGGCCGCCGTCGAGTCCATCACGTAGCCGAGGCGCGTGGGGCGTGTGCCCGACGTGGCTTCGGCAAGATCGAGAATGATCGGCAGCGCGTCCTCGGCCTGGTTCACGCCCGTCGGCGAGGTCTGGAACATGTAGCGGAAGCCGCGGCTGGTGATGAGGTCGGAGTAGGAGAGCGTGAGCATCGGCAGCTCGGCGCGCTCGGTGACCTCGGAGACGGCGAGTGTGAAGGAGCTCAAATACGCGCCCGTGAGGCCGACGAGGTCCGGATGCTCGGCGACCATGCGCTGCGCGGCGTTCGTCGCGCGCTCGACGCTGTCGCCCGTATCGACGACGACGAGCTCGACGCGCCGGCCGCCCATCGAGGCGATGCCGCCCGCGGCATTGATGTGATCGATCGCCATTTCGGCGCCCACTCGCATGACCTCGCCCTGGCGGGCCCAGGGGCCGGAGAGGGGGACGATGAGGCCGAGTTTGATGGGGTCCTGGGCGCTGGCCGTCGCGCCTGTGCCGATCAGTGCGACAGCGAGCAGCGATCGGCACCAGTGTAAACCTATGTGCTTGTGGATCGTTTTCATCGGGAATCAAGGATAACCTTGGGCTTGGTCAAACCCTAGGGGAGACGACTCATGACTTGCGCAGGCCGGGTAATCGTGGCGGCGACGTTTGTCCTGTCGAGCGCCGTGCATGCTCAAGGTACCGAGGGAACCCCTCTCGATGCCGCAAGGAGAGACGCGGAGCGGTATGCCGCCTGCACATCGGGCTTGGGTGTCGACTGTAAGGTCGAGCTGACAGATTTTGAACTGTGGGTTGAGTTCGGTTTTCCGGTCGAGGAGAACACCTGGATGGAGGGCCTCGAGAGGAGCCGAAGCCGCTATCTGAGCCTCGATGGATTTCACATCTGCATGAAGGTGGAGGAGCCCTGGCCGCCTATTGCGCTGGACGGCGAATTATTCACCATAGTGCCGTACTTTCAGACGGGTGGAGTCGAAGGCCCCCCCGGCAGGCGAGTCGACGAGATCTCCTATCTGATTGGTGCCTCGGACAACGACGGCGAGTCCTGGCGCTTCGTCGAGGTTCAAACCGACCCGAGGTTTCCTCGAGCTCCAGCGGAGGTCGATGGTGTTAATCGTATTATTCGCGGCTATGGCGACAGGCCGGCACCGGAGATTGCCAGGGTCGAGGTCAACGAATCCCCGCTTGCAACGTCGCAATGTCTTGACAAGATAGGGGGCTGATTCGTTCCTCGTCAAACCCTGGGGGCGACGACTCATGGGTAGCGCATGCCGTGCAATTCTGGCCGCGACGTTCATTCTGCCGAGCGTCCCCCACGCTCAAGGTGCCGATGGATCTGCTCTCGATGACGTAGCGAGAGTCGTGGACCGGTATATGGCCTGTCGGCTGAATTTCGATCTGCGCTGTATCAGAGAGCTGACGGACCAGCGCTTTTACGATGAAGTCGGCATTACATCCGACGAGCTTGGCCGCCAGACACGCAACGTCGCACGGGCCAGGAATGCCCAGTACGAATCGTCCACTTTCGACGTGGCGCGAGCCACGGAGCCGTTCGTTTCTGGCGACCGGCTGGTTAGCTTCGTTCCATATTTCGAATCGCTCATGGACGAGCCGGAAGGGCGGCGTTACGACCAGTTCGGCTTTCTGTTGGCCAGCTCCTACGACAACAGTGAGTCCTGGCAATTCGTCAAGATCGAGGGAGTCCATCGGTCGATGCTGGGCTATATCGAACGCGAGTTTCCGGGATTCGCAGGCCGGGAAATGCCGCCGGTGCTCGAGCAGGTTGTGCAGGCGCCCCGGCTCGAGCGAACGCGCTGGATGGCGACGGCAGGGCGCGGGTTCGTCATGGTCGACGGTGGCTTCGTCTACGCCATGAAATGGGCAGTACGCGAGGAAATCGAAAGCACGCTGAGCCTTGTCATCCGATACGACGACCCGGCGGATAGCAGTCGGCCTTTGCGATTTCGCGGATCGCTCGAGCCAGGGCAGCAAGTGCTCGAATGGCAATCGCCGGTGTTGACGGACTTCGAATCCGACCGGACCTACGATGTCGTTGTCGAGATCAGCGAACCCGACACAGGAGAACTGCTCTTCGAGCACCGCCAGCCCCTGCTGTTCAAGCCGACCCGGGAGATCTGGTTGTCGATGATGGCGCAGCCTCAGGCGGTCGAGCCGACGAATTGACAAGTCGCGTGGCGGGCCTCCTGACTACTAAGGTGCCTGGCAGTCGAAGCGCTTGAGCTCGTCGCCGTACGCGAACCACGTCGTCGACACCCTCGCCGGTGCCGTGAGATACACGGGATCGTGCACCTCGAGCTCGAAATCGAGGCGCGTCTGGTCGTCGCTGAGTCTGAACCGTTCGATGAAACGTACGTCCTTGCTCTGTGGCGTCCCGCCGGCGTCGAAATAAGGCCAATCGACGAGCGTCGTCGTCACGACGAGATCGCCGTCCTCCCAACGGCCAACCGAGTAGCCGAGGATGGTCGCAGCTTCGCCGGGCGGAGGTTCCGTACGGTCCATGTGAATCGTGCGCACGGTGTCGTTGACCTCGCCGCGCAGCTCGATCGTTTCGCCGCGATTGATGAGCTCGTAGGCCAGCGGCGCGAACATCACCAGCGGCATGCCTCCGGGTTCGCAGCGAGTAGCGAAGTTGTCGAGCAGGTCGAACGACTCACGCGCCGCGAGGGTCGCAGGCGTGAGAAGCCGCAGCGTGCTGATGGTGTCCCGCGCAATGGAATACGGCCGCTGGGGTGTCCAGACTCGGAAGATGCCGCGGTTCTCGCTCGCTGCGTCCACCAATTCGTCCGCGGTGCCAACCATCGGGGCGCCGGTTCGTCCGAACCGTGCCGGCGAGTCGAGCCAGAGCGACGCCTCGCGGCCGTCGGACAGCAACACGTTCGTAACCTGGAGCTCGAAGGGGTTTCGCGTCGACGGATGTGCCGCGATCGTCACGCGGTCGCCCGTTTCGAAGAGATCGCGCGTCACGCCGCGCCGCTCCAGGGCGGAGATGGCGCTCGCCTCCATGCGATAGATCTGTTCCTCGCCATTGGCGCCGGCCGCCCTGAGCTCGAAGCGCACGTGCGGATTGACCCAGTCGATGCGCGCGATCTCGCCTTCGATCTCCACGAAATCTTCGGAATAGAAGGCCGTGGAATGGTGGGCTGCCGCGGTCGATGCGGCCGTCGCAATGGCGAGCAGGGCAGAGGCGCGTAAGGGGCTCGTATTCATCCCGACTCAAGGATAACCTTCGGCCGAGTCAACCCCTAGCCTGGGTCTGCGACCATGACGAACAGAGGTCGACTGGTACTGGCCGCAGCATGCCTGCTGTCGGGCACGGTTGCCGCGCAGCCGTCCGCGGAGGATGCGCGCGCTGCGGCAGATCGCGAGGCTCAGCGCTACACCACTTGCTGGATGCGCGCGCAACTGGATTGCGTCGAGGAGCTGACTCATCGCGAGCTTCTCGAAGAGGCCGGCCTGTACAGCGAGGAGATCAGGCAATTGCGCTCCAGCGTGCTCGCGCTCGATCGAGTTCCGCCAACGCTGAGTTTCCACGTGAAGGAAGTGGCGGAGCCCTGGCCGCCGTTTTCGGTGGGCGGCAGGATGTTCGTCCTCGTGCCATACCTCGAATACATCGCGAGCAGCGCATACAGCTCGATCGTCGAAACCAACGGGCGACTGGAGCGCATGGCATTCCTGATCGGCGCCTCGGAAGACGATGGCGAGTCCTGGCGCTTCATCGCCGTGAGGTCCAATTCCGCACTGACTCCGGATCAGATCGATCGCGTCATTCCGGGCTACGGCGGCGGGCCGCTCCCGCCTGTCATGACAGTCGAGATCCGGGAAACCCCGTTCGAGCGCACGCGCTGGCTGGAGACGACGGAACGCCAGTTCGTTCTGGCCGGCGACGCCTTTGTGTATTCCCTCACCGTCGGAATCCGGGAGGAGATCGAAGGCCCGATCGACCTGGTCGTGCGCTACGACGATCCGGCGGATCGGGACAGGCCTCTGGAGTATCGCGAATTGCTCCCGTCGGGGCAGCGCGAGCTCAAATGGCAATCGCAGCCGATGGCAGGCTTCGAGATGGGATTGATTTACGACGTCGTGATCGAGGGCAGCGACCCCGACACCGGGAACCGGCTGTTCGAGCACCGCCAGGAGTTTCTCTACCACCCCACGCCAGAGCTCTGGGCGGCCGTTATGTCGAAACAGCCCCCGGTTGATCCGCCCTCCTGGGCCGAGGGGTGTATAGTTTCAACCGATGCTTCATTGCAGGCTGCATCGGAAAAAAATGCCCGGCTGGTTGGTCAGCGCCACGGCCCCGATTCTGCTGGCGCTCCCTTTCTCGGGGTCATCGTTTGCGGAGGAGATCTTCCACTGGGTCGATGAAGACGGCAGCGTCCACTACAGCGACACGAAGCCCAGTCACGACGCCCCCGTCACCACGATCGAGATCGAAATCGAGCCAGCCCCTGGGTACAACCCCGAGGACGATCCCTATTCGATCCTCAATCAGGCCGCGCGCACTCACCAGCGGTGGCTCGACCTCCAGGCGGCGCGCCTGGCGCGCGAGGAGGCGCAGGACGAAACCGTGGTCTATCGCGACGTATCGCAGCGCGATTACGACAACGATTACGACAGCTACCTCGGGTACGGGACCTGGTATCCCTATAACGCGTATCTGCCGGGGAACGGGAATGACTATCGGCCCGGCCAGGGGCGCGAGCAGATCTATGCATTGAACACACTGAACTTGCTCGGGCCGCGGCCGTCGAGCATCAACTCTGGCATACACCAGGATCGCGTATACCGCAGCCAGTTCCTGCCGCTGGTGCCGCCGCCGCCCGTCGTTCAGCCGCTGCCGCGCTGAGGCCATGGCGGAGCAACATTACACCGGCGGATGTCAGTGCGGCGCCGTCCGCTATGAGGTCGACGTGGACCTCTCGAGCACGATCACCTGCAACTGCTCACGCTGCCAGCGCCTTGGTTTCGTTCTGGCCTTCACTTCGCGCGAGAAGTTCAAGCTAGATTCCGGCGAGAAGAACCTCACCGAATATCGCTTCAACAAGAAGCAGATCCAGCATCTGTTCTGCAGCACATGCGGGGTGGAAAGTTTCGCGCGCGGCGCAAAGCCGGACGGCACGCTGATCGCCGCGATCAACGTCAACTGTCTCGAGGGTGTGGATCCGCGCGCATTAGATTCGGCGCACGTCGACGGCAAGAGTTACTGAAGCCCCGTCCTCAGGGCATCGCCCAGCGCGCGAACACCAGCCAGGTCCCCGGATCGCCGCCGTAGCTCGGCTCGAGAGTCTGCGGCAGGAAGTGCCAGTTGTAGACGAGCCCGGCGCTGAACGTGCCACCCCAGAGCATGCCGAAATCGCGCGACGCGCCTACCCCGAGTTTCTGCACGCGGAAAGTCTGGTCGTGCAGGGGATCGCCTTCGAGGAAAAGCTCGTCCTTGTCGACGCTCTCGGCGCGCGCGAAGACCGTCGTGGAATTGCCAAAGTTCAGGGCTGACTCCAGAAGCCAGGCGTCGGTGCTCTCGCCGGGCTGCTTCTCGTTACGGCCGACCGCGACCGTCGTCTGCCACCAGCCCGCGGCAAGAGGTAGGTGATAGGTCGTCGAGAACGTAGTCCGATCGATGTCGATGCCGGGCTCGAGCGCCTCGGGTTCCTCCAGTGAGCCGAAGCTGAGCTGCGACGACCAGTTGCCGGTCGGATTCCAGGTCGCGCGCAGGGACCAGGAATCGAGGCTGTCGATCTCGATGTCGTAGCGATTCTCGTCGGGCTCGCGGCCGTTGAAGGCGGACGCTTCGAGCTTGATGTCGCCAAGCACGATGCCACCCGTGAGCACCCCGAAACTGATATGCGTGGAATCGAGCCAGTGGTGCGAGAGCGGCGCTTCGGGATTCACCATGCCCGAAGCGCGATGCATGAATGTGACGGGGCCGAGCGCGGGCTCTCCCACCAGCCCGCCGTAGACGAATGCCGAGGCGTCGTCGCCGATCGGCCTGGAGTACGTCGCCGCCAGCTCCATGAAGAAGTCGTGCGGATGCTGGCGGTCGATCAGCAGTGTCGCGCCATCGGCGGTCTCGCCGGTCTGAAAGAGCAGGGGATAGCCGTCGTCGCCGACGAGCTCGGGGTCGAGCGAGATCATGCCGCGCAATCCGAGCATGCCGGCGCCGATCGGCCGCTGCGCCATCAGCATCGCCATGCTCTGCGCGAAATCGTCGCGGTCGCCGCGCAGGCTGTCGGTGGAATCCGTGTGGACGGCGGTGACGAAGGCGCCGGTCATGAGCTCCCAGTTGTCGGTTTGGCGATGACGTGCCTGGGAGGGGGACGACTCGGGCTGCCAGGCTGTGCCGGAGCCTTCGCGCGTCATCGCGTAGTTACCGAGGCCGGCGCTCATGCTTGCGCCGGCGGCGTGCCCTGCATGCTCATCGGTTGTGGTCGCCGCCTGGTGCACGTGTTCCTGCGGCCAGGCAGCGCCGCTCGCGACGCTGAGCGCTGCCGCAATGGCGGAAATCGTGATGGATCGCATCGTTCGGGTCTCCTGAATCGTCAACGCGCGGCGCAACGGCGCCGCGGAGCAAGCGCTAGCGGGCGCGCGCTCTCAATTCAGGAAAACGCAGTGCAGCAGATTCAGCGGGACGGAAGGTGGACCGGAGCCGGTCGAAAAGGCGGTGCGGGGTGGCGAGGGATGCGGAATGGCTGGAGCCGACGGGATCGTGGAGGGCAGGGCGGCAATGTGAAGGTCGTGAGGCAGTTTGGCCGGTGGTGGCGCATCTCCGGCCGCGACGTCGCAAGGTGTGCGTGCCGCGGAAATCGCCGACGCCTGCGTGGGGCAATGCGGGCAATGGTTACCGCCGTGGTCGGTCGACGAGCTGTCGTGGTCGCCGACGGGCACTCCATGCTCGTGCGTCGGCACGCCGTGATCGTGCGACGCAGAATCGTGAGCTGCGATCGTCGACGCGGCGACCGTGTCCGCGCAGATTGCACCGGCCGGGCAGGTCAGGGTCAGCGCGAGCGCCGGCAGAAGCACTCGGCCGATCCCGCATGCGCGGTGCCGCAGGGCTTGCAGGAGGTTCCGACTGTGCGCCATCGATCTCACTCTAAGAGCGACGCCTTGCCGCGGTCAAACGCCCCGACGCGACGCGCGTATGCCCGTCCTGTCCGCGGCCACGACCACGCGCTACCTCGGTGCATTACCTTGCTTGAGTCGTTCCCAGAACTCGCGAGGAGTGAGAATGTCGATCGGAATGTCTGAGGGCGCGTTGTGCAGATCGCGATCGCCGCTTACGAGAACCTGGGCGTTGGCGAAAATGGCTGTTGAGACGATCCATTGATCGTCCCGGTCGCGCTCTGGCCAGTTCGAAGGTGCGTCGGGCTTGACGACGAGGGCAGTCTGGCGAATGAAGTCCGTGACGGATCGGGCTCGCGCAGACGGCATCCGCAGTTTTTCGCGAAGTACGCGCTCGAGCTCCGCAAGTATGTGATCGGATACGACGAGCTCGTGCTCGGCAAGAACAGTCCGCAGCACGTCCTCACACAATCCCCGGGTCGCAAACGCCGCGACCAGCACATTGGTGTCGAGGACGACTCTCACGAGACGTCGCGGAAGACATCCTCATCCGTGAGCCAGCCGCGGGCTTCCGCAAACGGGGCCACGGATTTTCGCAGTTCGTCGAATCGTGTCAGCGCGAGCTGCCGTCGCAAAGCATCGCGAATCAGGTCGCTCTTCGGACGCCCGGTCTGCCTGGAGAGCCTGCGAAGCTCCACATCGAGCTTCTTGTCGAGGCGTACTGTAATGGTGCTCATGTATTACAGCGTAGTACACCAGTCCCCCGGGCACAACAAGATTAACTGCGACCAGTGTCGCAAAACGGTCCTTGTGTGCATGTCGGGTTTTGCAGGTCCCCGTTGTGCACGATCACGTCCGCCTTCGATTCGGGTCTTTCCCGCCCGAGATAGATCTGCCACGCCGGCTCGTAGCGCAGGCGGTACTTCTTCTCGATCACCTCGCGCGATCCGCTCTCGCCCGCGTCGCGCGCGACGGCGCGCTCGATCGAGACCCCGGCGTCAACGTCCACCAGGATTCGGAGGTCCCAGTACCCGTTGATGGCGTCGCGCAGCACGAAGATCCCCTCGAAGAGCAGCACGGCGTTCGCACCGACGAGAATCGGCGGTGCATCTACGGCCAAGTCGCGGCGGACGTCCGACGACACTTGCCTGCAGTGGGCCGGAAACGTAGCGCCCGACAACGGTTTCAGGAGCAATTCGACGATGGCGTCGTAGTCGTAGGCGTCGTCGTAGTAGCCCTGGGCGGAGAACTCGCCCTGTGCGTAGCGGCGCGCGCGTAGATGATGAAAGCCGTCGACCGAGGGGCGAAGCACCTGAATACCCGGCCAGCGCGCGGAGATCTGCGCGGCGAGCTCGTCTGCCAGCATCGTCTTGCCTGCAGCGCAACGGCCGTCGATCGCCACCCGCAGGGGTCGCGCGTCGAGCTTGCGCGCCAGAATCGTGTCGGCCAGCTCCGCGATCAGCGCGCTTCGCCGCATGCCGGGCTCACGCGAACGGAAACACCAGCGGCACGAGCGCGATCGTGATTGCCGCGACGATGAGATTGAGCGGCAGTCCGAAGCGCAGGAAGTCGCTGAAGCGATAGCCGCCCGGGCCGTAGACCATGAGGTTCGTCTGATAGCCGAAGGGTGTCGCGAAGCCGCAGGACGCCGCGATCGTCATCGCCACCATGAAGGGCAACGGATCGACGCCGGCCTGCGAGGCCGTGGCGAGCGCAATCGGGAACATCAGCACGGCGGCCGAGTTGTTCGTCAGGATTTCCGTCAGCGCCATCGTGGCGACGTAGATCGCGAGGAGCTGCATCGTCGGGTTCTCGCCGACGACAGCGATCAGCGATTGCGCGAGGTACATCGCGAGCCCGGTCTCCTGGAGCGCCCGGCCGATGCCGATCGCGGCGCCGATCACGAGCAGCACTTGCCAGTCGATCGTCCGCCTCGCCGAGCCGACCGAGCAGCAGCGCGTCGCCAACATCAGCACGGCGGCCACGAGCGCGGCGTGCAGCATGCCGTAGCCGCGCTCGATGAAATAGGGATGCTGCTCGAACAGCGTCGCGCAGCCCACCATGCCGACGAGGATCGCGAGCGCGACTGATGCCTTGTCGTGGCGCGGCGTCGCCGAGTCGTCGAGGCGGCTTACGAGATAGAAGTCGCGGGAGTCGCGCTGCTGTTCGACGAAGGCCGGGCGCGCCTCGAGCAGCAGCGTATCGCCGGCCTGCAGGACGATGTCGCCGAGCTTGTCCTTGACGCGTTCGCCGCTGCGCGCGACCGCGATCACCGCGGCGTTGTAGCGATTGCGGAAGCGCCCGTCGCGAATGGTCCTGCCGACGAGCGGGCAGCGATCCGAGACGACGGCCTCGATGAGCATGCGCTCGGTGCGCGGGCCGTCGAGGCGAAAGACCTGGTCGGTCGCGGGAATGAGGCCGCGGATCTTCTGGAGCTCGACGACCGAGTCGACGACGCCGACGAACATCAGGCGGTCGCTGTCCTTGAGGCGCAGAGTCGGAGCGACGGCGGCCAGGACCTCGCCGTCGCGCGTGACCTCGGCGAGATACATGCTGCGCAGGTGCCGGAGTCCCGCGCCCTCGATCGTCTTGCCGGCGAGCGCGCTGCCGGGCTGCACGAGCATCTCGACCGTGTATTCGCGCGGATCCGCGAGATTGCTCACGGCCGAGTCGCGCGCCGGCAGCAGCCAGCGGCTCGCGAGCAGCATGTAGGCGAGACCGGCGGCCGCGCAGGCGACGCCGATCGGTGTCAACGTGAAAAAGGTGAAGGAGCGCTCGACGGCGCCGGCCTCTGCCGCGTCGTTCATGAGCCCGGCGACGACGACGTTGGTGCTCGTGCCAATCAGCGTGCACAGGCCCCCGAGAATCGCGGCAAACGACAGCGGCATCATGAGCTTGGAGAGCGGGATGCCGATCTTCCGGCCCCACTCGCTGACGGCCGGCAGCATGGCGGCGACGAGCGGGGTGTTGTTCATCACACCCGAGAGCCCGGCGACCGGCAGCATCATGCGGATCTGCGCCATCGCCACAGTCTTCGGCCGGCCGAGCACGAACTGCGCGACCCAGCCCATGACGCCGGTGTCGCGCAGGCCCGCGACGATGACGTAGAGAACGCCGACCGTGATCATGCCCTCGTTGCCGAAGCCGCGTAGCGCGTCGTCGGCGCCGAGCACGCCCGTGAGCAGGAGCACAGTGAGTCCCGCGACCATGATGAGATCGGGCGCGATCTTCGAGAAGAACAGGAAGCCGACGACACCGACGACCACGAGGGCGGCGATCAAGGCATTCACGTCGAGCGCGGGGAGATCCACTACTTATAGTTCTTTCGGGCGTCGGGGGCAGCGAGTGTAGACAGAATTTGGCTTGAGGCAAGCCTGGCCGCCGGCGGACGGTGTAAGCTCGACGCCATGCCGAGCGAGGTCAGGACATCGTTCCAGGCGTTGCAGCGCCTGCTCCGCTATGCCGCGGAATTCCGGCCGCGCATATTCCTCGCGACCATATGTTCAGTCCTTAATAAGCTATTCGACATTGCGCCCGAGATCCTGATCGGCATGGCGATCGACGTCGTCGTGCGGCAGGAGGGCTCGTTCATTGCTTCCGGGTTCGGCGTCACCGATCCCTGGATCCAGATGCTGATCCTCGGCGGCCTGACGCTCGTGATCTGGATCTTCGAGTCGGTCTTCGAATACCTCTATCTCGTGCTCTGGAGAAACCTCGCCCAGGACCTCCAGCACAGCATGCGGCTCGAGGCCTACCAGCACGTGCAGCACCTCGATCTCGCCTACTTCGAGGACAGCAGCACGGGGAATCTCGTCTCGATCCTCAGTGACGACGTCAACCAGCTCGAGCGATTCCTCAACGGTGGCGCGAACAACCTGATCCAGGTGGCGACGACGATCGTTGCCGTCGGCGGCGTGTTCTTCTTCATCTCGCCGCTCATCGCGCTGCTCGCCTTCGCGCCGATACCGGTCGTCATCCTCGGTGCGTTCTGGTTCCAGAACCGCGCGATGCCGCTCTATGCCGAGGTGCGCGAGCGCGTCGGCGTGCTCGCCTCGCGGCTGTCGGCGAACATCTCCGGCATTGCGACGATCAAGAGCTTCGCGACCGAGGACCTCGAGGCCGAGCGCGTGCGCAAGGACAGCGAAGTCTATGTCGAGGCCAATCGCCGCGCGATCGTCGTGAGCTCGGCCTTCATTCCCGTGATCCGCATGGCGATTCTCGCGGGATTCATGGCCACCTTGCTCGTCGGCGGCTGGATGACCTTCGAGGGCGCGCTGCTCGTGAGCTCGTACTCGCTGCTCGTTTTCCTGACACAGCGCCTGCTCTGGCCGCTCACAAACCTCGCGGAGACCGTCGATCTCTACGAGCGCGCCATGGCGTCCTCGCGCCGCATTCTCGATCTGATCGAGGTGCCGATCGCGATCCGCGACCGGCCCGATGCCGTGCCGCTGAAGAAGGTCGCGGGACGCATTGCGTTTCGGCACGTCGAATTCGCCTATGCGAACGGGGCGCCCGTGCTGCACGACATCGATCTCGAGATCGAGCCGACGCGGACCGTCGCCTTCGTCGGCCATACCGGTTCCGGCAAGAGCTCGCTGATCAAATTGCTGCTGCGCTTCTACGAGCCGCAGCGCGGCGAGATCCTCGTCGATGGAATCCCGCTCCCGCGTCTGCGTACGGACGACCTGCGACGGCAGATCGGCCTCGTCAGCCAGGATGTGTTCCTGTTCCAGGGGACGATCCGCGAGAACATCGCCTACGGCGTGCCGGACGCCTCCGAAGCCGCGATCCTCGAGGCGGCACGAGCGGCCGAGGCGATGGAGTTCATCGACGAGCTGCCCGCGGGGCTAAACACGGTCGTCGGCGAGCGCGGGCAGAAGCTCTCGGGCGGGCAGCGGCAGCGGCTCTCGCTCGCGCGTGCGCTGCTCAAGGATCCCGCGATTCTCATCCTCGACGAGGCGACCTCGTCCGTGGACAACGAGACCGAGGCCGCGATCCAGCGCTCGCTCGCGAAGATCTCGCATTCGCGCACGACCTTGGTGATTGCGCACCGGCTGTCGACGATCGTGCATGCCGACCGGATCTTCGTGATCGAACATGGCCGCATTGTCGAGTCGGGCACGCACGCGGAGCTGCTCGCGCGCGGCGGGATCTACTCCGGGCTCTGGGCGGTGCAGACGGGGCAGGAGATCGTTCTTGGTCCACGGCCCGTGTCGGCGCGGGGCGGTTGATGGCAGGATTCCGCGCAGTCTCGTCCTGGTCGCTCGCCTTCGGCGCAGTGCTGATTGGCTTGCCCGGCCTGGTGGCGGCTCAGACGGGTGGCATCGCACCCGCGCCGGCATTCAGCGCCGCCGAACTCGCCGCGCTGCCAAGCCGCAACTGGCTCACGAACGGCGGCAATCTCTTCAATCAGCGCTACTCGTCGCTCGACCAGATCAATCGCGACAATATCGGCAACGTCAGGGCCGAGCGGCGCGTCAGCCTCAACGGCTCCGGCACGGGGCCGGGCTACTCGCATCAGGCGCAGGCGCTCGCGTACGAAGGCGTCCTGTACGTCGTCACGGGCGACAACGATGTCTTTGCCGTCGACGTGGAGAGCGGCGAGTTCCTCTGGGTCTACGAGGGCGACGTCGATTTCGAGAACGCGATCGTCTGCTGCGGGCGACTCTCGCGCGGCGTCGGCATGGGCGACGGCAAGATTTTCCTTGGGCAGCTCGACGGCCGGCTGCTCGCGCTCGACCAGCGCACAGGCGAGGCGATCTGGAACGTGCTCGCAGGCGATCCGGCGCTCGGCTACGGCATCACCGCCGCGCCGCTTTATTACGACGGCAAGGTCATCGTCGGCTTCACGGGCGGCGAGTACGCGGTCCGCGGGCGGATCAGCGCCTACGACGCAGCGACGGGCCAGCAGGTCTGGAACTTCTACACGATTCCGGGGCCCGGCGAGATCGGTCACGCGACCTGGCCGCAGGACAACGACGCCTGGATGTACGGCGGCGCGCCGGTCTGGCAGACACCGAGCGTCGATCCAGAGCTCGGCATGATCTATTTCTCGACGGGCAACGCGGGCCCTGATCTCAACGGCGCCATCCGGCCCGGCGACAATCTCTTCTCGGCCTCGATCGTCGCGCTCGACGTCGCGACGGGCGAATACCGCTGGCACTTCCAGCTCGTGCGCCACGACATCTGGGACTACGACGCGCCGAATCCCACGATTCTCTTTGACGCCGAATTCGACGGCATTCCGCGCAAGGCGATCGCGGGCGTGTCGAAGGCGGGCTACCTCTATATCCTCGACCGCACCAACGGCGTGCCGCTGACGGAAGTCGTGGATACGCCGGTGCCGCAGGAGCCCTCGCAGGCAACGGCCGCGACGCAGCCGATTCCCCAGGGCGACAGCGTCATCCGCCACGAGATTGACGCCGTCGGCGAGGACTTCGACGGCACGATCGTCAATGCCGGGCGCACGTTCACGCCGTTCAACAGCGAGAGCACGGGCTACTGGCGGCCGTTCTCCGGCGTGACCTGGAACCCGAGCTCGTACAACGTCGAGAACAATCTCATGTATATCTGCGCGGCCGACGGGCCGGGCCGCGGCACTGGCGGCGATGCGGACGCGGTCGTCGCGCCCGAAGCCGACAGCCGGCGCTACGTGCAGGGCAGCTTCGGGGCCGCGCGCGAGATCGGCACGGATACGCGGCGCACCCTCGTTGCGATGAACCTCACGAATCACCGCGTCGCCTGGCGTCGGCTGCTCGACCAGCGCTGCGCGGGCACGATCACGACGGCGGGCGGCCTCATACTTGCGGCGCGCTACAACGGCGAGCTCACCGCTATGGACAGCGACACGGGCCGACGGCTCTGGTCGTTCCAGACCGACGGCGGCTTCACGACGACGGTGACGACGTTCGAGCACGCAGGCGTGCAGTATCTCGCGGGCATTGCGGGCGGCGGCGTCACGGGCGGCCGGCTCAACGACGGGCTCTGGTTGTTTTCGCTGAACGGCGCGATGGAGTCGCTGCCGCCGGGTTCGGGCGATCCGCCGCCCGAGACCGACGAGACGGCACTCGACGGTTTCGATCCCGACCGCAGGCCCGATCTCGTGCGCGGCGCCACGATCTATCGCACCGTCTGCCAGATTTGCCACGGCGAGACCGGTGACGGCGCCCACGACGGCGCACCGCTGCCGTCCGACCTCGCCGTCACCGACATCGTCGCGACGGCGCGCGTCGGTGTTGCCGGCACGGCGATGGCGCCGTTCTCGGGCTCCTACAACATCGACGAGCTGCACGACGTGGCGAGCTACATCGTCGAGGAGATCATCGGCGAGCGCTAGATTTGCGCCTTTGAAACGCGCCTCATAGGGGACTCAGGATGTTGCGACTGACCTTGGCGGTCCTCGGGATGCTCGGCCTGGACACGGTCCTGGCCCAGGATGCGGAATTCCTCCGGGCCATGCGCGACGACGTCGTCAGCCTCGAGCTCGACTCGAATGTAGCCCGCGGCGAGGCGCTGCAGGGCATGCTCACGCGGCTTGGCGTCGAGTTTACGCTCGAGAGCTTCGAGATCGCGCCACGGCCGAATTCTCCGCAATCGGTCGGTACGAACATCGTCGTCACGTACGGTGAGGGCGATCGTGACATTGTCGTCGGTGGGCACTACGACGCCGTCATGCTCCCCGACGGCAGGTTGGGCCGCGGCGCGGTCGACAACGCGGCATCCGCCGTGATCCTGACGCGGCTGGCCGCAGCGCTGGCGGAGGAACCGATCGAGGGTCGTGTCCGCATCGTCTTCTTCGACATGGAGGAGCTCGGCCTCTTCGGGTCGCGCAGCTATGTCGAGACGCATGCCGGCGACGACATCGAAGCCATGATCAATCTCGACGTCAACGGTTACGGCGACACGGTCTTCTACGGCCCAATGGTGGGCCAGGCAGGCAGCTTCATGCAGCCCGCGATGGAGAGCGCCTGTCGCGATGCCATGCTCGACTGCGTGGCCTTCCAGTACACGCCGGCCAGCGACCACCTGGCTTTTCAGGCCGCCCAAATTCCGGCGCTGATGATCGCCCTGCTGCCGGCCGCGGAGGTGGAGGAGCTCAGCACGATGTTCAACGGGTCGCCCGACGCGCAGCGGGCACTCGACCGCTTGCCGCCGATCCTGGCACTCATTCACACCGCCGAGGACACATCGGCGAAGATTGATCCGGCCGGCATGGCGCTCTCATTCCGGGCCGCGCTTGAGCTGGTGCGCGAACTCGATCGCTGAGTCGCGCGAGGTACATTCACGGGACGGATTCACTCACAAAGTGGCGCTGGACGCTTTCGATCGTCATTTGATTGCCAGCCTCGAAAAAGTGACGCATTTCGACGGACTCTTCGTCGGACCCGTAACCGAGGCTCGCCACACGCATCAGCGTCCTGCCTCCGTCGACCGGCGTGAACGTGATTACCGTCCAGGTATTCTTCCAGGCATTCTTGAAGGGAAACGACTGCGGCGTCTTCGCGATGCGTATCGCCATCATCGTCGGCGGCTCGTAGGCCAGGATCGTGTTCTCGATCGTCTCGGCGTCGCCGAGCGTGCCGTCGGCGCTGTATCTCGACCGGATGGTGCCGCCGACTCGCAAATCGACTTCGGCGAGCGCTGGCCCCAACGCCTTGTAGCCCTCTGACGTTGCGAAGACCTGCCACACCTCCTGGGGAGGCGCCTCGATGAGGCCCTCATTCACGAATGACAACTCGTCGGCATGCGCCGTCGTACACAACAGCAGCGGCACGAATAGCCTCATCATCTCGATTTCCTCCGTTTCCTTTTTGTTGCAGTGATTTGTTTCTGGCGTCCGGTGCGTGCCCTGACGGGTTTCGAAGCAGCGGCTTGTGCTCGCAGTGCATCGAAGTGCTCGCGCAACACGGCTACGGATTCGTCGTATGGGCCGAGCTGACCGGCCGCGCGCGCCTGCATCAGTCCTCCCTCCATGACGGTCAACACGAACCGCGCCAGTCTGCGCAGATCGGTATGCTCCGGCAATTCGCCCTGCGCGCTGCGCAGCCAGGTTTCGACGCGGTCGGCCCAGTTCTCGAAGTTCCGGTGAATGAGCTTGCGGGCCTGCGGATTACCATCGCTGACTTCGAGCGCGAGGTTGCCGATGGGACAGCCCATGCGGCACTGATTGGCTCCTATCCATTCGCGATATTGATTCAGCAGCACGAAGACGCGCTCGATCGGATCGACGGCGGCGGCTTCGGCCGGCCCCATGACCATCGGCTCGAGATAGTCGAGCGCGAATTCGAGAACCTTCAGGAGCAGATCATCCTTGCTCGAGAAGAAGTGATACATGCTTCCGGCGTTGACGCCAGCCTCGCGCAGAATCGTTGCCACCCCGGTCGCGTGGTAGCCCTGCTCATGAAACAGCTGAAAGGCCGTGCGCAGAAGGCGCTCACGGGTCTCCGTGGCAGGCGAGGGTTGCAGTTGAGTGGGCATTCAAGTGAGCTTAAGCGATCGTTCAAGAGGCGTCAATCCTGCGCGAACTCGCCCGAGGACGCGCTTCCGGATCGGGAAATTGTCCCGGATGGGCCTCTACATGCCGAGGTAGGCTCGGCGTATGCGGTCGTCCTGTCGCAGCTCGTCCGTCCTGCCTTCGAGAATCACGCGCCCCGTTTCCAGCACATAGGCGCGCGTCGCGAAATGCAGCGCCTCGGCGACGCGCTGCTCGACGAGCAGGACGCTGCATTCGCCCTGCCGGTGAATCTCGACGATGCGCTCGAAGATCTCGTCGGCCACGGCGGGCGCGAGTCCCATCGAGGGCTCGTCGAGCATGAGGAGCTTCGGCGCCGAGGCGAGGCCGCGGCCGATCGCGAGCATCTGCTGCTCGCCGCCCGAGAGCGTGCCTGCAGCCTGATTCCGTCGTGACGCGAGTTGCGGGAACCAGTGGTAGACGCGATCGAGCAACTCACTGCGCCGGAGCGTCGTCGCTGCGGGGCCGGCTCCCACGTCCGCTCCCACAGCGAGATTCTCCTCGACCGTGAGCGACGGAAAGACCTGCCGGCCTTCGGGCACATGAGCGATGCCAAGACGCGCGCGAGCCGGCGGCGGTACCTGGCCCAGATTCCGGCCGTCGAAGCGCAGCGTCCCGCCCGTCACGCGCACGGTGCCGGAAATGGCCTTGAACAGCGTGCTCTTGCCGGCGCCGTTCGGCCCGACGATCGCGACGAAATCGCCCTGGCCGACGGCGAGCGACACGGAGTGCAGCACCTCGTGGTCGCCGTAAGCTGCGGACAACGCTGCGATCTCAAGCATGGTCGACCCATCGCTTGCCGAGATAGGCTTCGATGACCGCGGGATTGCGCGTCACTTCGTCCGGGCTGCCGCTCGCGAGCACGCGGCCGTGATCGAGCACGACGAAGCGGTCGACGAGGCGCACCATCGCCTGCATCGTGTGCTCGATGATGACGAGCGTCAGGCCGAGGCCGGCGAGCTTGCGGATCAGCGTGCTCAGTTCCTCGACCTCGGTAGCCGTGAGCCCTGCGAATACCTCGTCAAGCAAGAGCAGCGCCGGCTTGCCGGCGAGCGCACGCGCGATCTCCATGAGCCGGAGTTCGCGGTTGCCGGCACGGTCGGCGAGCGTGCCCGCCGCGTCGCTCAAGCCCACGACCGCGAGCGCGTCGTCGGCAACGGAGCGGGCCGCCGTCGCCGACGACGCCTTCACGTAGGCGCCGACAATGACGTTGTCGGCGATGGTCATGCGCCGGAACGCCTTGACGACCTGAAACGTCCGCCCGACCCCTCGAGCGCAGATACGATTCGGCCGCAGGCCGTCGATGGGCGCGCCCGCAAGTCGGATTTCGCCGCGGTCGGCGCGCGTGAATCCATTCAGCAGATTGAACAGTGTGGTCTTGCCGGCGCCGTTCGGGCCGATGATGCCGAGGATCTCGCCGCGCCGGACGTCGAGATCGACGTCGGCGACGGCCTGGAGGCCGCCGAAGGACTTGCTGAGGCCGCGAACCTGGAGCAGCACGCCGGCATTCGCGGCCTCACGCTGCGCGAAACTCGCTTCGGAGGCGGTTCGGTTCGTCGCGGTGGCGGGTGCCTGCTCCACCCCGGCCGCACCACGATCTGCAGTCGCGGGGGCCGCGCCCGCCGCTCCCGTCGCGCCCGGCTCGCCGCGCAGCTGCCGCCGCGCCACCGCATCTCGCACCTTCCAGAACACACCCTCGGGCGCAAGCAGCACCACGCCGATGATCGCGATCCCGTAGACGACACCCTGGATACCGGGCAGCACCTCGCCGAGCTCGGCGTCGAGCCAGGCCGAGAGCGGCACGAGCGACAACGCGCCGATAACCGGGCCCCAAAGCGTGCCGACGCCGCCGAACATCGCGACGATGAGCGCCTGCGCCGAGACGAGCATGCCGAATACGGAAGGCGGGGTAACGATGAGCTGGATCAGGGCGTAGAAGCCGCCGATCGCGGCAGCCACGGCACCCGACAGGGCGATCGCCTTGAGCTTCCAGGCGAGCGTGTCGATGCCGGAGGCTTCGGCGGCGGTCTCGTCCTGCTTGATCGCGCGCAGCGACATGCCGTAGCGCGAGCGCTCGAGCATGAGCGTCAGCGCCATCGTCGCAACGGCGAAGGCGAGGCCGATGAAGATGTAGACCCGCCGGTCGGCGAACTGCATCCATGCGGCCGGCGACTCGCGCATCATCGGCACGGCGACTTCCTGGTAGCCCAGCCACTCGAAGACATAAAGGAGCGCGAGCGGGTAGGCGAGCATCGCGAGCGCGAAGTAGTGGCCGCGCAGGCGGAACGTCGGGATCCCGACGACGAGACCGGCGACGCCGCCGATCAGGCCCGCGAGCGGAATGCCGAGCCAGGGCGTGAGGCCGAAGCGGATCTGCGCGAGCACGACGAAATACGCTCCGAGGCCGAAGAAGGCCGCGTGACCGAAGGAGACGAGGCCGCTGTAGCCCGAGAGCAGATTCCAGGCGAGCCCCATGACGGCCCAGACGAGCACGTTGCTCAGGATCAGCTGGTAATAGGAGTTGTCGATGAGTAGCGCGACGAGGCCGTAGGCGAGCGCGAACACCGCGATCCACCGCCACTGTCTCGTTCCCCCGCTCGCGAACATGCTCAGGCGCGCCGCATCGCGCGGCCGAAGAGACCGTCGGGCTTGAGCAAGACGATCAGCAGAAAGACGACGAAGATCGAGGTGTTCTGCAATTGAGTCGGGAGTATCAGCGCCGAGAGCTGTTGCACGAGGCCGATGACGAGACCGCCCGCGAAGGCGCCGCCGACGCTGCCGAGGCCGCCGAGCACGACACCCGCGTACATCACGATGACGAACTCGATGCCGATGTAGGGCTGGAACGGGTGGCTCGAGGCGAGCAGTCCGCCGCCGATCGCCGTGATGCCGACGCCGAAGCCGAAGGCAATGCGATAGGCGCGGTCGACGTCGACGCCGAGATAGGTCGCCGCCTCGGGATTATCGGCCGAGGCACGCAGCTGCCGGCCGAGACGCGACTTCGCCATGAGCAGGGCGAACAGCACGACGACGGCGACGGCGATCAGCGCCGCGATCGTCTGGCCCTGATTGAGAAATACGAGCACGTCCTCGCCCCAGAGCGGCCCGAGCACCCAGGGCGTCGACGACAGCGGCGTCTGGATCGACACGGGCGCCGAACCGAAGAGCACGAGGCCGCCGTTCGCAAGCACGAGCGAGATGCCGAGCGTGAGAATCAGCTGCGCGTAGTGACCTTCGGAGTCGAGCGCGACGGAGCGCGTGCCGGTGACGCGGCTCACGAGCAATTTGTGGATCAGCATGCCCGCGAGAAAAACAATAGGGCCGGCGGCGAGCGCGGCAAGGTAGGGCGCGATGAGCTCCGGAAAGAGCACGGAGCCGCCGACGAGGCCGAACAGATACCAGGCGGCGTACATGCCGAGCATCATGAATTCGCCCTGGGCGAAATTGATGACGCGCATGACGCCGAAGATGATCGACAGGCCGACGCACATCAGCCCGTAGATCGCACCGGTGAGTAGACCGGCCGTCAGCAGCTGCAGGAAGTTCTCGACGTGCTGCGCGGCGGACACGAGCTCGGATCAGTCCCGGATTTCGACGCCCGCCCAGTCCTCGACGATGCGCGCGATGTTGGTGAAGTCGGCGTCGGCGCCGTATTTCGCTTTCGTCATCGCGAGCACCTGCATCACGGCGGCCCCCGTCGGCATCGGCACGCCGAGCTCGTCGGCCTCCTGCAGGCAAAGCCGGACGTCCTTGTACGAGAGGCCGATCGCGAAGCCGAAGTCGAAATTGCGCGGGATGACGGCGCGCGGGAACTTGTCCTGCGTCGCGCTGTTGCGGCCCGTGCCGGCGTTGATGATCTCGCACATCTGGCTGGGCTTGAGCCCCGCCTTCACGCCCATCGTGATCGCTTCGGCGGAGAGTACGATCGCCGCCGCCGCGAGCAGGTTGTTCGCGAGCTTCATGATCTGGCCCTGGCCGGGCAGGGCACCGACGTAGAAGGTCTTGCCGAAATTCGCGAGGGCGGGCTCGACGAGGTCGTAGCCTGCCTTCGGGCCCGAAACCATGATCGCGAGCGTACCGTTGCGGGCGCCCGTTAGGCCGCCGCTGACAGGAGCGTCGAGGTATTCGATGCCGGCCGCGGCGAGCGCCCTGGAAACGCTGCGCGCCCCCTTCGGGCCCGTCGTCGAGCAATCGACGACGTATTTGACGAGCTTGCCGTCCTTGACGCCGTTCGCGCCGAGGCAGACGGCCTCGACGATCTCGGGTGTCGGCAGGCTCAGGAAAACGATCTTGGCCCGCGAGCAGACTTCGGCAGCCGAGGCGGCCGGGTGCGCGCCTTTGGCCACGAGCGCGTCCACTGCAGCCTTCGACGTATCGTAGACCGTGAGGCTCATCTGCTTTGCCAGCAAACGCGGCGCCATGAGGCCGCCCATGCGGCCGACGCCGATGAATCCGAAATCCGTGGTCGTCACTCGACGTTCCTCTGCTATTGTTGCGCGCAGTCTACCCGATGAGGATGCGGGATGGCGGCGGCGGGACCGATCGACTGCAAGCGCATTGCGACCGAGGAGGCGTATGCGCCGCGGGACATGCTCGCGCGCTATCGCGCCCTGCTTCGCGAGCACTCGACGTTCGATCCAGGCTTCGAAAGCCTGATGGGCTATTTTCTTTTCAACGATAGCCCGCGGACTCGCGACATCATCGATCGCCTCCAGGACGTCGGCGAGCGACGGCTTGCCGACATGGCGGCCAGCGGGATCGAGCACCAGCTGATCTCGCTGACGGCGCCGGGCCTCCAGATTTTCGATACCGACACGGCCGTCGGCCTGCAGACTGACTACAACGACGAGCTCGCGGCGGCGGTTGCCGCGCATCCCGACAAGTTTTCCGCCCTCGCCGCAATCGCGCCACAGCATCCGGCCTCGGCCGCGGCCGAGCTTGAACGCGCCGTGACGCAGCTCGGCTTCAAGGGCGCCATCGTCAACTCGCACACGCGCGGCGAATACCTCGACGACACGAAGTACTGGGACATCTTCGCCGCCGCGGAATCGCTCGACGTGCCGGTGTATATCCATCCGCAAACGCCGCCGCCGGCGATGGTCGAGCCCTTGCTCGAGTCCGGGCTCGAGGGCGCGATCTACGGCTTTGGCGTGGAGACCGGCATGCATTTGCTGCGCCTCATCGTCTGCGGGCTCTTCGACAGCTTTCCGAAGCTCAAGATCGTCGTCGGTCACCTCGGCGAGGCGATCCCGTTCTGGCTATTCCGGATTGATTTCTTCCAGCGTGCGAATGTGCGCACGAAGCGCTACGCGAATTTCAAGCCGCTGCGCATGGCGCCGAGCGACTACATGCGCGAGAACGTCTACGTGACGACGAGCGGCATGGCCTTCGAGCCCGTGATTCTCTATGTGATGGAAGTGCTCGGCCACGACCGCGTGCTCTATGCGATGGACTATCCCTATCAGTTCGTGCCGGAAGAAGTCCTCGTGACGGACCGCTTGCCGTTGTCGCAGGAGCATCGGGCGATGCTCTATCAGGGGAACGCCGAGCGTGTTTTCAAGATTGGGTGAGGGTCTGGTGTTTGCGCTCGGCGCGATACTCGGCAGCATGCCGGCCGTCGCGCAGCTGGCACGAGTCGAGCTCGATGGCATCGCCCCGTTGCCGATCGATGGGCCCGTCGGCTATTTCATTGCGCAGCCAGCTGCGGACGCGGGCGCGCGGCCCGGGGACCGGGAGCTCTGCCGCTGGGCACTCGAGGACTGGGTGCGACATGCCGACGGCAAGCTCAGTGTCGTGCCGGCCGAAGAAGCGCAAGCACGAGTGCGTATCTATTTCGCGGCGCCCGGCCAGAGCCAGTACGGGGAGATGGTCGGGATTCTCGTCGAAGGTCGTCGCGGCGCCGAGGTCTACGTGCGCCCCGATACGAATGCTCTGAGCCCGGATATCGCCGACGCGGCCCGTGCCGATCCGCTGTTTCGCGAGGCGGTCGTCTATCTGACCTGCCTGCACGAGATCGGTCATGCGCTCGGCCTGACGCACACCGACAAATTCGCGGACATCATGTATTACTTCGGCTTTGGCGGAGACATCGTCGATTTCTTCAACGTCTACCGCCTGCAGATCGAGACGCGCAACGACATCCGGGAGAGGTCAGGTCTGTCGGCGGGAGATATCGCCAGGCTGCATGCGCTCTGGCCTTGAGGTGGAGGGCGGAAGCGGTCGGCAACCTAATTTTGCGGAGGGGGGAGCCACTGAATCTGGACGCCGACCGCCCCTGCCCACCTGCTATAAAGCAAGGGGCGTGCCAAGCCGGAAATGGCGTGGTTGCTGGGTTTCTCGCTGCACTCCGCACCAAAAGTGCCGAGGCGTTCGGTGCCGATGCACCGTTTTGGATCAGGTTGTTCGGCGAAGCGGGTAATAGTTGAAGCGATGCTCGATGGCACGCCGGAAGGCTGTGCGATCGACGTTATCGAGAAAATCGACGAGGCTCAGCGTGTCGTCGTCTTCCTGGGGTCCTTGCGGCTGCGGAGGCGTGTCACGCGGCTCCTGCTCGGTCGGCATATGGGCCTTTCTATTCTTATCGTCGGCTTGGGAAAAAGATCATATGCCATTCGAAGCGCGTGGCAAGTGACGAATTTGTTGCGGCGTTGTTACGAGAACTCAGCGCTCGGAAGCGAGCCGCGGTCGGTCGAATGGAAAGCGCTCCTGCGCGACGCGCGGATCGTTGAGTGCACCTTGAAGAAACGCCTGGATGTCCGCGGCAGTGATCGAATTAATTCCGAAATTGTAGGGGCCCCCGCCGGGCAAGGAATCCACATCGGGTAATGCCGCGGGATTGCGATAGAAGACGATCGCTTCCGTGAGACTCGGGAATTGCCCGGTGTGCATGAGTCGCGGTCGAAGTCCGACATTGCGCAGCGACGGAATGCGCATTGCGCCCGCATCGTCATCGTCTCCCGTGACGTTCTGCCTCCCCGCGTCGAGCTCGCTGCGGCGGAGACCGATGTTGACGAATTCGTTGGTCGTGAACAGCGGCGGCTCGTGACAGGTCGTGCACTGCATCGACTGCATCGCCTCCCAGCCGAGACGTTGGAAATAGGTGAGCGCGGCGTCGTCGCCGGCCGCGAAGCGATCCCACGGCGTATCGTCGGGCACGAGGCTGCGTTCGTAGCTGGCGATTGCCATCGCGATGCGTGCCGCGGAAATGTCAGCGTCGCCGAACGCGGCCGCAAACAGCTCGGGATACGTTGGCCTCGACTCGAGCGCGTCGACGACATCGGCGGGCAGCAGGTCGGCGAGGGCGAGGGGGCGGCTTCGCGTCAGCTTGGCGTTCAACTCCTCCCAGCTGCGCTCGGGTTTCGCCATTTCGACGGGATTGGCGAGGGTCATGAGGACCTGATTCTCGAGCGCGCCGCCGGCCGCGATGACGACGGTCCCCGTCTCGGGATCGATGAATCGGCCGCCGGCCCGACCGTCCCAGAACAGGCTCTCCGCCCAGAGCGCTCCGAAGACCGACGGCGCGGCCCGGGTCGTGACCTGCGGCCCGTCGCCGAAGAGGGAATCGCTCTCGGGCTTCCCCGCGTTGTCGAGCCGCCGGATGCCGGGGGAACCGGCGACGTCGTCGAAGGTGCCGGCCTCGCGTCCGGGATGGCGTCCGGTCCGCGGGTCGGCGCCGCCGGCGGCCGGTCGGTGGCAGGTGCCGCAGGCGACCGTGTCGTCGCTCGCCAGCTGCTCGTCCCAGAACAGGATCTTGCCGAGAACCCGCTTGTCTTCGGTCAGCGGATTTTCCGGTGGCACGGGGACGGCTGGCAGCTCGGCGAGCGCCTGCGGGGCGATGGCCGCGAGCAGAATGAAAAGCCAGGGTCGCCGCCGACGCATCGCGAGATTCTACCTTTCATGCCCGCGGGCGTCCGGTAGAATGTGCGGCCGATCGGGTTAGGGAGACAACATGTCGGACATGCCTGCGCTGCGTGCCACGGATGCGGCCATTTACGATCTCATCAGGCAGGAGGATTTGCGGCAGTTCGAATCGGTTCGGCTGATCGCATCGGAGAATTACACCTCGGCGGCCGTGCTCGAAGCGACGGGTTCGAGCCTCGCCAACAAATACTCCGAAGGTTATCCGGGCAAGCGTTACTACGAAGGCCAGGAGTTCGTCGACCAGATCGAAGCGATCGCGATCGAGCGCGCCAAGAAGCTCTTCGGTGCCGCGCACGCCAACGTCCAGCCCTATTCGGGCTCGCCGGCGAATCAGGCCGTCTACGTCGCGATTCTCAAGGCAGGGGACACCGTCATGGGGCTCGGGCTGCCCTTCGGCGGGCATCTGACGCATGGGTGGAAGGTCAACTTCTCGGGCATGCAGTATCGCGCCGTCCAGTACGACGTCGACGCGAAGACGCACCGCATCGACCTGAATCGCGTCGAGGCGCTCGCGAAGCAAGAGCGGCCGAAGATGATCATCTGCGGCGGTACGGCGTATCCGCGCATCTGGGATTTCGCGGGCTTCAAGCAGATCGCCGACTCCGTCGGCGCGGTGCTCGTCGCCGACATCGCCCATATCGCGGGTCTCGTTGTTGGCGGCGCACATCCGCATCCGTTCCCGCATGCCGAGATTCTGAGCACGACGACGCACAAGACGCTGCGCGGACCTCGCGGCGGGATGCTGCTGTCGCAGGGCCGGTTTGCGAATGAGCTCGATCGCGCCGTGTTTCCGGGGCTGCAGGGTGGTCCCCACAATCACACGACGGCGGCCATCGCCGTGGCTCTGCACGAGGCGGGGACCGCGGACTTCAAGCGCTACGCGCAGCAGATCGTCGCGAACGCGAAGGCGCTCGCCGAAGCGCTCTCGTCCCGCGGGATCCGGCTCATCTCGGGCGGTACCGACAACCACATGATGCTCGTCGACGTGACGCCACGTGGCATCACGGGCAAGCCGGCAGCACGTGCGCTCAACGCGGCGGGCATTGAGTGCAACTACAACACGATACCGTTCGATCCGCGGAAACCCATGGATCCCAGCGGGCTCAGACTCGGCACGCCTTCCGTGACGTCGCGTGGCATGCGCGAGAAGGACATGGTGCAGATCGCGGACTGGATCGACCGCGTGCTCGCGTCAGCGGATAACCCTGATCGCCTTCAGGCGATCAGGGAAGAAGTGAAGGAATTCTGCCGGGCTTTCCCGGCGCCGGGAATCCGCGTTAGCGACTGAGCGTCAGCTTGACCTCGACCACGACGTCCTTGCCGACCATGTAGGTATCGTTCCAGCCGGCACCGACGTTGAAGTCGAACCGGTTGACCGTCAGCTTGCCGTCGAAGCTTGCCGAGTCGCCATTCTGCGTGAACGAGAAGGTGAGATCGGTCGCCTTGGACTTGCCCTTGATCGTCAGATTGCCGTGCGCGACGAAGGTACCGTCGGGGCCGGCCTCGATGCTCGTCGACTCGAATCGCGCCTCGGGGTGATTGGCGGTGTCGAACCAGTCGGCCTCGACGAGCTGGGAGTCGCGGTCGAAATCCTTGGTGTCCACGCTCTCGAGGACGACGACGCCGGTGATGCTGCCGGAAGCGGGAGCGGCGGGATCGAAATCGATCGTGGCCGTGAATTCCTCGAACTTGCCGTTGAACTTGGCGCCCTGCTGCTCGCCGACGAAAGTGACCGTGCTGGCATCGGCGGCGACCGTCCATCCGCTTGCATGCGCGGAGCCGATGAAGGCAAGGGCGGCTAGCGGAGCGAGGTAGCGAATCGTTTGCATCGAACTTTCCTGTTGTTGCGTGGCGTGATCCTGGGGTTCATTTTATCGGCCCGACCCGGTCGCGCAATGGCGCGATTCAGGCGGCATTCAGCGGGAAACTCCAGTTTTGTGAAGACCGGGGGCGAAGCTCTCCTTACTGCGGCAGCGCAAACACGTAGAGCCGGTTGCCCGAGCCCGGCCGGATGTTGGCGAGGGTCGCGAGGCCCAATACCAGGCCCGAGGCGCCCGTACTGACCGCGACGTACTGTCGACCGTCGACGGCGAAGGTTGCCGGGTAGCCATTGACCGGGGCGCCGAGATTGACTTCCCAGACGACCTGGCCGTTGTCCTGATCGTAGGCGCGGAAGCGGCCGTTGACGTCGCCGCCGAACAACAGGCCCCCGCCCGTCGAGATCAGCGACAGCGTTCCCGCCGGCTGCTCGAACTTCCATTCCATCGCGCCCGTCTCGACGTTGATTGCCTGGATCGTGCCGACGTTGGTCTCGCCCGGCGTGATCTGCGCCCGGCTGTTAATCTGATAGAGCGACTCGACGGCGCCGTCGTTCGCCATCGAGGTGACCATCATGCAAGTGTTCTGCAGCGGGTAATACATGACGCCGGACAGCGGGCTGTAGGTGCCCGCCGGATAGTTCTTGCCGCCGGTCGTCGCCGGGCAGACGAGAAGCTCCTGGCCGGCGCGCGTGAACATCTTTGCAGGATCCACGGTTGCGGCGCCGGACTCCGTATTGATGCTCGAGATGACGTTCTGGTGAATCGTCTGCCGCGCCCAGAGGAATTCACCCGTGCGCCGGTCGAGCGTGTAGACGAGCCCGGTCTTGCCGGGGATGCCCGTGATGACCTGGTACTCCTCGCCGCTGCGCAGGCGCGGGTTGATCCAGTCCACTTCGTCGGGATCGGGCGAGACTACCGTGTCGACGATGAGCCGCTCGAACGGGTGATCGAGATCCCAGTGGTCGACGACGTGCTGGAAGTACCAGACGATCGCGCCCGTGTCGGGGTCGAGAGCGAGCGTTGAGTTGTGGTACAGGTACTGCTCATCGTTGCCGCCGAGATCGAACTTCGGCGCCGGAGCCGTCACCGAGGTCCCGACATAGATGAGATCGAGCTCGGGATCGTAGCTCGGCACCATCCACATGCCGACGTGCACGCGGTCCTCGTAGGGGACGTTGCCCCAGGTCTCGTCGCCGGGCTCGCCGGGCCGCGGAATCGTGCGCGTGCGCCAGATCTCCTCGCCCGTCGCGGCGTCGAATGCGGTGATGACGCAGGCTTCGGGTCCGCCTTCGGGCTCGCAGCTGCGTCCCGAGATGACCTTGCCGTTGACGACGATCGGGCCCGAGCTGTTCTTGGCGCCCATGCGGTAATCGAGGATGTGCGTTTCCCAGGCGAGCTCGCCGGTGCGCGCGTCGATTGCATAGGCCCAGCCGTCGGCGCCGTTGTCGAGAATGTGGTAGCCGTGAATCGCGAGATTGCGATTGGTCGGTGCGGCGGGGAAATATTCGGAGACGTCCGACGGCACGTCGCGCCGATATTCCCAGATCAGGTCGCCGGTGACGGCGTCGATGGCCTGGGTGACGTCGTTGGGATTCGGAAAATACAGGACGCCGTCGTAGACGAGCGGCGTGCCTTCCTGGTCGCCGATGTTGAGCTCGCGCGTCCAGACGAGCTGCAGCGCGGCGGCATTGCCCTTGTCGATCTGATCGAGCGGGCTGTAGGCCCAGTGGTTCAGCGTGCGCCGCCACATGAGCCAGTCGGAGGGATCGGGGTTCTGCAGCATCTCATCGGTGACGGGCACGAAATCCTCGATGACGGGCTGCGCATTGAGGCTTGCACTCGCTGTCGCGATGGCGACCGCCGATGCGAGCGTGATTCTGCGAATCGTCATTCTGAATCCCCCCAGTGGTTGTCGCGAGTTTATCAGGATTGATTTTGCCGGGCTTGTTCACCAAGCTAGCCGCCATCGAGCTTGAGCTGCCCGCCGCGCCTTCGGACGACATAAAGTGATCATCGATTGCCACGGACATTACACGACGGCCCCGCCGGCGCTCGGCGAGTACAGGGAAAAGCAGGAGGCCGCGCTCAAGCACAATCCTGATGCCTGGTCCGAAAAGGGAACGCTGGAGATCAGCGACGACGACTTGCGCAAGAGCGTCGAAGGCGCCCAGCTCAAGCTGCAACGTGACCGCGGCACCGACGTCACGATCTTTTCGCCGCGCGCGAGCTGGATGGGACACCATGTCGGCAATGAGTCGACGAGCCAGGCCTGGACGGAGCATTGCAACGACCTGATCTACCGCCTGACGCAGCTCTATCCCGGGAAATTCGTCGGCGTGGCGCAGCTACCGCAGTCGCCGGGCGTGCCGATCAAGTCGTCCGTGCAGGAGCTCGAGCGTACCGTCGAGCAGCTCGGATTTGTCGGCTGCAATCTCAATCCCGACCCGACCGGCGGGTTTTTCACCGGCCCACCGCTCGGAGATCGATACTGGTACCCGCTCTACGAAAGGATGTGCGAGCTCGAAGTGCCGGCGATGATCCACGTCTCCGGCGCCTGCAATACGCCGTACTGGCAGACGACAGGCTCCTATTACCTGAGCGCCGACACGGTCGCCTTCATGCAGCTCATGGAGTCGAGCGTGTTCCGGGATTTCCCGGAGCTCAAGCTGATCATCCCGCACGGCGGCGGCGCGGTGCCCTATCACTGGGGGCGCTTCCGCGGCCTCGCCGATATGCTCAAGCTGCCTCCGCTCTCGGAGGCTGTCCTCCAGAATGTCTATTTCGACACCTGCGTCTATCACCAGGCCGGCATCGACCTGCTGCTCGAGGTAATTCCGACGAAGAACATCCTGTTCGCGTCGGAGATGATCGGCGCCGTGCGCGGCATCGACCCCGAGACCGGGTTTTATTTTGACGATACCAAGCGCTACATCGATCAGAGCCGGAAGATCGACGACGCGGCGCGGCGGCAGATCTTCGAGGGCAATGCGAGGGAAGTGTTCAAGCGACTGTCTGTTTAACGCGGAAGGGAGGGGGAGCCATGATTCGCAGATTCGGGTGTCGCTCGCTGATCGCGGTGCTGACACTGTCCCTGGCCGGGCCGGCCGCGGCGCAATCGACGCGCATCTACAACACCGTCATCGAAAAGCTCGCCGCCGGGCAGCGCGTGGTCGGCGGCACGGTCACGTCCGCGGACCCCAACATCTACTGCGCGATGGCGAACTCCGGGTTCGATTTCCTCTGGATCGAGATGCAGCACAGTCCGCTGACCTACAGCGAAGTCGCACAGATGATCTACGCCTGCCGCGACGCGCCGGCGATACCGTTCATTCGCGTGCCCGACGCGACGGCCGGAGACATCCAGAAGGCGACGGATATCGGCGCGCTCGGCATCATCGTTCCGCTCGTCGATTCCGTTGCGAAAATCGAGGCAGCAATCCAGTTCGCGAAATACCCGCCCGAGGGCATCCGCAGTCAAGGCGGCGGGCAGTACCGGGCGCTCTGGGGCAACGATTACAGGCAGACTTCCAACGACAACATCATGATCGTGGCGATGATCGAGTCGCCTGCGGGCGTCGAGCTTGCCGACGAGATCGCCGCGGTGCCCGGCGTCGACATAGTGATGGCGGCCGCAACCGACCTCGGGAGCTTTTCAGGCTCGCGCCAGGGCGAAGCCGAGTTCGAGGGTCTCGTCAGCGAGATCGTGCGCGCGACGAATGCGCGGGGTCTCTATCTGGCCGGGCCGCAGGCCTGGATGAATCGCGAGGGCTTCGACTTCTTCCAGGCGGGCGACGACACGGGTTTCATTCGGGCAGGCGTCCGCGAATTGCTGCGCAATGCGCCACAGGGCACGGCGCAAACCGAGGGCGCGGAAAATTAGGGTAAAGTTACGCCGTTTTCGACTTGGGTGACCTGATGGATTTCATTTATTTTCTGGGACGTTTTCACGTCCTCGTGCTGCATATCCCCTTAGGCGTAATCGTCGCGCTGCTCGTGCTCGAGCTGCTGGCGCGCAAGGAAAAATACCGTCACCTCGAAGCCGCTTCGCCCTTCCTCTGGGTGGCGGCCGCCATCTCGGCGATTTTCACGGTCGCTCTCGGCTACATGCATTTCGCCGAGGGGGCATTCGAAGGGCCGTCGGCAGCGCAGCATCGTACCTTTGGCACGGCGCTCGCGATCATCCTGACCGTGGTCGCGCTGCTACGCGCGAGCCCCTACGCGAAGAACTACCAGCCGGTGTTCCTGCCGGCATCGGTGCTCATGGTCCTGCTGGCGTCGATCACGGGGCACTTTGGCGGGAACATGACGCACGGCTCGACCTATCTCATCGAGTACGCGCCGCGGCCGATCCGCTCCCTGATGGGCCTCCCGCCGCGCCGGGCACCGGTCGAGAGCCTCGGCGTCGCGGATCCCTGGCACGATCTCGTTGGGCCGATGCTGGAATCCCGCTGCTCGAGTTGCCACAACGAGGACAAGCGCGAGGCCGAGCTGGTTCTGACCAGCTACGAAGGGATCATTGCGGGCGGCGAGACGGGCGACGCGGTCGTCGCGGGCCGGCCGCAGTTCAGTGAGCTCTATCGCCGCATCTCGCTCGAGCCCGACGACGAGGCCTTTATGCCGGCGGAGGGCAAGACGCCGCTGACCGCCGCGCAGGTCGAGATCATCCGCTGGTGGATCGAGGCCGGCGTGCCTAGCGATACGACGATGGATCTGGTCGAGCTGAAGCCCGATGCCGAAGTCGAGGCGCTGATTCGAACCGAGCTGGGCCTCCGCTAGGGAGGTTGAGGAACTGCGGCGCTAGCGCGGCGACTGGCGAGCGCCGGACGCCGAGCCATTGCCCCCGCCGGACCTCGTCGTCCCCTGCGTCCGCGGGGCAGAGCTGCTGCCTGACCGCGCCGATCCGCCCGATGACGGCTGACTCGATGTCATCGAGCGCGGCGCCGATGACGGTGGGGCGGAGCGCGTCGATGTCTGTGGAGTCACTCGCGTCGATGACGGTGCCGACAACTGCGTCTCGGGCCGCGTCGACGGACGATTCGATGTCTGCGGTGACGGCCGGTTCGAAGTTTGCGGGGACTGCCGCGTCGAGGATGGCGAGGTCATGCGCGTCGTCGATGTTGAGCCCGAAGTCGTCGCCGATTGCCTGGTCGACTGCCGATCGACGGTAGCATCGCCGGTCTCCGGCGCCTGTGCCGAGCGCATCGTGCGCACGCCGTTGTTGCCGTTGCTTTCGCCTTCGCTTTCGCCCGAGGACGCCCGTGCCCGATCCTGGGAAGGTCGCGTCTGAACCGAGTCACCCGTGGCGCTTCGCGCGGTGCCCGTGGCGCTCCGGGCGGACGGCGATTCGGCAGCGCTCATCCGCGATGTGCTCGCGCGCGGCGCGTCAGCGGACTGGCTCTCGACGGTCGACGTCCGCGTCATCCTGGCTGCGCTCGCCCGACCCTCGACCGAGACCATCTCCGGGCGACCGCCGCGTCGCGGGCTCGGCACCCAGACATTGTCGTAGTCGTTGACGACGAGCGTGACGTTGACGTGATTGCGCGGGTAGTAGGGCGCGTAGCTGTAGTAGCTGTTGAGATAGTAGGGATGCCCGTAGTGCGTGTAATGGTGCACGTGCATGTAGTGCGAGTGCCAGCCGATCGAGAAGTACGAGGTCACGCCCCAGAAAAAGCCGACGTTGAATGAGTACCCGTAGGGATAGGGGTAGTAATAGACCGGATAGCCAATCGGGTAGTAATGCCAGATCGGCGCCGAGTGGTAGACCACGACCTCGCGCGGCTCGTAGACCGGGATGTAGACGATCTTCGGATCGGCGGGCACGATCGTGATTGCGCCGTCGTCGTTCGCCACCGTCTGCCGGTCGTCCGACTGCAGATTGCCCGCGGCCAGTGCGCGGTTGCGGAAATCCTGCGCTGCGTCGAGCACCGCCTCCTGGTCGGTGAGCACGGCCTCGCCGAGCTCCCAGGTCCAGTCGATGTTCTCATCCATCATCCGCAGGACTTCGGGATAGTTGAGCAGGGCGACGATGGAGTCGTCCCACTCCGGGTCGGGCACGAGCGAGGAATCTTCTTCGCGATCGTCGAGGAAGCGCGCGGCGCGCACGATATCGAGGGGGAAAGTCGAAGCCGGGAGAATGATGCCGAGGACGTCGTCGGGATACAGGGCGACGGGGGCTACCAGGTCCTCCAGCTCGTCGGCGCCGAGCTCCTGGGGAGAGGCGGGCCTCGCGACAAGCAAGGCAGCCCCGAGCAACAGCAGGGAGAGCCACCCCAGAAGGGGGCTCTGGCGGCGGAGGGTCCGGGCGATATTCCTGACCATGGGGCGCAGTCTAGACGCCGGCAACTGAATGGGGCCTTAACCGCGATCAATCGACCGGTCGCAAGGCCTTGGACTAGAATGCCCGGATCGTCGCTTTCGGGGGAAAGCCATGAAAGCTGCTGCGTTTGCTGTCCTGGCAACGATGCTCGCCTGCGCCGCGCCGGCGCTTGCCCACCATTCCTTCGCTGCCGAGTTCGAGACCGGCTCGAGCGGCGAGGTCGAAGGCGTCGTCACCCGGGTCTGGTTCACGAATCCCCATGTCCGCTATCGCCTCGAGGCCACGGGCGAGAACGGCGCCGTCGAAGAATGGGAGCTGCAGCTCACGAGCGTCACGGGTCTGCGCGGCCAGGAGTGGTATCAGGACACGGTAAAGGTCGGTGACCGCATCTGGGCGCAGGGCGAGGTCGCGCGCGACGGCTCCAACAAGATCTATGCGCGGCGCATCAACGTCGAGGGCGGACGCCAGCTCGGTGGCGGTGGCGCGGGTGGACGCGCGCAGGCACCAGCCCAGGCTCCGACGCCGACGGAACAGCTGACCTACGAAGACTACGGTTATGGGCAATTGAACCCGAGCCGCCCCTTCGACATCAGTGGCGCCTGGAACAACAGCTTCCGCTTCCGCGTGACCGCCGACGACCTCGAGCCGAAGCCGACGCCGTTCACCGACGAAGGTCGCGCGCTCTTCGAGGCGACGGTGCACTACGACGATTACTCGCTGCGCTGCATGGCACCCGGGCTGCCGCGCATCATCGGCGCTCCCTACACGATGGAGATTGTCGACGCCGGCACGCACTACCTCGTCGTGCACGAGGAGCACAACATGCCGCGGCGCATCTACATGGATGGCCGCGAGCCGCCGGCGAACACGCAGCCGAGCTCGCTCGGCTACTCGATCGGCCACTGGGAGAGCGACAACGTGCTCGTCATCGAGACGACGCATCTCCTGCCGGGCTGGCTCGATGGTTCGGGCATGCCGATGAAAGGCGAAGGTACGCGCATCGTCGAGCGCTGGGAATTTGCCGCGGACCGTCTTTCGATGGACCGCATCGCGACGTTCTACGATGGCTATTACACCGAGCCGCTCGTGCGTCGCCGCGGCTCGCAGCGCCGGCCCGGTCTCGAGGTCCTCGAAATGGCGAGCTGCGATCCGCAGAGCTACTACCGCGACCTGCAAGAGGCCGGCCTGATCGAGGAGTACCTCGATCGCTGACTGGATCTCGCAGCCGCAGCGCTCGCCGCTGCGCCGCGCGCTACTGAAGGTTCATCTCTGGCTCGCGCTCGCGGTCGGGCTCTACGTCATCGTCATCTCGATTTCGGGCAGCGCGGTGATTTTCCGACCCGAGATCAACCGCTGGGCGGTACCTCGTTTCGTGCCGTCGGTCGAGGGTGAGCGACTCACGGGCGAGGCGCTGGGCGCCGAGATCGAGCGGGTCTACGCGGCGGAGTACGAGGTCATCAGCTTCCGGGAGGCCCGCTTCCCGCGCTCGCCGGTGGACGTGCTCGTCGCGCGCGACGGCGTCGAGCACGGACGCATCTTCGATCCCTACGCGCTCGAGGACATGGGCGAGACCTATCCGCCGATTGTCGAGTTCATTGAATGGCTCGTGACGCTCCACGACGATCTGCTCGCCGGCGACGTCGGGCGAACGGTCAACGGCATCGGGGGAGCGATCATGCTCATCATCGCGCTGACGGGCATGGTGCTCTGGTGGCCCGGCCAACGCGCCTGGTTCCGCAGCCTTTACGTGCCGCTGCGCTCGGCGCGGCCGATCTGGCACATCCACAGCGCTGTCGGCTTCTGGACCTGCGTGCTGCTGCTCAATTGGTCAATCACTAGTTTGTATCTCGCGTTTCCGGGGCCGTTCGAGTGGGCCAGGGACTATTTCGATTCCGACCCAACCGACTTCGTACGTCCCGGCGATACTTTCATCCCGTTCGTGCTCGACGCGCACTTCGGACGCTTCGGCGGCTGGTGGGGCCGCATCAGCTGGGCCGTGCTCGGGCTTGCGCCGGTCGTGCTGTTCGTCACCGGCTTCCTGATCTGGTGGCGCGGCCGCAAGCGCGCGGCCTAGTTTTCAGTCGAAGCAGGATTTGCGGGCGGAGCAGGACCGTCCGGCGTAGCCAGGTCCGGCGCCTGGTAGTCTGGCAACCAGCTTGCGAGTTCGTGGACCACTCCCGCGAAGCGTGGATTGCCGGCGAGATTGGTCCACTCGTTCGGGTCCTCTACCAGATCGTAGAGCTCCTCGCTGTTGTCGCTGTAATGGATGTAGCGATAGTGCTCCGAGACGATCGAATGGTTCCGGTATCCGTAGGTCGAGATCGCCGGAACGTCGAAGGGGAGCTCTCCGCCTTCGAGCAGGGACACCAGGCTTTGTCCGTCGATATGGTCGGGGTAGGGGAGGTCGGCTAGCTCGACGAGCGTCGGGTAGATATCCATGAGCGAAACGGGAGTGGAAGTCCGGGAGCCCGGCGTCGTCACGCCGGGCGCGACGATGATGAACGGGACGTGCAGAGACTCGCTCCAGAGTGTCATCTTCGCCCAGCGGCCTTTTTCGCCGAGATGAAATCCATGGTCGCTCCAGAGCACGATGATCGTGCGATCCGCCCGGCCGCTCGCGTCGAGCGCATCGATGAGCCGACCGACCATCGCATCCGCGTAGCTCACGCTCGCGAGATAGGCCTGCACGCCGGCCGCCCAGTTGCCGGAGTCGACGAACCAGTTATGCACCTCGGTGGAGTCGAACGAGCCGGTGACGGCAATCGGCGGCACGTCGTTGAGGTCGTTGCGCTTCACCGGCGGCAGCTCGATCGAGTCGAGCGGATGCAGGTCGAACCAGCGCTGCGGAACGTACCAGGGCTGGTGCGGGCGATAGATGCCGGCGGCGATGAAACGCGGGCCGGTTGATTCCGCGGCGATCTGGCGCACGACCCAGTCCACGACCTGGCCGTCGCCCAATGCCGAGTCCTCGGCCACGATCGGCGCCCAGTCAAAGTAGTCGAGCACAGGGTTCTCGTTGGCCGGCCGGGCGACGGGGCCGATCTCGTCGGGCAACTGCCGCTCCAGGCTCGGATAAAAGGCGTCCCACGCGGTCGTGTCGTTGTAGCCGGCAAAGCCACTGTCGTTGAAGGTGTGCGCATGGAAGATCTTGCCGGCGCCGAGCGTCGTGTACCCCGCGTTGCGAAAATAGCGGGGAAGGGTGGTCCAGCCTCGGAATACTGCCTGGCTGCGCCAGTCCGGCGTGTTTCCGTAGACGCCCGAGTTCGAGGGCCGGACCCCCGTGAGCACGGCCGTGCGCGAGGCATTGCAGATCGCGGAAGGCGCCTGCGCGTTCATGAAGGCCATGCCGCGCGCCGCCAGGCGATCGATGTTCGGCGTCAGCGCCTGCGGGTGACCGCCGAGATAGCCGACCCAGTCATTGAGGTCGTCGACGGCGATGAACAGGATATCGTAAGGCTCGCCGTCGGGCGCTTGTGCGAACGCCTCCGGCAGCGGGAACGTCAGCGCAAGAAGAATTGCGAGCGCTGGACGCGCCATTCGCCGCGTCATCGCGCGCTCCGAAAACTCAACGCGCGGCGACGACAGTCGGCTCGCTGTGGCCGTGCGCGGCGTCACCCGCGAACTCCTCGAGATGCTGGCGCAGCAGATCCTTGCCGTAGTCGTTACCGTTCGGTGTCCGCACGACGCTGTGGATGTGATTGCGCGTCGCGACGTCGCGCGCCCCGCCGAGCGCGACCGGGCCCTGGTGATCGAACTCGATATAGATGACGGGGCTGTGGATCCGGTAATAGAAGACGCTGCCTGCCGCCGTCCCGCCTCTCCAGGCAAACCAGGTGCGATCCATCTGTGCCATGACTTCTTCCATGCGGAGCCCGGCGTGGCCGTCATCCATGTTGCCGACGTAGAGGCCGATGAGCTCGACGAGGGCTTCGCGCTGGGCGGCGGAGAGCTCGGTAGCGCGCAGGCCGGCGTAGGCGACCGTGGCATTGTCCCTCATCATCTCCGCTTCGTTCGCGCCGCGCTGCTTCTCGGTGCTCAAGGTCGCCGTGGCGCGCTGGCCGCCGTCGAGCGACTGCATGAAGTTGAGAGCAAGATCCTGCTCGGGCTGCATGATCTCCGTGCCCTGGTATTTGCCGGCGTCCGCTGAAACGGGCTCCGACCCCATGAACACCGGCGTCATCACGACCTGGTCGCCGACGACGAAGTAATTCACCACCAGGTGATGCCCGTCGAGCTGCCAGCCCCAGGGCTCCGTGGCTGACGGCTCGCCCATGAAAGTGAAGAAGTAAAGGTGCTCGCCATACTCGTCGAAGTTGTTCACGAGCTCGGCGATCGTGTGATTGAGCCGCATGATGTCGCGCGAGGTCGTGTAGCCGCGTTCGCTGAGCGCCGTCTGCAACAGATCGTAGGCGAGCTCGCGCTGCGTTTCGCTGAGCTCGAGCATGCTGACGCCCTGGCGCTCGAAACGATGCACATTGGCCCAGTTGCGCCATTCGCTGTCATCGACAGGGAAGAGCGAGCGTTCTCTCTGGTCGGCAGAAAGGCCGGCGAGAAAATCGGCGGCCGCTTCTCTGACATCGCCAGTGTCGACGCCGCTACGCTCGAGATCGTAGAGACCCGGCTCGACGGTGCCTTCCGCCGTCAGGCCGACGAAGGGTTCCGCGAGCACGGCCTGCATGTTTCGGCCGAATCCGCCGCGTCCGGGCCCGCCCGGTCCGGCGAAGCCGCCTTGCCCCGCCGGCGGCTGGGCAAGTACCAGCGTTCCAATGAGTGCCGAGGCCGCGAGTCCCAGGCCGATTCCGATTCTGCGCATGTTCCGATCTCCCCCGTGCCTGATTCGCCGCATCATAACGCCGGACCGCCGCCGCACCCTATAATCCGCCGCGTCATGCCGACCTCGCGCGACCGCATTCTCACCACTCACGTCGGCAGCCTGCCGCGCAGCGCGCGCGTCGTCGAGTGCCTCAAGGCCAAGGAAACCGGCCAGCCTTACGATCGGGCCGAATTCGATGCAGCCATGCGCGCGGGCGTCGACGAGGTCGTTGCGCGCCAGCTCGCTGTCGGCGTCGACATCGTCAGCGACGGCGAGACGAGCAAGATCGGCTACGCCACCTATATCAAGGATCGACTCTCCGGATTCGACGGGCACTTCACGCGCCCGCCGCATCGCGATCTCGCGCCGCACCCGGATTTGCGCGAAGCGCTCGGTCGCATGCTGGGTCAGCAGAGCTTCCGCCGCGCCGCCTGCGTCGGGCCGATTGCGCTGACGGCTCCCGGGGCGGTAGGAATAGATGTCGACAATCTGCGCCGCGCACTTGCCGCCCACGGCGGCGGGCGCGGATTCCTGAATGCCGCTTCGCCCGGTGTTATTTCGGCCTTTCAGTCCAACCGGTTTTATCCGACGCACGAGGCCTACGTCGACGCCATCGCGGAAGTCATGCGGCACGAATACGAGGCAATCGTGGCCGCCGGCTTCGACCTGCAGCTCGATTGCCCGGACCTGGCGATGGCGCGGCACACGGGATTCCAGGAGCTCGGCGAGGAGGAGTTCCTGGCGCGCGCCGCGTATCAGGTCGAGGCACTCAATCGCGCGGTCGCCAATATTCCGGCCGCGAAGATGCGGATGCACATCTGCTGGGGCAATTACGAAGGTCCCCACGACCACGACATCCCGCTCGAGAAAATCCTCGGGATCGTGCTCAGGGCCAAGCCGGCGGCGCTCGTCTTCGAGGCCGCGAATCCACGGCATCGACATGAGTGGACCGTCTGGCGCGACTCCGACCTGCCCGAAGACAAGGTGCTCGTTCCCGGATGCATCAGCTCGACGAGCAATTACGTCGAGCATCCCGAGCTCGTCGCCGAGCAGATCTGCCAGTTCGCCGATATCGTCGGCCGCGAGCGCGTCATCGCCGGCACCGACTGCGGCTTCGGCAGCTTCGTCGGCACGTCGCGCGTCGTGCCCGACGTCGCGTACAAGAAGCTCGCGGCCCTGGTCGAGGGCGCGCGGATCGCGAGCGCGAGGCTCTGGCGTCGCGCCTGAACTTCCCGTAAGGGGCTTGAATCCGCCCGACCGATCCTTACATCAGGGGCAGACTGTCATATCTGCTTTTGAGGAGGATTCAATGATGAGTCTTGTACGCTGGAGCCCCTTCGGGGAGCTGGACGAAATCCTTGCGCGGTTTCCGCGGGGCCTGTTATCGCGAGCGGGAGATTCCGCCTTCGAGGGTGCCGACTGGCGTCCGGCGGCGAACGTCTCCGAGACCGACCGCGAATACACGATTCGGGCCGACCTGCCGGAAGTGAAGAAGGACGATATCAACGTCTCGGTGGAGAACGGGGTGCTGACGATTTCGGGCGAGCGGCGCTATGAAAAGGCGTCGGACGACGAGCGCGAGCACCGGCGTGAAACCTTCCACGGCAGCTTCCAGCGCAGCTTCGCGCTGCCGGAGGACGTGGATGTCGAAGGGATCAACGCCGACTCGAAGGACGGCGTGCTGATCGTACGGCTGCCGAAGCAGGTCGTGCGGAAGCCCGAGCCGGTCAAGATCCGGGTGCAGTAGCGGCTTCTACTCGCGCTCGCCGAGGACGGCTTCCGCTTCACCGAGCACACGGCCGTCCGGCAGCGTGACCGCGACAAACTTTCCCGCCGGCTCGTCCCCCGACCTGAGCGGGTTTGCGACGACGCTGATCCTGTCCCCCCGGGTCAGCGTCGTCGATTTCCACCCGCCGCGGATCAGATAGGTCGGCGGGTTCATTTCGATACTCCAGTTTCGCGTAGCGCCGTTGTCCTCGACGACGTCCATGCGAATCCAGGAATGCGGGTTCTGCCAGACGAACTCGGTGACTGTGCCATCGATGACGATCGTCTTGGTCTGATCGAAAATTGCCGGCGCGTGATGCGCTGCCGCAGCTGCTGCCACGAGTAAAGCGCCGCCGAGCACAAATCGAATTCCTTGCATCGCAGTCTCCTAATTGACCAGCGCGTCCGAGCCCGTGCTCAGCATGTTCTCATTGAGACTTGGCAGACACGAGACTTCGGCGATGTCTTCGTCATTGACGCGATTGAAGTACTTCGTGTGCCGCCATTCGCCGGCCCAGTTCTCGGGGTCGGTCATGATGTATTCGATCTCGAGCTGATCGGTTTCCTTGTTGAGCCGGATGCGCTCGATGATCCGCAATTGCCCACCTGCCGGAATCGACATGCCGCCCTGGTCCATCCAGTGGTGGTGATCGATGAAGCTCCGCGTGTCGACGACGAGCGCATCGCCCTCCCAACGGCCGATTGATTCGCCGTTGAAGGTGCGGATGACGTAATCCTCGGGCGTGTGCTCGCGTCCGTCGGTGTAGACGACGCGCAGGCTGTTCATGAAGCCGCTGATCATGTAGACGGCGGTCGGCAGCTGGATCATCGCCATCGGCCAGACGCGCGTCATGATCAGCGGCACGCCGGCGGGCCAGCACTGGCCGATGTCGTCGCGGTAGACCTTGCCTTCGGCGGTTGCGGCTTGCGAGGCGTCGATGTGGGCTTGGGCGGCGGCCGTGAATTCGGGGTAGGGCGGTCCGAAGCGCCAAGAGGAGGGGGTTGCGTCGAGATCGACGAACCAGGTGCCCGTCAGGTCGAAGGGAGGCGCTGGCCGTTCCTTCGCCAGATTTTCCGGAGCGAGGGCACCGAGCGGCGGTGTGTAAATCTCTTCGTCGGACTGAGCGAATGCGTTAGGTAATGTCGCGGTTGCCGCAAGCACCGCGAGGCTGATTCGAATTCCGTGCTTCACCTGCTGTCCCCCGGGAAATTTCGACCCACGTTAACCGTTAATAACCGTTAATTGCCTGATCTTGTTCATGGGCCTCGTGCATATTACGCGGCTCTTTTGAACAGTCCAGACAGAATCTATAAGGAAGGGGCCATGATCGATCGTATCGCGCGCCAGGGCGGCGTGCCGCAGAAGCTGACCGCGCTCGCTGCAGCGCTGCTCGCAATCACCGGGAGCGCGCAGGCGCAGAACCAGGGAGCCGCCGGGCAAGCGTCGGGAGAGACCGTCGACCAGGTGGTCGTTTTCGGGCGCGCCTCGGACCTGATTGGCAGCGCAGAGACCGCCAGCGAAGGTTCGGTCGCCGGCGCCGACTTGCTGGTCCGGCCCATGATCAAGACAGCCGAAGTGCTCGAGGCCGTGCCCGGCATGGTCGTGGCCCAGCATTCCGGTAGCGGCAAGGCGAACCAGTATTTCATGCGCGGCTTCCAGCTCGATCACGGCACGGACTTCACGACGATCGTCGACGGCATGCCCATGAATTTCCGGACCCACGGCCACGGCCAGGGATACCTCGACGTAAACGGCATGCTGCCCGAGACCATCGAGCGCATCGATTACCGCAAGGGCACCTATCGCGCCGACGTCGGCGACTTCTCGATGGCCGGCGCGTCCTTCATCCGGACGATCGACCGCCTGGACGACGACTATATGGCGCTCGAGGGCGGCGAGAACGGCTGGATGCGTTTCGCGGGAGGTGGCACCGCCGAGCTCGAGAACGGCGCAGCCTGGACGACGATCGGCGAGGTCAAGACCTACGACGGACCCTGGGAGCTCGAGGAAGAGCTCGAGCATTTCTCGGTCTGGACCAAATATCTGCGCCCGACGGACTTCGGCGATCTCGCCTTCACGCTCTCGGGCTATGAGGCCGACTGGAAGCCGACGGAGCAGATGCCCGACCGGGTCTTCGGCAGCGATATTTGCGAGGACCAATACTGCACACTCGACCCCTCGGCCTTCGGCACCACGTCACGCTGGATCGGCACGGCAATCCTGACGGGCGACACCTGGGACGCGTCGGTTTACGCGCAGCACTATGACTGGCACATGTTGCAGGATCCGACCTACGAATTTCAGATCAACCAGTTCGACAAGCGCGTGACGCTCGGCGGCCGTTACGACGCCATGGTCGTTTCGAACGACAGGCTCGACTTCAGCTGGGGCGCCGAGTTCCGTTACGACGATATCAGCGCGGTCGGATTCGACAGCTACGACGACGGCATCTTCCAGTTCAACGTGATCGACAACGATATCGTCGAAAGTTCCTACGGCGTCTATGGCGAAGCGACGTTTCACGCGACCGAGGCGCTCCGCGTAATTCTGGGATTGCGCGGTGACTATTTCGACTTCGACACGACGGCCAACCAGCCGGGAACGCCGACGGCCGATTCCGACGGCACCGTCGTCGGCAGCGCTTCCGACAACGCGACCTCGCCGAAATTCGGGCTTGCCTACGTCGTCGGCGATCACATCGAGCTCTACGGCAATTGGGGCGAGGGCTTCCACTCGAACGATGCCCGCGGTCCTTTCAACCCCGACAATCCCGTGCCCGTGCTGGCGCCGGGTGAGGGCCAGGAAGTCGGCGCACGCTTCGAGTTCGGCAATTTCAATATCACGGCGACGCAGTGGTGGCTCGACCTCGAGTCGGAGCTGATCTTTGTCGGCGACTCGAATGCCGTCGAGCCCAGGGGAGCTTCCGAGCGCGACGGTATCGAGCTCGTGTTCTTCTGGCAGCCCACGAACTGGCTCGGCATCGACGCAGTCTTCACCGATAGCGAGGCGCGTTACATCGACAATCCGGAGGGAATCTATGTCGAGGGCGCGATCGAGAATTCGAGCGCAATCGGCCTGTCGGCAACGCGCAACAATTGGGAAGCGAGCATCCGCTTGCGCCACATGGGACCCTACTCGCTGACTGCCGACAATCTGCACCGCTCGGAGAGCAATACCGGCGTCAACATCCGTGGCGCGTACACCTTCAACAAGGTCCAGCTCTACGCCGAGCTCATCAATGCCTTCGACGACGACGGCAAGGACATCACGTATTGGTACGAGGCCTATGTCGAAGGCTACGACGACGTCGTCAATGGCGCGGCGAGCATCGACGACATCGATTGCGACGCGATCAACTGCCAGTTGAGCCGTGCCCGCGAGCCGCGGACGCTGCGCGTGGGACTCAAGTACCAATTCGAGTAGCTGACCAAGCCGCGCTGGCGGCACAGCGGGCAAACCGCAGAAGAGGCGCCGACGGGTTAAACTGTCGGCGCCTTTTCATTTGCGGAGACCGAGCCATGTCGAACGAGGGCTACCACGAACCCATCGACGAGCTGTCCGACGAGACGCGCGACATGCACCGCGCGATCACTTCGCTAATGGAGGAGCTCGAAGCCGTGGACTGGTACAACCAGCGCGTCGACGCCTGCAAGGACCGCGAGCTTGCGGCGATCCTCGCGCATAACCGCGACGAAGAGAAGGAGCATGCCGCAATGGTGCTCGAATGGATCCGCCGCCGCGATCCGCGCTTCTCGGCCGAGCTCAAGGACTACCTGTTTACCGACAAGCCGCTGACGCACGACTAGGTGCCGCCATGCAGGATTCTTAAGGTAACCTTGGCGGGCCGGGCATGGTCTCCATTCCGGAACTGGGCCACAATGGACCCATAACCCTCGCGCCGTCGATCGACGGGTGAGGCACATACAACACCCCAGGGGGCATCTGCATGAATATTCGCAAGTTCGTCGTCGCGTTGGGCCTGGCCGTCATCGCCTTGCCCGCATCCGCGCAGTCTGTAGCCGGCAAGTGGAATCTCGACATGGAGGGTCTCGGTACTGTCGCGAGCTTCGACTTCAAGGTCGAGGGCGACGTTTTGAGCGGTACGAGCACCAGCGCGATGGACGGGACGACCAGCGCCATTGAAGAGGGCAAGGTCGAAGGCAACAAGCTCACCTGGAAGCAGACGATCGACCCTGGCACCGGGCCGATAACAATCGGTTACACGGGCGTGCTCGAAGGCGACAAGATCGCATTGACCCTCGATCTCGGTGAAGCCGCGGCGGCCGCTGGCGGTTTCGAGATGCCGCCGATGTCACTGACACGGGCGCCAGCGCAATAGCAGGAGCTCGCGATATGCAGAAGACGAAGGGGAAGCTGGCGGCGCAAGCCGCGGCGACTCTCGCCAGCCTGATCGTCGTGAGCTCGTCGGCCCAGCAGGCGCAGCCGGCAGCGGCAGCGCCCGCGACGGCGGAAGTTCCTCGCACCCTCGACGGCCATCCCGACTTCACCGGGGTCTGGAGCAATTACGCTCCTCCGGGCGGTCGCGGCGGCGGGATCGGCGGTGGCGGCGGCGGTCGCGGTCGTGGTGGCGGCGGCGCCAACACGCTGACACCGCTAGCGCAGGAAAAGGTCGATGCGTATCGCGCCGTAACCTCCGGCACCAACCACAGCCCCGGCGCCTACTGCGTGGGCAGCGGCATGCCGGCCTCGATGTCGGGTTCCGGCGGTTATCCGATGGAGATCCTCCAGGCCCCGAGCCAGATCAACATCACCTACGAGGCGCATAAGGAAATCCGGCGCGTCTACATCGGCGATCACGGTTACGATCCCGCCTCGATATTCCACGAGCGCAACGGCTACTCGGTCGGCCGCTGGGAAGGCGACACGCTGATCGTCGAGGTTTCGCACCTCACGGAGCAGGTCGATACCAGCGCGCCGCACAGCGAAGAGGCGAAGATTGTCGAGCGCTATACGTTGAGCATGGAGAACGGGCGGCGCGTCATTACCAACGAGTGGACGATGACCGATCCGCTGTTCCTGACGGCGCCGATGACCGGCACAAAGCGCTGGTCGGAGATGGTCGGCGGCCGGTTGCTCAATTACGAGTGCGATGAGCCCGAGTGGTATGACATCGTCGAGCGTCTGCTGGCCGGCGAGACCATCGGCTATCAGGGCGAGTGAGCGGAAGGGAGTGTTTGCTATGAACAAGGGAAACATCATGCGAGTGCTGGTCGGAGCTGCCATTGCGGTGGGCCTTGCCGGTTCCGCCTGGAGCCACCATTCGGCCGCACAGTTCGACTTCGGCAACGGCGTCGTGGTCACGGGCCTGGTCAAGTACATTCGCTTCGCGAATCCGCATGCCAAGCTCATCCTCGAAGTCACGGACGACGAACGCGGCACTCGCGACATCGAGTTCGAGGGGCACAGCCGGAATAACATGATCCGCCAGGGCCTGTTGCCCGACATGATGAAGGTCGGCGACACGATCACGATCCAGATTGCGCCGATGCGCGATGGCACGGACGGCGGCTACGTCACGGGCCTGCGCATGCCGGACGGCCGCATGGTCGGCCAGATCACGGCGGCTGACTAGGCTTCGTCCGGCTTCCACCGCGCGGCCGCATCGTAGGCCGCCATCAGCTCTGCGTGCCGCTCCTCGACCATCGGGCGCGTATTCGCGTGCGTGGCGATGAAGAAGCGGTTCGCCCGCACGCCCTCGACGATGCGCGCGGCCACTTCGGCCGGCTTCATTCCGGCGGCCGTGTCGGGCGGCGTCGTGGGGTAGAGGTTCGGCCCACCCAGCGTGCCGCGGTGCGCCGCCGAGTGCTCGTAGAACTCCGAGGCCACGCCGCCCGGCAGTACGACTGAGACCCCGATGCCGGTGCCTTCGAGATCGAACAGCAGCGCCTCGGAGTAAGAGACGAGCGCCGACTTGGTCGCCGCGTAGATACCGTTCTGCCGATCGCGTACCACGAAGCCCGAGATCGACGAGGTGTTGACGATGTGGCCGCCACGGCCGTGGGCGCGAATGTGCGGCAGGAAGCTCCGGACGCAATGAACGGGCCCGAGCAAATTGACTTCGAGCAGCCAGCGCCAGACGTCGTCGTCGAACGACGCAATCTCCCCGCCGCGCAGGAACACCGCGGCATTGTTCATGAGCAGGTCGACGCTGCCGAATTCGGTGACGATGTGCGACGCCGCGTTTCCGACGGCGCCGGCGTCGGCGACGTCGACGGCCATGCCGAGCGCCGCGGCCCCCGTTTCGCGGATCCGCGCGGCCGCCGCATCGACCTCATTCGCGCGCTTGTCGAGCAGGGCGACCCGCATGCCGAGGGCGGCGAAGCGGCGAGCCGTCTCGAAACCGATCCCCGAAGCCGCGCCCGTAACGACGGCGACCCTGTCCCTGAAATTCTGCATGTATAATCCCGCGCTTCGGGGTGTAGCTCAGCCTGGTAGAGCACTTGCTTCGGGAGCAAGGGGCCGTAGGTTCAAATCCTATCACCCCGACCAGCACACACCGCGGCCCAAGCCGATCTCAAGCGCCTGCACGCTCCACGCTGCAGTCGCCGAGATAGCTTTCGGGCCGCGACGTATAGCCGGGCAGGCTGACCTGCGTGTACTCATGCCGCGTGTGCACGGCCTTGAGCCGGCCCTCGCCGGACGGCTCCGCCAGGATCGTGGTCATGTAGATCGGACCCGAGCTCAGCGTCTGCATGAGGTGCAGATAGCCTTCCGCATAGCGCACGACGATATACGAGGCGCCAAATTGCCCCTCGGCCTCGGCCGTGCCCGACTCGACGTCGATGTCGAAGAATACGGCCCGGTAATCGACGGCCTCGGCTTTGTACCGCGCACCGTCAGCGGACCATTCGCCGCGCGCCACGCCGGTGAAATGACAATCGACGCGGACCGCGTTCTCGAGCAATTCGAGCAGCGCCCGGTTTTGCGCTCGCGCCGGTGTGTTGACCGCGACCGCGAACGCGAGCGATGCGGCGGCGGACAGTACGAACGAGGAGCAAGAGCGAGTCATCGAGCCGCATTCTGTCACTTTCCACCGGCTCGAGCCATGACGTGGCCGTGTTTGACCGTGCGGCGCGCTGGCACCGATAATCGCCGCGACTCCCGGGGGTGTGCACGGTGAAGAAACTCGCGTTCGGCCTGGCTCTGGCGGCATTGCCCGTCGTGCTCGCCATTGCCCAGTCGATGGCCACTGCCGAGCTCGACGAGCAGCTCCGCCACCTTTTCCCGGAAGCGGCGAGCTTCTCGGAAAAAGAGGGCTCGCCGCCGGTCTATCGCGCCTACGGCCCGGCCGCGTCGGGCCAGGAGCCGGAACTCCTTGGGCTCGCATTCTGGACGACGGAGCTCGATCCGCTCGAGCGCGGCTACGACGGACCGATCACGATGCTCGTCGGCATGAACACCGAGGGTCTGCTGACGCGCGTCATCGTCACGGATCATCGCGAGCCCTACGGCTATTTCTCCGTCGAGACGCCCGAGTTCGTCGACCAGTTCGTCGGCAAGGATATTCGCGACCGGTTCCGCGTTGGCGACGACGTCGACGCGATCTCGCGGGCCACGGTGACCGTGACGAGCGCGAGCCGCGCGATCCGCAACAGCGCGCGGCGCGCGGCGACGGGCCACCTCGCGCCGCCCGCGCAATGACCAGATTCCGCCGTTTCGCCGCAGGCGCTGCCGCGACATTCGCCGCCGCGGGCCGCGCGTTCGCCCAGGACGATGCGGAACCCGGCTGGAACTTCGAGGAATTTCCCGACGACGATCCCGGCTGGATCGAGCTGCTGGTCGGTCAGGCCCCCGATCTCGCGCTCTTCGCGGGATTCGCCACGCTGGCGATGGTGAGCTTCCTGCGCAAGAGCGTGCCGCTCAAGTACGTCACGCTCGTGGCGTCGGTCGCGATATTCGGCATCTACAAGAGCAGTCTGGTCTCGATCACGAACGTACTGAGCTCGTTGACGGGAAACTGGCCGCTGCACGCCAACAGTCTCATGTTCTCTGCGCTGGTCATTTTCACGATCATCACCACCATTCTCTGGGGCCGTGTCTATTGCGGGCGCGTCTGCGCTTTCGGCGCGCTGACGCAACTCATCGACGCGATCGTGCCGTCACGGCTCAAGATCCGGATTCCGGCGGCGCTCGAACGCCGGGCGAGCTTCATCAAGTACGGCATCCTCTTCGGTGCCGTCGGTTGGTATCTCGTCACGCACGAGAACTCCTTCTACCGCTATATCGAGCCGTTCTGGATGTTCTCCTTCGAGGCGTCGACGCTGCTCTGGGTGGGGCTCGGCGTGCTGCTCGTGGCGAGCGTCTTCGTGGGCAATCTCTATTGCCGGTTTCTCTGTCCGCTCGGCGCCGCCCTGGGGCTCCTCTCGAACCTGTCGGTCTTCAAGATCAAGCGCTGGTCGGAGTGCAGCACCTGCCAGCTGTGCGAGAAAGCCTGCCAGTGGGGCGCGATCCGCGAGCGCAAGGTCGTCATGGCCGAATGTGTGCGCTGCGACGAGTGCGAAATCCTCTACGACAGCAAGGCGAAATGCCCGCACTGGCTGCTGATTGCGAAGCGCGCCAGGCAGACTGCGACCCGCCCGGCCATTGAGAAAAATTGAGCCTTCCGCCGCCGGCCCGGTTCCTTTCCGGCGGCGATTCACGTAAGTTGCGGGCATGTTAAGAGAGCCCGAGAGCGACCGGCTGGCGGCCTCGGCCCGCTGGCAGGCGATCCTCGGACGTCATGCCACGGCCGGCCTCGCCGATGTCGCCGACACTGCCGTCGCGAATCGCGTCGATACCAAGTTCGTCCTCGACGACGAGCAGTTGCTCGGCTTGCTGGCGGCGCTACGGGACGATTACCGCGTGCTCGACATCGACGGCCGGCGCTTCACGGCATACGAGACGCAGTACTTCGATACCGGGTCCTACGAACTCTTCCGCCGGCATCATTCCGGGGGCAGCAATCGCTGCAAGGTGCGGTCGCGACTTTACGCCAATACGGGCCTCGCCTTTCTCGAGGTCAAGCAGAAGACCCGGACGGGCACGACAATCAAGTTTCGAGTGCCCACGGCGAGCTTCGAGACCGGATCGCTCGAGCCTTGGAGTGACTTCATCGCGACGCACTGTCCGTATCCGGCATCTGCCCTGCGCCCAGTCCTGCGGAGCCGCTTCGACCGTATCAGTCTCGTCAACACGTCGCGTCGCGAGCGCCTGACGATCGACCTCGACCTCAAGGTCGACGGCCGGGAAGAAACCGTCGATCTCCCGCATGTCGCCGTCGCGGAGCTCAAGCAGGAGTGGACCGGGGAGCCCGCGCGCGATTCGGAGTTCCTGCACGCGATGCGCGCGCTGGGCGTTAGAACGACCGGCTTCAGCAAATACTGCATCGGCCTGCTTCTGACGCGACCCGAAATCAAGCACAATCTCTTCAAGCCGCAGCTGCGACAGCTGCGGCAACTCATGGGGGAAACGAATGCTGTCGCCTGAGCTGGCGCTCTATATGAGCGGTGCTGTTCTCAATCTGCTCATTGCGCTGTTCATTGCGCGGTTCATCTACTATCCGGCCACGCAGGAACGACAGTACGTGCTGACCTTCGTCACGTTCAGCACGATCACCTATTTCGTTCTCGGCCTGCTGACGAGCGTCGAGCTCAGCATAGGCGCCGGCTTCGGGTTGTTCGCGATCTTTTCCGTACTGCGCTATCGCGCGGATGAGATGCCGGCGAGGGAAATGACGTATCTGTTTGTTTTTATTGCGCTTCCAATCATGAATTCCGTGCTGGTTCCGGACCGTGCCTTCATGCAGCTCGCGCTCTCGAACGTCCTCGTCATTGCTGTGCTCTTCGTGCTCGAGCGCGGCTGGGGATTCGGCTCCGAGCAGAGCAAGCGCGTGATCTACGATCGCATCGAGCTCGTGCAGCCGGCGCGGCGCGAGGAGCTGCTCGCCGATCTCCGGCAGCGCACGGGACTCAACGTCACCGCGGTCGACGTCCGGCGCATCGACCTGCTGCGCGACACCGCCGAGCTGCAGGTCACCTACTCGGATTGAGCGCCGAGCGCTGCGCTCGCGCGGGTGTCAGCGCGTGAGCGGCGAGATCCGGAGCAGTGCCGGCGGCGAGTCGTCGGTCAGCACATAGAGCAGGCCGTCCGGCCCCTGGCGTACGTCGCGGATACGGGCGTGCAGATCTCCGAGCAGGCTCTCCCGCCGCAACTCTTCAAGATTCTCGTTGAGCACGATGCGTTCGAGGCTACCCGTGCCCGGAATTTCGCCGCGGCGGGCGCTGCCGACGAAGAGATTGCCGTTCCATTCGGGGATGGCATCGCCGAAGTAGAACGCGAGTCCCGAGGGGCCGATCGACGGCAGCCAGAGGACGATCGGCTGCTCGGTGTCGGGGCCGAGCGGCAGGCTCGACTGCCGTGGACCTTCGTAGCTGCGTCCGTAGCTGTAGACGGGCCAGCCATAGTTCCGCCCGGGCAGCGCCCGATTGATCTCGTCGCCGCCGTTCGGTCCGTGCTCGACGGTGAGGACGGCGCCCGACGGCGCATGGACTGTCAGACCGAGCTGGTCACGATGCCCGAGCGTGAATACCTCGCCCCGCGCGCCGGCGCGACCGACGAAGGGATTGTCGGGCGGAACGCGGCCGTCTTCGGTCATGCGCAGCACCTTGCCGTAGACGTTGCCCGGATCCTGCGCCTCGTTGCCGAATGGCGCGCCCGTGGTCATATAAAGGAGTCCATCGGGCGCGAAGGCCAGGCGCGAGCCGCTGGCGCCCGTGACCGCTTCGCCCTGCATGAGCACTTCGGTATTGCTCAATGCGCCGTCGGCGTAACGCGCGCGGGCGAGCGTCAGCACGTAGGTCGGCTGCCCACCCGAGCTCGCCTCGCCGGTCGCGTTATAGGTGTAGTAGACGAGGTTATTGCTCGCGAAATCGGGATGCGCGGCAATCTCGTGTGCGCCACCGCCGCGGCCCGTGCCGCGCGGCGGCCCGCCGGCGACAGGTGCTTCGACGAGCGCCGTGGCGCCGCGGGCGCCTGTCGCGTCGCGGACGAGCCGGAACCCCACGCCGCGTTCGGAAATCAGCGCATCGCCGTTCGGCAGGAAGGCGAGGGCGAAGGCACGGCCGAATCCTGTCGCGACGACCTCGACGCGGATGCCGTCCTGCTCGGCCGTCTCAAACTCGAAAGGGGCCCCGGCGAGATCGGTTGGCGGGAATCCGATCTGCGGTGGCGCCTGCCCGAATGCCGGCAGGCTTGCGGCGAGCAACAGGGGAAGGGCGAGGCGGCGCGGCGGGACGAGCGTTCCGTTCATGGCAGGCATGGGTATCTCTCGGAGGAAACTACCCCCATGATCGCGGCAAGCCGGTGCATTGGCAATCGGCTAGGATGGCGGCATGTGGCGTCTCGCCTGTCTTGTCCTCGGCGTGCTCGCTGTCAGTCCGGCCCTCGCGCAGCGGGAGTTTCGCGAGTACCAGCCCTATGAGGGCGGTTGGGGCGAGGGCTCGCGGCTGCCCGAGGACTTCAACGTGCCGGACGAGTTTGTCGTCGGGCGGCTGATGTTTCCCCAGACGCGGAGCCGCGGCGTCTTCGGCGCCGGTGGCGGCGACTGGACGCAGGGCGGCACGGCCTGGGCCGTCGACTACCCCGAAGGCGACCGGACATTCGCGCGACTATTGCGGCGTCTCACGACCATCGGCGTCCGCTCCGTCGAGCAGCCCGTCAACCTCGACGACGGTGACGATGCGTTCTACTGGCCTTTCATGATTTCCGGTCTCGTCGGCGCCTGGGACCTGACCGACGAACAGGCTGCAATGCTGCGCGAGCATCTGCTGCGCGGCGGCTTCCTGCTCTGCGACAGCTTCTACGGCACCGGTGAGTGGAATGGATTCCTGGAAACGATGCAACGCGTTTTCCCCGACCGGCCGATCGTCGAGCTGCCCGACGATCACCCGATCTTCCACATCGTCTACAACCTGACGGAGAAGCCGCAGGTGCCGACGTATCAGCATCTCGAATACGTCGGGCCCCGCGGCGGCGGCGGGGGCGAGGCGCAATGGTACGGCGGTTATCGCGAGGACGGAGCCGAACCGCACTGGCGCGCGATTCTCGACGACGAGGAACGCGTCATGGTCATGATTGCCCACAACAACGACATCGCCGACGGCTGGCAGCGCGCTGACGAGCCCAGGTATCCGCAGACGCAGTCGACGCTCGCGATCCAGCTCGGCGTCAATTTCGCGGTCTATGCCCTGACGCACTAGCCCGCGCGATTCGATCGTTGACGAGGTTCTCGATGCGCTCCTGCTTGCCGCTCAGGAGCTTCGGCTCGCCGGCAGCGGCTGCGTGGTCGCGCAGCTGTTTCAGAGTCAACCTGCCGGCCTCGAAGTCCTTGCCCTTGCCGGAATCGAAGCTCGCATAACGCGCCAGCCGGAGCGAAGTCAGCGGCGAACTCTCGAGCAGGTCGTGCGCGATGACGAGCGCGCGCGCGAAGGTGTCGATGCTGCCGATGTGGCCGATGAAGAGATCCTCGAGGTCGGTCGATTCGCGCCGGAGCTTGGCGTCAAAATTGAGACCACCGGTCCGGAAGCCGCCGTCGGCCAGCACCACGAGCAGGGCGTCGACGGCGTCGTAGAGATTCGTCGCGAACTGGTCGGTGTCCCAGCCGTTTTGCGGATTGCCGCGGTTGGCGTCGATCGAGCCCAGCAGCCCGGCGTCGGCGCAGACCTTGAGCTCATGGCCGAAGCTCTTACCCGCGAGCGTCGCGTGATTGGCCTCGACGTTGACGCGGAAGTCGCCGGCGAGCCCGTAGTGGCGCAGGAAGCCGACGACGGCCGCGGCGTCGGAGTCGTACTGGTGGTACATCGGCTCCATCGGCTTCGGCTCGATCAGGAACGTGCCCTTGAATCCTATCGAGCGGCCGTAGTCGCGAGCCAGTGCGAGAAATCGCGCCATGTGATCGAGCTCGCGCCCGATCTCGGTATTGAACAGGCAGGAGTAGCCTTCGCGGCCGCCCCAGAAGACATAGTTCTCGCCGCCGAGCTCGACCGTGGCGTCGAGTGCCGCCTTGACCTGCGCGCCGGCGTGAGCGACGACGTCGAACTCGGGATTCGTCGCCGCGCCATTCATATAGCGTGGATGGGAGAACAGGTTCGCCGTGCCCCAGAGCAGTCGGATGCCGGTCGCCAACTGGCGCTCCTTCGCGAGCGCGACCATCGTTCCGAGGCGCTGCTCGCTGTCGGCAACGCTCGCGCCTTCAGGCGCGAGATCGCGATCATGGAAGCAGTAGAACGGCACTGTGAGCTTGGAGACGAACTCGAAGGCCGCGTCGAGCCGGTCGCGTGCGCGGTCCATCGGGTCGGGACGCGCGTCCCAGGCGTAGCTTCGGGTGCCGGGCCCGAAGGGATCGGCGCCCGTGCCGAGGAAGGTATGCCAGTAACAGACGGCGAGTCGCAGATGCTCGCGCATGCTCTTGGCGCCGACGATGCGATTCTCGTCGTAGGCCTTGAAGGCGAGGGGATTATCGGACTCCGGTCCCTCGAACGGGATGCGTCCGATGCCGGGAAAGAACTCGGTCTTGCCGATAAAAGTCTTCGTGCTCATGGATCAAGCTCTCGTCTGCGGAGTGAACAGCGGGCTCAGTTGGTCGAGCGCCCGCGAGTAGTTGCGATAGGCGACCGCATAGGCCGCTACATGGTTCGGATTCGGTCGCACGGCCGCGGCTGTGTCGACCCGGATGTGACGGTCCGTGATTGCGCCAATGTCGAGCGCGGGATCGGCCGTCCGCTCGAGCGACCAGAGTGCCTGCAGCGCGGCGCCGAACGCGGCGCCCTCGTTTCCGGCGAGGATGACGACGGGCAGGCCCGTCACGTCGGCGACGATCTGCCGCCAGACGCGGCTGTTGGCGCCACCGCCCGTGAGTACGATCTCACCGGCTGCCAGCCCCAGGGCCCTGAGCTCGTCGATGCCGAACTTGAGCGCAAAGGTCGCGCCTTCGACCGTGGCGCGCAGCAGATGTCCCTTGGTCGTATTGCGCGCATCGAGGCCGAGCAGGCAGCCCTTGGCCCGCGGCAGGTCGGGCGTGCGCTCGCCGTTGAAAAAGGGCAGCAGGAGCAGGCCGTCGGCGCCGGGCGCGATCGGCGCAATAGCTTCGTCGATGTCGGCAACCGCGACGTTGAGCGGGTCGCGCATCAACTCGGTCGCGACCGTGCAGTTCATCGTGCAGAGCAGCGGCAGCCAGCCGCCCGTCGAGCCGCAGAAGGCCGCAATCTGCCCTTTGGGGTCGACGACGGGCGCGTCGCTGTGACCGTAGAGCGTGCCGGAGCTGCCGAGGCTCATCGTGAGCCGGCCGGGCCGAACGTTGCCCGTGCCGATCGCGCCCAGCATGTTGTCGCCGCCACCGGTCGCGACGGGCACCTGCGCCGGCAGGCCGAAACGTGCCGCGGCAGCGGGGGTCGTCGCGCCGATGAATTCGCCGGCTTCGACGAGAGGCGGCAGACATTCGGCGAGGTCGCGATCCGGGTCGAGCGCATCGATGAGCTCGCGCGAAAACTGCCTGCGACGGACGTCGAGCAGTCCCGTGCCCGACGCGTCGCCGTGCTCCATCGCCTTGACGCCGGTCAGCGCGAAATTGAGGTAATCGTGCGGCAGCAGGATGTCGGCCAAGGCCTGGTAGCGTTCGGGCTCGTGCTTGCGCAGCCAGAGAATCTTCGGCGCCGTGTAGCCCGTGACGAGCGCATTGCCCGACAGCGTGATGCAGGCCTCGCGGCCGCCGACGGCCGCCATGATTTCTCCGGCCTCGGCGACGGTCGTCGTGTCGCACCAGAGCTTGGCCGGACGGAGCGGCCTGCCCTGGGCGTCGAGCGCGACGAGGCCGTGCTGCTGTCCCGAGACAGCGATGGCAGCCACTGATTCGCGCACGGAATCCGGGACTTGCGCGAGCGCGTCCGCCAGCGCCTCGAGCCATGCGGCCGGATCCTGCTCGGCCTTGCCGCTCGCGTCCTGGTCCAGATCGAGAGCCGACGCAGCTTCGACCGCGACGCTGCGGGACTCCGGATCGTAGAACGCGACCTTGAGGCTCTGGGTGCCGAGGTCGATGCCGAGGACCGTGCGCATCGGCTACCAGTTGTGCATGGTGCCGTCTTCGAGGCGATTGACCGGCAGATAGGCGCGTTCGTAGGGATACTTTGCTGCGAGCTTCTCGTCGATGTCGACGCCCAAGCCAGGCGCCTCGCCGGGATGCATGTAGCCCTGTTCGAGGCGATAGCCGTGCGGAAAGACGGCGTCCGTCCGCTCCGTGTGGAGCATGTACTCCTGGATGCCGAAGTTCGGCACCGAGAGATCGAAGTGCAGTGCCGCGGCCATCGTCACGGGCGAGAGATCGGTGGCTCCGTGGCAACCTGTCCGGACCTGATAGACCTCCGCGAGCGCGGCGATCTTGCGCAGGTGCGTGAGCCCGCCGGCGTGCACAACAGCGGTCCGGATGTAGTCGATGAGCTGCTCTTCGATGAGGTTCTTGCAGTCGTAGATCGTATTGAACACCTCGCCGACAGCGAGCGGTGTCGTCGTGTGCCGGCGGATCAGGCGGAAACTCTCCTGGTTCTCGGCGGGCGTTGCATCTTCGAGCCAAAACGGACGGAAGGGCTCGAGATCCTTGCCGAGTCGCGCGGCTTCGATCGGCGTCAGCCGATGGTGGACGTCGTGGAGCAGATGCACGTCCCAGCCGAGCCGTTCTCGCGCCGCCGCGAACAACGGCGGGACGCTCAACAGATACTTCTCGCTCGACCAGAGATTCTCGGCGGGCAGGCGCTTTTCCGCCGGCTCGTAATAACCGCGATCCTTCGCTACGCCGTAAGTCGTATCGAGACCGGGGACACCGGACTGCAGACGGATCGCCTTATAGCCCCTGGCGGCGTACCCGGCCGCGCTGTCGACGGTTTCCTCGATCGTCCGGCCGGTCGCGTGACCGTAGACCATCACGCCGTCGCGAGCTGCGCCGCCGAGAAGTTGATACACGGGAAGATTGGCGAGCTTGCCCTTGATGTCCCAGAGCGCCGTGTCGACGGCGCCGATTGCGGCCATCGTCACGGGGCCGCGTCGCCAGTAGGCGCCTTTGTAGAGGTACTCCCAGATGTCACCGATGCGGTGCGCGTCGCGCCCGATGAGGCAGGGGATGACGTGATCGGAGAGGTAGCTCGCGACCGCGAGCTCGCGGCCGTTGAGCGTCGCATCGCCCACGCCGTGAACTCCGCTGGCCGTCTCGATCTTAAGCGTGACGAAATTGCGGTCGGGGCAGCAGACGATGACCCGTGCTGCGGTGATTTTCTCCACGCCCGCGAGCCTTTGAGAGCGCTATTGCGTCAGGAGCGCGCGAATCTCGCGAAGCTTGGCCTTGACGGCGTTGGCGTGATCGGGACCGATGCGCGTCAGGATCTTCTGGCCCGACGACCGGTTCTCGAGCAGGGGGTCGCGATATTCGTAGAGCACTTTCGGTTGCAGCAGGTCGACGGGCGCCGCGGTGCTCGGGGTGGCGAGCAGGTGATCGATGACTTCGATGACGCGCGCCTCGAAGTTCGTCTGCGGATAGCCGAGCTCGAGATAGGCCTCCTGCATCAGCGGATAGTAGCGGCGATAGACGGCGACGAGGGTGCGGGCATCGGCGTTCGAAAGCACGGTAAGGAACGGCGTATAGCGCGCGAAATTCTCTTCGCTGACGTAGCGCGCATCCTCGGGCCCGCCAACGACGAACAGCCCCGGTGTCGCCGCGACGACGCGCTTGTCGAGCGGCAGGGTCGGGCGCGCGAGATTGTCGATCGTGACGACGAGCTTGCGGATGATGTCGTCGGAATTGAGGTATTGGCTGACGACCTGCTGGCCGAAGGACTCGCCGATGGCGGCGGCGACTTCGGCGTCGCTCGAGGACAGCGGCGGCAGCGGCACCTCGGGCTCGGGCGGTGGCGGCTGCGGGCGCGGCGTCGGCGCCGGGGTCGGGTCGGCTGCCACCGGTTGCTCCACGGGCGCGGGTTCGACCGCGGGCGGCTCTGGATCGCGAAGCACGAAAAACCAGACGGCCACCGCGATCAGTATGGCGGCGAGTACCCCTCCGCCAATCAGTACGGGCGTCGTGACGCGCGGCTCTTCGGAAACCTCAACGCCAGGACGGTGGGGATTCTCGCTCATGATTTCGAGTATGCGAGCTTTGCGGCCGACCGGCAAGCGCGCCGCAAAAAAATGGCCGCGCCTCTTGCGAGACGCGGCCGCTGGCAGGGCCGGCCTCGAATCGAGGCCGGCATCAGATCGTCAGAACTGCATTCGCACCCCAACGCGGTACTGGCGGCCGAGGCCGCTGAAGTAGGTCGCGTTGACACCGCCGGGGCCGGTTCCGGAGAAGAAGCCCGGCGTCTTGTCGGCGGCATTGTCGATGGTGACATACGCCTGCAATTGCTCAAAGTTGTCAAACGAGAAGCGGGAGGCTGAGAACTCGTAGCTGAAATTGAGGTTCAACGTTGTCCAGCTCGGTGTCGTGCTGTCGGTGATGGTGCCGCGCAGGCCCGGCGCGTAGTTGTATCTGCCGGTGGTATTGAAACCCTGCTCGCCCGGACCGATCCACTGTTGCTGGTTATTGAGCCGCCCGGTGCCGATGTACCTGATCTGGCCAGTGAACGCGAAGGCATTTTTCGCATAGGTCACGAACATGTTGCCGCTGATGCGCGGCGTCGGCGTGTACTGGAGGAAGGACGTCGAGTTCGAGCCCCAGATGCTGCCGAGTCCGTTGCTGCCCGTTTGCCCCGATACGTCCAGCAGCAGTCCCGTATTGAAGGGAGCGCCGCCGGTGTTATTGAAAAAGGCGGCGTAGCCCGAAGCCGTGTTCAGGTTTTGCTCCAGGGAGCGCGACGCAATCACGCGGGCGTTGATGGCGCCGCCAGCCGAGAGCTGCGTGTTGTAGCTGACGGAAAGATCGAGGCCCCTGCTGAGATAGGGCGCCGCGTTCTGGGCGCTGCCCCCGATCGTGTCGATATTGGAGAACGGCAGGAAGGGGTTGGGACCACCCTCTACGAGCGGCGTGGCTGCATACTGGTTCCAGGTCTGAACGGCCGCCGCCGTCAGCGGAAAGTCCTGCGTGGGATCCGGCTCGTCGAAGACGATATTCGGGCAGTACTGCGTGTCATTGATATTGAAGCCGTTCGCGAGCAGCTCCTGGCCGCAGAAATCGTCCGTGCTCAGCCAGGTAATTGTCTGAATGCCGCCCTTGATGTGGGTCTCGTAATAGTCGATCGAGATCGAGAGGCCCGAGAGCAGCTCCGTCGGCGTGAACACCAGGCCAACGGTCTGCGTCGTCGATGTCTCCTCGCCGAGTTGCGAGTTCGAGCCGTCGCCGAGCGTGTACTGGAAGTCCAGTTGCTCGTTCACCCCTGCCGTCGCCGGATCGTTCATCCGCATGAAATTCGCCCACTCGTTCTGTGCTCCGGTCGACAGGGAGCTCGAGTTTGACTGGAACAGCTCTTCCTGCGACGGCGCCCGCGTGTCCGCGGAACGCGTGATGCGCACGGTCATCATATCGATCGGTCGCCAGACTGCCGACGCCTTCCAGGAATCGATGTCGCGGTTGCTCGACTCGGTCGTGATCTGGTTCGCGCCCTGCAGCCGTTCGGTCGTGTTTTCGGTCTTGCGGTAGCCGACGTTGAAGGCCAGCGAATCGGCCGCCGGCAGGTCGCGTATCACAGGGAAATCGAACTCGACGAAGGCCTCCTGCGTCTCCTCGTAGCCAATCCAGTTGTCGGCGAAGCCGAAGTTGGCGTTGGCTGGTCCAAGCGGATTCGAGAAATCGCGAGCCGTGTAGGCATTGGGATTGGCGTAGTTCAGGGTTTCCTCGATCCTGAAATCCAATCCGGCCGCCATGCGGAACGGTCCCGCGCCGATCCCCTCGCCGAAATCGCCCGAGAACAGGAGGGACAACGAATCCTCGGAAATGTCGTTGCGCTGCTCGATGGTCGGGAAGGCAAAGGCGAGGGACTCTGTGCTGGCCGCGAGACCCAGAGGATTGAGCGGGGCGCAAGGCGTCCCTCCACCCTCACGTCCGGCCAGGTTGTTGAAATAAGTCGTCGCCAGGTCCTGGTTCCCCGGAAGGTCCTCGCCACCGTTGATCGAACGCTTGATGTACTCGGTCCAGCGCGCCGACCAATATTCGCCCATCGTGTTGAATCCGGTGGGAGTGGTGTAATAGGCGGCCACGTGGCCGGGACCAGGTCCTGCCGGCGCCACATAGGGCTGATTGCTGTCGATGGCGCAGACCGCCCCTCCCTGACCGCCGTTGGCGGTGGGATCCCAGACGGAGTGGATTGCCATCTCCATGCGCCGCGCGGAACTCCAGTCCTTAATGTTCTGCCTGCGCTCGGTTTCGCCGAAATTCACGCTCGCATCCCAGATCCACGAGCCGCCCTCGAACAGGTCGCCCGTGGCGCCGACATTGAAGTTGGTCGTTTGCGTAGAGGTCTCATTGCGGCGATCGATCTGCTCCGAAAAGTGCTTGGCGGGCACGGCAGTGCCGCCGGCCTCCGGATAGTCGTAGAGCTGCTGCGCGACCGGCAGCGTATTGTCGGAGCTCTTGTTACCCAGATAGGGCCCCGGCCGGCAGGCGCCCGAGCCGCCCATGTTCGTCGGCTGGCTCGGCGTCGGATTGATGATCCGCGCTGCCATCAGCGCCTGGAGCTCAGGGCTGGCCCGGATTGCGGCTGCAGGAACGCGTTGGTCGGGAACAGGCAATTGGCGGTGCTGATCGTTGTCTGCCGCGGGGTGTTCTGCAGCGCGACGGAAGTCGTATCGCCGTAGGTCAGGCTCGCGCTCAGCTCAATGCCGCCCTCGAACTCGTAGATGAACCGCGTGAACAGATTGTCGCGCTCGGTTTCCGGCAACAGCGGAATGCCTTCGTACTGGAGCGGACCGCTGCCCCAGGGGGAGACGCCGGTATTGCCGGTGCCGAATTGCGAGACGTAGAGTCGCTGTGAGGCAGTCAGATTGTCGAGATAGGGAATGATCTGCCTGCCGTCGTCGCTGAACGTATAGGTTCCGATCGGGGCCGCCTGCGTGCCGTAGCTCCCCGGAACCGACGGAGTCGTCGTCAGTGGCGTAACGCCCGTGGGCAGCCTGGAAAAGCGCATGCCTTCGGTAAGGATGTACTGCGGCTGGTCCGGGAAGGGCGCGTCAACGGGCAACGGCGTGCCGGGCGTGAACGGCGTCGGCGCCTGATTGAGGATTCCCATGCCCCGCCGGCAATACTCGCGCGTCGTGCAGTTCGCAATGCCATCCTGGACGGCGTGGTCGTAACCCAGGGTGACCGAGCCGCGCCGGTCGAACACTTCGAAGCCCGTGCCGAGGCTGAGGTTGACGTCATCGCCGTCACCCGCATCGTACGTGCCGTAGCTCAGGTCGAGGCGAATACCCTCGATATTGTTGTCGATGATGACGTTGACGACGCCGGCCATGGCGTCTGCGCCATAGGTTGCCGATGCGCCGCCGGTGACCGTCTCGATGCGGCCCACAAGAGCCGTCGGGATCATGTTCATGTCGACCGTGCCGTTGCTGTTCGATGCGACGAAGCGGCTCGAATCGACAAGCACCAGCGTGCGCGTTCCGTAGTTGGTATTCAGTCCGCGCAGGTTGACGATGCTGGCGCCGAGGCCGAAGGCCGTATCGCCACTCGTCTCTGGCGTGACCGAGGCCACGTTGGCCGGCAGCTGATTGACCATCTCGGCAACGCTGGTGACGCCGAGATTGCGCATGTCTTCGGCAGTGACGACGACCGTTGCATTGACTGCATTGAAATCGTCACGGCGAATGCGCGTTCCCGTGACGATGATCGCTTCGTCTGCGTCGGCCGCGTTGGCAGCCTCTTCTTCTTCCTCGTCCTGCGAATACGCCGGAGAACTAACTCCACCCGTCGCAATCAACGCGCCAATCGATGCCGCAAGCACGCCCGTGCGCGGCCCATGCCGAAGCATGCGCTTCCTGATAGTCATTGAATAACCCCCCGTTCATCTGTCTCTCTGAAGCCAAGTACAAAAGCACCAGACTTGGCCCCGCCCTCTTACTTATCTTTGTGTGGCGGAGCCAGCAGAACCAGACAGTTACCGACTAGGGGAAAAACAACACCCACCCCTCCGTCGGTAAGGACGGGCGTCACGAAGCGTCGCCGGCCGGACACCCCCGCCAGGACGCTGGGGACGCTCGTCTTTGCGGTCGAGTATGCGAGCGTCGAAATTTTTCTGCAAGCACATCGACGCCGACCACGTCAATTCGAAGTTTGCCGATCCTCTTCGACGATGCCGAAACGCAACAGCTGCGGCAGCATGTCGCCGACAAACTGCGGAAGACCGGCCCGGACCTGCTGTCGGAATTGTTCCCGAGGCATAACGGAGGCAAGTCCGCTCGGTTGCCATAGTCGATCCACATCGTCGCCGAGCAGCGCCAGGAGCTGTAGTCGCGCGCTCGGCGGCATGAGCAGCGGCGAGCCGAGCACCGTCGAAGCCAGGCCTTCCGCCGCTCGCGACGACAGCGACTCCTCGAGCTTCAGGGCATTGAGTGGCGTGCTGAGCCGATAGCGCCGGTCGCTGCGGTAGCGGGCCTCCATCGGCTGGCGCACGAGAACATTGAGCAGGCCGGTCGCGAACAGGTGTTCGATCGCCAGCTCCAAATCGGCTCTCGCGAAGGGCTTGATCTCGGCGCTATTGAGGACTTCGTCGAGCGTGATCGAGGGCGCTGCGGCGAGATCGAGAATCGTCGAGTGGAGCGGATCGCAGAGATCCACCGCGCGGCCGGCGGACCAGCGCCGCCGCATGTCGACGTCGTCTTGCGCTTGTGCACGTTGCAGGTAGAGATCGCCAAGCCTGTGCAGCCGCTGACCGTGCGGCAGGCTCGCCTCGACGGGTTGCCAGAACAGATCGAACCGCAAGTCGCCGTTGAGCACGAAGTCGCGAACGGCCTCGCGAAAGGAAGCGTCGGCCCCGGCAGTAAGCTGGCGGTAGGTGGCAAACGCCTCTGCCGACAGCATGAGCTCCGGGTAGTCAGGCAGGACGTGCGCGCTGGCCAGGTAGGAAAATCCCAGGGCAGCAAGCCGGGCATGAATTTCATCGGCGTAGAAGCTGTGGAGCTGGCGATTGAGAGTGTCGTGGGCCACATAAGCAGCCGGCGCGTTGCCGATGCTCTGAAGGATTGCCAGCGCCTCGGAGTTGCGCTGGAAAAACCCCGCGACCGGGGCGAGCCTGCGAAGCGCGGTCAGGCCACTCGCAAGACGTTCGGCGCTTCCGCCTGCCGCCGTGTCGGCCAAAACCTTGAGGTAGAAATTCAAGGGATCGCGAACGGCCGAACCCGGCAGGCTCGAGTAGTGCAAGGCCAGCAGGCCGCCCTTCCTCAGGCGCTTGCGAGCAAAGTCGCCGATCGATGTCTGCAGCCCGGCAGGCAGCCAGGAGTAGACGCCGTAAGCGACGATGTAGTCGAGCTCGGGAAGATCGAGAGTCTCGAGGGCGGCAAAACTCGCCTGCACGAAGCGGACGTTGCCGACGCCTGAGCGTTCGGCGCGATCGCGGCCGAGCTCGATGTGCGCCGGGTTGACGTCGATACCGAAGAAGCTCGCGTCGGGATAGCAGGCCGCCAGGAGACAGAGCGTGCTGCCGTCGCCACAGCCGAGATCGCAGTAGCTGAACGGTCGCGTCGGCGGTCCGGCCGTCGCGCCCGCTGCGACTGCTGCCCACTGCATCTGCAGCGGCGTTTGACCGAGGACGAAAGACGAGGGGTAAACGAGGTCGACGCTGTAGCCAGCTGACTGGGAGGACGGGCTCTCGGCCATGCCCGGATTCCTCACGCGACATCTTCCTCGAGCACGCCGAATCGCAAGAGCTGAGGCAAGCCGTCGACAACGAAACGGGACAGGCTGCTCCGGACCTGCTCGCGAAACTGCTCGAGCGTCCCCTTCGCGGCGCCGCCGCTCGCGTCCCAGGCGGCGTCGATATTGCCGTCGAGCAAAGCGATGAGCTGCAGCCGCGCGAATGCCGGGACGAGAAGTGGCGACCCGAGGACTGTCGATGCGAGACCCTCCGGGCCCGTCGATCGCATGGACTCCTCGATCCGCATGGCATTCAAGGCGGCGCGCAGCCGATAGCGACGCTCGCTGCGATAACTGGCCTCGATCGGCCGCTCGACGAGCGCGTTGAGGAATCCGAGGGCGAACAGATGTTTGATGGCCTGGCCGATGTCCCCCGGCACGAACTTCTTGAGCGCGTCGCTGCCCAGGGCGTCGCCGAGCGTGATCGCTCCGGTCGACGCGACGTCGAGGACGGCCGAGTAGACGGGGGCCGTCAGGTCGACGGCCTTGCCCGCGGACCAGTGTCGCCGCGCGTCGACGTCGCGGCGCGTGCCGGCGCGCTGGACGTAGAGATCGCCGAGATCTGCGAGCCCGTGCTCGCGCAGCGGGGCCGAGGGGTCCGGCTTCCGGAACAGGTCGAAGCGCAGTGCAGTGTTGAGCATGAAGTCCCGGACGGTCTCGCGGAAAGTGGCGTCAGACGCGGCCGCGATCTGCCGATAAGCTGAGAATGCCGGTCGCGCGAGCAGGAGCTCGGGGTAATCGGGAAGGACGTTGGCACTCGCCAGATAGACGAGACCGCACGCAGCCAGGCGGTCGTGCACCTCGCCGCAATAGAAGCTGCGTGACTGGCGATTGAGGACATCGTGAGCAATGGTGCCCAGCGGAAAATCGTCGACGCTCCGGAGCAGCTCCAGCGCCTGCGGGTTCTGCTGGAAGAAGCGGGATACCGGAGCCAGCCGACGCATGGCGGCGAGGCCGGTGCTGAACCGTCCAGCGCTGTCGCCGGCCGTCGTTGCGCCGAATGTCCGCAGATACTGGCTCAGCGGATCGTGCACGGCGCAGCCGGGCAGGCTCGAGTAGTGGACGGCGAACAGGCCGCCCGGACGGAGCCGGCGCTGCGCGAACCGGTCGATTGCCTGCTGCAGCTCCGGGGCGAGCCACGAATAGATGCCGTATGCGACCACGTAGTCGAACGCGGGCAGCTCGAGCGCGTCGAGGTTGGCGAAGCTGGCCTCGACGAACTCGAGATTGGTGATGCCGGCACGCGCTGCCCGGTCGCGTCCGAGGGCGATGTGCTCGGCGTTGACGTCGATGCCGATGAAATGTGCGCGCGGATAGCAGGCGGCCAGCAGACAGAGCGTGCTGCCGTCGCCACAGCCGAGATCGCAATAGTTGAACGGGCCTGTCAGCGTGCCCGGCGCCGCGCCGGCGTTGACGGCTGCCCATTGCAGCTGCAGGGGAGTCTGACCGAGGGCGAATGACGATGGGTAGACGAGATCGACGGTGTAACCCGCCTTGTCGCCGGATGAGTGCTCGGCCATGGCCGGATCCTGCAGCGAACGGTCCCTCAGAAAAGACCGGCCGCGCCTCCGGAGAGGCGCGGCCGATGGAGGTGCCAGCCTAAGCGCTAGGCCGGCAGTTCGTCAAAACTGCATGCGTACGCCGAGACGGTACTCGCGACCGATGCCGCTGAAGTAGGTCGTGTTGATACCGCCTGCGCCGTTGCCGGAAAAGAAGTCCGGCGTCCGGTTCGCGACGTTGTCGATATCGATGTAGGCCGACAGGCCTTCGAAACGCTCGATCTGGAGACTCGAGCTCGAGAAGTCGTATTCGAACGTAAGGTTCAGCGTCGTCCAGCTCGGCAGCGTGGAGTCGGTGACCGTGCCGAAGAGGCCCGGTGCGTAGTAGTAGCCCCCCGTCGGATTGTTGCCGCGCTCGCCGGGGCCGATCCACTGCTGCTGATTATTGAGCCGCCCGCTTCCGATGTATCGAATCTGGCTCGTCATCGTGAGTGCGTTCTTGGAGTAGGTCATGAACATATTGCCGTTGATTCGCGGCGTCGGTGAGTAGTTCAGCAGGACCGGGGCAGCGAAACCGAAGGTGCTGCCGAGACCGTTGCTGCCCGTCTGCCCCGACACGTCGCGAGTCGTCTGACCGCCCGTATTGAAGAAGAGCGGCGTCGAACCCGAGTTGATGTTCAGCGTCTGCTCGAGGGCGCGCGAAGCGAGAACTCGCGCCGAGATGAAACCGCCGTCGGAGAGCTGCGTGTTGTAGCTGACCGACACGTCGATGCCACGGCTGAAATATGGAGCCTGGTTTCGCGCACTGGCCGTCAGCGTCTCGACGTCGGAGAAGTTCAGGAACGGATTCGGGTCGCCTTCGGCGAACGGCGTCGGCGAGTACGGATTCCACGCCGTAATAGCCGCCAGCGTCAGTGGGATGTCCTGCGCCGGATCGCCCGCGCCGAACACGACGTTGGGGCAGTAGACGGTATTGGCAAGCTGGAATCCGTTGGCGAGGAGCTCCTGGCCGCAGAGGTCGTCGACCTGGCCGGAACCGATATTCTCGATGCCTCCCTTGATGTCAGTCTCGTAGTAGTCGATCGAGACGGACAGTCCCGAGATCAGCTCGGACGGAGTGAACACGAATCCCAGCGTCTGCGTAACCGCCGTTTCCTCCTCGAGCGCCGAATTGCCGCCATCCGTGTAGGTTTCGAGAAAGTCCCAGCGTTCGTCGCCGGCAGTCGCGGGATCGTCGAAGCGGAAGAAGGTCATGATCTCGTTGTTGGCACCGGTCGAGAGCGACGTCCGGTTGGTCTGAAACAGCTCCTGCGCCGTCGGGGCACGAGTGTCGGCCGAGCGCGTCATGCGCACGCGCAGCAAGTCGACCGGTTCCCAGACCATCGACACTTTCCACGACGGGATATCGCGGCTCGTTTCCTTGGTCACCAGGGACGCGGCGCCTTCGAGCCGCCGGGCGTCGATGTAGGTCTGGCGCGCCGCGACGTTGAACATCAGATAGTCGGCGGCGGGCAGATCGCGCAGCACGGGGAAGTCGAACTCGACAAAGACTTCCTCGGTCTCGGTCTCGCCCGTCCAGTTGTCGGCGAAGTTGATGCCGAAGTCACGGGCAGTGTAGGCATTCGGATTGCCGTAGTTGATGCTTTCGTTGAGTCGCAGGTCGATGCCGGCCGCCATGCGGAACGGTCCGGCCCCGATGCCTTCGCCGATATCGCCCGAGAACGACACGGACACGGAGTCCTGGTTGTTTTCGCTGCCCTGGGAGATCGACGGCCAGGTGTAGGCAAGCGACTCGTCACTCAGCTGGTTGCCGAAGGGATTGAATGGCGCGCAGGGGTCCGTCCCCGGCTCACGTCCGGCCAGGTTGTTGAAGTACGCCAGAGCCTGGACCGGGTCTTCGTTGCCAAGCGATTGGCGGATGTACTCGATCCAGCGGTAGGACCAGTATTCGCCCATCGTCGTCGGTGTCGGATATCCGGCCGCCGCAAGAATTGCGGGACCGTTGCCGGCAGGGGCCGAGTAGGCCTGATTGCTGTCGATAGCGCAGACGGGAGCTCCGAGACCGCCGTTTGCCGTCGGATCCCAGAGCGATTGCACGGCCATTTCCATGCGTCGTGCCGACTGCTGGTTGTGGACCACCGTCAGGCGTTCGCTGCCGCCGACGTTGAGGTCGGCATCCCAGGTCCAGGAGCCGCCTTCGAAGAGATCGCCCGTTGCGCCCAGCGTGAAGTTGAGCGTTTCCGTATCGGTATCATTAAAGCGGTTGATGAAGGGGTGCATGCTCTTGACGACCCCGAGCGTGCCGCCGGCTTCGGGAAAGTCGAATAGTTCCTGTGCGTCCGGCAGCTCGTCGTCTTCGAACGTCTGGCCGAGATATGGCCCCGGACGGCATGCGCCGCCGAAGCTGTTCATCGTCGCGAGCGCCGGCATCGTGAATTGGGCGCGGTCCGCCATCAGTTCCTGCAGCTCTGGGCTCGCGCCCCACTGGGTGGTCAGGTACGCGTTGCTCGGAAGTATGCAGCCGAGCGTCAGCGCTGTCTGGCGCACCGAGTTTTGCTTGGAGATGGCGTTGGTCTCGCCGTAGGTCAGGCTCGCGTTGAGCGAGATTCCGCCTTCGAAATCGTAGGTGAAGCGCGTGAACAGATTGTCGCGAGTCTGTTCCGGGAGCAGCGGAATGTTCAGGTACATCGGCGATCCCGATCCCCAGGGCGTAATACCGCCGGCCGTACCCTGCCGATTGATGTAGTCGCGATTGGCCGTGGCGAGATCGTCGAGATAGGGGATGATCGTGCGGCCGTCATCGCTGAACCGGTAGCTGCCGACGCGGGCGGGAGCGCCCACGGTATTGTTGTTGGTCGCCGTGTTGGTCGCGAACACAACCCCGCTGGCGGGCAGCACATTGAGATTGGGATCGGTCAGTCCCGGGCCGAGGAATATGCCTTCGGGCAGCCGCGTGTACCGCATGCCCTCCGTAATGATGTACTGCGGCTGGTCCGGATACAGGATATTGCCGGCCGGAATCGCCGCGCCCGGTGTGCCGGCGCCGATCGCATTGCCGAGCAGTCCCCAGCTGAACTGGCAAAACTCGCGAGTCGTGCAATTGTCGATGGGATCCGTTACTGAATGGTCGTAACCGACGGTGACTTGCCCGCGCCGGTCGAATACTTCGAAACCGGTGCCGAGGCTCAGGTTGATGTCGTCGCCGTCACCCGCGTCCGTCGTGGCGTAGCTCAAGTCGACCCGAATGCCTTCGATACTGTTGTCGAGAATGACGTTGACGACGCCTGCCATCGCGTCCGAGCCATAGGTTGCCGAAGCGCCACCCGTGACGGTTTCGATGCGGCCGACGAGGGCCGTCGGGATCATGTTCATGTCGACGGAGCCGCCGCTGTTCGAGGACACGAAGCGGTTCGAGTCGACGAGCACCAGGGTGCGCGAGCCGCTCGAGGTATTGAGGCCGCGCAGATTCGCGATGCTTGCACCCATGTTGAAGTTGGAATCGGTGCGTGTTTCGGGCGTCTGCGAGGCGACGTTTGACGGCAGCTGATTGACCATTTCGGCGACGCTGGTGACGCCGAGATTGCGCATGTCTTCGGCCGTCACGACGACCGTTGCGTTGGTAGACGTGAAGTCATCCCTGCGGATGCGCGTGCCGGTGACGACAATCGATTCCTCGGCGCGATCCTCGCCTGCCTCATCGTCTTCGTCCTGGCCGAATGCCGGGACCGTGCCGCCGCCGGCCGCGATCAAGGCTCCGATCGACGCCGCAAGAACTCCCGTACGCGGTCCATGCCGCAGCATGCGCTTTCTGATCGTCATCATTTTCCCCCGTCCGTAGACAGACTTATGCAGTTGATCCGTTGACTTCTTCGCGAAATCCCCGACTTTCCAGCCGCGTCGCGTCCAGGGGACAGATGGCCCACCCCACAAAGAGAACCGACGCTTCGCGCTGTTGGCAATAAGTCGAAGGAATCGCTGCCCCGTGAAATTTGGGGCTTGACGATAGGGCCGGCATCAGTGCCGGTAAAGACTTAAGCCAGAGGGTTATAGCTTATTGGTTATAGCCTGAGTCAGCGGGAGAGCGTCTCGCGGAGGAAGCTCTCGGCGCTCAGGATGGCCGGATCCGGCTCGCGTTCGGCACGGAACAGGGTTCGATACATCGTCGGCAGATCGATGTCGATCTCGACGAGCTCGCGCAGCTCTTTCGGGGCGATCATGGTTTCGAAAAGCACCGCCACGCCGTGTCCACGTTTCGCGAGATCCTTTGCGACCGGCGCGAACTGTACATAGGCGGCGACGCTGCGGCACGAGATCCCGGCAGCGAGCAGCGCGGACTGCACGAGGCGGCATGCCGGCGAGCCTTCGGGCGGAAGAATGAAGGGCAGCGTCGATAGTTCCGCAGGCGAGAGGTTCTTGCTCGACGCCAGTCCGCGACCGACGTAGAGGCCGAGCTTCACCGACCGCAGAATTTCTGCGTGCAACGGGAAGTTCGCCGGATTCGTGACGGTGTAGACGAGCAAGTCGATCTTGCGCTCGTTGACGAGCTGCACGCAGGGATTCGGCGAGTCGACATAATGACACTCGATATCGAGATCGGTATGTTGGCGATAGAACTGCGGCAAGCGCGGCCTGATGTAGTCGTCGAGGAGGTGTCCGCCCGCACCGATGTGCACGCGCCGTCGCTTGAGTTGCTGCGGCCTGGGGCCGGCGCCGTCCGACTGGGTGATCGACGAACGCGCTTCCTTGAGCAGGGTTTGCCCATAGCTGGAAAGGATGGGCTTGCGGCCGCGCCTGCGGACGAACAAGGGTTTGCCCAGTTGATGCTCGAGCGCGGCGATGTGGCTCGACACGGCCGCCTGCGATATGCCGAGCCGGCTCGCGGTGCAAACGAAGTGACAGTCTTCGGCCGCGGTCAGGAAGACCTCGAGCTGGCGCGGCGTGCAGGGAATCATGGCGACGACGGCGGGTTCGGGCGCAGTGGGCCGCTGTCGCACTGCCGCAACTGGAGCAGGATCAGGTCTCATGGGTGGCAAATTAATAGTCGCTGGCAGGGAAAGCAATAAGAATCGCCGTTATGTTTTACTCGCCAGCCACGGAGCGCGCCTATAAAATCGAGACCATGAACGCAACAGTGCAGCCACAGGTACGGCCGACGGTTTATCCGGGCTGGACCATGGCCTTCGTGGCGTTCATGACATTCGCCCTCACGATCGGCCCGGCGGGCTCCACGATGCCGTTGATTTACAGCGGCGTCGTGGCCGATTTCGGCTGGTCGCTGACCGAGGCGATGCTCGTGTACACCTACAAGAATGTCGCCTCCGCGGTCGCGACCCTGTTGTTCGTCGGTCCGCTCGTCGCCCGATTCGGGCTGCGGCCCGTCATGGTGGCGTCTTTCTCCATCACCGCGCTCGGCATGCTGGCCTACCTCGGCGTCGATTCAAAAGCGACGTTCTATGCAGCGGGCGCCATTCAGGGCGTCGGCCTCGCCATGACGGTGGTTGCGGCCAACCTGCTCGTATCGCGGTGGTTCCGTCACAACCAGGGCGTTGCGCTCGGCCTCGCCCTCGCGGGAGTCAGTGTCGGCGGCGCCGTGTTTCCGCTGCTCGCCGAGCCACTGATCGAAGCTTTCGGATGGCGCCAGGCCATGGCCAGCATGAGCCTGTTCATCTGGCTGGTAGCGCTGCCGCTTTACCTCTGGAAGGCGCGGGAGACCCCGACGGCAGAGGATCTCGCCCTGGAGCGCCTGGCCGTGCCGATGCTGGGTGCGTGGACAGGCGCTGACCGGCTGGGTATGTCAGCCAGTCCCGTCGCACCGTCCGCGGACGGTGCTTCGCCCGCCTTCTGGCGGATCGCGGCTGCGCTGCTATTGATCGGCGTCGCCGACATGGCCGTGATCCAGCACATGCCCAAGCTGCTCGAAGTGGAGGCCGGCTTCGGCCCCGAGGCTGCTGCCATGGGCCTCTCGGTGCTGTTCACCTTCGCTGTCCTCGGCAAGGTGGTCGCCGGAAGGCTCTACGACAGGTACTCGCTGCAGGGTATGCGGCTCTGGTACCTCGTCGTTGCAATCTCGATCGCCCTGATCGTTCCCGTCGTCGGCGTTTTCACGCTCGTATTGTTCGCTGCAGTGCGGGGCCTGGCTCATGGCGGCCTGTTACCGAAGCCCGCTGTACTCGCGCAACACAGCTACGGCCCGGATCAGATGGAAACCAAGGTGCCGCTCTTCCTCGGCATCTGGATGGCGGGCGCCGGTATCGGGCCCGTGCTGCTCGCCGTGGTGTACGACGCGACGGGGCAGTACCGCTACGGGCTCGCGCTGCTCGTCGGTTTCTGCATCCTCGCAGCGCTGTTGCTCAAGGCCCCGCGCCGAGCCGCGAAGATCAATTGATCCGCGCCTGAGCGTCGCGCGCAATCTGTTGCGCCTGCATTGCATCGCTCTGCGCCTGGCTCGCCGCGCGCGTCGCGTCGGAGACTTGTCGCTGCAATTCCAGCACTGAATTGTTGAGCTGCTGAAGCTGCCGCTCGATATTGCTGAGGCGGGTTTCCAGGTTGAAGTCGCGGGAGATCCCGTCCTCGGGTCCCGACAAGGTAGCGGTGCGGCGTTGAAGCTCGCTCTGCAGTGCCACGATGTTCAGCTCGAGCCCGCGCACGCGTTGCTCCATTGTCGGCAACTGCGGTGCGACCGACGCCTGCTGACCGGCGGGTGCCTGGCGATTGGCGGGTGCCTGCTGTGTAGTCGGTGCCTGTTGAGCGCCCTGGCCGAAGGCGATCGTCTGAAGCCCCAGTGCGAGGGCGATACCGCCCGCCAACGATACTTTTCGATACGTATTCATCGAGGTTTCCTCCTCAACCGCGGCGTCGCATCACGTGCCGGACACCGTCGAAGAATCCCTCGACGCTGTCGAGCTCGATGATCAGCGCAACGCCCTTCTGATCCTTGTCCTGGCTGCGCTCAAATTCATGGGCGCTGTTGTAGACCTGCTGGCGCACGGCATTGCTCCCGTCGACGCGGGCGCGCCCACGCATGATGAGGAAGCGGCGGCCGGTCGGATTGAAGTCGCCGTAGATCAGCGACACCGCGGGGTTGCGGGCGATCGACGGCAGGATGCGGCCCTCGGGATTCCGCACCCAGATCGCGAGTGCCCGGTCGCCGAAGGCCTGCGTGCTGCCGCGAAACGAGAGCTGGGGAGTGTCGTGCTCGTCGACATAGGCAATCGCGACCGGCTTGCCGATGCCGAAGGCCGAGTTGATGGCCTGCTGCATGCTGTCGGTGAGCTTGAGATCGGTGGAGTCGGCAGGTGGTTTGCTCATCGCTGAAGGCTCCGGCGCGGGCCAGTGAATATCGAGGTCTCATGCTAGCATCCGACCTGCCACCTGGGGGTCGAAGAATGCTGAAGACGGCGGGCTGGGGCGTGATCGGCGTAGTCGCCGGAGTCGTTGTCACCTTGTTCGTGCAATCCGCCGACGAGCCGGTTGCCGATGATTCTGTTGCAGCACTTCCACTGAGCGTGAGCGCCGACCCGGCAACGCACGCAGCCGGCATCGCCGCGATCGAGGAGCGGCTGACGGCGATTGAGTCGCGGCTCCTGGAACTTGCAGGGACTGTTGCTGCGCTTCCGGATCCGCAGGCTCAGGCAGAGCTTGCCGCAGCGGCTCGAGTTCGAGCGCTGACGATTGAGCAATCGAGGACAAACATCCGAAATCCAAACGATGTCGCAGCAGGCGCGACGGCTGCGGGCGACGCGTCCGAGCGCCTGGTCGCACGTCTCGTCGCGGGTGGGTTCTCGCCGGCTGAAGCCGAGAGAATTCGCCAGCGCACCGACGCGATCACGCTTGAAGCCATGCAGGCCCGCTACGAGGCGCAGCGCAACGGTCAGGCTCCGCCGCCGGATAATTTCAGCAGCCTGGCCCTGCGCAAGGCACTTGGCGACACGGAGTACGAGCGCTATCTGAATGCGCTCGGGCGGCCGACTCGTGTCAACGTGGCCAGCGTGATTGCCGATTCGCCGGCCGCGCGGGCGGGGATGCAGGCGGGAGATCGCCTTCTGTCCTACGCCGGCTCAAGGCTTTTCGATCTCACGGAATTGAATCCGATGATCTACGAGCACTCATCGGGCGGATCCGTCGTCGTCGAGGTCGAACGAGCGGGACAGAGGCTTCCGCTCGTCGTGCCGAGCGGTCCGCTCGGCATCATGACCTCTTCCGAGGGCAGCAGCCCTTTCATCTTAAGCTCGGATGGCAGGATGATCACGGGATCGGGGGCACAGTGACGTCGCGTACTCAATGTGGTGGCGCGCCAGGCCTGTTTGCCCTGGCCTCGGCGATGCTGCTGCTGCCGATGCTCGCGGTCCAGGGACAGGAATTGCCGCCGCTCGACGCCGCGACGCTGCCAGCGACGACGTCGACGATACCTCCCGGCGTGCAGTGGGCGGCACCCGAGCTCGGCGACGGGCCTTTTCTCATCGAATCGGCAGTGCCCGAGCACCGCGAGTTGCGCGTCGTCGTCGTCGCGCGTCTCCAGCAGCCCTGGTCGATCGCGTTCTTGCCCGACGGTGCAATGCTCGTGACCGAGCGCGCGGGGCGGCTCCGCATCATTCGCGACGGCGTGCTCGATCCCGAACCGGTAGCTGGAGTTCCCGAAGTCCGTGCCGGCGGCCTCCAGGGGCTCATGGACGTCGTGCTGCATCCCGACTTCGAGCGCAATCGCTTCGTGTATCTCTCCTATCACCGGCCGGCCGGCGACAACGCCGGCGAAACGGTTCTCGCGCGCGGCCGGTGGACGGGAACGGCGATCGCCGACCTCGACAACATTTTTGAGTCTGGAACGACGGGCACCGAAGGCTCGCGCATCGGCTTTGGCGCGGACGGCATGCTTTATATGACGATCAGCGCGCCTGGCACCGGCGAAGCCGTGCTGCGCTCGCAGCGGCCTGATGACTATGCGGGCAAGACCATCCGTCTGCACGACGACGGCCGGATTCCGGACGATAATCCCTTCGTCGGCCGGGAGGGCTGGCTGCCGGCGATCTACACGCTCGGTCATCGCAATGGCCATTCGATGGTGCGCAATCCCTGGAACGACACGCTCTGGGTCACCGAGCAGGGGCCGAACGGCGGCGACGAGATCAACGTGCTCGAGCGCGGCGCGAACTACGGCTGGCCCTATGTGAGCTACGGCAGGACCTATCCCGGGCCGCGCGTCTCCGAAAACACCTTTCTCGAGGGGACGGAGCTGCCGACGGTCGTCTGGGTGCCTTCGATTGCCGTCACCGGTATGACGTTCTATTCGGGCCGCGTCTTCACGGGCTGGGAGCGCAATGCCTTCGTCGGCGGCCTGCGCTATGGCGAAACGCCACGCACCGGCCAGCTGCAACGGATTCAGTTCAATGAGAACTGGGAAGAGGTGCGGCGCGAGCCGCTGCTGCTCGGGCTCGGGCAGCGGATCCGCGACGTTCGCGAAGGGCCGGACGGGCTGCTTTATGTGTTGACGGCTGAGGCCCGGGGTGCCCTGCTCCGAATCGAACCGCGTTAGCCGGTAGATACAGGGGGGATATGAGCATGAACGCGAGAACACCCTTCATCATCACGCTCTCTCTGGCCGCGGCAGCATTGCCGCAGTGGTGTGGGGCGCAGGCTGTCGAACCGGCCGAGCCGTTCGCCGTCGGGACCTTCGAGATCGGCGGCGAGCCGACCGTTGGCCTCGTGCTGCGCAACGAGCTGATCGTCGAACTTGGCACCGCTGGCGCCGATTTCGAACGCAGCGCGCGCGCGACGCCTATGACGATGCCTGACGACATGCTCGAGCTCATCGAGCGCTATGACGATGGGTTGCGCGAGCGGCTCTATGCGATCGTCAATTTCCTCGCCGCGGGCGATCGTCTCGACGATTCGCGCCCCGCCTACGTCCACGACGTCGACGCGATCCGGATTCTGGCGCCGATCCAGTATCCGGGAAAGATCATGAATGCCGCCGTCAATTTCTACACGCACGCCTGCGAGGGTTGCAGCGAATCAGAGCTTCAGCAGCTGATGCGCGAGCGCCAGCAGAACCGCGGCGTGCCGTACCTGTTTCTCAAGCCCGCGCGCGGTGCGGTCATCGGCAGCGGCGATCCGATCGTGATTCCCTGGGGCCGTACTGCGACGGACTGGGAGGTCGAGCTTGGCACCGTCATCGGCCGCGAGGGCAAGTACGTTTCCGCCGCGCGCGCCGAGGACTACGTCTTCGGCTATATCGTCTCGATCGACGTGTCGGATCGCGGCGGGCGTCCGCCCGGCGGCTTCAACGGCGTCGACTGGTTCGTCGGCAAGGGACACGACAGCTTCGCGCCGCAGGGACCCTGGATCGTGCCGAAAGAATTCTACGGCGATCCGATGCAGCGCTTGCACCAGCTGCTGACGATCGACGGCGTGACCGTGCAGGAGGCCCGTGCCGGCGACATGATTCACTCGCTCTGGGAGCTCGTCGAGTACGCGTCCTCGCTGATCACGCTTTATCCCGGTGACGTGCTCAACAGTGGGACCTCGGGCGGCACGTCATTCGGCGCCTTCGAGACCGGGACGCGCAGCGGCTACCTCGAGCCCGGCGAGACGATCGAGGCGACGATCGAGGGCATCGGCACGTTGAGGCACGCCGTCGTCGCCGGTGAACAGCCGCCGGCGGATCTGTCGGGCGCCCAGTTGCCCGCCGTCGAGAACAACCGCGGACAATGATGTGCTGAGGCGGCGCACCTTGCTCGGACAGAGCGCCGTCGCGGCCGCCCTTCCCCTGGTCGGCGGCCGCAGCCTTGCGCAGGTGACGGGTGCCGCGGGTCTCGCGGCCGCCTGGAGTGACGCCTTTCGGATCGGGCTCGCCGTCAGCAATCAGACACTCGACCTGCAGATTCCCGCGGACCTCGAGCTCATCCGGCGCGAGTTCAACTCGGTCACGGCCGAGAACGCGATGAAGTGGGGCGTCATTCGGCCCGACGGAGTCAACTGGCAGTGGGAGAGGGCGGACCGGCTCGTCGATTTCGCCGAGGCCAACGAGATGTTCGTGCTCGGCCACACACTCGTCTGGCACTCGCAGATCCCGCAGAGTGTTTTCACTGCCGAGGGCGGCGCTCCGTTGTCACGCAATGCGCTGCTGGCACGCATGGAAGAGCACATCGGCACCCTCGTCGGCCGCTACCGCGGCCGCGTGCATGCCTGGGACGTAGTCAACGAGGGAATCGACGAGGGCATGGGCTGGCGGCGCTCGCCCTGGCTCAACATCATCGGTGACGACTACATGGAGCAGGCCTTTCGGTTTGCGCACGCGGTCGATCCCGACGCGCGTCTGCTCTACAACGACTACAACATGCACAATCCGGGGAAGCGAGCTTTCCTAGTCGAAGTGCTGCGCGATTACCTCGAGCGCGATGTGCCGATCAACGGCATCGGCGACCAGGCGCATGTCGGGCTCGACTATCCCGATATGGAAGAGTGGGAGCGGAGCATCGCGACCTACGCGGAGATGGGGCTCGAGGTGCATATCACGGAACTCGATGTCGACGTGCTTCCGAACCCCAATCGTCCCAGCGCGGACGTCGCGAATCGCGTGGATTCCGCGACGGCGGGCGACCCCTGGCCGAACGGCCTGCCGAACGAGATGCAGGAGCGGCTCGCGGACCGATATGAGCAGATCTTCCGCATGTTCCTGCGCTATCGCGCGAGCATCGAGCGCGTAACGTTCTGGGGACTGCACGACGGGGTATCGTGGAAGAACGACTTCCCGGTGCGCGGCCGCACCAATTATCCGCTGCTCTTCGATCGCGATCTCGAGCCGAAGCCGGCGCATGATCGGGTGATGGAGCTCGCCGCGGCCGAGGTGTGAGCCGCTATCGCCATCCGTTGATCGAACGTCTATCCTTCGCCGGTCCTCGAGACTGGCCGGCACAATAATAATGACGAAGCAGAACCTGACCTGGCGCGAGAAGATCGGCTTCGGCCTCGGTGACATGTCGAGCAACATTGTCTACCAGGCCGTCATGAACGTCCTGATGTATTTCTACACGGACGTTTACGGCATTACGGCGGCCGCCGCGGCCGTTCTGTTCCTCGTTGTGCGAATTTTCGACGCGGTGATCGACCCGGCTATCGGGGCAATGGCCGACCGCACGCGCTCGAAGCACGGCCGCTACCGTCCCTGGATGCTGTGGATCGCGGTGCCCTACGGCGTGCTCGCCGTCGCCGCCTTCATCACGCCCGACGTCGGCATGGGCACGAAGCTCGTCTACGCCTACATCAGTTATGCACTACTCGTGACGGCGTACTCGGCCATCAACATTCCCTACTCTGCGCTCGGCGGCGTCATGACAGGCGACAGCGAGGAGCGCGCAAACCTTCAGACCTGGCGCTTTGCGATGGCCATGGTCGGCGGTTTCCTGGTCACGGCGTCGATCACGCCCCTGGCGCGCATTCTCGGTGGGGGCGGCCAGCCGGAGAATCTGCAGCTCGGCTTTCCGCTCGCCATGATCATCCTGGCGATCATTGCCGTTCTCGGCTTCCTCGGCTGTTTCAAGCTGACGAAGGAGCGCGTGTATCCCGACGAGGGCCAGGACAAGCTGACCGCGTGGGTCGATATCCGGGCAATGTTCAAGAACTCGCAATGGCTGATCATCGCGCTCGCGACGCTGATCATCATGACGCGAGGCGGGATGCAAGGCACGGCCAAGCCATATTTCGTCGACTACTACCTGATCAACAACCTGGGTTCGGTCGTCTCCGACAACGCCTTCGTCAGCTGGTTCGCCAGGACGTTCGCGATCACAGAAAACCTCATCGCTCTCTTTCTTGCGCTCACGATGCTGGCCGGCGTCGCCGGCGTGATCGTGGCCAACCGACTGCTGCGCTCGTACTGCAAGGTCCGCATCATGCAGTTCGCGCTCTGCGGCGTGATTGCTGTCAACCTGCTCCTGTTTGTCGTTCCGCGCGAGTGGATGCTGCAGGCTCTGTCGCTGACGATGCTCGCAAACGTGTTCCACATGATGTTCATTCCGCTGCTGTTCTCGACGGTGCCGGATACCGTCGATTTCGGGCGGCGCACGGTCGGCATGGGCGCCATGGGGCTGTTCTGTGCTGGGCACCTTTTCGCGCTCAATGTCGGCAATGCGATCGGCCAGAGCCTGACGGGAGTAGTGCTCGCGCTCTTCGGCTACGAAGCAAACGTTGCGCAGACCGAAACAACCCTCCAGGGGATCGTCATCGCCTACGCCGGCAGCTCGGTCGTCGGCGCGCTGCTCGTGATCGTCTGCCTGCAGTTCTACCGGCTCAGGCGCGGCTGGCAGGAGCGTATTCCCGCCGCCGCGGCGCGATGACACGCAAGATCCGGAACCCGATCTTGCCGGGATTCAATCCGGATCCCTCGATCGTCCGCGTCGGCGACGATTACTACATCGCAACCTCGACCTTCGAGTGGTATCCCGGTGTGCAGATCCACCACTCGCGCGACCTCGTGCACTGGCGGCTCGTCGCCCATCCGCTCGACCGGCGCGAGCAGCTCGACATGCGCG